>WNFR01003588.1_pt1 | contig 16024 bp, 19 predicted proteins | sample 5400221 | NCBI WGS metagenome assembly WNFR01 (sample SAMN13153357, study PRJNA577476) | soil metagenome | isolation source: 40 cm soil under Madrone tree | place: USA:California | collected 2016-06-14 | reverse complement strand
CGTGCACTGCCGAGAGATAAGTCGGAAACGCCGCGACGTGATGATAGTACTGCTTCGCGTAATCGGTCAGCGCCTCTTTGCTCAATTCACCGCGCGTCCACGCCAGATAAAACGGATGCTTCAAGAGATGCTTCTCTGCGATGTCATTGTCGATCTTATCGAGATGTTCGTTCATGAGACCTGTGTGGTTACGCGCCTCTATAAGGGTTGTTTACGCTGATTTCAAAATGTGTTTGATGCCGCGGATGGGAATGATGACCCAATCGGGGCGATTGTTGAGTTCGTAACCGATTTCGTAGACGGCTTTGTCGAGGAGATAGGCTTCGAGGAGAATTTGGAGATCTTCGGAATTTTGCGGGACGAATGTGGCGCCGCTGGTCGTTTGCAAATATTTTTGGAGAAAGATGCTGCTCATCTGGCGATACCAAATGTCGGCCCAGCGTTCGAGAAATGGGACGTCTTCCGCGCGCATGGCTGGTTGCCAAAGCGCGCTGTAAGCCGCGTATTGAAACGAGCGCATCATGCCGGCGGCGTCCCGCAAGGCCGAGCGTTTCAGTTTGCGCTCGCTCATCGGCCGCGCGGGCTCGCCTTCGAAGTCGAGGATGACGAAATCTTTTCCGGTGGAAAGGATCTGGCCGAGGTGATAATCGCCGTGGATCCGGATTTTGGCGGCGTTGGTTTTGCGATCCAGCAATCGCTTTTCACGTGAGAGAATTTCCTTTTCCGTGCCGAGCACTTCTTTGGCCTCGTCGCGCAAATGTTCCGGCACGTCTTTCAAACTCTTCTTTAGCGTATCGAAATTGCGCTTCAGGAGCGCGCGCATGCTTTGATAAACGGAACGTTGCGCCATGGCGTTGAACGGTTCCGGCGCAAACAATGGATCATCTTTGACTGATGCGAGCGCAAGGTGCAATTCGCCGGTGCGTTGGGCGAGCAGCTTCGCTTTTTCTGAGTAAACGCCGCCGATTAACTCTTCGACGAGCGCTCCGGCTGGCCCGGTTTCGTTTTGCAAATCAGCTTTCTTTGCCAGAACGCGCTCGTAGTAACGGCCAACGTGATCGAGCGTCATGGTCCAAGCGTCGCCTTCGCTTGTGATGGCGTCCTGCAAAAGACAAACAACCGTTGGTTGGGATTTCGCCCGGCGATATTCGATCGCGCCGCCAAATCCCGGGACATTTTCGAACTGTCCTCGCTCGGTGAGGAAGCGTGTAACTTCGACGTCCGGATTCACGCCATCCTCGAGTTTCCGGTAAAGCTTCAGGAAGAATTTGTCGGCAAAAAGCATCGAGGAGTTGCTCTGTTCGCCACTAATCATGTTTGAAGGCGGCACAGTCGTGACCTTGCCAACGCGTGGACTGAGCGCGCCGACGAGGCTTCCGTTTCGTCCAGTCGCATGCTGTCGATCCGACATGAGCCGAAACAGTTTTTCGCGAAAGTCATTGTCCCAAACCGCGTCGAACAAAATCGAACCGTCTTCAAAGCGCGCGATGACCGCGTTCGGCGCTGATTGCGAAATCGATTTTGCTTTTTCGGCGGCCGCAATCTTTACCGGCAGCGCGTAGTTCTCGGTCGGTCCGTCAAGATAATTGACTTCGACGATCCAAAGCTGGCCGGCGTTCGGCTCTGCTGAAATTGACGACCGCTCGCGGACACGCATTTCGCGGAGCGTCCGTGCCTTCGCGCCAAACCAACGACAAGTCGCGACGTAGGCGGGCAAGATTTCGCGCTCGATTTGGCTCCGCGCGCCGTCGTCGAACAACGATTGCAATTCGGGCCGCGTGTTCAACGTCGGCACGAAATATCTCTTTTCCGCTCGTTTTCGGCCAGCGTGCCCTTCGAGCGTGAACCAATAATGTGAGTGGGGCCCGAGCGTCAGCCCATAGGCGTGCTTCTTGATCGTCGGGAACGGATTGCGGCTGAACATTTCGATTGGAACCGAGCCGGAGAAATTTGCCAGATCGAGCTCAACTGATTGGGCGAAGCGGGAAAGATTTACGACGATGAGAACGGTTTCGTTTTCGTAACGGCGGAGAAAAGCCAGGACCTTGGCGTTGTCGGGAAAAAGAAACTCGAGCGAGCCACGCGAGAATGCTTTGAAATTCTTGCGCATCGCGATGACGCGGCGCATCCACCAAAGCAGCGAGGACAAATTCTTCTGCTGATTTTCGACGTTGATCGCTTCGAAGTGATATTCGGGATCGATGATGACGGGCAGATGCAGGCGCTGCGGGTTTGCCTGTGAAAATCCGGCGTTGCGGTCGGGACTCCATTGCATCGGCGTGCGGCATCCGTTGCGATCGCCGAGGTAAATGTTGTCGCCCATTCCGATCTCGTCGCCGTAGTAAATGATCGGCGTGCCGGGCATCGACAGGAGCATCGTGTTGAGCAGCTCCATTTTGCGCCGGCTATTGTTGAGGAGCGGCGCGAGCCTGCGGCGAATACCGAGATTGATCCGCGCGGTCGGGTCGTTGGCATAAACGCGCCACATGTAATCGCGCTCCTCGTCCGTCACCATCTCGAGCGTGAGCTCGTCGTGATTGCGCAGGAACATCGCCCACTGGCAGTTCTCAGGAATCGGCGGCGTTTGGTCGAGGATGTCGATGATCGGGAACCGATCCTCCATTTGCAGCGCCATGAACATTCGCGGCATCAGCGGGAAATGGAAATTCATGTGCGACTCGTCGCCGCTGCCGAAATAAGCGACAGCGTCTTCTGGCCACTGGTTCGCCTCCGCGAGGAGCATGCGCCCAGGGAATTTTTGATCGAGATGCGCGCGCAATTTTTTCAGGTAGGTGTGCGTTTCGGGCAAATTTTCGCAGTTCGTGCCTTCGCGCTCGTAGAGATAAGGCACCGCATCGAGCCGGAGCCCATCGACTCCCATTTCGAGCCAGTAATCGCAAACCTTCTCAACGCCTTCGTGCACCGCCGGGTTTTCGAAATTCAAATCCGGCTGATGCGAATAGAACCGGTGCCAGTAATACGCCTTCGCCACTGGGTCCCACGACCAGTTCGATGTTTCGAAATCCTTAAAGATGATCCGCGCCTCAGAATATTTTTCCGGCGTATCACTCCAGACGTAGAAGTTGCGCTCGGCCGAACCAGACGGCGCGCGCCGCGATTTTTGAAACCACGGATTTTGGTCCGAAGTGTGATTGATCACTAATTCCGTGATCACGCGCAGTCCGCGTTTATGCGCCTCAGCGAGAAATGCGCGAAAATCTTCGAGCGTGCCGTAGTTCGGATTGACGTCGAAATAATCGGCGATGTCGTAGCCGTCGTCCTTCAGCGGGGAGGGATAGAACGGCAGCAACCAGATGGCGGTAATTCCGAGCTCCTGGAGATAATCGAGCTTTTGAATCAGGCCGCGAAAGTCGCCGATGCCATCGCCGTCGCTGTCGGCGAAAGTTTTGACATGCAGCTCGTAGATGACCGCGTCTTTGTACCAAAGCGGATCGGATTCTTTAGCGCTCGCCGGCATCAATTAACCTTTGCCGCACAAACCACGCCGCGCAATCACTCGGTTGAAGCTGGCGAAGATCGACATCCGCCGTGTCTGAGCGCAAAAAAGCGGCCAGGTTGTCCTGGCCGCTTTCAAAACGAAACTGAAATCCAGGCTTAACCCTTAATTTTCGCAACCTGCGAGGCGATGCATTGCCATTTGCCCCCGCGCATCATCCAAGTGTCAGTGAAGAGGAATGTCCGGTCGAACGCCTTTCCGTCTTTTGCGGTTCCGACTTCACGGGCGCGGCCGGTAACCACGGCGACGCTCGGGCCGTACATTTTGACGTTCAGCTTTTCGTTCTTGGCCGACTTATAAGTGTCCTTGTCGCCTTTGAATTCGTTGAGCACGTCAGATCGGCCGATGAATTTACTCTTCGATGAGACGCCGGTGAAGTCCGCGGCCAGAAATCCGTCAACGGTCGCACGATCGTGTTTCGCAACTGCGGCTTCCCAGGCATTCTCCATGTCTTTAACGCTCATGTTCTTGCCGGTTGTCTTCGCGGTTGCTGCGGCGGGCGCCGCTGCCGCTGCCGGCTTGGCTGCGGTGGCGGTCGTTTCTTTTTTCTGACCGCCGGTTGCGCTGGCAGGTGCAGTAGTAGCCTCTTCCTTCTTAGGCGCGGCGGGGGCAAGTGTTGCCTCCGGCGTTGTCTCGACCGTGGCCGAGGCTTTTTCTTCAGTGCTAGTCGCCGGCGTCGATTCCGCTGGCGACGCTGATTCTTCCTGAGCAATCGCCAGACTTGTCAAAAGCGCGGATGTTAAGACCGAGATGATGATTTTCATATGAGTTTAAATCGAATTGGCGCAGCGTATTGCGAGACTGCGGTGAGGGCGAGATCGTATGGGGATGATTGCGTCGTGGTCAAGATATATCCCGCGGCAGTTGATTCCGCGGAAATGATTGGACGCGCTTGGGGGATGGAATTAAACCTTGGCGATGTCTTCCGCGGCCGATCCTGAATTGCAAGACGCGCAATCTGATCGCGACATTGGGCCGGCGCGGAAAGGTTTTTCGTCGGTGGAAATCGAGCCGGGCGCGCCGAGCGATGTCGATCTAATGCTTGGAATTCAATCGCAGGACGCCGACGCGCTTTCTCAGCTTTATGATCGTTACAATGGCATCGTCAAAGCGCTGATTTTGCGGATTATTCACAACGAGAGCGAGGCCGACGATCTGCTTCAGGAAGTGTTCATGGAGATTTGGAACCAGGCCAAGAATTTCTCCGCTCAAAAGGGCAAACCGCTCGGGTGGATGGTAACGTTGACCCGGCGGCGGGCGATTGACGCTCTGCGGAAAAAGCAGGCCTATGCCCGCGCGGAGGAACGTCTCCAGGCCGAGCCCGAGCAACAGCCGCTGGCGTGGGTCCAAAATACTACCGAGCAGGACATTGCCTCCGGCGACAGGCGGGCGCTCTTGACCAACGTAATCAGCTCCCTCCCAGAAGCCCAGCAGCAGGTTATCGAATTGGCATTTTTTCAGGGGATGAGCCAGCGCGAAATTGCCGCTAATACGAATATACCTTTGGGCACGGTGAAAACCCGGCTCGAATTAGGCTTGAAAAAGATATACGAGAGCCTGAAGGAGTTAAAAGATGAGCTTTGAAGAGTTCCAAAATTCTGCGCGGCTGTACGTCATCGGGGCGCTTGAGCCTGACGAGCTGCAGGATTTCGAAGGGGCGCGGAAACAGTATGGCGCTGCGGCCGAGGAGTTCATCAATCAATGTTACACTTTGCACGAAGCTTTTGCCCTCAGTCTCAAACCCGCCAAAGCTTCCGCCGCTATTAAGGACAAATTAATGACAATGGTTCGGGAGCGGCAAAAGCAATCCGGTATCAAATAAGCGGAAATCTCGCGACCGTGACGCTCACGGGCCCATCATCTCGCGCAAAATAAATTCCTGGAGAAATCCGTAGAAGTTGACCTGAAACAAACCCAGGTCACGGCGCGAACCAATCGGCGACCGGTCATGGTCGTTCAGCTCGTCGTCTGAAAATTTGTACTTCGCGGCGATAACCAGGCGCGCCTGGTTCAAGGCGTTCAGCCAGGCGTCGGCGTGTTCGAATGGAATGTTGAGCGTCCGGTTGCGCAAAGATTTCTCGTTTCCATTCAACTGCGCGAGGTCGTGCGCGACGGTTTCGGTCGCGCTCCGGAACAGTCGGCGCAGTTCGGGTTCGACATAGCTTTTCCACTCCTCGCAAAGTTCTTGTTCGTCCGAAGGTGCGCTGAAGAGACGGCCTTCAGCTCCGTCTACGCCTTCGGGATTCGCGCTGGTTGGGATTTGCCGGAGAAGTTCGGCAAGAAAAGGATCGACATCAGCAACCTGAAGCGTGTCAGCGTTGCGGCGAATCTCCATATCAAACGACCCTCTCGAGGGTCGCGAGCAGGAGATGGCCGTGGAGTTGCTGCACGTAAAACTCGGCGCGTTCGCGCATTCCACACCACAGAATCGAGCGGCCTTCGTGATGCACTTCCAGCATGTGTCGCTCCGCTTTCTCTCGTGGATAACCGAACACGCGTTGAAAAACCATTGTCACGTAGGTCATCAGGTTCACCGGATCGTTGTGCACGACCACCTGCCACGGCACATCGAGTTCGTCTTTGTCCCGCGTTTCGGTTTCTTTCGTCGGCGCTTCGATCGTTGACCCGCGTTCGATCGCGCTCGTCAGGACCATCCTTTCGGCCGCGACCAGCCCATCCCGGCATGGCTGCGCGCTCATTAAAAAATGCTATCACACTGCGATTTCAGTTCAAACCTGTAAGGTGGGCGCACGTCACTCTAGGGCGGCGGCGAGAATCCTCTTTTCGGCCAATCGCATTTTTCGCGTGCTTGTCTCGTCCCGATCGTCAAAACCATGCAAGTGGAGCAGTCCATGAACAATGTAGAGCCGCAGTTCCCGGCCGAGACTGTTTCCCAACCCGCGAGCATTTTGAGCCGCGCTGTCGACGCTGATGACGATTTCTCCATGCTGAAATGTGATTACATCGGTCGGGCCTGGTTGGTTCAGATAGCGACGATGCAACGCCGCCATTCGTCGGTCAGAGACGAGCAAAACTGAAATCTCGACCAATTTTTCCAGGCAGGTTTTCTTTTGCCGCGATAAACGCGAGCAAAGCGTTGCCGCCTTTCGCGCGAAGGTTTCAAGCTCGACAACATTCACGCGAACTTTGCGCTGAAGATTGCACACTCCGATCGTCGGCGTGGGTGGACTTCTAAACTTCATTTCGAATGTCGCCGCGCGTCCATCGCGTTGAGAAGAGCGTAAACCATTTCTGTCCGCGGCATTCGCGCGCCGGCGGCAATGCCGCGCCGCAACGGTTCTCCCCAGATCGCTTCGATTTCCAACGGTTTGCCGCTTTCCCAATCCTGCAAGGTCGACGGTTTGTAACCTTCCATCTTCTCGCTTCGCTGAATGTGCCGGCGCCAGGCATCGGGCGGTAGCGAATGACCGCATCGATTCGCGGCTGCAATCACTTCTCTCATGAGCGCGAGTGTCAGTCCGTGCAAATTTTCGTCACCGATAATTGCCGTCGTATCCACGCCGCCGGCGACGATCGACAATCCATTGAACGGAATGTTCCAGATCAATTTTCGCCAACGTTCCAGCGCAAGATCGTCGGTCACGCGGCATTTTGTTCCAGTGCGCGCAAATTCCGCCGCGACTTCATGCGTGCGCGCCGTCGGAGCTCGACCGAACTCACCAACAACGACGTCGCCGTACGCGTAGCGCTCGACTTCGGCTTTCGAGTGTCGATCCACGGCAATAAAACAAAGACCGCCCAGGACGCGATCGGCGCCGAAGTGTTGCGCAAAAAATTCCTCATTGCCGAGACCGTTCTGCAACGTGAGCAGCATCGTCTCGTCGCCTAGCAGCGGCGGAACAAGATCGACAATCTCGGCATTCGACGTCGCTTTGACCGCGATAATAACGAGATCGCACGGCCCGATTTCGTTCGTCGAACTGTAGGCATTCACTTTTTCCACGCGGAAATTTTCGCCCTCCCCTTTGACGAAAATTCCATTGCGCCGCACTTCGCTTAAATCTCCGCGCATCAGGAAGTGAACGTCACTCCCGCCGTGCGCGAGCTTCGCGCCGTAGTAAGTTCCGATTGCGCCAGCGCCAATAATCCCGATTTTCAGACCCATTTAACGATTCAATGAGTTAGTGATTTAGCGATTACGTTTCGCCGTGGCGAGCGAGGCTGAGCAAATCCTTAACAATTCGTCACATTCTGACATCAGCGGTCGAAGGAGAGCTAATTTGATCAACTCGGACTCAACCAATAGCTCGAACCAGAAAAGCGTTTCATCTGCTTCCTCGGTCACAATGCTAATCTTCGAAATGAAGTCAGCGCTGGAGCGTGCGCGACGGGCGGCGCGATAATTAGCAGCCAGCGAGGTTCCCGATCGGAGGAATTGGCGTCCGATGATACGCGTGGCTTCATCTTTCGGTAATCTCGCAAATGCTTGAACAAGGCGAATCGCGAACTTCTTCGTTCTGTCCTGTAATTGCTTGGCATGCTGGAGGGTATTCACGCCATTCGTTAAATCACTAAATCGCCAATTCGTTAAATTCTTTTTACGTCGGCGGTCTTTGCTCGGATTGAAAGTTCCGCGTGATCAATCGCGCGCCTTTGTTGAAGCTCAGGTAGGCCCACGCCCATTGAAACAGGACAGCAAGGCGATTTCTAAAGCCGACCAAAAAGATGACGTGCACGAAGAGCCACGCGAGCCAGGCCGGCATTCCGACCAAGTGCAGAAATCTCAGGTCCGCGACCGCTTTGTTGCGGCCGATCGTTGCCATGCTGCCCTTGTCGAAGTACCAAAATTTTCTCGGCTTTTCGCCGTCGATCATCATCAGAATGTTTCGCGCGGCGTGGCGACCCTGTTGCATCGCGACCGGCGAAACTCCCGGCAACGGTTCGCCGGTTTGATGTGGAAAATTCGCAAGGTCGCCGATCACTTGCACCTCCGGATGATTCGGAATGGTGAGATCGTTGTTGACCATGACGCGGCCGACACGATCGACAGGCACGCCCAACGATCTGCCGACGAAGGACGCGTTGTTTCCCGCCGCCCAGATTTTCACGCGAGACGGAATGAATTCTTCTCCGATCTGGAGTCCCTGATCGGAGAGATTTGTCGCATGAATGCCTGTCCGCACTTCGACACCGAGATCGGCCAACTGCTTCATCGCGCTCCGGCGCAAATCGTCCGGATAAGAGGCGAGCACGAGCGGCTCGCCTTCCACTAAAATGATCCGGGCTTGCGATGGATCGATGTTGCGAAAATCTTTCGCCAACGTATAACGCGCGATCTCGGCGATGGCTCCCGCCATTTCCACACCGGTCGGTCCGCCGCCGATAATCACGAACGTCATCGCAGCCTTGCGCGCAGCTTCATCGGAAGTTCGCTCGGCGTATTCGAACGCCATCAAAATCCGGCGGCGAACCTCGACCGCGTCTTCGAGACTTTTCAGACCAGGTGCAAGTTTCTCCCACTCGGGATGTGCAAAGTAAGAGTGTCGCGCGCCGGTCGCGAGAATGAGGTAATCGTAATCGACCTCGCCGTCGGTTAGCTTGACCTTCTTCGCATCGACATCCACGCCGAGGACCTCGGCGAGCATGACTTCCGTGTTTTTGCATTTGCTCAACACCGCCCGCACCGGCGCAGCGATATCGGCCGGCGAAAGCGCGGCAGTCGCGACCTGATAGAGCAGCGGCTGAAACAAATGATAATTCGTCCGGTCGATCACCGTCACGCGGACTCCCTCGCAGGCGAGCTTTTTCGCAGCCTCGAGCCCGCCAAATCCGGCGCCTACGATGACGACGTGCGGTTTCGCTGTGGCTTCCACGCCTAACAATCCCCGCAAATGCCGAAGCCTCAACGGTGAATCGGAAACCGGTTGTCAAAATCGTTACTGCGCCTATCTTTCGCGCCTCATGCCGAAACCCATTTCTCGCAGTAAAACGCGCAAAGCGGTCCGGAAACGGTTTAAAATCACCGCTCGCGGCAAAGTATTGCGCGCGCAATCGTCACGCCGCCATCTCCTTGGGTTGAAGCGCGCGAAACGCAAACGTCAGCTGGGCAAAACCTTGGTGCTCGATAAAACGGACGAAGCGCGCGTGAAAGCGAATCTGCCGTTCGGCTAAGATCACCGAAACTGGGGCTTGGTTTCGGGCGCAGGCGTCGGTGTTGGAGCAACCAAACCCCGCTCAGCACTATAAAGGCCGCGTCGATTGTAGCGATCAACTGGCTCCGTCTCGCACGCGCATTGCAGCGCGATCAGGATCGACAACGCGAAGAATTTCACCGCGCCGATCATAAAACTCGATTGCGCGATGTCGATCTTGCGCGGAAGTTTCTGCTCCGTCAGGGGCTATGGATTGAGGACTGACGAACCCCGCCAGGGCAGGAATGCAGCAACGGTAGTTTGATCCTCCTTGCCGTAGTTCTCTGGCGGATTTTCTTTGTTGAGGCGTTGAGATCCGAGCCGGACTGGCATTGTTGAGCGGTTGAGGCGAACCTTTTCTCTTCTCAACTCCTCAACCTCTCAACAGCGGTGAAATTGTTAACAACGAAGACTCAACGCTTTACCGATGTCGTAGAAAAGGCAGGGCGGCCGGAGGTCTACACGCTTTGGCAAAAGCCAGCGCAGGATCGACACCTGCAATCGGAGATCAAAAACAATCGTGTGATGACGATCTTAAAGACGGAAGCGAGGAGCGAGTTCGGCATGGCTGGATTCAAACAACAACCGGGAGCGACCTATCTCATTTTTCCGAAATCATTGAAGCGTTTCGAGAATCGGCGGATCGTTGGAATTAACTGGGACTCGGTTAAGACACGATGACGAAGGACGAACAACTTCGATACTCGCGGCACATGATCATGCCCGAGGTCGGCGCGGAAGGGCAACGCCGGCTGAACGCTGCGAAAGTTCTGTGCATTGGCGCGGGCGGGCTTGGTTCGCCGGCCGCGCTTTATCTCGCCGCCGCCGGAATTGGAAAACTTGGCCTGGTCGATTTCGACGATGTCGATCTTAGCAACCTGCAACGGCAAATTCTGCACGGCACGAAAGACGTCGGTCGGAAAAAACTGGAGTCGGCGCGTGATCGTTTGCGCGATGTGAATCCGAACGTCGAAGTCGTCACGCATGAAGCGCGCTTTACGAGCGCGAACGCGCTCGACATCGTCTCGAATTACGACGTGGTGGTCGACGGTTCCGACAATTTTCCAACCCGCTACTTGTCGAACGACGTCTGCGTCTTCGCGAAAAAGCCGAATGTTTACGGATCAGTGTTTCGTTTCGATGGCCAGACGACTGTGTTTGCGCCGCATCTCGGCGGGCCGTGTTATCGCTGCTTGTTCCCGGAACCTCCGCCGCCGGGTTCGGTTCCGAATTGCGCGCAAGCCGGCGTGCTCGGCGTGCTGCCGGGAATCGTCGGCACGATTCAGGCGAACGAAGCAATCAAACTAATTCTTGGAGTAGGGGAGCCGCTCGTCGGCCGCCTGCTTTACTTTGATGCACTGAAAATGAAATTTCGGGAATTTAATCTGCGACGCGATCCGCAGTGTCCAGTCTGCGGCGATTCGCCCACGATTACGCAACCGATCGATTACGAGCAATTCTGCGGCGTCGCCACAACCTCGGAACTTCCGACCGTTTCAGTTCGCGAGTTGAAACAAAAACTCGACGCGCGCGAAAATTTTCAACTCGTCGATGTTCGCGAGCCAATTGAATATGAAATGGCGAAGATCGACGGCGCGAAGTTGATCCCGCTCGGCGAATTGCCGGAGCGATTGGACGAGTTGGATCGACATCAACTCACGATTGTTCACTGCCACAGCGGGCAGCGCAGCGCCGCCGCCGTGCGGTTGATGCGCGAAGCTGGATTCGAAAAGGTGTTTAATCTCGAAGGCGGAATCGCCAAATGGTCGGACGAAATCGATTCCGACGTTGCGGCGTATTAATCGCGTTTCAGAGCGGAGCTCAATTCTTCAGCACTCGGCACATCGCTCCACTGATTGATCAGCTCGCCATTTTTGCCGAGAACGAGAACGCGGAACAAATTCGCACCCGGCTGGCAGCCGAGCTCGTTCGCGATCGTGCCGTCGAAATCCGCCACCGCAGAAACGTTGGGACGGGCGGCCTGCGCAATTTTCAGGTTGTCGTAACGAGTTTGAAGCCGGTGGCCCTCTGCGTTGAGTCGGCGCCGCATTAGTGCTCTCAAGATCACTTGAGTCGGTTTGCTGTGCTTTTTCTCGAAGACCAAAACCGTGATCATTCGATACATTGGATTCGCGAGACAAAAATCCGGTATGCGATCGCCAACCAGTCGCGCCTTGTCGACGCCGGCCTGCGTCGTCAACACAACGGTCGTGATGTGGCCGTCGGCAGTGGAAAATGAATTGCCATCGACGTCGGTGAAAGCGAGTCGGTAAGTTTCAGCCGCGTTCACATCGGCGCGGATCGAGATCAAGAAAAACGCCAGACCGGCGAGAAAAACTTGCGCTTGGCTGGCCTTCACGATTAAGGACGTTGAAGAGGGAATGGACGCTGACAAATCGCTTATTTTGGCGGGTGCGATGTCGATCCTGCTCGCGTTTGGCGGTTGCGACCGAATGGTGACGTCGCGGAACGCGCGCACGGTGAAAGAAGCGGACTGGAAAGCGGCGCAGGGCGATTACCTCTGGGCGGTGAATCTGTACGAATCCGCGCTCGACGGCACGCCGCAATCGGCCGAAGTGCATTACAAGCTCGCGCTGCTCTACGACGACAAGTTGAACGATCCGCTCCATGCGCTTCATCATTTCAAACGTTATCTCGTCTTGAATCCGGAAGGCGCGCATGCCGCCGAGGTCCGCGATTTCATGAAACGCGATCAGGTCGCGCTCGGCACGAGTTTGTCCGGGGATTCGGTTGTCACCCGCGCCGAAGCAGCTCGACTGCGCAATGAAAATCTAAATCTCCATCGGCAGATCGACGAAGGCCGTGCGCCGCGTCCATCAGCGACGAAGTCGCCGGCAGCAAAGCACAAGGGAAAATCTGGCGACTCGCAGACTTACACTGTTCAAGAAGGCGACACGCTCGCGTCCATTTCACGCCGCTTTTACAAAACCTCGAAGCGCTGGCGGGAGATTCGTGACGCTAACGAAAACAAGGTCGAGGATCCCGACAATCTCAAAGCGGGCCTAAAGTTGAAGATCCCGATGGACCAGTGAAAATGCGAACCGTGGTAGTTAGACTTACCTCTCGCCTTCTTGAGGGGAGAGGATTTAGGTGACGGGTTTGCGTGAAACACCCTGGCGTGAACAGCGCTCGCTCAAAGGGAGAGGAAAGACAGACGCGCCAGTCGAGTCCTTCAACGACCGAACTTACGGGTGTTTTGGTATCAGCTCGCCCTACTGATGCTACCTCGCAATCATGGGCGCTGGAGTCTCGTGTCGCTCGGAATGATCGTGGGCCGCGGCTCCGTACCGGGCGTTGGCCGAGCGTTCATGCTTTGATCGAGGACATTCTGGCTAGTGGGATCGACCAACTGCGTCGTGCCGGGCTGACTTTGCTGCCGATTGCACTCGGCCAGCATCAACGGAAAACTCGGCAGCTTGTTTTTGAAGCCGGTGATCAAGAGTCCGTTGTTGATTACTTTGCAGACGTCGAATTCCTGCGGCTGCGGCAGGACCGTCGCGTTCCAGGGGAAGACGAGGATTTGGCGCGAATGCATGTGTCGCTGGTCGCCTGGCTTCTTGTCGAGCCAAGCCTCGCCGTCGCCTTCGATGAGTAGAATTTTGTTCCAGCCGTGGCTATGCGTTTCCCAGATTCCGCTGAAACCGCTCACTGCGCAGGTGGCGACGCCAGCTGAAACTTTCACCGTGCCAACTCCTTTTGGCGCCGAAATTAAAATCGCGCCGCTGCCGAGATCGTAAGTGCGGGTCGCTCCGCCGACACTGAAAACGGTGTTCGCGCCGAGACGGGTGATTGTTTGATCGACAAAGGCGAGTTCGGCGCGCGATTGGTTGCCGGTGCGAACGGCCGAGCCTTCGTGAACCGTCTCGTTCACGACCGCTGGCCGCGCCGCCGCCTGCGCCCCCAGCACGTTCACTTCACGAACGACTTCGGTGACGCGGGCTTGCTTTTGATTTGCGGCAAATACGAAACGGCCGATGGCGAACACCGTCGCCAGCAAAATCACCGCTACGACAAGATTCGAATGGGGAATCCGTGTTTTCATTGGCATTGATACGTGAGGTTCATCTCTAAAATTTCAGCGATAATTCAAGCGCACCGCCGACGTTGCCGACATCATAATCGAACCCCGACTGATTGGAATCGTTGTGCGCGAACGAGCTAAGCGCGCTGACCGCGCACCAGTTTGTCACGCGATAGGTTGCCACCGCGGAAATAATCTCGCTCACGTCCCTGCGGTCGTTTTGGTGGTAAACACGGCCGACCACACGGCCGACGGCTTGCAATGAAAACGCGGGGGTCAACGCGACGGAATAACCGATGTAACCTTCATAATCGTTCCGTCGCGGAAATTGATGGTCCGCGCCAACGCTCAACAAAGTGTCCGCGCCAACGGAGATCTGTTGTGCATTGCCAAAACGAAATGGCAGCTCGGCGTTGAGCAAAATCTGGTGATTGGAAAAGAACTCGTCGCCGAGCCGATCGTCGAATGTGAGGCGATTGAAATCGTACCAGGCGCGGAGGAGCAAGTTATGAAGGTCGGGGACGAAATAATTCAGCCCAGCTTCGCAATCGAGGCTCGCGAAATCGAGCGAATGATGGTCGGTGTAGTAGAACACTTGCTCTCGGGCCCCGAAGTGCCCGTAAAGCGTGTTCGTGATCCGCGGATTGTAGGAAGCCGCCGCCATCGGCGCGATCACCCCGTCGCTCAACTCGTGGTTCGGCGTGAGCGCCGCATTTGAGGTGAAGAATATCGGAGTGGCGAACGAAACGATGAACGGCTGGTATCGCGTAGCAGCAGTGACCAGATTTTGTTGGCCAATGTCGGCATCGTTCGGCGTTTCAACCGCGTGGCCATCCACAAATCCTTCCGGAGCGATCGTGCCGAACGGCTGCGTTTGCGCCTGGAGCAACGACGCTCGATCGGCATCGCTCGACTGAGCAAGACTTTGCGACGCGAAGATCGACATCGTCGCGGCGCAAATCGCTGTAGTTAAAACCCGATTGATTTCCAAAACACGCCGCGGCTCGCGCCCGGCACGCCTCTTTTGCCCCGTGACATTTCAACGGTCAAGAAAGATCGAGAGGGCTCTTTACTCCGATTCCCGGTCGATTGAGCACGTGTGTGTAGATCATTGTCGTGCTGACATCTTTGTGGCCTAAAAGTTCCTGCACCGTTCGAATATCGTATCCGCGTTCGAGCAAATGCGTGGCGAATGAATGGCGAAGTGTGTGACATGTAGCCGGCTTGTCGATTCCTGCCCGACTCATTGCGTCCTTGACCGCGCGCTGGAGGAGGCTCTCAGCGATGTGATGTCGCTGCTTTTCTCCAGAACGCGGATCGACCGACAGCCGTGAAGAAGCGAAGACGTACTGCCACATCCATTGCCGTGGCGCATTCGGATACTTGCGCGCGAGCGCGTTAGGTAGATAAACGTTGCCGAATCCGTCAGCGAGATCTTGCTCGTGTTGCGACCGACGCTTGAGCAGATGTCGCTGCAAAGGTTGCGCGATGTTCGTCGGCAACATCGTGACTCGATCTTTGCCACCCTTCGTGTCGCGAACGGTGATCTTCAGATATCCAAGATCGACATCTTTAACTCGAAGGCGCGCGCATTCCATCAGGCGGAGGCCGCTTCCATAAAGCAATCCCGCCATCAACTTTGGTGTCCCGTTCAGGTGCGAAAAGATTTTACGAACTTCAGGACGCGTTAGCACCACCGGCAATCGAGTGGGCTTTTTCGCACGTTCGACGCGATCCAACCAGCCAATCTCTTGTTGCAGGACTTCGCGATAAAGAAACAGCAAAGCGCTCAACGCCTGGTTTTGTGTTGCCGCCGCAACATTCACATTCACCGCCAGATGAGTGAGGAACTCAGTGATCTCTGCTTCGGCCATCTCGGCTGGATGTCGCTTGCGATGAAACAAAATGAATCTTTTAATCCAGTCGCAGTACGCCTGCTCAGTGCGGATACTATAGTGCTTGCGGCGGATTACGTCCCGAACCTGATCGAGCAGTTTCGGCTTGTTGGAGGTGGAAGGGGAACGTAACATTTCTGGCAGGGAGCCCCCGATGGTGAGACCCAGAACAAGAAATATCAACCGGATTAGACGCCAAAATGGCGTCTTTAATTACGCCATTTTGGCGTCTACTTCTCGTTAGGCGTATTCCATGCCGAGCGAAGTTGTTCGACCAGCTCCAACGAAGTCGAAAGAAGCGCTGCTGATCGCGCGCATCTGGGCTGCATTTATCGCCCTGTGCCACCTTGGCGGCCTCGCCGGCGCCGCTGCTCCACTGTTTTTCCACACTACATACTCATCAGGGTCACATGTAGTC
>WNFR01003587.1_pt1 | contig 16028 bp, 10 predicted proteins | sample 5400221 | NCBI WGS metagenome assembly WNFR01 (sample SAMN13153357, study PRJNA577476) | soil metagenome | isolation source: 40 cm soil under Madrone tree | place: USA:California | collected 2016-06-14 | reverse complement strand
TCCACTCGACTACGCCTTCATCCGGGCCTATCAGGCGGACGCTTCAGGCAATCTCCGCTTCCGCCGGTCGCAGCGCAACTTCAACCCGATCATGGCGATGGCCGCACGGGTTACGGTGGTCGAGGTCGAGGAGGACATCCTGCCGGTGGGCGCCATCGATCCCGACGACGTGCATACCGCCGGGATCTTCGTGCACCGGCTGGTCAAGATCCCGCCGCCGCCCGAGGGGTGGTGGCCGCAGCGTCCGGGGAGTATCGGTTGATGAGCGAGCGGGCGAAGGGGCTGAGCCGACAGCAGATGTGCGACCGGCTGGCGATGGAATTCGGCGACGGCTGGATCGTCAATCTCGGCATCGGCATCCCGACCCTGTGCTCGAATTGCGATTTCGGCGACAGGGAGATCATCTTCCATTCGGAGAACGGGGTCATCGGCTACGGCCCCTTGGCAGCGGCCGGCAATGAGGATCTCCACCTCGTCAACGCCGGCGGCCAACACGTCACCTTGCGGCCGGGGGCGGCGATCGTCCACCATGCTGATTCCTTTGCGTTGATCCGCAGCGGGCGGATCGACGTCACCGTGCTCGGCGCCTACGAGGTCGCCGAGAACGGCGATTTCGCGAACTGGAAGATGGCCGGCCAGCCGGGCGGCGGCATCGGCGGGGCGATGGACCTGGCCGCCTGCGCCAAGCACGTCTTTGTCGCGATGGAGCACCAGACGCGCGACGGCAAGCCGCGTCTCGTCGAACGCTGCGCGATCCCGGCCACGGCCCGCGGTGTGGTCAACCTCGTCGCCACCAATTTCGGGCTCTTCGAGGTCACCAAAGAAGGCCTGGCATTGCGTGAGATCGCGCCCGGCCTCACGGTCGACGAGGTGAAGGCGACGACCGGATGCAATCTGATCATCCCGCGCGAGGTGCCGCCGGTGCGGATGGTGCGGTAGCAGGTCATTCCGGGGCGTGGCCCTGGCCGCGAGCCCGGAACCTATGAACACTGGCCAATACGAGCTCGGAGGGGCCTGTGTTCATAGGTTCCGGACATGCCGCTCTGCGCCATTCCGGAATGACAAAGTTTACCGACGGGCCAGACTCCCTCCCCACCCCAGGCGTACGCGGCCGATCGCCATTGTGACCGCCGCCTGGGTCGGCTCGACGACCGGGATTTGGATGGCCTCTTCGAGATCGCCGCGGTAACGCGCCATCCCGGCGCACCCCATGACGAGCACGTCGGCACCGTGCTGGTTGCGCAACCGGCGGCCGACATCGACCATGCGGGTCAGCGTCGCCCGCTCGTCGGCGAGCTCAGCGACGCCAAGGCCGATCGGTAGATCGCCGGCGAGGCGCTGATCGACACCCATCGCCGCGATGTAGCGCAAGTGCCGCGGTACCGAGCGGGCCAGGATCGAGATCACGCCAAAGCGGTGACCGAGGGTCAGCGCGGTCAGGATCCCGCATTCGGCGATGCCGAGCACGGGCTTCGCGGTCGCTTCGCGCGCCGAGAACAGGCCGGGGTCGCTGAAGCAGGCAATGACAAAGGCCGCGGCATCGGCGTCCTGCTCGCCGATCACGTGGCAGAGCGGCAGGATCACACTATCCGCATCGCTCTGACTCTCGACCCCGGGCGGTCCCTCGTCGAGGGTCAGGCAGGCGATTTCGGGCCCGCCGGGGATGCGCAGCGGCGCCATCGCATCGTCGATGGCACGCGTGACGGAGGCCGTCGAATTCGGGTTGATGACGAGGATGCGGTCGCGCATCGGCCTCTTCCTTTGGGTTGCTGCTATAAATCCGGCGTAGTCCTGGGCGAGCAGTAAAGGATCAGCATGATCGATTTATCCGCGGTAATCGACACGGCCGAGCGTGATCCCCTTGTCGTCGCGTTTGGTCTGATGGTGCTCGGCGGGCTAACGACGCATTTCCTGCTGAAGAAGCAACCCTTCACGCGAGCCATCATACGGGTCGTGTTTCTGATCCTTCTGACGATTGTTCTGGTTAATGCGGGTATCGTCCCCTACCAGCCGCTTCAGCTTACCGGCACGCCGTTTCTCGACGTGGTCCACGGCGCGCTCAAGGTCGCGTGGTGGTTCTGGACAGCGTGGTTCCTGGTCGGCTTTCTGCGCGCCTTCATTATCGTCGAGCACCGGCCGCGCGAAGGCAAGCTGCTGCAGGATTTGTTCGCGGGCCTGATTTATCTCGCGGCCCTCTTCGCAGTGATCGCCTATGTCTTCGATCTCCCGATCCAAGGGTTGCTCGCGACCTCCGGTGCCGTTGCGATCATTCTCGGCCTCGCCCTCCAGAGCACGCTGGGCGACGTCTTTTCCGGCGTTGTGCTGAGCTTTAGCCGGCCCTATCGGCCAGGCGATTGGATCAGTATCGACGGTAGCACCGACGGCCGCGTCATCGAGATGAACTGGCGCGCGACGCACGTCCTGACCGGGCGGCGGGATCTTGCGATCGTGCCGAACAGCACGATCGCCAAGTCAAAGATCGTCAATGTCAGCTCGCCGTCAGGGATCCACGGTGTAACGATAACCGTGCAGCTCGACGCCAGGACAGCCCCCTCGACCGGCACCGAGATCCTGGAGCACGCGATCCTGAACAATCGGCTGATCGTGGGAACACCCGCCCCGAGCGTCACCGTAAAGTCGATCAACGCGACCTACACGGAATTCGAAATAACCTTCTTCGTCGAGGAGCTGGGCTCGTCCACGCGGGCGCAGAACCAATTGTTCGATCTGATTTTCCGCCATCTCGCGGTCACCGGCATCGACTTGGCAACGGCTGGGAACCAGGCCATCGAAGACCAGGTGTCCCGGCGGCCAAAGACGGGTCCCGAAAGGCTGCTCGACTTGGTCGCGATCTTCGCGAGCCTGACAACCGACGAGCGCAAGGCGATCGCGGCCAAGCTGAAGCAGAAATCCTATGACGTGGAAGAGACATTGGTCGAGCCCGGAACCGTGCTGCAATCGCTGTTCATTGTCGGTACCGGCGTCCTGTCGTTCACGCAGGAGGGAAGCTTAGGCGAGATCGAGCTGTTACGGATCGGCCCGGGCGATCATTTCGGAGAGATCGGGATGCTGACGGGAGCTCCAGCGACCGCAAAAATCAGCGCGCTGATGCCTGCTACGGTCTACGAGCTGGCAAAGGACGACCTCTCGCCGCTTCTCGAGGCGAGACCGGATGTCGCCCAGGAGCTCTGTCGCGCACTGGCCCGGCGCCAGGCCGCGGGTCACCTGGTCGCCTCGACCGAGCTTGCCGAGGCAGTGCCGGCGAACCGGCTGACGACGTGGTTCTCCCAGCGACTGCACCGATTGTACGATATGGCCAATGTCGAATGACCCACAGCGCGCAGGACTCGATCGCCCCGGGCCTATCTCTCTTGTTGTTGCCAGGCGCGCACGCCATCGGTCACGCGTTCGTAGAAGTTGGCGGGACCGACGGCAGCCTCTATGCCCCCGAGCCGCATCCGCTCACGTACTTCGTCGCGCACGCGGGCGAAGGCGAAAGTGATGCCTTGGCTTTGCAGCTCCTTGATGAAGTCCAGCAGCGCGTCGCAGGCGGTGATGTCGATGAAGTTCACCGCCTCTGCGTCGATAAGCACATGCCTCGCCGGCGGGCGCTGCGCGGCCAGCGCAGCCCTCAGCCCCTCGTCGAGGTGACCGATGCTCGCAAAGAACAGGTCGCCACCCGGGCGCCAAATCAGCAGCCGGGGGAAGGTATGCGCCTCGGGGTGGAGCCGTACGTCGCGATAGGCCTCCTCACCCGGCAGCTGGCCCAGGACCGCGCCTTCCGGGTGGCTGGTTCGATAAATCAGCAGCAACAGCGACAGCACGACACCGAGGGCGATGCCATGCAGGACGCCCAACGTCAGCTCTCCGGCGACGACGATCGCGGCGATGGCGAACTCCCAGCGGCTGCGGGCGAGCAGGTCGCGCAGATAGCCGGGTTTGGAGAGGTGAAGCATCGCGGCGATGACGATGGCGGCAAGCGCGGGGTGCGGCATGCCCCGGAACAACGGCGTCAACAACACCAGCGTCAGGAAGCAACAGACCGCTGCGACGAGGTTGGCGAGCTGGGTGCGGGCGCCCGCGGCCATGGCCACCGAGGTCTTGGACAGACTGCCGACGACGAGAAAGCCGCCGAACAGGCCGCTCAAAATATTGGCCGGCCCGTGCGCGACCAGCTCCTGGTTCGGATCGACGTCGCCACCACCCTGCATTGCCGCGGCCTTTGCCGCGCCGAGCGCCTCGGCATAGCCGACCAGCGCGATGGCAAGCGCGCCGGGCACGAGCTCCTGCAGTTTTGCAGGCTCGAGGTCGGGTAATGCGAGGTGGGGGAGCCCGGACGGAAGATCGCCGACCACACTTACACCGGCGGCTTGGTCGTCGAAGAGGCCAACGAGGATCGTGGCCACGACCGCGACCGCCAGGGCCGCAGGTACGCGCGGCACCAGGCGGCGCAGCAGCTGCATCGCCATGAGGCTGAGCACGCCGGTCAGCACCGGGGCGAGTGCAGTGTCCGGTAGATGCCGCAGCACGAACCAGAGTTTGGCGAAGAAGTTGCCCGACGTGCCTTCGATGCCCAGCAGATGCGGCACTTGGCCGATGATCGTGACGCAGACGAGCCCCTCGATGAACCCTCGCATCACCGGGGTGGGGATGAAGGCCGCCACCCAGCCCATGCGCAACGCGCCGAACAGCAGGAAGAAGGCGCCGATCAGGATTGCGAGGCTGGAGGTGAGCGTGTTGAACTCCGCGGTTCCCGGCACCGCGATGGCGCCCACTGTCAGCGCGGAGATCAGGCCCGTCGCGGTGTCCGGGCCGACGACGAGCAGGCGCGAGGTGCCGAGCAGCGCGTAGGCGATCAGCGGCGGGATGATTGTGTAGAGCCCCATAATCGGCGGCACCCCGACGATGCCGGCATAGGCCATGCCCTCCGGCACCATCACCGCCCAGACCGCAAGGCCGGCCAAAAGATCCGGCAACAGCCACGCGCGGCGGTAGCCTGGAAGCCAGCCCAGGACTGGCAACAGCCGCTGTGCGATGGAGGGGAGGCGAGCCGCCGTCTCGATCATGTTGAGGTCATCGCGTCGGTCTTTCCCGCTGACTGCAACACGGTCCAAACCGGCAAGCCAGCCAAATGTGGTCGAGAGCAGTCTGGCGTGCGGCGCGTGCGACGGCCGAGCTATCGTGTAAGATGAGCCGATTGACCCCGTAAGACAGTTGGAGCTTCAGGAATGACCGACACGCCCGAATTCACGCCCCCCAACGTCTGGACTTGGACGAAGCCGAGCGGCGGCAGGTTCGAGAACATCAACCGCCCGATCGCGGGTCCGACGCACGAGAAGGAGCTGCCGGTCGGCCGCCATCCGCTGCAGCTCTACTCGCAGGGCACGCCGAATGGCGTGAAGGTCACGGTCATGCTCGAAGAGCTGCTGGCGCTCGGGCATGAAGGTGCCGAGTACGACGCCTGGCTGATCCGGATCGGCAACGGTGACCAGTTCGGCAGCGGCTTTGTGGCGGTGAACCCCAACTCCAAGATCCCGGCGCTGGTCGACCGCAGCGGCCGCAAGCCGATCCGGGTCTTCGAGACCGGCGCGATCTTGATGTACCTGGCCGAGAAGTTCGGCGAGTTTCTGCCGACGGAGCCTGCAGCGCGCGCCGAATGCCTGTCCTGGCTGTTCTGGCAGATGGGCAGCACGCCCTATGTCGGCGGGGGCTTTGGCCATTTCTACGCCTATGCACCGGTCAAGATCGAATACGCGATCGACCGCTTTACGATGGAGACGAAGCGCCTGCTCGACGTGCTCGATCGGCGCTTGGCGGAAAGCGAGTACGTCGCCGGGCAGGCCTATACGATCGCGGACATGGCGATCTGGCCCTGGTATGGCGGGCTGGCGAAGTTCGGGCAATACGGCGCCACCGAGTTTCTCAGCGTGCACGAATACAAGAACGTCCAGCGCTGGGCCGACATGATCTACGAGCGGCCGGCGGTGAAGCGCGGGCGGATGGTCAACCGCACCTCCGGCGAGCCGTCGAGCCAGTTGCACGAGCGCCACGACGCCAGCGACTTCGAAACGAAGACGCAGGACAAGCTCGCCGCCGCCAGTTGAGCAAAGGGTCCGTTGGGATTGCGCCCGATAGCAGCCATCGCGACGGACGCGATCGCGCTGGTGGGTTCGACCCTAATCGGATACTCGCTGCGCCTATGGTCCTGCGGCCAGGATCATCTGCGCTGTTTCTAGTCCGCTGGCCAGGGCCGCCTCCACCGTGCCCATATCCGGGCCGGCATAGAGCGCCTCGCCGGCAAAGATTATGGCCCCACCCGGCTTTCTCAGGGCTGACTGCGCTGCCCGTGTCTTGGGCGTGGCATAGGAATAGGCGCCGCGCGCAAACGGGTCGTTGCGCCAGTTGATCGCTCGCGAGGAGACGAGATCCTTGCGAATGCTGTCGGGAGAGCGATCGAAAATCTCGGCGAGCGAGGCGATCCCCAGCTCGACGAGGTCATCCGCCGCCAGTGACGACACTGTGTCGGCCTTGGGTCCCGCGAACCAGCCCGTCAGCACCGGATGGCTGGCCGGATGCTGTGTCCACCAGGTCGGGACTGTCGCGTCGGACACCAGGAAGGACAGGTCGGCCAGATCCAATCCCTGATGATCGGCCCACCATTTCGTGGCGAAGCCCAACAGGATCTTGACGACATTGCCGACCCCGATATCCGCAATGGCTGCTGCCCGCTCGCGCGCCGCCGGCGGAAGCACGATTTCGAACAGGAGCAGCGGTGGCACGGTAATGATCGCGGCATCGCCCTCGAAGACGGCGCCGTCGCAACAGCGAGCGGCAATCCCTCCGGGCACCTCGTCGATCGCGGTTACGCAAGCGCCGAGATGGATCGCGGCACCGTGCCTGCGGCATTCGGATGCGAGGTAATCGACGAGCGCGCCATAGCCTCCCCCGATCCGCCCGTGCTGACCCTCGTCCCGGGCCATCCACTCGTCGCGGAGTGCGACGGTGCTGGCACGGCGCGGGTCGGCTGCGTCGTAGCCCTCGACCGTCCGCGTGATTGCCCGCCGCAACCCATCGTATTGCCGGTCGGCAAAATGCGCCTCCAGGAAATCGGCAATCGGCAGATCGGCTTTCACAGTGGCCAAGGCTCGGTAAAACCGATCCATATGAGGAACCGAATAGTCGTCGGACAATAACGCACCCGTACGGGTACTCCATCGTGTACCGGCGCGGGGCAACAGCGAGAGTCGCGCTTCGCGCATCAAACTGCGTGTCACCCGCGCGGCGCCGTGAACAAACTCGGCGCCGCCCTCCGCCGGGTAGCCAAATTCCTGAACGGGCAGCGGGTAGATGCGCCCGCCGCAACGGTCTCGCGCCTCGACTATCGTCACTCCTTTGCCTGCGCGCGCGAGCTCGCGGGCCGCCATCAGGCCCGCAGCGCCAGCACCAACAACCAGAAAATCGGTCATCAAATGTCGCGGGGCCATCATGCACAAGAAATAGGCCCTGGCATTGTTGCCAGGGCCTGGCCGGGCGGGAAACGAAGCTCGGCCGTCACTGCAAGGCGTAGAACCCCATCGCACCACCGGCCAAAACCTGGTGTCTCGCCGCGGGCGACAGCGGCCCGAGCCGCTCGCGGATCATGTCAGGCGCTCCCGGGAAGAAGCCGTCCTGATGCGGATAATCGGTCGCCCACATGATCTTGTGTGGGCCGATATAGTCGGCCAGAACGGCGATGCTGTTCTCGACCGGCTCGAACGAGATCCAGCAATTCCGCTGGAAGAGCTCGCTCGGCCGCATCTTCGGGGCGGTATCGTTGAACCCCCGGTCGTCGAAATGCCGGTCCATGCGGTCGAGCCAGGGTGCCATCCAGCCGCCGCCCGATTCGAGAAAGGCGATGCGCAATCGCGGGTGGCGATCGACGACACCGCCCCAGATCACGGCCATCGCCGCGAGCATCATCTCCATCGTATGGCTGATCATATGGCGCGCCGCGCGGTCTCCCTCGAAGCGGTCGACACCGACGGTGGGCATCGCGGTGGTCGAGCCCTCGTGAAAGCCGATCGAGAAGTCGAGCTCCTCGGCCATCCTCCAGAACGGCTCGTACATCGGGTCACTGATCATCTTGTTGTCGTGATACGGGTTCGGCCGCAAAAACCCGCCGCGCATGCCGAGCTCTTTCTTGGCGTGGCGCATCTCGTCGATCGCGAGGTCGACCGACTGCATCGGTAGCATTGCGACCCCGAACAGCCGGTCGGGGTAGGGCTTGCAGTAGTCAGCGAGCCAGCGGTTGTAGGCGCGGCACATCCCGGCCGCGAGCCCGGGGTCCTCGACGGCGCCGGCGAATAGGCCGAGGCTTGGATACAGGAAAGCGGCGTCGATCCCGTCGGAATCCATGTCGACGATGCGGGCGTGCGGGTCGAAGCCGCCCTTCTTCCCTTCGCCGTATTTGAGGGTGTCGGGCTTGACCGCGCCCTGCCGGACGCCGACCGAGCCGAGGCTGCCGATCCCCCGCGGATTGCCCAGCAATTTGCCCTCGACGCCGAGGCGCTCCTTGCCGTTCTCGTCGATGACAAACCGCGGCCGGCGCTCGCGGAACTCGGGATCGATGTATCTGTCCCAGAGATCGAGCGGTTCCAGAATATGGCCGTCGGCGTCGATGACGTTGTAGGCGCGAGCCATGACCCGTCTCCTTTCGGACCTATGCGAGGCAAGTGATCTTAGCGGACACACCATGCCGGCGCGAGGCCGAAGTCTTGGATTTACGCAATCGCGAACGCTACTGACGCACGTTGGTGTGGGGCCCGGAGGGTTTGATGCCACGGCCCCGAGCAGCTGACGATTTCAAGACAATCCGTACCCGCATGGAGGAGTTGTGGCGGGAGAGGCTGCCCGAGCAACCCGCCCCGACGACCGACACCAGCGTCGCGGGTCATCGTGGCCGTTGTGGCTGTGACATCAGGCTATTCTCCGACGAATGCGACGGATCGTGCAAAGCGCTTTGACCGGGTCGGAACCGAAGGGAATGGGACACCAGCTCCCGGTCTGCAGCATCGGCTCCTGCTTTACCTGTTTTATCAGGTCGAGATCAGGTCGCGACGGCAATGCGATGCACTCGAGCGAGACCTCCAAAATCGCAGCCGCATTTTTCATGTTATTACTTATATCACAACATATGTGATTTTGTCAATAACTGCCTTGCGGTCACCCAAGGGCAGAGCGTGCCGGAAGGGGCTTTGCCCACTAAAAGCCCAAAATCGATGAGTTTCTTGGCGCCCAGTAATTCTGCCCAAAAATCAAGATGGGACATAGAATGCGATGCTGGTGCTCCTGTCCGCGATCCGCACTTGCGCACGTATCTGATAATGGCCTCCCTGTTCCTGTAGCGGTGCGTCTTTGGCGATGCCACTACTCTCGAAGAGTTGCTAGCCCTCGGGCAGCCTGGACAGAAGGCCGCGCCGGGGTTGTAATGGCTACTGAGGCTTGCCGTTTCTGGTAACACCGATGGATGTGGCCGAGTGGCTGCGCGGCCTCGGGCTCGAGGAATATGCGCCCGCGTTCCGCGACAACGACATTGACGCGGAGGTTTTGCGCCGGCTGACGGGCGAGGATCTGCGCGAGCTCGGCGTGAGGTCGGTCGGGCACCGCCGCCGGTTGCTCGACGCCATCTCGGCGCTCGGTGCCGTCTCGGCCGATGTAGTCTCGACCGGGGCATCCTCCGAGGCACCGGCGCAAGCCGAGGCCGAACGCCGTCAGCTGACGGTGATGTTTTGCGACCTGGTCGGTTCGACCGCACTCTCAGCGCAACTCGATCCCGAGGATCTGCGCGAGGTCATCGCTGCGTATCACCGCGCTGTCGCCGAAATAGTCACCCGGTCCAACGGCTTCGTCTCCAGGTACATGGGCGACGGCGTCTTGGTGTATTTCGGCTTCCCGCAAGCGCATGAGGACGACGCCGAGCAGGCCGTGCGAGCGGGGCTGGGCGCGATCGACGCTGTCAGTCGCCTCGAGGTCAAATCAGTCAAGCTGCAAGCGCGTGTCGGTATCGCTACCGGGCTGGTGATCGTCGGCGATCTGATCGGCCACGGCGCGGCGCAAGAACAAACGGTTGTCGGCGAGACGCCGAACCTTGCCGCGCGCCTGCAAGCCTTGGCCGAGCCCGAAACGGTCGTAATCGCCGCGGGCACACGCCGGCTGATCGGCAATCTCTTCGAGTACCGCGACCTCGGGACGGTCGAGGTCAAGGGCATCGCCGCGCCGGTGCCGGCCTGGCAAGTCCTGCGCCCGAGTGCCGTCGCGAGCCGGTTCGAGGCCTTGCACGGATCAGCACTAGCGCCGCTGATCGGCCGCGACGAGGAGATCGACTTGCTGCTGCGACGGTGGGCGCGGGCCAAGGTCGGCGACGGCCAGGTCGTGCTTATCTCCGGCGAAGCCGGAATCGGCAAGTCGCGCATCACCGCGGAGCTGGAAGAACGCCTCCACGTCGAGCCGCATCTTCGTTTGCGCTATTTCTGCTCGCCCTATCACCAGGACAGTGCGCTGTTCCCGTTCATCGACCAGCTCGGTCGAGCGTCAGGGTTCGCAAGCGACGATCCGCCTGCCGTCAAGCTGGACAAACTCGAGGCCTTGCTCGCCCGTGCCGCGCCGCTCGATGACGATGTTGCATTCCTCGCCGACCTGCTGTCGTTGCCGCTCTCGGAGCGCCACCCGTTGCCCGACCTCAGTCCCCAGCGCAAGAAGGAGCGCACACTGGAGGCGCTGATCCGGCAGCTCGAGGGCCTTGCATGCCGGCAGCCGATAGTCATGGTCTTCGAGGACGCGCATTGGATGGACCCGACCTCGCGCGAGTTGCTCGACCTCACCGTCGAGCGTGTCCGCAGCCTGCCGGTGCTGCTCGTCGTCACGTTCCGCTCCGAATTGCAGCCGCTGTGGATCGGCCAGCCGCAGGTGACGATGCTGGCGCTCAACCGCCTGGACCTCCGCGACCGGAAGGTGCTGGTCGAGCAGATCGCCGGTGGCAAGCTGTGCCCGATGAGGTTGTCGACCAGATCGCCGATCACACCGATGGCGTGCCGCTTTTTGTCGAAGAATTGACCAAGAGCATTCTAGAGAGCGGTGTTCTGCGTGAAGAAGGGCATCGCTACGTACTCGACCGTGCGCTCCCGCCACTCGCAATCCCGACGACGTTGCAAGACTCGCTAATGGCACGGCTCGACCGCTTGGCGTCGGTGCGACTGGTGGCGCAGATGGGCGCGGCGATCGGACGCGAGTTTTCCTACGCGCTGCTGCGCGCCGTCTCCCGCCTTGCCGACCGCGAGCTGGAAGCTTAGACAGGCAAAAGCTCGAACAAATCGCCGACATTTTGGGGATCGCGCAGGCTGATCGCGATGACCTTCTCGACGGCGGTGTCTCGATCCAAATCTATGCCGGCCCCCGCCAACGCCGGGCGCCCCGCCCACACCAGGCGCCTCTCCAACGCCAGGCGCCCCGCCAACGCCGGGCGCCCCGCCAACGCCACCGGGCGGACGCAGACCTTAACGCAAATGAACGGCGGAAGCCTTCCCGCCGATATCAAGCGTACTTCCGCACTGCGGCGCGTACCGTGGCGCGAGACGGTGCGGTTCCGATCGCAATGCGGCAGTGAGGGCGATGTCTCCGCCTTCGAACTCCCGCGCAATGCCGTCCCGATCACGGTGGAGGCGATCGGCGGTCGCGCTATGACAATCGCGCCCGGCGATATCTTTCTCGCGACACCGGGGTATCGTGAATCGACCCGCTGGGTTTCGGGCGGCATTCCCGCTGGCGGGCTTGTCCCGGGCGACCGCTACCGGGTGCTGGCCGACTGCGGTGTGGTCGGTGAACTGGTCGCCGACTCGCCCGCTGAAAACGGGCATCTCGGGTGCGTACGCTATCTCGGGGCGGTGTGCGGGGACCACGGCGAGACGTTGAATATATCACAGTTCGCCGAGATCGGCTCGCGAGAAGCGGATCGCGGCGCACCTGTTTATCTCCTGGTGGGAACTTCCGGGAACGTCGGGAAGACCACCGCCGGGGTCGCTGTTTTGCGGGCATTGCGCATGAAGGGGCATACGACGGTAATCGCCCTGAAGGCGACCGGCACCTCAGCGGTAGGGGAGATGGCGATATACCAGGATTTCGGGGCGGCCCAGGTTTTCGATTGCGTCGATTTCGGTCTTCCGACGACCTACCCGTCGGGTCGCCAAGGGATCGGCGACGTCTTCGGCGATGCGCTCGATTTCTGCTTCTCTCTGTCGGCCGAAGCCCTGGTGGTGGAATGCGGCGGCGATCTTTTTGGCGCCAACGTCCCCGAGTTCCTCACCTGTCTGAAAGCGCGGCGCCCCGATCTCAAGATCATACTTGTCGCGGCCGACGCTCTCGGCGCGATCGGCGCAAAAGGGGTTCTTGCGGAAATCGGGCTCGCGATCAGCCTGATAATCGGCCCATGCACCGATACGCCGGTCCTGCGTGAACGAACCGAGGCGCTGTGCGGCATCCCCGCAATAAACTTAGCCCACGGCCGCAAAGAGGGAACGCAATCGCATTTGTCGGGCGTCGCCGCATTGGAGTGACCCCGTCCGCGGCGAGCGTCAGCTTACGACACGGTTGCCCCGTGTTGAGGCAGCGTGAACTGAAAGACGGTCCCGTGGGTACGCTTGGCTTGGCCCATACCCGTCCGCCAGGCGCCGCGATGATCGAATCGGCAGATCGACAGTCCCACACCCATACCATGCTCCACCCGGGCTCCCGCGATTGCGCTCTTCCCGACACAATGTGTCCGCGAACCGCCGGCGCCGGCTAGAGGCACGATCGTTCCGGGCTGCCGGAGAGCCCATTGCCGACCGGCAGCGTCAAGCGAAAGACGGCGCCGCAAGGCTTATTCGGCGCCGCCGATAGCCGCCCGCCATGGGCCTCGGCGATCGAGCGGCTGATCGCCAGTCCCATGCCAATCCCATCGGGCTTGGTCGTGTAGAAGGACTGGAACAGTCGGTCGCGTTGCTCCGGATCGAGCCCCGGACCGGTGTCCCGTACTTCGACGAACATGTCGTTCGCATCATCCGCGCCGGACACGATCGTGAGCTCGCGCGGTCGCCCGCTGACGCCGCTCATCGCTTCGATCGCGTTGACGATTAGATTGATCATTACTTGCTGCAGCTGGACGCGATCGGCCGCGACGAGGGGCAGGCCGCCGCCAAGCCGGCTCTGCAGCCGCACGCCATTGCGCTGAATCTCGGTCTCGGTCAGAGCCGTGACTTCGCGGATTGCCTCATTGATGTCCAAGCGGTCTCGGCGCGGCGGCACTTTCTTGACGAGGGAGCGAATGCGACCAATAACCTCGCCGACGCGAGTGCCGTCCCGGACGATACGTCCGAGCGCCTGCTGGACTTCATCCAGATCCGGCTGTCGCGCGCCGAGCCAACGCAAACCGGCATTGGCGTTGGTGATCACCGCGGCGATCGGCTGGTTGATTTCGTGCGCAATCGAGGCCGTCATCTCTCCCAGCAGCATTACCCGATTGAGACGCGCGAGATCGGCCTGGGCTTGCTGCAAAGCCTCCTCGGCACGTTTGCGATCGGTGATGTTTATGTAAATCGCCTGCAAAAAGGGATCGGCGGTTTCGGTTGCCGGTACCAAGGTCGTCGTGATGTTCAGCCATACCGGGCTGCCGTCTCTTTTTAGATACCGCTTTTCGGCGTGATACTCCTGCAGCAAACCACGCCTGAATTTCGCGACGACATCCGCAGTCTCCGGGCGTTCATCCTGGTGGGTAATTTCCATCGCGGTGCGTCCCACGATCTCGTCTTCGGTGCGGTCGAGCATCCGTTGCAACGCCGGGTTCGCTGCCGTAAAGACGCCGTCGAGGCGGGCCGTGGCCATGCCAGCGGCAGACGTCTCGAACATCCGGCGCCAACGCTCTTCGCTCGCGCGCAACGCCGCTTCCGCCCGCTTGCGATCGGTGGTGTCGACAGCCATTACAGCAAGAAACGCCGCCGTGGTATCGGTCGCGGGCACCATTGACGCGCTGACGTCGGCCCATACGGTTGCACCGTCTTTGCGTCGATAACGCTTCTCGAGCCTGTAGCCGGTTTGCTGACCAGTGACGATGCCGCTGAAGAATCGTCGCGTCTCTGCCCGATCGTCCTCGTGCGTAAATTCGAATACGGTAAGATTTCGAAACTCGTCCCCGGTATGTCCGAGCATTCTTTGGAATGTCGGATTCATGCTGATAACGCCCCCGTCGAGATCGCCCGTTGCAATGCCGACCGCCGCCGACTCAAAGATGGCCCGCCAGCGCTCATCGCTCGCGCGCAACGCCGCTTCGGACTGGACGCGCCGGGTGACGTCGACATAAACCGCCTGCAAGAAGGGAGCGGCGGTCTCGGTTGCCGGCACCACCGTTGTCGTGATGTTCAGCCAAACCAGGCTGCCGTCCTTCTTCAGGTACTTCTTTTCGACTTGACGCTCTGTGAGTGAGCCGCTCCTGAATTTCGCCAACGCATCGGCGGTTGCTGCGCGCTCGTCCTCATGGTTGAGCTCGAGGACGTTGTGCCCGACGATCTCTTCCTCGGTTCGTCCGATCATTCGCTGCAACGCCGGGTTCGCCGCGGTAAAGACGCCGTCGAGCCCCTCCAAAGCCATGCCTGCGGCCGAGGTCTCGAACAGCCTGCGCCAGCGCTCCTCGCTCTCTCGCAGCGCCTGCTCGGCACGTTTGCGCTCGGTAATGTCGTTGCTGGTCACCAGGATCACTGCCGGCCGCCCCCGCCTGTCTCGCTGTAGCGTCCAGCGGCTGGTTACGAGGACCGGCGTGCCATCCCGCTTTTTATTGACAAATTCACCCTCAAATCGACCGACGCGCAGCAACTCGGCCTTGATTTGGTCGAGTGGCACAGGGAAAATGGTCTTCGCGAGTTCGTAACCGACCCTTCCGACCGCTTCCGCGCGGTGCCAGCCATACATTTCCTCGGCGCCGCGATTCCAATAGGTGATAACGTCGTCGTCGAAGCGGCGTGCGATAATCGTATCGTGCGTCAAATCGAGCAGGCCCGCTTGCTCGCGCAATCCCGCCTCCGCCGATAGGCTTTGCAGCGCGAGAAGGGCTGCCGCCCCGATCGCCGGGATGCGGATAGCCGCGTTGATTGCTGTCTCAGCTGAGAAAAAATAGGCCGCCAGCACGAGGCCGATGCACCCGGCGGCAACGAGTACGACGCCTGACGGGCGGCAGAACCGGCTGGCCATCAGCACCACAACCACATAAAGCCCCGAGACCACCACGTCGGGAGGGGTGAGGATGTCGACAATGAAGATGCCGGCCGCGAGTGCGGCGGTCGCGACCGGGAGCAGCGCAGAGGTGGCCCTCCGCCGTGAACGCGATTGACCTTTCATCTTCGCTATGGCTCGCTCCTTGCGATCTTTCCAATCCAACGCGGCGGCTTCGCGCATCAACGCCGTGGCGACATCCCGATGTCCGTCAACGCGATGAAGGGTAGCGCGATGGGTCCATCATTCGCTACCTTCGGACGATTACCTTCGGAAGCGGCCGCCGCGGATCGTAACGGTCGATGCCGGTTAGGAGCGTGGCGGTTCCGGCCTATCGCATGATTGCTCATCGACCGGCAGCGTGAAGCAGAAGACCGCGCCTTGGCGCTTGTTCGGTGCTGCCCATAGCCGTCCGCCGTGCGCCTCGATAATCGAATGGCAGATCGACAGGCCCATGCCCATACCATCGGGCTTGGTCGTGTAGAATGCGTCGAAGAGCCGGTCCAGGCTCTCCGGCTTCAGCCCCGGGCCCCAATCCCGCACGGCGATGCGCACGCCGTTGGCTCCATCTGCCGCGGTGCTGATCAGCAACTCGCGCGACACCTCGTTCGATCCGCTCATCGCTTCGACGGCGTTGAGGATCAGATTGAGCATCACTTGTTGGAGCTGGACCCGATCCCCTTGAACGAATGGCAACCCTTCCGCCAGCTGTGTCTGCAGCGAGGTGCCGGTTCTGTGCAGCTCGCTGCGCGTCA
>WNFR01016498.1_pt1 | contig 16031 bp, 13 predicted proteins | sample 5400221 | NCBI WGS metagenome assembly WNFR01 (sample SAMN13153357, study PRJNA577476) | soil metagenome | isolation source: 40 cm soil under Madrone tree | place: USA:California | collected 2016-06-14 | reverse complement strand
CGCAGGCCACCGACCGTGGCCACGAGGAAAACGTGGCGTGGTTTGCGTGTTTCGCGCCATTTGACCATCCGAAGTATGTCGTCGCAGTGATGGTGCAGGGCGCCTCTGGGCACGGCGGCGAGGTCGCGGGCCCGATCGCGACGCGAATTCTCGAACGAACATTGGCGATGGATGAAGGCAACTTCGACATGCAGGTCGCATGGATCGCGCCGGCACATCACGCCAATCCGCTCCAATTGATCAAAGCAGTGAGCTATGCTGGAGGTAATCTCGGCAGCGAGGACGAAGAAGGCGCCGATACCAGCCAAAGCGCCGACGTGCAAATGGCGAGCGACAATGCCTCGCCCGATGTCGAGCCTGAGGCCGACGCTCAAGGGCAAGTTTCCAAACGGCCTCGGGTGGCACGCGCAACTTCGGCAGCTGCACCGCGACCGCTTAACTTTTTCGAACGGCTTTTTGGAGTACGACACCAACCCGCACAACCAACCCCGCCGCCAGTTCGTCGCGCGATACGAAGATGAGCTGTCGATCTAATTTAATAACGACCGAGACGATTGGCCCACTCGGGCCTTTGCTCGCCCAACTTCTACAGATTTATGCTAGACAAAGTAAAAAAATTTCTCGGTCTTCCCGGACGGAAGACTGGCAACAAACTCGTTCTCAGCGTGGAAAAACTCGAGCGCCGCGTGGCGTTGCTCGAGAATGGCCGGCTTGAGGAATACAGCGTCGAGCGGAGCGACTCGCGCAACATCGTCGGCAGCGTTTACAAGGGCAAAGTCAAGAACATCGAAATGGGGCTGAAGGCGATGTTTGTCGACATCGGCTTCGAGAAAAACGCCTTTCTCCATTTTTGGGACGCCATTCCCGCTGCCCTTGATAGCGGCATCGAAGAAGTCGATCGGCCGTCGAAAAAACAACGGAAACGCATCACGGCCAAAGATATTCCAAATATCTATCCGGTCGGCTCGGAGGTAATCGTGCAGGTGACAAAGGGCCCGATCGGAACGAAAGGCCCGCGCGTGACCACGAACCTGAGCTTCGCTGGCCGCTATCTTGTCTTGATGCCGTTTAGCGATCGCAGCGGCATCTCGCGCAAAATCGAAGATCCAAGGGAACGCAATCGTCTTCGGAAAATCTTGCGCGAACTTGAAATTCCAGACGGCCTCGGCGTGATCATCCGTACCGTCGGTGAAGGTCAGCGCGCCCGATATTTTGTGCGCGATTTGCGCTTCCTGCTCGATCAGTGGGCGGAGGTCGAGCGACTTATTCGGGAGCAGCCGGCGCCGTGCCGCGTTTTTGAGGAACCGGATTTGGTAGAGCGGACCGTGCGCGATTTCCTAACCGAAGAGATCGACGAAGTGGTTTGCGATAACCGGGAGGCGTTGGCGCGAATGAACGAGCTGGTGGGGAAAATCTCGCGGCGAGCGCGCAATCGGTTGAAATTTTACGACGGGGCCGAGCCAATTTTCGAAGCGTTGGGAATTCAAAAACAAATCGACGATGCCTTCCATCGACAAGTCTGGCTCAGATGCGGTGGTTATATCGTCATCGACGAAACCGAAGCGCTCGTTGCCATTGACGTAAACACAGGCCGGAACAAAGGCGGGCGCGACGTGGAGAAAACCATTCTGCAGACCAACCTGGAGGCGGCGGACGAAATCGCGCGGCAGCTTCGTTTACGCAACATCGGCGGCCTCATCATTGGCGATTTTATCGACATGAAGGGCCGCCGGGATCAGCAAATGGTTTACACCTTGATGAGGGAGCGGCTCAAGCGTGATAAAGCCAAGACGCACGTGCTCCCCATTTCTCAGCTCGGCTTAATGGAGATGACGCGGCAGCGCGCGCAAGAAAGTTTGAGCGACACGATCTACGAGAATTGCCCTTACTGCGGCGGTCGCGGCGTGGTGAAAACTTCCATGACCACGAGTGTGGAACTGCATCGCAGCCTGAACACCGTTATGCGGAAATATCAGGACAGCGTGCACGATTTCCGGGTCATCCTTAATCCCGACGTGCTCAAACGATTGAAGGAAGAAGACGAAGAATTGCTGATCGAATTGGAGCGGCGCTACGCCGGCCGGCTCATGTTTCGTGGCGATCCGACGTATCACCACGAAAAGTTTGTTGTTACTGATGCAACGACGGGCGCGGAGTTGAAATCGTAGTGGTTGGCAAAAAAATTGCTGACTTGAGCTGGCTAAAAGTATCGGGCGTGGCCTCGTTTAAGAATTGGGACATTTTTATTTGAGCATCGAAGCGACCCGATTACGTAAACAACTAAGGAAACAGTATGAAAAAATTAGTCTTGAGCTTGTTTGGGGTTGGCGCGTTGGCCTCAGTGGCCTTCGCGGGGACGGAATATTCGGGCAAAGAGATGAAGCAGGTTGCTCCAGCGCCTTGCCCGGAATGGTATGCGGATAACGAGTGGAACGTCAGCCTTTGGGGCGCGTACGCTTTCACCGGCACGGACAACAATCGTGGCAGTATCGACGATGTTTTCTTCAAAGCCGGCGGCGATTACGACCGCTTTCTTGGCGGCGATCACGCCTGGGGTGGTGGGCTCGATGCAAAATATTTCTTTCGCCGCTATTTCGGCGTTGGAGTTGAAGGCTTCGGCTTGGCCGCACATGGCAGCGATTACGACATTGAGAATTTTGGTGTCACCGAATTCTCAAAAAGCAGCGATCGCCATGCTGTCGGTGGAGTGCTCGGGACACTGACCTTGCGTTACCCGATTTCTTGCACCCGTTTTTCGCCTTATGTCTGGGCGGGCGGTGGTGGAATCTTTGGCGGCCACAACGATCGCGCCCATCACGCTTTTAGTGTCGCGGAGACCGTCCGTGAAGACGAGGAATCCAGGGGGATGGGGCAATTTGGTGGCGGCCTCGAAGTTCGCATCACGCCGCACGTTGGCTGGATAGCGGATTTCAGCTGGAACGTTGTCGATGGCCGCAATAACAACTTCGGCATGGCTCGCACCGGCATTAACTTCGCCTTCTAAGATCGATAATCGATCGTCGATTTCGACGGCGGCATTCGGCAGTTGACCGGGTGCCGCCGTTTTGTTAAACAGCGGGTCGCCATGGGAAAACCCCATCTTGCAAAAGATTATATTCAGGGCTTGACCCGCTGGGGCCATTTCGTGTTAAAAAGACCCCAGCAGGGCAAACCCATGGGTTTGAGCCTGAAAACGGCCTGGTAAAAACAATTGATTTTTTTTATTGACGAACTTCCGAAGAAACCCTAAACGCATAGCCAAGTTATGAAAAAACTGACCTTAACCTTTTGCGCAACGTTCGCTTTGGTATCGGCTCTTTATGCCGGCACCGAAAAATATTCCGGCAAGGAAAAAGAAGTGATGCAGCCGGCTCCTCCGGTATGTGAGCTTTACCGGGCCCACGAATGGGACCTCGATTTCTGGGGCACGTTCGTGTTTTCGGCAAACCCGGGGCGATTTCACGTTGGGAATGACGATCCGTTCTTTCCTGATGCTGACCCCGTTGGTGAAGACAACGTTGTAATTGACGTGGATGCAGACGGAGAGCCTGAAAATCTTAACCCCAACGAGCACATCAATTTGGGTCGGCAAAGCAAGGACGAATTCCTGGGCAAGGACGACGCTTTTGGCGGCGGCGTGGATCTGAAGTACTTTTGGAGCAGATACTTTGCGGCCGGCGTGGAAGGCTTTGATGTCAACGGCCACGAAAACGGCGGCGGCGCTTTAGGGACGTTGACTGTGCGTTATCCCTGGGGCCGCTTCGCGCCTTACGCGTGGGGTGGCGCGGGCGCCCTGTTTGGAGGCGGTGCGTTGTACCATTTCTTCAATGAGAAGCATAAGTATTCTGACGGCTTCGTAACCGGTGAGCAAGAGTTCTTCAACGACGTCGTGGTGCCGAACCGCCACGTCCGATTCCTTGGTCAGTTAGGCGTCGGGTTGGAGTTCCGCGTCACCTGTCACATCGGTTTGATGGCCGATTTCGCCTGGAACTTTGTCGGGGGCGTGCACGACTCGCAAGACCGCTTCATAACTGTTATTTCGCCGGGTGGTGGATCTGAAAACACTCCATCAAGCAGTGCCATCAGCCTCCATCCAGGCACGGGTAGCGACAATCAGGATTTCGGCATGGCGCGGTTTGGCGTCACTTTTTCATACTAAGTTCTACACCGCAGTCTAAAAAACGCCGGAACGCGCAAGTGTTCCGGCGTTTTCTTTTTCGTTACGTTACTTGCGTCAAAGATCGACAATGGAGCCGAGCGACGTAGACGGGAGAGCCCGCGAAGGTTGACAAGGCGGGAGGCGAGCCAATCCAATCGCGCCGAAGCCGCCTTCGGATCATTCGCGTTTTCAATTAATGCTCTCGAACTTGGGCTGGAAAGGATCTTCGAATGGATCGCTTCGGTGCTCAGGCAACGGTTCGTGTATCTCGCGGAGCCAGCGAGGGCGGCCAAGGGGCCACGGCTCCGCGGCCAGATCGACATTTGGATCGATAATCAACTGCGGCTTCCGGCCGTTAAAACCAACGAACACTCGCGCCTCGACCTTAAGCGGCTTTGGCCCCGATTGCGGCATCACCTTCGCAAGATAATGCGCAAACTGAACAAGCATATCCGGTCGCCATCCCATCCTGTCCAGATGCCACGGATGGAGGTACTCCACCGGATTTACCGGGACCGCCTGCCCGGAATTCGGATCCGTGACGTAAAAATACGCGCGCACCCGCTGACTTTGGATCAACATGCGCCAACTGAAGCGGTGTTCGCTGTAGAGCCATTCAATTCCGCCCCGATACAGAAAGTGACGAAGCGGCACAAGAACCTGGATCGCCACATATATCGCCACCGAAAGCAAGATGACTGATTGTTTTCGGTGGCTGACTGGCGTGAAATCGGTGACAGGGACAGATTCCGTTTTCCGAAAGATCGTAATAAGGCGTCGCGGCCAACTCGGCGAAAGAAAAAGAGTAGTAGCCGCTATTGCCAGCCACGGGAACATGTCGATGCGAAACAATTGCGCGTTGACCAGATGAAAAACCGACACCGTGCAGAATGCGGCTAGTCGCGTGCGACGCCAGACAAGAAACGGAACTATGAATAGGTCGAGCAAAAGCCCCGCGTAACTAAAGGCGTAAACGGCCCATGGCTCGCGAAAAAACCGGCCGATAATCGTGAACTCAGTCTGGGCCAGCCATATCCGCATCGGTTCGCCGCGGAGCCAGTCTGGCGAAATCTTGGCAATCCCTGCAAAAATATAGACGACGCTGATTTGTGCGCGCAACAGCCAAAGCGTCCAGTCTGGCGTGGTCTTCGAACGCACCCTTGGCTTGAGCCAGGCGTCGAGGGAAAGGGCACGATTCGCCGGGACGAAGATCAGCAAGAAACTAAATAAACAGATGAGATACTGGTGATTGACCCATACGGCTTCGTTTAGAAGGAACGTATAAGTATAGCCGAGAAAAAAAAGCACGGTGCTCAGGCGATAGAGAAAACCGGTCGCAATAAACAATGCCAGTAGACCAAGAGCCGCCCAGTGAATGTAGAGCCCATTCCCCGGCCAGGGATGCACCCATGAGAATCCATAATATTTGAACAAAAATCGTGGCTCAATCCAATAGAACGCAATCCACCCGTGCGAAAAGTATCGCCAGACGTCCCACGCCATCAGAAGGCCAAACGTGATCCGGAAAAACACCAACGATGCGATGTCGACCGGAGCGAAAGCCTGCCTTTGTAATCTCGTTAGGAAACCTTTGATCATTTGCACCCTGATAACGTTTCAGCCGAACTCTCAAATCGAGTCAAGGCTGCATAATTACGGATATCAATCTTACAAAATCTACTTGTCGGTGACCAGACGGATTGCAGTTTGCGAAGGCTCGTTCGCGCGCGAAATTACAAGGATGTCATTTGTTGAAGTTCTGGATGGTTTGCCGCTGACAAAATCGCCGCTGGTGTGTCGGTTTGAAGAGCTCATCACCCCGAAGTCCGACGACGAGCTCGAAGCGATGGCGCAAGCTTCCCGCGCGCTCACCTTACAGAATTTCGGGCGAACAATGCGTCTCTTCGCGCCGCTTTATCTTTCCAACGAATGCATCAACAACTGCAGTTACTGTGGTTTCTCGCGCGACAACCCGATCTTGCGCGTCACACTCAGTGTTGATGAAGTCGTGGCTGAGGCCCGGCACCTTTCACAATCTGGGTTTCGGCAAATTCTACTCGTGGCGGGCGAGCATCCGAAATTTATCAGCCGCGATTATCTGGCCGAGTGCGTTCGCGCGTTGGCCCCCGATTTTCCATCGATTGCCATCGAAGTCGGCCCGATGGAAACGGAGGATTACATTCCAATTGTTGCTGCCGGCGCGGAAGGCCTGGTGGTTTATCAAGAAACCTACAACCGCGGCGTGTATGCCGAACTGCACACCGCCGGCCCGAAGCGCGACTTTAATTGGCGTCTCGATTGTCCGGAACGCGGTTACGCCGCGGGCTTTCGACGCATAGGCCTCGGCGCCCTTTTCGGTCTCTGGCGCTGGCAGGAGGAAGCGATCGCGCTGGCCGCACATCTGGAATATTTGCTGAAGCGCTGCTGGCAGGCCCAAATCAGCGTTAGCCTGCCAAGGCTGCGTCCGGCTGCCGGTGGCTTTCGTCCACTCTTTTCCATGGGCGACCGCGAACTGGCGCAATTGGTTTGCGCTTTGCGCATCACTTTTCCGCAGGTGGGAATTGTGCTGAGCACGCGTGAGCGCGCCTCGTTGCGCGACGCGCTCGCGTCCCTGGGCGTCACGATGATGAGCGCCGGCAGCCATACCGAACCTGGCGGCTACACGCGGCAAGGCACTGAGCATTTGCATCAGACGGTGCGCGGTCGCATTGTCGCCCCCGATTTTCAGGATGGAGAAGACGAACTGGCCACCGGACAATTCGAGATCAGTGATGCGCGCTCGCCCGAGGAAGTCGCAAATGTACTCCGACGCCGCGGACTCGAGCCCGTCTGGAAAGATTGGGACCAAACTCTCTCGGGCGTATGACCATTTCGCTCAACGGCGAAAAAGCGGACGCCAACGGTGCGAAGACAATCGCGGACTTGGTGGAACGTTATCAACTACCGCCCCAAACAATTCTGATCGAGCACAACGGTCTCGCCTTGCACCGACATGAATGGACGCGGCAACCGCTGACCGAAGGCGATCGCGTTGAATTTGTCCGCGTTGTGGCCGGCGGTTAGTTTTTGCTCGCTTTCACGACCACGCGCATTCCATCGGTCTGAATAATTGTGATCGGAGTTTGCGGTGCGATGAACTCAACGCGCTTTGCCGCTCGGCCGCAAGATCGTGATTGAGAGTCCTTGCGTTCCAGGCGCGAGCGCGAGAGCAGTCGCAAATTCACGCGGCACCCCGGCCAGGGATGGACCGGGCGGGTTTGAGGTGATCAGGGCAAAGCGGCGGTAAACACTTGTCCGCGGCAAATAACGCACAAGCAAAGCGATCACGATGGAGGCGGCGACGATCGCGAGGAAAAGATTGAGCAGCGGAATTGCGAGCACGCGGCCGGTCGGAAAAAATGTTTCACCGGGATAACGATCGATCATGGCCCAGAGGAGCGAAGCGAGCATGAGAAAAACGCCGACGACTCCGAATACGATCGTGGAATGGGCAAAGAAGAGAATTTCGATCAAGACCAGGGCTATTCCTAAAACAAAAAGGGCAACCACTTCCCAGCCGGCCAGCCCGGCCAAATAATGGCCGAGAAAAAAGAACGCGAAGCAAATCGCGGAAATAATGCCCGGCAGCGTCGCCCCCGGAATCTTGAATTCGAGATAAGCGCCGATGATGCCGCCAAGCAAAAGGAGCGGCGCCAGTGCCGTAATCCAGAAAGCGATTTGCTCGAAACCCGTGGGATCGAGCGATACGGCGCTGCCCTTGAGTCCAGCCTTCTGCATTAGGTCGGCAATCGAGTCGGCGATCCCATCTGCCAGCAATGGCTTTCCATTAATCTTTTCCGTCGCTTCCTGCGCATTGAGCGTAAGGACAGTCCCTTTCGGATGAATCATGCGGTCGCCAATCTTTACTTCTTTGTCTTTGTTCATGAACGCTTCGCCGATATCAGGGTTGTGCCCATTTCGGGTAGCAGAACTCCGGACCAAAGCGGACCAGTATGAGATCGTTTTCTCGCGTTCGGTGAGTGGAAGATCTTCGCCCGTGGGCAAAACCGGTGCGGCCGCCCCGATCGCGCTGACCGGAGCCATGTAGATATGCTGCGTCGCCAACGCGATGAGAGATCCGGCCGAGCCGGCGTTGGTGTTAATGAACGTGTAAGTGGGGATAGTGGCGTGATTCAGAGCGCTCGTGATTTGCTCGGCGGTATCAAGCCGTCCGCCGTAGGTATTCATTTCAAAGATAATTGCCGCGGCTCCGTTGCTCTCGGCCGTTTTTTCAGCCCGGCGTAGAAACAGCAGGAGCGATGGCGAAATTTCTCCGCGCAATGGAACCACCACCACGTCGCCTTTGTGAATAACGTCGCGTGCCTTGGCGCTCTCGAACTGGGCGAGGCAGCTGATCAGGGCAAGCATCGAGAAAAGTTTTCTCATAATTTGGAAGCGCCGCGGCGCTGCGTAAATTTGGCATCGCTTCCGAAAGCAAACGAGCGAAAAATCCACTGCCTTGGCTAAGATTCCGTCAGAGACAATTGAGCAAATCGCCGCCGCGAATGACATCGTCGAGGTGATCGGCGCGTATTTTCCCCTCAAACGCGCGGGTGCGAACTTCAAAGCGCTCTGTCCCTTTCATCAGGAGAAAACGCCGTCGTTTCACGTGAGCCCGCAACGGCAAACGTTTCATTGTTTCGGATGCGGCGTCGGCGGGAGCGTTTTTCGCTTCGTCATGGAATATGAGCACATCGATTTTCCCGCCTCTGTGCGAAAGCTGGCCGCGCGCGTTGGCATTCCCGTAGTCGAGGAGCGCGGCGCAGCCGACGAAGATCGACAACATGAAGCGCGTCGCACCTTACTGAAGTTACACGGCGAAGCGGCGGAGTGGTTTCATGAGAATCTCTTGAAAAAGGAATTTGCCCAGCCGGCGCGCGATTATTTGAAACAGCGCGGCGTGGATCGACAGGTGGCGAAGAGTTGGCAGCTCGGCTTTGCGCCCGATGCTTGGGACACGTTTTTAAGGTGGGCGCTGGACCGCGGCTACTCGCGCAGCCAGCTGTTGCAGAGCGGGCTGGTGAAGCCGCGCGATGAGAACCGGCCGGACAGCGAAGTTTACGATCGTTTCCGCGCCCGGATCATGTTTCCAATTTGCAACGACGTCGGCGAAGTGATCGCGTTCAGCGGCCGGCTTCTCCAGAGCGACGCGGAAGCCGCCAAGTATTTGAACTCGCCGGAGACCCCGCTCTTCCGAAAGGGCAACGTCCTTTTCGGACTACACAAAACGAAGCGCGGTCTCATTGAAGCGAACTGTGCCATCGTGTGCGAGGGGCAGCTCGATTTGATCGCGCTGTTTGAAGCCGGAATCACGAACGTGGTGGCACCGCAGGGCACTGCGTTTACAGAAGGTCAGGCCCGAATTTTGAAACGCTTTGTCGACGAGGTGGTTCTTTGCTTTGATGCGGACGCAGCCGGCCAGAAAGCCGCCGAACATTCGCTCGATGCCCTTCTGCAGAACGATTTGATCGTCCGCATCGTTGACATGCCGCCGGGGCAAGATCCGGATTCGCTCATTCGGCGGGATGGAAAAGACGAATTCGAAAAGCGGGTGGCGACGGCCCGAGATTTTTTCGATCATTGGATCGAGCGCGAGGTTGCGATTGTCGATCTGAGTTCGCTCGGAGCAAAGATGCAGCTGGCTCGCAGGCTGGCCGAGACCGTCTCGCATGTTCACGACCCGCTCATGCGCGGCGAAGTCGTGAGCAAAGCAAGCGCGCGACTGGGTGTTCCGGCTGCGGATTTCAAAAGACTTTTGTCAGAGCGCCCTCGCGAGCGCACATCGGTGCCTGAGCGTGGACAAGCCCCGGCCACTGCGGCCCCGCCCCACGACGTCGCCATGCTTTGTTTGCTTGCGTTGCGAGACGAGGCAGCGCGCGCTTTTCTTTTAGAACAGAACTGGCGCGCGGTCCTGGCGCAAACGCCAGGCACAGAATTACTCGTTCGCATTCTCGAGAGCGACCTGCGACCGAGCGACCCAGCCTCGCTCAACGCGTTTATGGCTACGCTCTCACCAGAAGAGGAGGGCCTGGTTTCTGCTTGGCTCATGCAGAAAATGCCACCCGATGCCATAACCGTGATGCAGGATTGGTGGAAGGGCTTGCAACAAGCGGCTTTACGCCGCCAGCTGGAGGTGGCGGAAAGCCGAATGCGGCTCCCACAATTAAGCACCGGGGAGGTGGTCAATTTGCAAAAACAAATTCTTGACCTTCGCCAGCAACTCCACGAACTTTCGCAACTTTCGCCTGCCCGTACGGCCGATGGTTAGTTGTCGATCTTACGGGCAGAAAAATCGAACGTCCCAGTCAACTCCTTAACCGCTCAACCTTGGCCAGGAATTCGAAAACCAAGTCGCGCATTCGCCGAATATCGGCGAAGCGGCCGAAATTTAAACGCGCTCAGCGGCGCGTAGGAACGAGATCTTCCGACAACGGGTTTCACTCCAAGAATCACACGAAGATTTCGGCGTTTAAGCAGAAGCGGATCACTTCCTTGGTGCGCGCGCGAAGACCGAGTGGGCGCAATTTGCTCAAGGCGAAAGCGGAACTGGAAGCAGCCAACGACATTCAGGCGCGCATTCGAGAGCTGATCAAGCTGGCCAAGGAGCAAGGCTATCTCACATTTGACGATCTCAACGAGACGTTGCCCGAAGGTATCACTGACGCCGACGAACTGGACGCGATTCTAACGCGATTGCGCCGGATGGAGATCGATATCATCGAAGCCTCGGAGGTTGATCGCCACAAGGACGTAAAAAAAGACGCGGAAGAGGAAGAGGACGAAAAACCGGAACCGAAGCTGGATATTCTGGACGACCCGGTTCGGATGTATCTCAAGCAGATGGGCCAGGTGCCGCTGCTAACCCGTGAGCAGGAGGTGGAAATTTCAAAACGCATCGAGGAAGCGGAGAACATGGTGCAAAAGCACATCAACCGTTTCGGTTTCACCGGCCGCGCCCATCTGGATCTGGCACGAAAGCTAACAGAAGGCGGCGAGCGATTTGACCGGGTCATTCTCGACAAAAAAATCGAGAGCCGCGAGCGCTACATGAAGCTGCTGCCGAGACTCTGCAAGCATGTAGAGAAATTAAACGAGCGCATTACGCAGCAATACAGCCAGCTCTCAAATAAGCCTTCAAAAGGGGAATCTAAAAAACTGAAGGCTTTCCAAAGATCGCTCAATTCTCTGCAGCGGTTTTATCCCAGATTTTATTTCAAACAGAAGGTCACGGAAGAATTTGTTCATCTGGCCGACGAACATTATCACGCCTTGCTGCAGCTTCAGACTGAGATGGCAAAACATCCCCGGGCGTGCAGCGCGCGCTCGCCTCTGGGCATCAAGGCGGGCGAGCTGGAAAAAACTCTTTGGCTTTCGCTGGATGATTACGCCGAGCAATATCAGGCGCTGAAAGGCTGGCTGCGCAAGGCCCTTCGGGCCAAGACCGAAATGGTGGAAGCCAACCTGCGTCTCGTCATCTCAATTGCGAAGAAATACACCAATCGCGGTCTTTCATTTCTCGATCTCATCCAGGAGGGCAATATGGGATTGATGAAAGCGGTCGAGAAATTCGAATACCGCCGCGGCTACAAATTTTCGACCTACGCCACATGGTGGATCCGTCAGGCCATTACTCGTTCCATCGCTGATCAAGCCCGCACGATTCGCATCCCCGTGCACATGATTGAGACGATCAACAAATTGATGCGCGTGCAAAAACAGCTGGTGCAGGAGTACGGCCGCGAGCCAACCCCCGAAGAAGTGGCGGAGGAAATTTTGCTGCCGGTCGATCGCGTCCGCGCCGTGTTGAAAATGGCGCAGCAGCCGATCTCGCTCCAATCGCCGGTGGGTGAAAGCGAAGAGACTAATTTTGGGGATTTTATCGAAGACAAGGGCGCGGAAAATCCGTGCGACATGACCGCCATCGTTTTGTTGAAGGAGAAAATCAAGGATGTGCTCGAGACCTTGACAGCGCCACCCGACCCGCATCCGGCAGCTGGAAGGCTTCCTGGAAGCGGCCGAAGTGTAGGTGTCGATCTTACGCGCTGTTCCGGCGCAACTTTTAGCAGTGCATTTAGTTTAATTTCGCGGAAAGCAATGAAACGCGAAGACGACCAGCAATTGTGGGATCTTTTAGGCCAGGCGCCGCCGCCGAAGCTATCGCCTTTTTTTGCTCGCAACGTGCTTCGGAGAATCCGGGAGAGACCGGGACAATTGAATTGGGTTCGCGGGTGGTTTAGTTGGCGCAGACTCGTTCCAGCCTCGGGCCTGGCAGTTGCGATGATCTCCGCGATAATCGCCACGCACCATCAATCCGCGCCCCAAAAGGGTTTGGAGAACGAACCGGACGTTGTGGCGAAAATTGATCCGCAAGACTATGAGGTCGTTGCGGATTTGGACGAATTGCTGGCTTCAGACGAAAACAACCTGTGGGACGACAATCAAACTTTGTAAGCATAATCGTCACATTGTCGATCTTCGCCCTGATTTGCGGCTTCGCCCAGGCCCAGCCGCAAGGACATAACGGACGCAGAGAGGCACCTTTTCGGGGCAGACCTCAATTCAAGAGCACGCGCGACCGCTGGTTTTCACTTTCTCCGGAAGATCGACAAACATTCCGGCGCAACGCTGAGCGCTGGATACAGATGGGACCAGAGGAGCGCAATCGGATGCGCGAGCGCGAACGAGTACGTCGCGAGCAACTCCAGCGCGAGGCGGACAAAGCGTTGCGCGACGCCGGCCTTCGGCTCGACCAAGAGAAGCGCGATTTGTTCGAACAGCGCTATCTTCAGGAACGCCGGAGGATCGAGCGCGAACTCCGGCAGGAAGTCGAAGCGAAACGGCACGAGCAACTGCCCGCGCTGCAAGAGCGTTTAAAAAAAGAATTTCAGGAACCGTCACCCGCCGGTACATCGACATCTGCGCCGGCAGCTTCACTAACGCCAAAAAAATAAGCTGGCGGGATCTTCCACCCGCCAGCTCGAGAAAACTTTTCGCTGTTTATCTTACCGCCAGTGGCGGTAGTGACGATGATATCCACGTGAGTAGTACACTCGGTGTCCGTGATACCAATAGAATGACGGCCCACTATAGTACCCATAGGGGTACGGTCTGTAGTACCCGTAGTACGGATAAGGGTAGCCGTAGCCGTAATAAGGATATCCATACCCTGGATATCCCACTCCGATGCCAATCGCGACACCGGCATTAGAACTTGGGGCTGTAGCGAATGCGAATCCACCCGCCACCAGCGCGATTAAAAGAAGCTTTTTCATGTTTTTATGTTCCCTCCTGCAAACCTACCAATTGAACATTAGGTACGACGGAAAGTTGCTCAAATTATTCAATCGAAGCAATCGCCCGATATTTTGGATAGCCCGTAACCAAAAGACTCTGGCCAATCTTTTCATATAGCACCCTCTCAATGCGCGCCGCCTCATGCGTAGCGCCCTTTCCGGGGCCGGGAAAGGCGATTATAGGGCCGCCCGTCAAAATGGGTCCCAGATAAATTTGCATCTTGTCGATCACCTGTTCATCAAGGGCTTGGCCGAGCACATCTCCGCCGCCCTCGATCAATACGCTGATCACATTTTTTCGCCCCAGATCGCCTAAAACTGAACCGAGTGATTTCCGGCGGTAAACCATCGTCTTTTCGACGAAGCGATCGGTAAATACACGCGCCTTGCCCGGCAAGTTTCCTGATCGCGTGAGGATGATGCGCAGTGGTTGTTGCTTTGCGCGCCCAAGACCGCGCATGGTTAAACGCGGGTTATCGCGTCGCACGGTTTCAGCTCCCACCAGGATTGCATCGACATCGGCCCGAAGCGCATGGGCATGGCGGCGCGCTGCGTCACTCGTAATCCAACGCGACTCAGTCGGAGGTCGTGTCAATCGGCCATCCAAACTCATCCCGCACTTCGCGATGACGAAGGGTTTTCCCGTTACAATCCATTTGTTGAAAGCTTCATTGAGCTCGGCGCATTCGTCCGCCAGAACGCCCAGGCGTGCTTCTATTCCGGCCCCGCGCAGAATATCGATCCCTCTTCCCGAATGGCGCGGGTTTACGTCGATGGCGCCGATGATTACGGTTTTGACGCCGGCCTTGATAATCTCGGTCGTACAGGCCGGTGTGCGGCCGGTTGTGGAGCATGGTTCGAGCGTGACGTATAGAGCCGCATCTTTCGGTATGGGTTTTCCGAAACTGCGGAGGCACTCAACTTCTGCGTGCGAGGCGCCTGCTCGGCTATGATGTCCCCGGGATACTATTCGATCCCCAATGACCAGCACCGCACCGACCGCCGGATTAGGGCTCGTTTGTCCCAACGCTTTACGCGCTTCTCTTAACGCGGCGCGCATGAAGCGGGCATCAGCTTCAATGAGCGGCATAGGGAAACGAATACTCGCGGGTGCGTATCTCGAGCAAACGGTTTTGCGACGTTTTTATTCTCACGCGACGTTTTCTGCTTGGCGAATCCATCGCGCAGGACTTACTTAGAGGTCACCCCGAACAATATGGCTACAAAAACTGAAGAAAAGACCGGCGAAGACAAAGTGACCGCCGCGCGAAACAAGAATCTCGATCTCGCGATTCAGCAAATCGCAAAAGATTACGGCGAAGGCGCGATCATGCGTCTCGGCGACGACAAAATCGTCGACATCGACGTTATTCCAACCGGCAACATTCTGATCGATCGGGCGCTTGGCGTCGGTGGATTTCCGCGCGGGAGAGTAGTTGAAGTCTTTGGGCCGGAAGGATCGGGGAAGACAACACTCACACTAACGGTGATCGCGCAGGCGCAAAGGCGGGGCGGCCTGGCCGCCTTTATCGACGTCGAACATGCGCTCGATCCGCAGTACGCGCGTAAGCTCGGTGTCGACCTCGATGACTTGCTGGTTTCGCAGCCGAGTTCGGGTGAGGAAGCGCTGCGCATTTGCGAAACGCTCATTCGGTCCAACTCACTGGACGTGATCGTGCTTGATTCGGTGGCGGCTCTGGTTACGAGGGCTGAGCTGGAAGGCGAGATCGGCGACGCCACCGTCGGTGCGCAGGCGCGATTGATGAGCGCGGCCTTGCGCAAGCTCACTTCATTGATTTCCAAAGCGCGCACGACCTGCATTTTCACAAACCAGATTCGCGAAAAGATCGGCGTGATGTTCGGCAATCCGGAAACGACGCCGGGCGGCAAGGCGTTGAAGTTTTACGCGAGCGTGCGCGTCGATATTCGCCGAATCGGAGCGATCAAGCAGACCGACGGTGTCGTCACCGGCAATCGCACTCGGATCAAAGTGGTGAAGAACAAAGTCGCGCCGCCTTTTACCGAGGCTGAGTTCGATATCATGTACAACGAAGGCATTTCGGTGACCGGATCACTTCTCGATCTCGCGCTTGAGAAACAAATCATTGAGAAGCGCGGCTCGTGGCTGAATTACAAGGGCACGCAACTGGCGCAGGGCCGCGACGCTGCGAAAGAAGTTTTGAAGAGCGATAAGGCGCTTTACAAGGAGATCGAGACCGCCGTTAAGGCTAAGCTGGACGAAGACAAGAAATAGAAACCGGGAGCAAGATCGACATGTTCATTCCGCGAATCATCCTGACGCTTGTCACGGGCGTCGCCATTTCAGTTTCCGCCGCGCCTGCGAAAACCAATCCAGCTTCATCTCCGCAACTCATGCCGGGTTTGGGCGAAGTGCATCATCCGATCTCGACGAAAAATTCCCAAGCGCAACAGTTTTTCGATCAAGGATTAAAATTCGTCTTCGGCTTTAATCACGACGAAGCACGCCGGTCGTTTCAACGCGCGGCCGATTTGGATCCCAAACTCGCGATGGCGTGGTG
>WNFR01010975.1_pt1 | contig 16035 bp, 11 predicted proteins | sample 5400221 | NCBI WGS metagenome assembly WNFR01 (sample SAMN13153357, study PRJNA577476) | soil metagenome | isolation source: 40 cm soil under Madrone tree | place: USA:California | collected 2016-06-14 | reverse complement strand
TCATGGCCCATATCGCGCAGCGCTATCCGCGCTTCCTGCAGCAGGCCCCCTTCCAGGCTGGACAATGCGTTCAGCAAGGACCTGCCCGGAAGATATTCAACCGAGAAATAGCACACACGCTTCACGTGGGCATTCGCCACGCGGCGCTGGGTTGCCAGCCAGCGTAAAGTCAACTCTTCGCGTACGGCGAGCGACAATGCATCGTAAATATCCCGCGCCGTCGCCGAATCCGGGTTCTTGCCCAGCGTTCGGGTGAGGCGATCCAGCAGGGCTGCTTGTAAGGTGCCGGGCTGTAGAGCGACGTTCCGGCGGGTCGCAAACTGGTTACCAATCGAGTTCATGTTACGCGGTATTATAGGGTCGTAATCTGCGGGACGGCGGACGATCTCACGATGCGTGACTTAAATTGACTGACTCCCCTTTGGCCGTCGGCATCGACGTGGGCGGGTCATCCATCAAATGCGCACTGGTGGACCTGCGCACGGGCGCGTTCGCCGGCGAGCGCTTCAGCACGCCGACGCCGGCGCAAGGCTCGACCGAGACGCTGTTGACCGCGCTCGAAACCGTGGTGTCGAACGTGCCGGGGCGTCATGCCGTGGGCCTGGCGTTTCCCAGCGTGATACGAAGCGGCACCGTGCGCACGGCGGCCAACCTCAACAAGGCATGGATCGGAAAATCCCTGGCGGCGCTGGCCGGCGAGCGTTTGCGGCGGCCCGTGATCGCCATCAACGACGCCGACGCCGCGGGCCTTGCCGAACTGCATTATGGCGCCGCGCGCGGCGTACCGGGCACCGTGCTCTTGTTGACTCTGGGCACGGGAATCGGCAGCGCCTTGTTCATCGACGGAAAACTGGTGCCGAACACCGAATTCGGCCATCTTCAGGTCGCAGGGCGCGAAGCGGAACTGCGCGCGTCGGGCCGCGCCAAAGTCGACCAGAACTTGAGCTGGGATGCGTGGACGGAGCAGTTGAATCTGGTATTGCACGAACTGCACGCATTGTTGTGGCCGGATCTCATCGTGCTCTGCGGGGGCATCACCGAGGAGCCGGGAAAATTCTTGGACAAACTGCACTGCGAGGCGCCGTTGTGCGTGGGAGCCTTACGCTCGGAGGCCGGCATCGTCGGCGCCGCATGGGCTACTTCCGCGGTCTGACCCGGATTGCCGTCGCCGTCGCTCTCGCGACCGCGCTCGCCGCATGCGCGAGCACTTCGCGTGAAATGGACAACCCGCCGGATTCGCCGGGAACGCCGGCTACCGGCATGCAAGGTTCCTCCGGCGTCGCGCACCCGGATCCTCGGGCGATCATGGTCGACCGCGCCATGTCCATGATCGGCCAGCCGTATCGATTCGGAGGTGCCGCGCCCGGCGGGTTCGACTGCAGCGGACTGGTCGTGTACGCGGCGAGCGGCGCCGGCGTTCACGTGCCGCGCACCGCACACGAACAGCTGGGCACGGGCATGCCGGTCGCGCGCGGCAAAGTGCATGAGGGCGATCTCGTCTTCATGCATCTCGCGCACAAGGAACTGCACGTGGGCATCGCCATCGACGACGAACGCTTCGTTCATGCGCCGTCCAAGGGCGGCTATGTGCGCATCGATTCGCTCGCCGCGCCGCCGTACGCGCATGGTTACCTGAGCGCGAGGAGAATCGTCGAATGATTGCCGCCGCCGCCCGCAGGCAGCGTTCAATGTCCATCCTCGAAGCGTTTCCGCGCAAACGTCGGCGGGAGCGGGCGCGCTAAAGCGACGCGACGTCCACAGCCTCGCTGCCCACCGCCGCAAATTGCAGGGATGCGAGCCGTGCATACAGCGGGCTGTGCTGCAGCAGCTCGGCGTGCGTACCGACGGCGATCTTGTGGCCGTGGTCCATCACCACGATGCGGTCGGCTTTGAGTACCGTGGCCAGGCGATGCGCGATGATGATGGTGGTGCGGCCCTGCATGAGCTTTTCGAGCGCCTCCTGCACCAGCCGTTCGGATTCCGCATCCAGCGAACTGGTCGCCTCGTCCAGCAGCAAGATCGGCGGATCCTTGAGGATGGCCCGCGCCAGTGCGATCCGCTGGCGCTGACCGCCCGACAGGCGCGTGCCGCGCTCGCCGAGGAAGGTGTCGTAGCCTTGCGGCAATTTGCGCAGGAATCCGTCGGCCGCCGCCGCGACTGCGGCGGCCTCGATCTCGGCGTCGGTCGCCGTGGGGCGTCCATAGCGGATGTTGTCGCGCGCGCTGGCACCGAACAGCACCGTCTCCTGCGGCACCAGACCGATCTGTGCGCGGATATCCTCCGGCGGTAAATCCGCCAGCCGCCGATCGTCGATCAACACCCGGCCCGAATCGGGATCATAGAACCGCAGCAGCAGCTGAAACGTCGTGCTCTTGCCCGCACCTGACGGCCCCACGAAGGCGATGGTCTCACCCGCCGCCACGTCGAGGCTGAAATTGGCGAGCGCGGCGCTGTCGGGCCGCGACGGATAATGAAACGTGACATTGTCGAAACGCATCGCTCCGGTGACCCGCGGCGGAAGCGGGATGGGGTGCTGGGGCGCGCAGATGGTCGGCCGCGCCTGCAGCAGTTCGCTCAAGCGTTCCATCGCACCGGCGGCACGCTGCATCTCGCCCCACATCTCGGTGAGCGCGGCGGCGGAACTACCGACGAAACCGGTATACAGCAGAAACTGCAGGAGCTGTCCTCCCGTCATCGTGCCGGCGAGAACCTGGCGCAGCGCCAGCCACAGGACGAATGTTATGCCCGCCAACACCAGCGTGATACCGACCGCGGTGAGCGCCGCGCGCACGCGCGTCCGGCGAACCGCGGTGACGAAGCTGTCCTCGACCGCCTTACGGTACCGTTCGCTCTGCAGGTCTTCCAGGGTGAACGCCTGCACCGTCTGGATGGCGTTCAATGTCTCGCCCGCGAGCCCGCTGGTGTCGGCAATGCGATCCTGGGACGCGCGCGACAATCCCCGGACCCGCCTGCCGATGGCGATGAGGGGGCCGACCACCACGGGAATCAGGATCAGCATGATGCCCATGAGTTTTGCGCTCGTGAGCCCCAGCATGACGAGTCCGCCGATCAAACTTAAGGACGATCGCAGGATGATGGATAAATTGACGCCGGAGATGGCTTGCACCAGCGTGGTATCGGCGGTCAAGCGCGACAGCACTTCGCCGACCCGGGTGGTTTCGTAAAACAGCGGGTCCATGCGCACCACCCGCCGGTAGACGGCCGAACGCAGATCCGCGACCACCCGTTCACCCAGCCAGGTCACCAGATAAAATCGCAGCGCGGCGAACACGCCGAATATGACCGACGCAGTCAGGAATCCGGTGAGATATCGATCCAAGGTACTCGCGTCCTTGGCGCCCACGACATGGTCGATGAGCTGGCGCAGCGCCACGGGCAACGCCAGCATGGCGACCGAAGCCACCAGCAAGGCACCCAAGGCCGCAATCAGCATGCTCCGGTAGGGACGGATGAACGGCAGCAGCGCACGCAACGGATTCAAGCTCTTGGCGCGCGGACGGTCGGCGTTGGCACTCATGGGAAGACATGATCCCATAACTCAAACTGCATGGCGCGGGCCTGATCGGGCGTTGCGTGCCGACAACGCCGGCTTCGTGGCTCGAATTGCAGTCGATTGCCTTTTGGGTCCGGGGCCGCTATGGTGCCCTGTGACGGAGATTTGGCGCTGGGCAAGCGTGTGTCGTTCAACGAGCGTGTCTCGTTCAACCAGACAGAAGGATTCACCATGCGGGGATGCCAAAACGATCACCAGTTGCAAAAGAGCCACAATTGGTTCAAGCCGGCGAGCGCGCTATTTTGCACGCTGTCTGCCTTGTCGCCGGCTCTGACGCAGGCTGCCGACGCGGGCGGCGGCGAAGCAATTGGGCCATTGCAGGAAATCGTCGTAACGGCAACTCGTCATGAGGAAAGCCTCAGCAAGGTACCCATCAGCGTCACCGCACTCACCCAGGAAGCCATGGATATCCGCGGCATCAAGGACATCCAGGATGTGGCGCGCTTCACGCCGGGCGTGAGGATCGACAATTCGGGAACGAATAATATTGCGATCCGCGGCATTTCATCGAGCGGCGGAGCCGGCACCACCGGCATATACATCGATGACACGCCGATCCAGATCCGTGCGTTGGCCTTCAATCCGGACGATACGCTGCCGAAGTCTTTCGACATGGACCGGATCGAGGTGCTGCGCGGCCCGCAAGGCACGCTGTTCGGCGCCGGGTCGGAGGGCGGCACGGTGCGCTACATCACCACTCAGCCGAGCCTCACCAAAACCAGCTTTTATAGCCGCGATGAGGTGGCCTACACCCAGGGCGGCGCGCCGAGCTACGAAGCCGGCGTTGCGGGCGGCGCGCCGTTGATCGACGGTGTCTTGGGCGCGCGTCTCACGGTCTGGTACCGCCGCGACGGCGGCTACATTGACCAGATCGATCCTGTGACGCTGTCCAGGGTTCAAAAGAACGCCAATTACGACAACACCACCATGATCCGGCTGTCGGCGGTGTGGGCGCCGACCGAAAAACTCACGGTGACGCCGAGTTTTTACTACCAGGATCGCTATCGCAACAACAACGAAGATTATTGGCCGTTGTACTCGAACCCGCAAAATGACCGATTCGTCAACGCCGACCCCACGCGGCGCTCCGATCCCGACCGCTTCCAGCTGCCGACGATCAAGATCGAAGGCGATCTGGGTTTCGCCAAATTGATCTCGAACACCGCCTATTTCCACCGCAAGGAGGAAACCGGCTACGACGGCACTTTGTACGACCTTGGGTTCTATCAATCGGGTGTATTTCTCAACTACAACCCCGATGGCTCCGTCGCCGGCCCGGCATCGACACCCTATCCGTTACTGGACGGCACGGGTCTGCACCTGCCCGGCGGCGCCGCCAACTATCGCTCGCCGGCGTCCATCGACAATACACAGCAGAACATCACCGAAGAGATCCGGCTGCAGTCCAATGATCCGACCTCGGCGTTCATTTGGACCACGGGAATTTTCTACACCCATAACCGCCAGACCTATCTGGAGCAGATTCACGATCCCTTGTTGAACCAGTTGTCGGTCGAGGCCACCGGACTGACGTACGACCAGTGGTTCGTGGATCCGAACACGCTTCAACCGGTGCTGTACGATCCGCGCTTCCCCAACGACTCCTACTTTCTGCAAACCAAGGCCGAGGATCAGCAGATTGCCTGGTTCGGTGAAGGCACCTATTCGTTCACCGACCAATACAAGCTGACGGTGGGCGCGCGCTACTCGCACTTGAAATTCACCAATGACACCCTGACGGGGGGGCCGCAGCTTTTCCTGCCGCCGCAGACGGTGAACGAATCGAAGTCTGAAAATTCGTTCACGCCCAAGGTCAGCTTCTCGTATCAATTCGATCCCAGAAACCTGTATTACGCGAGCTATGCGAAAGGGTTTCGGCCCGGCGGCGCCAACAACCCGGTGCCCCAGGCCGCGTGTGCGGCCGACTTCGCCAGTTTCGGCATCAGCCAAGCACCGCCGACCTTCAGCTCCGATACGGTCAACAGTTTCGAGGTGGGTGCGAAAAACAACATCGACAACCGCTTCAAGCTCGCCAGCAGCATCTACTACATCCGCTGGAACAACATTCAGCAGACGGTCGTGCCGCCGATTTGCCAGATTTCCTTCATTTCCAATCTCGGCCAAGCCGTGGCGAAGGGCGTGGACATCCAGGCGGAAGTGGCGCTCACCGACGCGTTCACGTTGGAATTGGCGACGGGATACACAGAGGCGCGCTACACCCGCGATTCGAAACTATCGGCCGCCGAAACCAATCCGGTGGTGTCGGCGGGCGATGCGATCACGGGGGAAAGCGGCGGCGGCCAAAGCGGGCAGCCCAACGCACCCTTCACCGCGAGCGTCGGCTTGGAATACAAGTTCACGCTCCTGAATCACGACTCCTTCGTGCGCTTCGACGATGAATACGAGAGCCGTCCGAAGTGGCGTGCACCCTCTCAGGACGCGAATTCGCTGCAATACGATTCCGCCTACTATATCTTGTCGCCGACCAATTTCGCCTCCGCGCGGTCCGGCATCACCTTCGGCAAGATGCAGATTTCGGCGTTCTGCGACAATCTGTTCGACACCCACACCGTGACCAATTACGAGTGGTCGATCGACCCGGGCGACGGCAACAGCCGCCTGGAGCGGCAATTCACATTCCGTCCACGAACGTTCGGTCTCACGTTCACCTACCGAAATTAGGCTCGCTACCGCGGCGTCTCCCTTTGACGGCGTTGCCGGACTCGAGGAACGGTATCATTGGGGGGAATTGGAGCAAAAGGTGGCGGTCCCATGAATACAGCGTTACCGGATTCCGAGACCAGGGCGGCGAGTGGAACGCTCAAGGTGCGCATTCTGCGTTCCAGCGCCGACAGCCAGGCAGCAAGGGACGATCGGGTGGCGGTCGAAGCGCCGCTCGAATTCCTGCTGCATCATCCGTCGCTTGGGATGGAACCCATGTCGTTCGGCACCACCATGCGCACCCCGGGCGACGATGAGTCCCTGGCCGCCGGGCTGCTCTACGGAGAGGGCATCGTGAATCGAGCCGCGGACATCGAGGCCATCGAGTCGAGCACGCGGCGGCCGAATGTGGTCAACGTACGCCTGCACTCCACCGTGCAGATCGTGCCGAACACCCCCTCCCGGCTCTTTTCAGCCGGTTCGAGCTGCGGGGTGTGCGGCACCACCGGACTCGACGCCGCCATCGCCCGCGCCGCCGCCACGCACATTCCGGACACCGGACACGTCCCATTGTCGCTGCTCCTGCAACTGCCGGCTCGCATGCGCGCGGCGCAGTCGAAGTTCGGCGACACCGGCGGCGTTCACGCCTCCGCGCTCTTCGATTTTCCGGGGACTTTGTTGAACCTGGCGGAGGACGTGGGCCGTCACAATGCCTTCGACAAACTCGTGGGAATGAGTCTCATGTCGAACGAGATACCGTTGAGCAGTCGCATCGTGGTATTGAGCGGCCGCGCCAGCTTCGAACTCGTGCAAAAGGCGATCCGCGCCGGCGTGAGCGTGCTGGCCGCCATCGGCGCGCCATCCAGCCTCGCCGTCAGTCTTGCGGTGACATCCGGACTGACCTTGGTGGGATTCCTGCGCGAGGCCCACTGCAATGTGTATTCATACCCCGAACGATTGACGCTGGATTCCGCTCCGCGGTGACAGCCAATTCGATGCGCGCGCCGCGCCGTCCAGCCAGTTCGACGCGCGCGCCGCGCCGTCGTTGAACCAGGCCCGGCTCGACCGCAGCGCGCCCAAGACCATGGGGTAGGTCACCGTGCACGGGTACGTCACCGACTCGTGGACTGCGGCGATGAAGTCGCGCCACTGCCGGTGATTGCAAAACACGTCGTCGAAATTTGCCATGACTCTTCCCAGAAGGAACTCTCATAGTCAGACTACCCGGCAGCGAATTCGTTCACAGTCGGCGGCACGCGGCGCACCGCGTAGGATTGCGCTCACAGCGCCGACCGGCGGCACACGCCGTCGGCGTGTCATGTTGCGGCGCTGCGCTGCGTGGGATGTTTTTCCCGCAGCCTAGGGACGGATTCACGGCGATCCGGAAAATGCCTGCCCAATCCCGCCTTCGCGCACGAAAAGACTGATCGTTCGTGAGTAGTTCCGGCTAGTTGACTTGATAGCCTCGGCCCTGCAAACACGCGGACATCGCGCGATTGTAGTAGCTGCGAGACGAGTCGGGGTTGCCCGAGACTCCGCCTCCCGACTGCGTTGGATCGAAACCGGTTTGGCCCTTCGCCCAGGTGTAGCACTCGAATTGGTCTGCAGCCTGCTGTTCCCTGGTCTGACCATTCTTGGGATAAATGATCAGATCGGCCTGCGCGTTGTCGGGCGGCGGCGAGGGAGCATCGGCGTTGTCGGGCGGATCGACCACGGCATAAGCGTTTTGATCGGGCTGCCATGAGTAGTACACGTCGTCCGCATAGTAGTAGGGAACGCCGCCGATCCACACCGTGGAGTAGTAAGGCGGCAATACCGAGATCACGAGGCCGGGCGGCGGGCTCACGACGACAAATCCGGGTCCGCGCGGTGCATACCAAATGCCGCCGCTGAAATAATAGCGGCTGCCGCCGCGATAGTAGGGGTGATAGCCGTCCGGCAATGAGCGCAGAGCGGTACCCCGGGGCGGATAGTAGCGGCCGTGATTGTAACGGCTGTCCAACACCTGTCCGCGTCCGTCGAACGCCGCTCGTCCCTCCGGTCGGGGACCGGGCCGTGCGGGAGCGCGCGCCTCCGGCCGCGGCTCGGCACGGCTTCGATCGCGCTCGTCGGCGTCGGCGTCCGTGCTCGCCTGAATCCCCCACAGGAACATGCATACCGACAACAATGCGATCTTCGCTGAGTGAGTCATCCTGGGCTATGCGTCTTTAGGTGACGGTGTAGCCGCGTCCCTGCAGACACGCCCCAATCGCACGCCGATAGGAATCGGCCCGTGCCCGCCCCGCAGCCGCGCTCTGATTGAACTGTTGCTGGGTCTGTTGCGCTTGCGCCTGCGCATTGGCATCGGAGGCAGAGCCGATGACCGCGCCCGTGGCGCCGCCGATGATTGCCCCGGCGCCGGCATTGCGTGGACCTCCGATGATCGAACCGACGATGGCGCCGCCGATCAGTCCGGCCACGGTGCCCGATCCGGGAGGATTGGCGGGCTGAACGACCACACGCTCATACGCGCCGGCATCCGCGCGGCTCGGGTCCACTCCGGTTTGCTGGACCGCCCAAACATGGCATCTGACCGTTTGCGGGATAGACGAATACTCGTTGCGGCGGAGGCGCCGGAACACTGTAGGTGCGGGGCGGTGGAGCCACGCAGGCGGCCACGAGTACGGTGACCGCAACCGGGACGATCAGCCTCGCTCCTAAAAACGATCCGGGCGAAAAATGCACGAGCTTCATAACCCAATCCCTCAGTCCTTCAAGCCTTCCTGGTGATGAACGCAAAAGACCCGTTTCAGTTGACAGCAAAGCACCCCCGGAGTTCGGGGCCGCAGTCAGCCTCAGGGCTTGCGGAACTTCAAAATGAACTGATCGGTCTTCCCGCGGACCGACGGGTCGAAAACTTTCACCGAATGGCTGTCGTCGGCCCGGCGCAGCAGATCGCTGCTCCCCACGAACACGAAGCCCGCCGCCAGAACCTCCCTTTTCACGGTTTCCGGGTCGATCCTGTGCAGAGTATTGGTGTCCCGGCCGCCCGACCCCGCTTCCGCCATGTGATCGAGAACCAGGTAGATGCCGCCGCGCTTCAGATCGTCGAACACCATTTTGTTGAATATGCCGACATCCAAACCGGGGAAGTTGTGCAGGTCATGGTAGTTCTGAGAGGTCCACACCAAATCGACGGGCGCCGGCACCGAAAGCTGGCTGAAGGGCTCCACCACCACGCTGACATTGGCGTAGTTCGGGTCGGCGGCAATCGCCTTCGCGAGCCCCACAAAATCCGGCACGTCCGCGGGTGCATCGGGCATGGGCGCCGGCACCACCGCATACACATGTCCCGAGCTCCCGACGGCCTTGCTGAACAGGCGTGTGAAGTAGCCGCCGCCCGGCAGCAGCTCGGCTATTTGCATTCCGGGCTTGATGCTCGTGAACGCCAGGGTCTCCGCCGGCTTGCGGTTCACGTCGCGCGCCTTGTCGGTGGCCGGCCGGCTGCCGTCGGCGACGGCCGCCGCGATGTTGGCGGGAATGGATGCGGCGCTCGCACAGGTGGCGGTCAGCATCAGTGTGACCGCCAGGGCGGCCGCGAGAATGCGTGGATAGCGGATCATGGGATACTCCGTTTCGAGGTGTAAGGCCTGCGCAAGGTTCATCGTCGTCGCATTCTACCACTTGAGCGTCGGGGTTTTGACTGCCGCGGCCGCAACGGCGGCGTATCATCGGCTGCCCGGGTAGCCGCAGGTTCAAGCGCATGATTTTGAGCGTCTTCGATATCTTCAAGATCGGCATCGGCCCTTCCAGTTCGCACACCATGGGGCCCATGAATGCGGCGCGCGGCTTCGTCCAGTTGCTGTCGTCCCGCGATTTGCTCGATCGCACGACCCAGGTGTCCGCGCAGCTCTACGGCTCATTGGCGTTGACCGGACGCGGTCATTGCACGGACCGCGCCATTCTCTTGGGTTTGGAGGGTATGAGCCCCGATACCATCGATTCGGCGGCGGTCGAACCGGCCTTGCGGAGGATACGCGACGAGGGACGCATCCGCTTGCTGGGCCGGCATGAGATCGCCTTCGACGAGCCTCTCAATCTTCTGTTCCACACGGATCAAGTGCTGCCCGGCCATTCCAATGGCATGCGCTTCACGGCACATGACGCGGCGCTGCAAGTCCTGGCGCGCGAGGAGTACTACAGCATCGGCGGCGGTTTCGTGATGCATGCCGGTGCCGAGGCGAACGTCGGCGCTGCGCCTCCGGAGCCTCCGTACGAGTTCGGTTCTGCCGCGCGCCTGCTCGAGCACGGACGGAGCCAAGGATTGGAGATTCACGAGCTTCTGCTCGCCCGCGAACGAACGTGGCGCAGCGATGCCGAGATTCGCGCCGGCCTCATGCGCATATGGCAGGTCATGCAGGATTGCGTGCGCCGCGGCTTCGAGGCCCAAGGCCTGCTGCCAGGCGTATTGGGCGTGCGCCGGCGCGCGCCGAAACTCTATCGGCAGCTCATGAGCGGCAATCCCTTGAGCCCCATGCACGCTCTCGATTGGGTCAATGGCTTCGCGCTGGCCGTCAACGAGGAAAACGCCGCCGGCGGCCAGGTGGTGACGGCGCCGACCAATGGCGCGGCCGGGATCGTCCCGGCAGTGCTGCACTATTACCGGCGCTTCGAGCCGGGAGCCGACGACGACGGCGTCATCCGCTTCCTGCTCACCGCCGCCGCCATCGGCATGCTCTACAAGCAAAATGCGTCGATTTCCGGTGCCGAGATGGGCTGCCAGGGCGAGGTCGGCGTCGCATGTTCCATGGCCGCCGCCGGTCTGGTGTCGGCGCTCAACGGCAGCAATGAGCAGATCGAGAATGCCGCCGAAATCGGCATGGAGCACAATCTAGGCTTGACCTGCGATCCGGTCGCCGGATTGGTGCAAATCCCCTGCATCGAACGCAATGCCATGGGCTCGGTGAAAGCGATCAACGCCGCGCGCCTCGCGATGCGCGGCGACGGCTCGCACAAGGTATCGCTCGATCAAGTCATCGCCACCATGCGCCAAACCGGCCTCGACATGTCCACCATCTACAAGGAAACCTCGCAAGGCGGCCTCGCCGTCAATGTCCCCGAGTGTTGAACGTCGGAGCTATCCCGCACCACTCAACGCTCGAAGGAGACTGGATCGGGAAGGCATTTCCCGGAGCGTGAAAAACAGGATGTTTTTCCCGCAGCTTCCAGGGGTGCGACGCATGCGTCGCACGGGTGGCCAGGGATGGCCGCCCCGGGCTTGCGCGCAGCAGGGACTGCGCAGCGCAATGGATTCACAGCGGTCCGGGAAATGCCTTCCCGATCCAGTCTCCGTGCACGAGAAAGCTAATCGCGGACTCGACTAACCGGTGGCCTGCAGCCCCTGCGCGATCCCACCGATGGTAGCCCGCAACGCCCCGAACAGATCCTCATCCTGCCGCCCCGTCCTGCGCCAACGCTGCAACAGGTCCACCTGCATGAGGTGCATGGGATCGATATAGGGATTTCGCAATTTGATCGATCGCTGAAGGGTCGGATCGCTGTCGAGCAGGCGCGCTGAGCCGCGCAGCCGCAGCACGTGCGCCACCGTCAACGCGTACTCCCTGCGGATGGCATCGGCTTGGCGCAGCAGCGCATCGCCGGCCAGGGCATCGTAGTGACTCGCAATGTCCAGATCGGTTCGTCCCAGCATGGCTTCCACGTCGCCGAGCAAGTGGTCGAAGAAGGGCCATTGCGCCACCATTTGGGCCACCACGTCATCGCCGTGCTGCTCCAGCACGGCCGACAGGCCGCTGCCGAAGCCGTACCACCCGGGCAACATGTGGCGGCTCTGCGTCCACGCGAATACCCACGGAATCGCCCGCAGCGCGGGGACACCGTCGCCCCCGGCGCGCGCCACGGCACGCGATCCGATGTGCATGCGTTCGATCACATCGAGCGGCGTCACCGCGCGGAAGTATTCGAAGAACTCGGCGCTGCCGAAGACCAGTTCGCGGTACGCCTGGAGACTGCGCGCCGCGATCGTCTGCATCGCCGCCGTATGCGCCGGCGGTATCGGCGGCCTTTTCCCGACATGGGCAGTCGCCAAGGCCACGGTCGCGAACGTGCGCTCGAGCGTGCGCATGGCGATCGGCCGCAGGCCATAACTCTGATTGACGACTTCGCCCTGTTCGGTCAAACGCAGCACGCCGCGAATGGCCCCGTCCGGCACCGCCTCCACCAGGTTCTCGGTACGCCCGCCGCCGCGCGCCGGCGTGCCGCCGCGGCCGTGAAATATCAGCAGCTTGATGCCGGCCTCGCCCGCCGCTTCCAGCAGCCTGATCTGCGCCACCTGCAAGGCCCACCGCGATGCTGCGATTCCGCCCTCTTTGTTGCTGTCCGAATAGCCGATCACCACCATCTGGCGACTGGCGCGTGCGGCGAGATGGCTCCGGTAGGCAGGCTCGCGATGCAAGGCAGTCAGGATATCGCCCGCCCGCTCCAAGGAATCGATGGAATCTATCAAGGGGGCGACATCGAGAGGGCATTCGCCGGTTCGTTTGTCCGTGATATCCGCCCATCTGGCCAGCAGCAGCACCGCCAGCACGTCTTCGGGACCTTGCGCGCCGCTCACGATGTATTCGCCTATGGCACGGCCGCCGAATTTATGCCGCGCCTGTGCGATGGCCTCGAACACCCAGAGGCTCCGCCGCCCCATGGCATCGAAAGCCGACGTCGGCCCCAGATCGCGGGCCAGGAGATCACGCAATTGCCGCAGCCGCTCCTCGGGCGCCAGCGACGGCCAATCCGCCACGCCCAAGCCTTGCGCAATCACCTGATCGTGCATGTGCGCGTGCTGAGTGACGTCGAGCGTGGCAAGGTGAAACCCGAAAGTCCGTACTCTGCGCATGAACCGCCGCACCAGGAAATATCCCGCGTGGCGTCCCCGGTTCTCGAGCAGGCTTCCGGCGGCGAGCCCTACATCGGCCAGCAATTCGTCGGGATTCTGGTACGCGTTGGGCCGGCCCTCGTAAGTCGCCTTGAGCCGCTCGCTGATCTGGCCGAAGAACATGCGGTAGGGCATGCGGTCGTGCCGCGCCGGTGCGAGCGCCTGGGCGCCCGGCAGTATGGCGCTGTAGGAATCGATGCGTGCGGCAAGTGCGGCGCTCACGCCGACCCGGTTCGCGCTCTGACTCAAGGATTCGGCGAGCTGGCCGCATTCTGCAAAATAAGTCGACACGATCACCTGGCTGTGGCGATGCAAGGTCTCGCGAATGGTCTTGCCGTGCACATCCGGACTGCTGTCCATGTCCCCGCCAACCCAGGAACCGAAGTGCAGAATGCTCGGCACGTCGATCTCTTCCGCGGGAACGGAGAAGGCGTTGGCCAGGGCCGCCTCGATTTCTTCGTAAAAAAGCGGCACGACGCGGTAGAGGATGTCGATCAGATAGAAGAGCACATGTTCACGCTCGTCGGCCACCGTCAAGCCTTCGCGGGGATGCTCCTCGGTCTGCCAGATGCTGGTGACCTCGAGTCGCACGCGCGCCCACAAGGTGTCCAGTTCGGCGGACGTCGAGGCCGGATTGAGCCGATCGAGCAGGTCGTGCGCGATGTGCTGCTGCTTGCGCAAAATCGTGCGCCGGGTGGATTCGGTCGGATGCCCCGTGAACACCGGCTCGATGCTCATGGAGGCAATCAATTCCAGTGCTTGATCCAGCGTCACTCCCTCGCGCTGCAGGCGCCCGATGGATTCCGCGATGCCGCCCGGCTGCGCCGCGCTCGAATCGTTGAGATATTGACGGCGCCGGCGAACCCGATGGACCTTCTCCGCGGTGTTCACCGCCTGGAACCAGACGGAAAACGCGTGCGTGAGGTCGGTCGCCGCCGACGGCGATCGGTTCATCGTGCGTTGCCGCAGTTCGGCTCCCTCCGCGGCATCGCCTTCGCGCCGGTGAATCGCCGCGATCCGATCGCCTTCCACCAGCGCGAAGAATTCCTCGCCCCCCTGGTCGCGAAGCGTCTCGCCGATCAAGGCGCCCAGGGCGTGCACGTCCTCGCGAAGCGCGGAGTCCTTGATCGGAAATTGGATGCTTTGGCGATACATAATGCTAGGCTCTGGACGATACACGGAGTGAATATTATGAGCTTGTTGGCGCAGATCGCTATATTTCTCTCCGCGGCGGTCATCGCGATCCCCGTATTCCGCTACTTCAAATTGGGCTCGGTTCTGGGCTATCTGGCCGCCGGCATCATCATCGGTCCCGCCGGCCTTGGGTTGATCAGCAAGATCGATACCACCCAGCATATCGGGGAGTTCGGCATCGTACTCCTGATGTTCGTCATCGGCCTCGAACTTCAGCCATCGCGCCTGTGGGTGATGCGCAAACCCATCTTCGGATTGGGACTGGCCCAGGTGCTGGTGACGGCTCTGGCGATCGGTTCAGCCGCATACTTCTGCTTCGAGCAGACGAGGGGCTCCGCACTCGTCATCGGCTTCGGCCTCTCGATGTCGTCCACGGCGCTGGTGCTGCAGGTATTGGCCGAGCGCGGACAGCTCAACTCCCAATTCGGACGCTCCGCCTTCAGCATCCTGCTGTTTCAGGATATTGCGGTACTGCCCGCCCTCGCCTTGCTGCCGTTATTGGGAGTCGCCGCGGCCAGGACCGGCGGCCCGGACGGCTGGCTGGCGCTCAAGTTCGTCGCCGTGCTCGGCGCAGCCGTCGTCGGCGGCCGCTATGTGCTGCGCCCCATGCTGAGGATCGTCGCCGCGACGCGTGTCGCCGAAGCGTTCACGGCCGCGGGACTGCTCGTCGTGATCGGAACCGCGCTGCTCGTCAGCCAGGTGGGACTGTCCTTGTCGCTGGGGGCCTTCCTGGCCGGCGTATTGCTCGCCGACAGCGAGTTCCGGCATGAACTCGAGGCCGACATCGAGCCGTTCAAGGGCCTGCTGCTCGGCCTGTTCTTCATCACGGTCGGAATGTCGGCCAACCTGAGGTTGGCGCTCGAGAAGCCGTGGCTCATCGTCGGCCTCACCTCGAGCTTCATGCTGTTGAAGATCGCGGTGCTGCTCTGCATAGGGCGGCTCTCGGGGCTCTCTCCCACGGCCAGCCGCGGCCTCGCCTTCAGTCTGCCGTCCGGCGGCGAATTCGCGTTCGTGCTCTTCGGCCTGGGTGCGACGCTCGGCATCATGGACACCGAAATCGCCGAACTCCTGGTGCTCGTGGTCACCGGCTCGATGATTCTGAGCCCGCTGCTGCTCGCGCTTCACGATGCCCTGTTCAAGAGAAAGGAACGGGACGATCGGCCGTTCGATACGCCGGAAGAATTGTATCCCAAGGTGATCATCGCGGGCTTCGGCCGCTTCGGGCAAATCGTCGGCCGAATCCTGCGCGCCAAGAAGATCTCGTTCACCGCGCTCGAAGCCAATCAAACTCAGGTAGACTTTCTGCGCCGTTTCGGCAACCAGGTCTTCTATGGAGACGCGTCGCGCTTGGAATTGCTGCGCTCCGCGCACGCCGAAAACGCCGAGGTCTTCGTGCTCGCCATCGACGACGTCGAGGCGTCGGTGAGAACCGCCGCATTGATCCGCAAGCATTTCCCGCACTTGAAGATCTTTGCGCGCGCGCGCAATCGCCAGCATGCGTTCCGGCTGATGGATCTGGACGTGCGCTACACGATTCGCGAAACCTTAGCGTCCAGCCTCGAGATGTCCGAAAAGGTCCTCGAGACGCTGGGACTGTCGAAGTCCAGGGCGGTTGAAACGGTGCGCCAATTCCGGGCTCACGACGAAGCGACCATGGCGAAGCAGCAGGCGGTGAAGGATG
>WNFR01005535.1_pt1 | contig 16035 bp, 14 predicted proteins | sample 5400221 | NCBI WGS metagenome assembly WNFR01 (sample SAMN13153357, study PRJNA577476) | soil metagenome | isolation source: 40 cm soil under Madrone tree | place: USA:California | collected 2016-06-14 | reverse complement strand
CAATGTCGTAAAGAACTGGAATCAACAAAGTCGCGGCACTGAAAGCAGCCACCTGCCACCAGGTCACCGAGAAATGATCTGGAGCGCTTTCCTGAAAGAAAGCGAGCCTGAAAGCATTTGCCGAGGCCCGCCGCAGGAACGCTAGGATACTATCGCCATCTTCGCCCGCGAAGTCGAATGTGGTCCTCATGGTCGGCGACCGACGAAAGCGCCGGCCCCACGCTATTATACAGGGACGCGGTCCTGATTGCTCGGCGGCAGGAAAGATAGAGCTGAGAACGGAATACTGGTCCGGCTTAGCTATAGGGAATCAGCGCGTCTCTTTCCCGGCGGTAGCTGCGTTGACTTTGTGCCGGGTCACGATTCACGAAAAAGCGATGGAACATGGGATGGTGCAGACTCCGAACTTCGTGTTCGACAAGAAAAACGCAACTATTGCTATCGGGGTCGATAATTTCTTTAAAGCGAAATTGATGATTCCGCACATCCTCCGAAACCAAGCCACGATTTTTTAGGAAACCGTAGGGACGGGAAAAGTTTGCAATGTATATGGCGATGTGGTGACCGTCATAGTCAGCTGCCGGTTCTTTGGTTTCCCGAAAGACCAATGATTGATTGCGACCGATCTGCACTCGACCGGCGGTTCCCTGTTCACCGGACTCGGTCGTCGACGGAGCCCCCAACACTTGATCGTAAAAACGAGCAATGCCTGCAGCTCGGCCAGGCCGGACTAAGAACTCCACATAGGGAATTCCCAATGCCATATCGCCAAACTTGGGACCGGCAGGATAGCACTGAAAGCGATTTCCCCAGGGACAGGTGACCGCAATATGGTCCGCCTCGACTGACCAGCGAAACTGGGTGCCCGCGAGTGTTTCTTCGACCGATACAAGTCTTTCTTTGAGGGCGTCAAGATTGGGCACGACGACGCCGATGTGCCCATGAATCACTTGAGCGGGTCGAGTAGGAAGATGAAACTGCTGTTCGCCTACATTCGCCCACATGTTGTGCAAACCAATGTTCATGTATGGATCGCGAGTAAAGCCCAGGCCGACGATATAAAACGCAATCGCTAGGGCTTGATCCGGAACTTGGACGTTAACATGCTCCAGAAGGACTATATTTCCGACGTCTTCGTCTGAATATTCAATCATGGCCGACCTCGTAACCCCTTAGAGTCCTGGGAATCCTGAATCCTTGCTTTGCCGACTTGCCTAGTCATTCGCCGCTTCGGCATTGCTGCGTATCCAATCTTTGATTCCTTTTCTTCTTCGTCTTTGTGCGCGTGATGCATCTTGGCATGCAGCCATCCCAACTCCACCACCTCTTCTAGGGCGCCTGTGATTGCGACGGTGCAACCCTTCTCGCTGGGATATTTTCTGCAGTCGACTTTGAATCGATTAGCCATAAAACTGCTGTCCCTGGTTTATAAATTCATCGGTCCGTTGCTTAAAGGCCAAGCTTACTTTTATTCCTGTAACGGGAATCTTTCAAGACTAATGAGCCCCGCTTTGGGTTGTCCGCGTCTTGAGTGGCAAGTTACTTTTTGACTTTGTCGATGAAGCCACTTTTCTTGATTTCCTCAAGAACACTTGGTTCGAGCAGGCGGAGCGACTCGGGGCTTTGACCCTTGGCTTTTGGGTTGGACTTCGCCGTTTGAGCGATCACGAATTCGAGTCCTTTGCGATCCGGGAGAGTGAGCAAGTCGTCGCCATACCGGGCCAAGAAATAGTCATAACCGATACCATACACTTCATCGTCTGCGCGTATGTATTTTTTCATTACTTGAATCGCCAAAGCTTTGTCCTTCTTGACAAGATAAAGCCCCTCTATCAGAGCCTTGACGAAACTCGTAACCTTTTCTCGATTAGCGTCGAGATAGCTTCGCTTCACCATGAGCGCACTTTGAGGAAAGGCCATACCCGCCTCCGCCATATCAAGAAGAAGATTCATACGGTACTTTTTAATGGCCATGGACGCGAAGGGCTCGCTGAACAGCGTGGCCTCAGTAGAGCCGCCGGTCAAAGCGCTGAGACGATTTGGGTTTCCACCTAACTGAATAACGGTTACCTGTTTTGGATCCACGCCAAGCTTTTCGAGACTTGCCTGAATGGCAAAATCCGTCGCCGACCCGAACTGGCTGATGGATACTCTTTTGCCTTTCAACTCTTCCGCATTTTTGATTTCCGGGCGGGCGATGAATTTGAAAGCAAACATATTGAATCCGCCCGTGACTATGGCGATATCAGCGCCCTGTAAGTTTGCTGTTATCGCCAAAGCGCCGGTGGAGAAGAGGAATTGGATCTCATTGGCGAGCAGTGTCTGTACGCCTAGAGTGCCGCTGTTCAGCGCCAGGTATTCGACGTCAAAGCCATATTTTTTGAAAATGCCTTGCTCATGCGCCGCCCAGATAATCGAATGAAGCGGAGTAAAGCCGCCGCTGCCGACACGGATTTTTTCGGCAGCGGGTAAAGAGTTGCCGGAGACCCATAGCAAAAATAAAATCCAGGCGATCAAAGATGCTCTCCGGATCATGTATTTTCCCTCTTATTGTTGGTCCGCTGGAGCATCGCAATCGGTGCCACAACTGCGCCGGTTTAGACAGCCTGTCATGAATTGCAGATTTCCTCGTAGGATGGCGTCGGCATCCCCGCCTCCCAGGAGGAATCACGTAATTCAAGCCGGTTCCCGCTGGGATCAAGAACGAACAGTTGTCTGCCGGTGAAGAAACCGCCGGGGCGATAGTCGATGGGCTCATGAATCTTGATGCCCAGATCCCGAAAGACTTTGCAGGCCTTATTGAACATGTCCGGGCTTACGTCGAAGGCGTGGTGCAATCGGCCGTCCTGCTCAACCGTTCGGACAATCGGATCCTTGCGCTCGCAGAGCAGGATGTTATGGCTGCCGCGGGAGAAGCAGGACGTGCGTGAAGTGGCGAGGCGTCCCAAAGGCTGCAGGCCGAGTATCTCGCCGTAAAACTTTTCCGAGTCCTCGAGATTGTTCACTGGAATCGACCAGTGAACGACTGCATCCAATTTCAGCATTCCCATAGGCGTACCCTTTAATTGAATCGCTTCGCGTGTATCCTTTCAGCGCCTGGCCACGAAAGGCAGGCGATAACATGCTTAGCTCCCGGCACAGCTTTGGCGCTCACTTCCACCCGTTGCTGGGCATTGATGCCGACGATGACGCCGCCCGCGCGATCAATCTTGCCGTCGATCCAAATTTCACCATAGTTATCGACATTCGTCTCAAAAAACACGCGGGAGTCGGCTAATGCTACGCCATCTACTTGCCCAGGTATTTCCAAGGTGATGCGGTACCAAGCAAAAGTGAAACCTACGGAGAGGCTTTGGCGAATGTTGGTACAGACCTCCCACCTGGAGTCGTCGTAATCCGGCAGACGCGCCGGAGTGTTCACCAACTGAGCCTTCAGCCCTTCGTTCGGCTCTCCGGGGACCAGCCCTGGTCCGACACGCCACTGCCCTTTAATTTTCTTTTGATCGTCCCCTTTGTTTAGATCTAATTCTATTCTCGGCATGTGATCCTCCTCGGTTGCTATTTTTTCCCGTCCTAAATGTTGGCGAAAACGCCGCCTTTATCCAGTTCATTAAGATGGTGTCGGTCAATATCTTTGGCCGTGTGTTGAATTTTTACGGTCGGCCACGACGTGAGCCTGCAAATAGAGTGTTTCACTAATTCGATAATGAACACTAGGGCGGCCAAAGGACTACTGTCAAGCGCATTCTTAGAGGTATCTTGCGGTTGATTTTTTTGATAACAGAGGGATCACTGCCATGATTTATCATTCGGCTCCAATGGACCTGGGAGGGTCAGATGCCAGCATCTACAATAACGCTCGCGTGCCAAGATTATGACCATACCCGTGCGCTCGTCGACGGTGCGGTTCCGGTCGAAGGCTTCGATCTCAAGGTGGTGACCATCTCGCCTCCCTCGCAGATCTTTCTGCGGATGCTCAATAAGGAAGAGTTTGATGCCTCTGAAATGTCGCTCTCGAATTATATGATCGCGCTGGGACATGGGGACAGGCGGTTTGTGGCCATTCCTGTTTTCCCGTCCCGCGCTTTTCGGCATTCTTATATTTGGATCCATGCGAACGCCGGCATCCGGGAGCCGAGGGATCTTATCGGTAAACGGGTGGGCATCGCGGATTACTCGATGACGGCATTGCTCTTCGTTCGCGGCATGCTCAAACATGAGTACAACGTCTTACCGGAAGACATTCATTGGTTTCGCCGCCGGTCCGAACATGTGTCCATCAAAGCGCCCGCCACCCTCCGGATCGATAACATTGAAAAAGATCAGACTCTCGATGGTCTGTTGGAAGAGGGCAGGCTGGATGCAGTGGCCGTGACATCGCCTCCGCAAAGCTTCAAAAGCGGATCGCTCCTCATCCGGCGTCTCTTCCCGGATGCAAGGCAAGTCGAAGCCGAGTATTATCGTCGAACGAAAATCTTTCCAATCATGCACCTTGTGGTGTTACGGCGGGCCCTTTACGAAAAAAATCCTTCGATCGCCATTGCCCTTGCAAGGGCCTTTCAGAGAGCCAAGCAGAAAGCCTACGACAGGCTCGAGGAGGGCCTGTTACCCATGCCCTGGATGAATCTGGACCTTGAACATGCGCAGCAAGCCATGGGGACGGACATTTGTCCTTACGGCGTTAAACTGAATCTCCCCACCTTGGAGGCTGCGACTATGTATTCCTACGAGCAGGGCTTGACGGAGCGAAAATTGCCGGTGAGCGAACTCTTCGCTCCGGAAACATTAGATTTTTTTAGCGGCGGTTAGATCCTACGCGCTTGCGGGTTACCAGGCGAGCAGCTTCACTTTGTTTTTGGCGCTCTTGCCGACCTTGTTCCGGGGAAATTTAGCGGCGATGTGCTCGAGAATATCCTTTCCCAGGCTACGCTCGTCTCCGGGACGCTCCGATAAACTAAATCCAAGCGCGAAGAGTTCTTCCGGAACAAGACTTTTTTCTTTCTTGAGCGCCTCGAACAGCGGAAAAGCGGAATTACGGTAGAGATCGATGAACAGCTCCACGGCAGGATGCTGGCGGTGACTCGCAACCGTGTGCGAATGGAGTTTAAGTTGAGCCAGGGCGAGGGGAAATTTGCTCTCTGCATGGAACTCGGAAAACTCCTTTAGCGGTGTCAGAAATGCGACTGCCTCTTTGTACTTTTTGGACTTCAAAAGCCGTGCGCCATGGGCCGCAAGCTTCTCGTACGCATAATCTCCGTCAGCTTGTTTGAGAACGTTTAGAAAGGCGGTTTGAATCCGATCTTCAGCTTCGACGGATGCCTGTAATCGCTTCCAAAGTGCCTCCAAAGTATCCTGCCGCCATTTTCCTTCGAAGGAAGGCAGCAGCTCGGCGATGCTCCACGCTTTACTGGCGTCGTTACACTCGACGAGTTCCTTGATCAACGCAATTCGCGCTTCGGGGATTTTTCTTAGAGATCGCGCCGCGACATCCCGTCGCCGATAGTCCGGATCGCCCAACTGTTCGAGCAGCGTACGCACCGTTGCCGGCGAGCTGAAATCTCCCATCTTGCGCAGCGCAAACTTTTGCACGTCGGCATGGGGACTCCCCAGCAGTCGCGAGAGCAGGGGGCGGGAGTCGTCTGGAAGTTCGTGGGCGTCGAGCAATTCCAGAGCCCGACGCGTGGCTTCGGAAAACTCTGCTTCTTCGAGGACGGCGAAGAGCTTCGCGTGTTCATCCTTTCTCAAGTCTTGCTGCCTGAGGCAATGTAGCAAGGCTACCAACGCGTGCGAGCGGAGGCTGGAATGGTGCTCGGGAGCAACAAATTTGAACAGCCAGCGGCGGGCTTGTGAAAAGCCCAGTTGCCCCAACAAGCGCAGCGCCGAGACCGCCGCAGGCCGCTGCTGTGTTACGTCGAGCTTCAAAGCGAAAGCCTCGATTTCGGCATACAGCGATTCCTGCTCTTTGGAATCCATCCCCCGGATCGCCGGCGTCATGAAGTCGCACACGGCCTTGTTGAATTCGTCAGTTCCGGAGATAAGCAGTTGCAACAATCCCTTGACGGCTGCCTTGCCGTGCGCAGCGCATAGAATACGAGCGGCGTTCAATTGCCATAGACGCGATCTATTGGGTGCTTGTTTGACCAGCGCGTCGACCGCAGATTGACCGGCGCCGCTTAGCAATCGAACCACTCGCTCCTGCGTTTCTTTGTCCGCATCGTCCAAAAAACGGAGCAAGGGAACGCATGACCGGGTTTGCACTTCTTCTAAATAACGGAGGGCGTAATCTTTGAGCACGGGGTTAGCCTGATCCAACGCCGCAGAGACGGTCTTTGTGACTTCGGAGTTCTGCGCTTTAAGCGCGGCCAGCACCAGTAATGCGGCGCAGCGGTGCTCGATGGATCCGTTTTCCACAAGAGTGATCAATTGCTGAAGGGTTTTGTCCATAGGGTAAAAGTTTTGCCTCCCTTTAGAATATCTACCAACCGTGATCTGCTGTGAAAGTCAAGCGAGCCGTGATCTCAAAAAACAAAAGGCCCGATCTTTTAGAAGATCGAGCCTTTAGGTTCACGCTTTGCGGCGCTATTACGGAATGGCGCTAGTGAATTTAGCGATCGGCGCGAAATGAAAACAAACGACTATTTTGTCATGACGTTGGTTGGCCGGAGGCGATGACGAAACGAGCCCGGCGATTTTGCACCCAGCATTCTTCCGTATGCTCCGTGCACACCGGGATCTCCGATCCGTAACTGATCGTCGACAGTCGATCGGCGGCAATACCGAGAGTGACCAAGTAATCCTTGGCTGCCTGTGCACGCTTAGCGCCGAGCGCCAGATTATAGTCGGCGGTACCTCGCTCGTCGCAGTGTCCTTCGACCTGCACACGCAACATTGGATTGCTCTTAAGCCAGTCGGCATTCGCTTTAAGAGTCGCACGGCCTTCTTCCGTCAGATCGTAGCGGTCGAAACCGAAGTACACGTCTTTGACCGGGCTGGATGCGGGCGTCACGGTACTCTGACCGCTCTGTAACGCTTCGAGGCTAGAAGGCGCTGAAGTCAACCTTTTTGCCTCGGCCGAACCAAGGCCTCTCCCGACAGATGCGTTGGGATTCTCCACGGTCCATTCCGGCGACGGCTCATTGTGCGTCTGTACAACCTGCGGTCCACAACCAATTAATGTGAATAAAGCAAGCAAGCTCCAAACCAGAACAGTCATTTTGCTTTCCTTTCCAGTCCTTTTTGGGACTAAGAGAACTGAATCCGTCTGCTGAAGCTGAAATTGTGAGGCATCGCCACTAAGCTGTCAACGGACAGTAACGGCATTTTGTCTTCCCAGTCGAACCGTTACCGATATTTTTCCGCTGGATATCCCTCATGCTCTTACATTAGACTAAATTGCTCAACAAACGTTTGGCGAGAAATGATGCGAGACCGTTCCGACCGCCAACTCCCAAAACCGCAATCTCTTATTCACGGTTGCGCCGGGCGAAAAACTCCGCAAAGTAATTTTCCCCACAACCCGGCGACAATTCGTGGCTCGCCGGTTTCTAATGGTTTTGTAATAACAAACGGACGCATAAGGAGGATTGAACTATGTATGGATGGCGCGCTCGCATTGGACACGTAGCTCCATCGCGCGGAGATACGCTGGTCTATGAATTTTACAAAATGTTTCCGGAGGGTTTCATGATCCTCAATACCACTGGAACTGTCCGCCAACTCGTGGATGCTGATTTCGATCGGCAGCGGCAGCGGATCGAGGAAGCGGTGCAGGACCTGGTGGAAAACAATTGTGATTCGATCATCTTCAGCGGCTCGCCGCTCTTTACCAAGCTGGGTTATGGCAGCGACCGCGAGCTGGGCAGGCGATTGACGGAAAAATTCGCCGTGCCGGTCGCCGCTGGTCTGACGGCAGAAGTCGAGGCGTTGAAGGCGATGGAGATCAAAAAGATTGTCGTCGGAACGCCATATGGGGATGAACTCAATCAAAGGTTGAAACGTTTTCTCGAAGCTTCGGGATTCGAGGTTTTGCAGATCGCTGGTTATGGTGTCAGTAAGAACTCACAACTGACGGATCTGCCGGTGCACGCCGCCTACAAGATCGCCAAACGTCTTTACGCGAGGGACCGTGGCGCTGATGGGATCTTCATTCCATGTCCTCGTTGGCCGACTATTGTCGACGTCGCGTTATTGGAAGAAGAGATTGGCAAGCCTGTTGTCACTAGCAGTCAGGCCTGTATCTGGTATGCCATGAAGTTGATCGACGTTAGAGAGAAAGTGACAGGGTATGGACGTCTGATGGCGACCTTGAAAAGTTAATCAGAGTGATTGCCGACTCGATCCACACGAAGCGGCATGAGGGTGCTTCCTGACGAAAAGGGTCGATCATCTTTGAGCTGCGCGCGCCGCGTATCCCAAAGAATCGCATAAGCGAGCCAGTTATCCGGCGCCCAGTTGCTTCATGAACCAGTCAGCAATATAAGTGCGCCGGTCGAAACGTTTTTCCCCGTGACCGACACCGTCGAGCATTTCTCGGTGCGGCGAGTTAACCGCCTTCTCGTAGAGCTTGAGGGCCCCGCGTGGGTCCATGACCCGGTCGTCGTGGCTGTAGCCTACCAATAGAGAGCACTCAATGCGGTCGGTTTTGCCCTCCAGTGTAAATTCCTTGATTTTGTCTCGCGCTTCTTTGAGATCCTTGGCGCCCATGAGCCATCTCAAGCGATCTTGAATGGGTGGGTAATAGTCAAAGATATCATCGACCAAATTGTAGGCGCCGCTCCAGACCGCCACTGCCTTGATCCGCTTTTCCGCGGTTGCGGAGCGTGGTCCAGAATATCCCCCCATACTGGAGCCGTGAAGTCCGATCCGGTTCGGATCGACGTCGGGACGCGTCACCAGATAATCGATCACGGCCTTGGCCACCCGCTCGGAGTCCGGCGGGGCGTACAGTTTTTTCTCTCTAAGTGTTCCGCCGTGTCCTGGTCCGTCCACGTCGATGAAAGACATGCCCCGGCGTACGTACTGGCCGGCTCCGCCGTCTTCGCCGCGCAGTAGAATTCCATCGGCTCCGCCGTAGTTGTAAACAACGGGCAGACGGGTCCCCGCTTTGCCCCGTCCCGGAAAGTAAAGGGCATCGAGCCTGTGGCCTTCGTAGGGAATCTGCACTTGTTCGAAGGGCGGGGAAACCAGACTCCACGCCTTGTCAAACGTTTCTTTTAGTTTCTTGTAGCTCGACAGCATGCGTGGGTCGGTTTCGGGGAGGTAAACGAGGGCACGCCGATAGAAATCCGTAGCGCGTAGATAGAACTCGTGGGCGGTGACTTTACGCGCTTCGCGTTCGAAGTCCGTAGCTAAATGCTCATTTTTTCCCGCCACTTGGGACCATTCGGTGTGCCAACTTTCTAAATTGAAAAATTTGACCCGGCGCGCCACCGCGCGAATATCCGGATCGGGATGGTCTGCCGAAACTTCTATACGAATTTCTAATTGGCCTCCGCCGGGCAGGCCGCGTCCGGGATAAAGCATTCTCTCAGCGTGGTATCTATCAAGCACGTCTCCGCCTGCCGGGTTCGCCATTTGACGCTCCTTTTTTTTGACGGTCTAACGATTTGATTCGAGTTCTTCCTTGCCCCAGGACGTCAAAAAATTCAAGCGCCGCGAGTCATGCTTTTGTGGAGGGTATTAGAGAGAGGTGATGCGCTGATTCTTACCGTTTGGTTCCCGCATCGAGGCGTGTACGCATATAGGTACGCACCGCACCTACTCCCTCGTAAACGCACGGGAGCGTTACTGTAAAAACGGTTCCCTCTTGCGGCTGGCTCCTAACGCCGACGGTACCGCCGAGTATCTCAGTGAAGGTTTTGACGATGTGCAACCCTAACCCAACACCACCCTGGGATCGAGTTCTGGAGGCGTCAAGTTGACGAAACTTTTCAAATACCAGAGGCAGATCTTCAGGTGCGATGCCAATGCCGCTATCGGCGACACTAAGTTCGATGCGGTCTAACCCCGCAATATGACGCGCCGATACGGTAACGTGGCCGGCTTCCGTGAACTTAAGCGCGTTGTTAATCAGATTTTGCAGAATATGTTTCAGTTTGTCGCGGTCCGTGCGGATCACCGGAAGAAGTAAGGTATAGTCCCAACGAAGACTTACGTCTTTTCCCAGGGGGTACTCGTAAAGTAGCTTGAGCTCGTCTAAAAACTCGGAGAGAGGTAATTCGTCGCACTCCACTGCAACTGCTCCGGCCTCGATCTTCGTTGCGTCCATGATGCTGTTTACCATCACCAGCAACTCGTTCGAGTGGCGCGTGACCTTATCCAACGCCTTGACCTGCTCGTTGTTGATCTCGCCTAGGACTCCATCTTGGACGATTTTCGTATAGCCCGCGATTACGTTCAGAGGGGTACGGAGTTCATGGGACATAACGCCCAGGAATTCGTCCTTGACTCTGTTGGCTTTTTCAAGATCGGCCGCCTGCTTTTTTGTCTGCTCGTAGAGCTGGGAATTGTGAATCGCTCCCGCAGCGTGTCCTGCAAGCGTTCTGAGGAAGTTGATTTCCTCGTCGCTAAAGGTTTGCTCCTGCCGGCTATAAAAAGAGAGAATCCCCAGCACTTTGTTTTGAGCTATCAAGGGTAATCCAAGATAGGAAACGAATCCGCTTTCGCGAAAATAGCTTCCATCTAGACCGGTGCCTTGGATCTGAATGTTCGATGCCACGACAGCAGCTTTGGAACGAAGCACCGGATGGGACGAGTTATCGCCTCCATCTGGACTGTGCGCTTTCCATGCTTCTTCGTCAACGCCGCGTGCTGCGACTTTGACGAGTGTCTGATCGTTCCCCGCAAGTAACATAATCGTCGTCGCGGTCTGCGGTGCTAGTGCGGTGAGTTTTTCCAAAAGGACGCTGAGTACCGCGTGCAGTTCCAAGGTGGACGTTGTGGCCCGGTTGATCTCGTAAAGGGCAGCCTGGCGTTCCGTGTGACGTTGGATATCCAGCTGGGCTTTTTTCTGCTGCGTAACATCGCGAATGATACAGACGAAGGCGACGGGGTCCATCGATGGATCATCCCGCATGACGAAGGAAGAAGCGCTCAACGTTGCGACGCTGGCCTCTTGATCGATCAATGGGAATTCGTAATCGCGAACAGAACCACTCAATATGACGCGGTCGAGAATGAATTTTGGAGCAGCAATGATAGGCGCCAAATCTTGGATACGGCTTCCGAGCAACGCGTTTTCCGGAAGTCTGAACAACTGGCAAGCGGCTCGATTGGCTACTCGAACGGTTCCTTGATTATCCAGAACGAGAAGGGCGTCCGCCATTGCGTTGATAATTTCCCTCGCGGCGAACGCCGGTGTAATATCGACGAGCCTGAAGCGCCACACAGCTCGCGCAGTCAGGATGATGAAGCAGAGTACTGGGATGTGGCCAAACGGATAGAGGGGTATGCCGAAAGCGGCAAGATAGTCGAAGGAGCCGAGATACGCTATGCAGAAAGCGATGAACAATGCCTTGTTTCGCAGTTTCCCAACGCCCGATGCGGCTGCATGATAATCTTGCCAGTAGTGTCTTAGACTCAAAGCCATTAATCCGAAGAAGAAACCGAGAAAGGGTATACTCATCCATTCGTAGCGCGCGTAGTAACCCCACCAAAAGCGGTTGACGCCACTGATGAATGTGTCACCGTGCAGCACGGTTGCATAAAAAAAGCCGGAAACCAGCCAAGCGAGCCAAACTCGCCTCTTGTGTCGAGAATAGATCTGCAAAGTGCCGACAGTGAAGTGGTAGACAGCGGCCGGGATAAAGGTGATCCCCAACTGCCCCATGAAAGCCCAGGTGCTCGCCGTGGACTCAGCCACGGCGCAATACATGAACGAGTAACAGAATAACCATATCCCAGCAGTGACGGTCATGATGAAGAAGGAAAGACCGACACGGGAGTTGCGCTCGCCGACGAGCACGATAAAGCCCAGTGCAACGATGGCGACAGCGGTCGCTAGCGTGGGAATTGCGTACGGGTTAAAGGCGTAGTTGGCCAGGTTGAAAAAGTCGGCGGTCATGGGGTCTGGAAGGGTTCCCCGCTCAAATCCCGCGAAGGAGTTGTTTTGAAGTAGAAATGAAAGAAGAAAAAATCCTGCGCTGGGAAAGATCTTTGCTTGCCAAAACTTCGGGATGCCATTGCACACCAAGGACGAACCTATGGCGCGGGCTCTCAATGCCTTCGATCAGTCCATCTTCCGCCGTGGCATTGACGACAAGCCCCTTGCCCGTTCGCTTGATGGATTGGTGGTGGGTCGTATTGACTTCCAATGTATGCTTCTGAACGATCTGGCGGAGGCAAGTCCCAGAAATAATTTTTATTGGATGACCCCCGTGATCCTTTTTTGCTCCTTGTTCGTGGTTGTTGGCGAGTGGAAGCTGGGTCGCGATATCCTGGTAAAGGGACCCGCCCAACGCTACGTTAATCGCCTGCGCACCGCCACAGATTCCCAGAAGCGGTAGGTCTTGGTTCAAGGCCAGATCAACTAACTCCAACTCAAACTCGGTCCTTTCTCTTTTGATTGTACGTAAAGCATTGATCGGCTTTTCGCCATAGTAACTTGGGTGGATGTCGAAATTTCCCCCGCTAATCAAAAGTCCGTTGAGGCGCTGCAAAATCCTGCGCAGCTCCGCGCGGGAAGCAATCGGAGGGAGGACAAGGGGCATTCCGTCCGCTTCTTGGACCGCTCGGTAATAGCGTTGAGCCAAAAATAGGATTGGTTCTTGTGCAGTATTGGTACCATTCGCTGGAAGGCCCGACAGATCCCCGGTGATGCCAATCAGGGGTGCTTGGCTCATGCTCAATGGGCTCATTTTTGTTGGTCGTATAGACTCTTGTAGATTCGGTGGTTGCGCATGACTAGCTTAACGTAACCCCGTGTTTCCAGGTAGGGGATGCGTTCGACGAACTCCTCGGCGTCATCGGTCAGAATCTCCTTCTCCCAACGATCGACTGCGGCTTCACCCGCGTTGTAAGCGGCGATGGCTTTGAACCAGTTGTTTGAATAGCGTTGAAGGAGGTCTTTCAGATATTGTGTTCCCAGTGCGAGATTGATGTCGGGTTGGAATAATTGCTCGTTGGAGGGCGGAGTGGTCCCGATCTGCTTGGCTACGCGTGCTGCCGTTGATGGCAACAGTTGCATCAAACCCAGAGCCGTGGCCGGCGAGCGTGCGCGGGAATCGAACAAGCTTTCCTGTCGAATCAAGGCGAGAATGAGATAGGGATCTAACTCGCGTTCCTGGGCCTTTTGTTGAATCATTTCCCAATACGCCAAGGGAAAGCGATAGAGGTTCCGATCATTCGTCGAGCTGGGAATTTGATCAGCGATGCTGAGGCTGCGGCCGTAAGCCTGGTTTTTGAAATATTCGTGCATCAGTAGTGGGCGTAACTGCGAATCCTTTTTAGAAAGGCGGTCCACTTCATTCAGCTCGGCGACCGCTAAGGGATAAAGCGAAATCGCAGAAAGGTCGCGGGCGCGAGAGAGATGGTAGGAAATCCCAGCGTTCAGCGGAGGATCGGTTTCTGCGGCGGCTGGAGCGCCGCTCATTTTGGGCTCTTCCACCGCAATACCCACTCTCACCAGGGCACGCAGTGCGAGAGCCTGATAGTAAGACTCCTCGCTGCCATCGACGACTTGTCGATAAATACGGATGGCGGCTGCTAGGTCGCCTGACTTCTCAGCGCTGCGGCCTTGCCAGTACAGTCCTGCGGTGCGTAAAGCGCCGTCCGTGGCTTGGGCGGCTAGACTTTTGAACGTTCCGTAGGCTTGTTCCCATTCCCCGGTTCGGTAGTAAAGCCAGGCGAGGCGCCAAATGGCGTCATAGCGTGCTGGACTAGTGGAAAAATTTTTTGCCACGCCGCTGTACAACGCTATCGCTTCCTGTTTTCTGCCAAACGACTCGTAAATATCCCCGGCGGCATATTGGGACCTTTCGACGTAAGAGCTCGTCGGATAGCGCTCCATAATCTGTTTGAAGTAATCAAGCGCTTGGGCGTTATCGTGTCGGTTCCACAAGACCTGGCCGATCTGGTATAGTGCTTTGGGAGCCTCAGGGCTTTCCGGATAGTCACGAGCGATCTGCTCGAGCAGCGGAATCGCTTCGTTTCGCTTCCGAATAGAAAGATAGAGATCGCTGAGTTTCGTTAACATTCGGAGACGGAAGGCCGGCTCGGGGTTGCTGCCCAAAAGTTTTTTGTAGAGAACTTCTGCGTCTCCGCTTTCTCCTTCCCGCACCAATCGATCCGCTTCCTCTACAATCGCTTGAGTCGTGCTCAGCCCGAATTGCTCTGGGTACTTTTCCCTGAGCCGTCGTACAGCGGTGCGCGCCGATGCCGCCCAACGCGAGCGGGGGAAAAGGTTTCGCAATTCTGAATAGAGCCCATGCGCTTGACCTAGATCCCCCATGGCTTCTTGCGCCTGTGCTTGAAGTAAAATTGCTTCATCGAGTATTCCAGGTCCAATGCCTTTTCCATTGCGCAAGGTGCGCAGAGCCTCAATAGCCTCGGTATATTTTGTTTCCGCCAAATCTATTTTTGCTCGCTGCAGCGCTGCGGGGTAAACCCAGATACTTTGGGGATAGCGTCTCCTAAGCTGGGAAAGAAACTGTCTTGAAACGTCGAAGTTGCCTTCGTTGTATGCGATCAACGCCAGATAGTAGAGGCTGTAGTCTGCGAGCGGGAAGTTCGGGTCCAATGCGCGCTGAAATGATTCTTTGGCCTGGGAGAAATTTCCGTTCGAATAAGATGCATAGGCGCGGGCGAAGTTTTCTCGCGGCTCAGGGGCTTGCGCGAAGGCCGGTGAAGAAATGCCAAGAAGGATAAAGGTCAACAGGAAGAATTTGGCTACCGAAAGCATCTTGTTTGTGAAAGTGTAACGGACGTGAGCCGCTGAATCAATGATAAGGCAGGATCCACTTTGTGCCTAAGCAAGGAAACGCATTGCGGTTTGGGCAGCAACTTCTCCTATTGTTTTTTGGATTTACGGAAGCTATTTTCTAAGAACGAATTATCCTGAGGCGGGGGGCACTTAACAACGGGTTTGAACGGTCATCATTCAGGGCTTGAAAACGGAGGTCAAATCGCTTGAAAATCGAGGGAACTTATACGTTTAACGCTCCCAGAGAGAGAGTTTGGCAAATTTTGCTCGATCCAAAGATCATGGCCCAGTGTATGCCCGGGTGCGAGAGTATGAACCAGATTGGACCGGATCAATATGAAGCGATCATGAAGGTTGGCGTCGCTTCCGTTAAAGGAACCTATAAAGGGAAGGTGTCGATCAAGGAGAAGGAGGAACCGTCTCATTACGTTCTCAGTGGCGAGGGTTCCGGCGGGCCTGGGTTTATGCAAGGTGACGTGTCTATTAACCTGGAGGAAAACAACGGGCAGACGGTGCTCAAATATAGCACGGATGCAAAGGTGGGAGGACTGATTGCCAGCATCGGGCAGCGAATGCTCAACGGCGTAGCCAAGATGATGGTGGATCAGTTTTTCAAAAAGATAGAAAATTTCGTTTAGCAAGATTTCACCGGCTGTCCCACTAAAATTGTCTATCCAGTTCCGTGTTGGAAGATCATTCGGGTAGGATTGTGTTTCCCGTTGTCAGCGTCATCATCCCCACCTACAACCGCTGGTCGATGGTCGTGGAGGCCATCGAATCCGTATTGGCACAGAGCTATAGGCTTTTTGAGGTCATTGTTATCGATGATGGCTCCAACGACGGTACTGTGGAACGGCTGGCGCAGTACGGTGCCAGGATCCGACTTGTCTCACGTCCGAGAAGCGGTGTGGCGGCCGCGCGAAACTGCGGTGTCGCTTTCGCACAAGGTCGATATGTGGCGTTTCTAGATTCGGACGACATTTGGCTCCCCAAAAAACTGGAAATCCAGATGGCGTTCATGGAGCGACACCCGGAAATTCAGGTTTGCCAGACCGAGGAAATCTGGGTTCGCCACGGTATGAGGGTAAATCTGAAGACCAAACACACAAAACCTTCCG
>WNFR01003849.1_pt1 | contig 16041 bp, 10 predicted proteins | sample 5400221 | NCBI WGS metagenome assembly WNFR01 (sample SAMN13153357, study PRJNA577476) | soil metagenome | isolation source: 40 cm soil under Madrone tree | place: USA:California | collected 2016-06-14 | reverse complement strand
TTTCCCTGCGCGTGGATCTGAACTTCCTTGGGGTCGATCCCAGGAAGTGAAACACGGCAGTGGTATTTCTTCCCATCCTTGTCGATATAGGACTCGACGGCGGGAGCGAACGCGGCGGACGTGCCGTTGATTCTCTCCTCGTGGAACGGCCACTCCATTACCATCCCATTGAGGATCTGATCGAAATCCCGACGGAAATCGAACAGGTCTTGAAACAGATTGTCACGGAGAACAAGGCTGGTCATGACGTACCTCCTAATCCAAATGTCTGCCCCTCGGAGGAGGGGGCATGTAATGCCGAAGGAACAGATGCGGGACACAGCACCTGAGTTGCATGGCATCAGATTCTCTTAGCCATTCAAGAGCATCATATAACAAGTCTAATATCAATATGTTACGTAGATTCTGCGCCTCAAGGCAGCCCGTTTATAGTGACAACCTCCTACATTTTGGCAACCATTTTTTTTGCCGTGCATCTATACGGGCGAAGACGCCAAGTGTGGGACAAGGATATGAGCATCAACCCTGAACCAGAACTCATCGCCGCGGATTCGGTAACTGCCGATTTGGAAGTGGCCAAGCTGGCCGCGGACTTAGACGACCTGAGGCAAACCTTGCAGCGACGACAGGCAGATTTTGACAACTACCGGAAGCGCATCGAGAGAGAGCGGAGCGAGGATTCCAAGCGGGCGACCGCACGGGTGATCGAGGCCTTGATTCCGGTGATCGACGGTTTCGAGCACGCGTTAGCGGCCAGCGGCGGGGAAGGGTATGACAACTTTCGCAAGGGTTTTGAGCTGATCTATAAGCACCTCCTGGAGAACGTTGCAAAGCTCGGAGCTGAGCGCATCGAACCAATCGGAAAGCACTTTGATCCTCATCTGCACCAGGCCATGGACCGCATCGAGACAGCCGAATACGAAGACGGAACCATCCTGCACGTATTTGATCCGGGATACCTCTTTCACGGGCGCGTGTTGCGTCCGGCAATGGTACGGGTCGCGGTGAATCCACGCCCGCCATCCAGGAATATTGTCCACTGAGAAAAACTAGCCGCTGACACGGCAACCCCGCGCTGCAATGGCGCCGGAGCTCCAACCAGAAGGCAAAGAGGAGGTGAACTTAAGTTATGGCGATGACCGACATCATCAAGAGTCTCCGTGACGGAACCCTCCTGGTGCGACGCAGAACATTGTTGCCAGAGACGGTGAAGATCGAAGGCCAACTCGCGCTTGGGGAATGGAATCTTGTCTCACGACCTAGCCCTGCGGAGTTCGACAGAGAGCTCTACAAGGCCGGCTGGCAATTCTTTTACATTCCGCCAGAGACCCAAGCTGGCGCACTCGGCTTCAACCTGAAACATGCGCTCGCAAGGGCGTTGAAGAAGTTGTTGGTGAGGGTGGACGCTACGAAGCTGAACGCCGTTCAAATTACGGCTGTTGGAACGAAGAAATTCTTGGGCATTCACTACGCGAGCATCAGCGCATATCTCCGTCACGTTCAGAAGAGTTTGATTCTGTCTCCGGCAGCGGAAAAGACAGAACAACAGAGGTTGCCGCGCGCCGCGTAGTGGGTTACGGGAGATTCCGGCTGTCCAAACCTACGCATGAGATGAGGCTGAGAGCAGATCCGGAGCGCCCGCACACTCTTCTGCCGGAAGTGCCGGCAAAGCGTCACTAGATCAAAAAGGAGGTGTCTTATGGCGACCAAACCGATCAACGTTGAAGCTACACTTGCCGCGGCGCGCACAGCGCACATTGTCGGGGCTCTGAGTCAATGGCTGTCTGCGAGACAGCAATGGGCTCCCTTGGCGCTGCGGTTGCCGCTCGGCGTAATCTTCTTCGGTCACGGTGCTCAGAAAATGCTCGGCTGGTTCGGCGGCTACGGATGGCACGGAACGATGCAATACTTCACAAATTCGCTGCATATTCCGACGCCCCTTGCTGCGATCGCAATCGTAGTCGAATTCCTGGGCGGCCTTGCGCTACTCGCCGGAGCTTTCACCCGGTGCGCCGCTGTGCTCACAGCTGTGGAGATGCTTGTGGCCGCAATAATGGTTCATTTACCCAACGGCTTCTTCTTGAACTGGACGAATGATCCTAGCAAGGGCCACGGCATCGAGTACAACGTCGCGCTGGTTGGCAGCGCATTGGCTCTGATGTTCCTTGGCGGAGGCCGGTTGAGCGTCGATGAATGGTTTAACAAGTAAGCCGTTCGCTTCAGCTTGTTGTGCACTTGTGTCTGAGTGAGTGGGGCGGCGGAGGCTAGGGATGAGGCGCGGACGGCTCTCCCCGACCTCCGCCCCTCGGAATTTGATTCATAGAGGCCATGTTTGGCCTTGCCGAGCATAGCGTTTTGACTGAGCACCGGGCATCAACATGAGTGATACTGCAAGAAAAGTCGAGACAACTAGCGTGGAGGATCAAGCACTCGTGCCGGGATTGCTGAGCGCAAATCAGGATCTCGACATTGTGGATGAGGCTTCGGTGGAATCATTCCCCGCGAGTGATCCGCCAGCATGGGTCGCGAGAGAAACCAAGGTAAGAAAAGCAAAGGAACGGGCCGGCAGAGGCGAGTGATGTTCCTCTTCCCCAGACCCCTTCTCCTGCTAGGGGATGCAACAAGGCTGAATAAAAAGCTGCAAGTGTGCTGTCTAGAGAATTGGTCCGAGTACCCCGATGCTTGCACGAAATCCGCCAAGCCTGGGGCACCGAGAATCAGCAGATCGGGTGAGCCAAATGTTTCGGTCCAATTGAATCAAGTTCAGTCTAACTACAACATAGTACTATGTACATAGCGCCATAAATACTCCTGATAAGGGCGAGGTCGGTGGCTCAAGTCCACCCAGGCCCACCATCCAAATCAGGGTCCGACCAATAGATAAGCGGCTATTCTCACTTTTCCCCTTTCCGGAGATCTCCCTCAGAAAACCAAATTGCCAACCAGTTGCCAACCTTTTGGGCAACCGATGGCCGCTGTCTTGGAAGGCACTACGACGCAGTGCAACCGTTATGAACGTCCTCCCTGAGCTTGCCCCCGCGTCTCGAAACTTCGTCCTTTTGCCTTCCACCATTTCTTTGTAATCGTGACGAGGCTGCTTGAACCTTTGAGACAAAGGAGCCTTGGAAATTGTGGTGGCCGAGGCGCACTGGATTCTCGACCGCGGAAGTGGTCTTGACGTACCCTTAAGAGCGCTATCAAGCCATCGCCAAACGGGAGTCATCATGAGGGCCACCAGATTTTTCCTTTTCGCAGCGCTTGTTGTCGTCTGTTCGATGCAATTTGCTTGGCCGCAATTGCCACAGCCCGATGGAGGAAATATTCGTCCCGGCGTATTACCCAGACAATGGATGACGGGCGGCCCCAAATGCATGGAGAATCAGGAATGGCAAGTCCATGAGTACAACCGGGATCTTTATATCCTCCGCCAGTCGGGATGCACGGACTTCGAAAAACCGTTCGTCTATCTGCTATTCGGTGAAGAACGCGCACTGCTGCTGGATACCGGCTCAAGAAAGGGCAACCTCGTCCCCACGCTTCAACGGACGGTAAAAAACTGGCTGCAGCGAACCGGGCGGGAAACCATCCCGCTGGTCGTCGTACACACACACTCCCATTCCGATCACGTCGCGGGAGACGCAAACGTCCAGGCGATGCACGATCCCGCGATTCCCGTAAACTTGGTTCCGGCAGAACTAGAAGCCACCAAGCGGTTCTACAAAATCGCTAACTGGCCGGACGAAATCTCCCAAATCGACCTGGGCAATCGGCAGATCGACGTCATCCCGATTCCCGGCCATGATTCAGTCGCGGTAGCGCTGTACGACCGCCAAACGGCGATTCTGTTCAGTGGCGACAATCTGTACCCGGGCAGGTTATATGTTCGCGATTTTGCTGTCTTCCAGAAGAGCACCGAGCGCATGATCCAGTTCACGGAGGGCAAAGCGGTGGCCCACATTCTCGGCAACCACATTGAGGAAACGAGAACTCCCTATCTCGATTATCCGGTCGGCACAATGTACCAGTCGAATGAGCACGAGCTGTCGTTGTCGAAGGGCGCGTTACTGGAGCTGGAGGAAGGATTGTTGGCGCTGCACGGCAAGCCCGCCCGAGTAGCGCTGCGAGACTTCACGATCTGGCCGGCTGGTCCTGCCTATGATCCGTCGAATGCGACGCAGGCGGTGTTCGAGAAAACCGAAAAGCAACAGCGCGATCACATGTGGGACCAGCCTCAGGACTAGCGAATCAGGCTTACCCGGCGCTCAGGCGATAATGTCGTGAATCACGTTGCCGGCAACATCCGTCAGCCGGAAATCCCGGCCGCTGTACCGGTAGGTGAGTTTCGTATGATCGATTCCCAATAGATAAAGGATGGTGGCATGGAGGTCGTGGACATGAACCGGCTTGTCCACGACCTTCCACCCGAAGTCGTCGGTGGCGCCATAGGTCATTCCGCCCTTGGCGCCTCCGCCGGCCAGCCACATGGTGAACCCATGCGGATTATGGTCGCGGCCGTTGTGCGTCTGGCCACCCATGAAACCGCTTCCCATTTCGACCACGGGCGTGCGGCCGAATTCGGAGCCACAAACAATCAGCGTCTCGTCGAAGAGCCCTCTGGCTTTCAGGTCCTTGATGAGGGCCGCAAACGGCTGATCCGAATCGTGGGCGTTCTTGCGATGCAGCTGGATATCAAAATGATGGTCCCAGGGATCGCCCTTGGCGTAGTACAGCTGCACCATGCGAACGCCGCGCTCGATCAAGCGCGCTGCCGTGAGGCAGCCGCGCGCCGTGCTCCCCTCACCGTATAGCTTCTGCACGGCTTCGCTTTCCTTCCTGACATCAAAAACGTCAGGCGCTTCTGTCTGCATGCGGTAAGCGGTCTCCAGTGCGGCAATCGTGGCGTCCAACTGCTGGTCATGCACTGCGCCCGGTCCCATGTTTAAGCGGTCAAGCTGTGCGATGAGATCCAGTTCTTTTTTCTGGCGAGTCAGATCGAAGATTTCATTGTGAATGTCCGGAATCAGCTTCTGAGGATCGAACTCTTTCGATTTCGCATCGTCGGTGACGTAGGTTCCCTGGTACATCGGGGGCAAAAAGGCCGAATTCCAGAGCGGAGGTCCCACGGTTGTAGGCACATCGGGACACAGAACCACGAAGCTGGGTAGATTCTTGTTCTCTGTTCCCAAGCCGTAGGTAAGCCAAGACCCCATGGAGGGCCGGCCACTCACGTTTGCCCCGGTGTTCATCATGATCAGCGCCGGCTCGTGATTGGGAATTTCGGTATGCATGGAACGGATCACGCAGATGTCGTCGATGCACTCTCCCACATGCGGGAAAAGTTCGCTTACTTCGATGCCGCTCTTGCCGTACTTCTTGAAAGTAAAAGGCGACTTCATCAGCCCGCCGGTCTTCCGTTCATGCTGCGGCGTTTCTCCCGGCAGGGGCTGCCCATCAAATTTGTCCAGCACGGGCTTCGGATCGAAGCTATCCACCTGCGAAAGCCCGCCATTCATGAAAAGAAAAATGACGTGTTTGGCCTTTGGCTTGAAATGGGGGTACTGGATCATCCAGGGAGCCGGGCCTTCGGCCGCTTGGGCCAAGGACTCACCCACAAGGCTGGCAAAGCTCAACATGCCAAACCCGGCGCCCATCTTGCAGAGCGCTTCACGGCGCGTAATCGGTCTCGGAGACGGAACATGAATCATAAGTCCTCCCGCAACCTCTCCGGCTGCTGGCCCTCAGGGAATCGCACCCTAGTCCACAAACTCGAATTCATTGGCGCTGAGCAGAACTCGTGCGTATTCCCGCCAAGCGGTCACGGGTTCTCGGTTCACGGTGTTCCCCGGCCTTTCCGGGGTGGTCTTCAGGAACTGAAGTCCCATTTCAAGTTCCTTGGTGGTGGGGGCCCTTCCGTAAAGCAAGCGATAGGCTTCCATAATCCTGGCAGCATCGTTTGGCTGGGGGTATACGCGCTCCGCCAGCTTGCCGGCTTGCGCGTAGACGAAGTCGTTGTTCATGAAGTACAGCCGCTGCAAAGGAACGTTCGTGGAGAAGCGCTGCTCGGCGGTAAAGCTGGGGTTCGGGAAGTCAAATACTTGCAAAAAGTTATCTAGCCGGAAGCGGCTGACTTTGCAGTAGACCGTGCGACGGGCGTTGTCCGGAGCAAGAGCCTTCGAAGGTCCGCCGGTCTCTTTCAGATCGAGAGCACCCGCCACGAACAAGACCGAGTCGCGAATCGATTCCGCGTCCAGCCGCTGGCGGTTAAAGTGCGAATAGTAGCGGTTGCTGCCGTCTTTTTCGCGCGCTTCGGCAGACTCCAGAGCGCTGGTTTGGTAGACCGCCGAGAGCATGATCTCGCGTTGCAGCTTCTTTACCGACATGCCGTTCTGCCTAAAGCTGGAAGCCACGTTCTCTAGCAATTCGGGATTGGATGGTCTTTCGCCAGCAACCCCGAAGTTGTCCGGAGTGCCGACAATCCCACTCCCGAAATGCCATTTCCAAATACGGTTGACAAAGACTCGAACCGCGAGCGGACTGCCGACAATGTCATTGGCCAATTCCAGCCGGCCACTTCCTCGTGTAAACGGTTGCGCATCGGGCGGACTCAGGACCGCCAGAAAGCGGCGTGGCACTTCATCTCCGAGCGTGTGCGGATTCCCTCGCAAGTTCACGGCGATGTTGACGGGCTTGGGTTTGTCGCTGACCCCATGGACGAATGGATAGCGAGGCTCCAGGGACTTCTTGAGAGCTTCGATCTGTTGTTCTAGGCTGGTGATGTGCTCTCTCCACTCGGCACTCAGCCTTCGCTTCAAAGCCCATTCCCGGAACGCAAACAGGCCAGGTTCGGGCTTCTCGTCGTCCGAGTTCATCGAGCGCATGAAAAGGTCCACCCAGAGGCTGGCTTGCTCTGTGGGCAGCGTTTTAAGTTCAAGACTACATCCCGGGCAAAACTGATCATCGGTCTCGAACTCATTGGGGAGCGCATCTCGTCTCGAGCGCTTCTTCACATCGGCTTTCGCTTTGATAACCTCGTTCTGTTCCTTGATCCCTCTTTGCGCGATTTCCACTCGCAGGACCAGTTTCTGGAAGGCGTCGGCGAGGGCCTTGGCTTCGTCTTCTTCCTTGCCGCCGGCCGCGATCATGGCCTGCCAATCCTTTAGAAAGGGATAGAACTTGGGTGGCTGCGCGAGGAACTTCACCCAGCGTTCCAGCATCTCGGGATCGAGATGGCTTTGCTCGGCGGCCTCTGCCACGGTGGCTTTCGGTTTTCCGGAAACTCGCCAGGCGGCAACCATGTACTGGGAAGTCTGCGCCGCAAGAATGCTGGACAGTTGCTCGGTCTCCGCTTTCGTAAACTCCTCGAGCTGCTCGTCCAGATCGAGTAGCTCTTGCTCTTTCTGGCGCCAGGCAGCCACCTGCGTCTCAGAAACCAGCGGGTATTCCTTGTATGTCGAGCTGGCAAAAACTCCCGCCAGTGCATAGTAGTCGTGTTGCGAGATCGGATCGTATTTATGGTTATGGCAGCGGGCGCACGCCACGGTCAGGCCGAGTAACCCGCGCGAAACGGCATCGATGCGTTCATTGCGTTCATCCGCCCGCCCCTGCACTGGCTCCGCTTGATCCCACAGCCACGGCCCGCCCCCCAGAAAAGCCGTTGCTGGGAGGACCTCTCCGGGTTTCTGAACATCCAGGAGATCTCCGGCCAGTTGCATACGCACAAATTGATCGTACGGAAGATCTTCGTTGAACGACTTAATGACCCAATCGCGATAGGCATAGGCGCCGTAGAACGGCATATAGCCGCGGCCCTTGGGATCCAGGCCGCGCACATCGTCTTCCGCATAGCGGGCAACGTCCAGCCAGTGCCGGCCCCAGCGCTCTCCGTAGCGCGGAGAAGCCAGCAAGCGGTCCACCACCTTCTCGAAACCTTGTGGCGACCGGTCCTTCTCAAAAGCTTCGATCTCTTCCGGTGTTGGCGGCAAGCCGGTAAGGTCGAAGGTCGCGCGACGAATCAGCGTGCGGCGGTCCGCCGTAGGCGAGGGGGCGATTCCCTGGGACTCGAGCTTGGCGAGCACGAACTTGTCAATCGCCGTTCTTGCCCAGTGCCCATTTTTCACCGAAGGCGTGGCCGGCATCTTGAGCGGCTGAAACGACCAGAATGAACGCTGTTCCGGCGAGATCTTGAATTGCATACCGCGTGCCGCGGTTAGAGTTGGCTTCGACCGCGGCCAGGGCGCGCCCATTTTTACCCAGTCCGTCAGACTCTGAACTTCTTCCGGTGTCAGCTTCCCGCCCTTCGGCATCTTTAGTTCGCCGGTCTGCCGGACTGCCTGAATCATCAAGCTCTTGTCCGGGTCGTTAGGGACGATCGCAGGTCCCCTGCTGCCGCCTTTTAGCAGCGACTCGCGCGACTCGACGCGCAACCCCGAAGTGGCGGCATCGCCATGACAGTTGGCACAAATATTGGCGAAGATGGGGCGGACCTTGGTCTCGAAGAAGTCTTCTCCGGCGGAGGAAGCCTCTGCGGGAGCAGTTGCAGCGGGAACCTTGGATTCTGCCTTCTCCGGTTGCTCCCATGGCGCTCCCATCTTAATCCAGGCAATCAAGTCGGCAATCTGCTGTTCCTCGAGCTTGCCGTTCAGCGGCATTTTCAAGGCCCCGGTTTGCCGAACTGCTTCGATCAGTAGGCTCTTCTCCGGATCGCCTGGCACAATCGCAGGTCCCCTGCCGCCGCCCTTCAAGAGCCCTTCGCGCGAATCCACGCACAGATGTCCCATCTCCGTGTCTGTATGGCACGGATAGCAGCTCTGCGTCAGGATCGGACGCACCTTGTCTTTGAAGAATTGCACCGACTCTTTAAGCGTTGGAGGGTTATCGGCCCCAAGCAGCGTCGCCTCAAACTTGTTTGGCAGGGCGCATGCCAGCAAAGCCGCGCCGGCAATTAGGAAGGATGACTTCATCGTGAGCTTCCACATACAGCGTTGATCGGTGGGCAAACTTTTCGCTCCGCGCAGCACAATCGAGCAGCTCAACTCGCACTAGCGACAGTTTTTGTCGGCAAGCTCGATCTTTCCAAGGTGATCCCGGCATTCTGACGCCCGAGAGGCTGATCGCGCAATGTGTTCGTGGGAAGGAGGCCAGGAATCCATTCCGTGGGCGAATGAGGGCCCTCCCCTACGAGATCACGGACAACATTTAATCGGGGCACCCCTCGAGAAGCAACCAAATTTTCTTGATTCATTCAATGGACAAAATGAATGCGCTTCTGATTCTTCGATGTAATGCTTCGACAAAACGCACTCAACTCTATTCGTCATTTAATATACTCTCTGTTCCGCAGGAACTTCTCTTGCCGGAGACCGGCTGCGAGCTCCAGCGATGCTGGCCGATCGATGGGAGATAGTATGCTCCGCATGTTTGCCGATCCAAAGAATATGATCCATAAACTCCTTTGTGGTCACTTTTACCTCTTCCTGCTCATAGGTTCGCTTCTGTGCTGTTCAGCAAAGGCACAGACTCAAAATTCGCGCCCTCCGCGCCCCGGCATAACCGCCCCAGGCGTGCGGCGTTCGATGGCGGACCTACACCCAGACACTTCCTTCGCCGTGGAGGGTCAACCGGACTGGATGGTCGTTACCAGTGATGCGGTGTGGGTAACCAGTTCCAACGTCAATCATGTCGTGCGGCTCGATGCGGCCACGAATCGTCCCAGTCTTGTCGTTACCATCGACAAGCCATGTTCGGGGCTGGCCGCCGGGTTCGGTGCTATCTGGGTTCCCAGCTGCGGAGCACACGCTTTGGTCCGCGTCGACCCGCAAACCGGAAAAATTGTCGCCCAAATTCCCGCGGGGCCTGCTGATTCCGAAGGCGGGATAACCACGGGAGACGGCACCGTTTGGATAGTCACCAGCAAGGAAGGACTTCTCGTCCGCGTTGATCCGCAAACCAATAAAGCAGTTGCGAAGATTGCCATACCTTCGGGTTCCTACGTGCCTGCCTTCGCCGAGGGCGCCGTATGGATTACCTCGACCGAGCGCGATCTCCTGACTCGCGTGGACGCGCGCTCGAATCAGGTAGTCGCTTCCATCCCAATCGGGCCTCAGCCTCGTTTTCTGACCGTCGGAGCTGGCTCGGTATGGACCCTCAACCAAGGAGATGGAACGATTTCTCGCGTCGACATGAAAACCAATCGACTGGTGGCAACCATAGCTGCAGGCATCCCAGGAACAGGTGGAGAAATTGCCTTCGGGGAGGGATCCGTCTGGGCGACTGTCTTTGAAGTTCCGATGACAAGAATCGACCCGGCATCCAATGCCGTGGCCCAGCAGTGGGTTGGGCCAGGCGGCGACAGCATACGGCTAGGACACGGATCCATCTGGCTCACCGACTTCGCCCATGCCCAAGTCTGGCGGCTGAACCCCAAACAGCCATAGTCACCCCGTCGTTGCGGAGTGCCATTGGGGATAGGCGTCCCACCAACACCGCCCGTCGCCAGTAGACACACGGCCTACCGGCCCGGTTCCTTGCCCCGGTCACCGGGCGCCTTTTTCTCTTCGTCGCCGGTCTTTTGCGCCGGTGGCTTAAACCTTCCCGCAAGAACCTCTTCGATCGTTGCTCCGAGCTTCGGCGAATTCGGCGCCATGTCCGGTTCAAATCGCGCTACTACCCTGCCGCTGCGGTCGACGACGAATTTCGTGTAGCTCCAGTGAACTTCACCTCCCGTTCCCCCTTTCTTTTCCTTGGTGAGAAATCCATACAACGCGGCCTGATCCTTACCCCGAACGGACGCCCTGGCAAATACGGGAAAACTCAAGTGAAACTCGTTGGTGTACCTCTTCTGTATTTCCGCATCGGTTCCCGGCTCTTGAGCGCCAAAATCGTTGCATGGGACACCTACAACAACCAATCCCTGGTCCTTATATTTCTTTTGGAGTTCCTCCAATTGGGGGATCTGCTCTTTGAAAATGGATTGGCTGGCGAGATTGACGACCAGCAATACCTTGCCTTTAAACGTGGAGAGCGGCGCTTCCTTCCCGTCGAAGGCAACCAACGAATAGTCGTACAAAGTCTTGTTGTCGTTTTCTGCCGCTGCGGAGTGGCCGGCAGTCGGCGTCAAAGCAAGAAGACACCCTATGGCAAGGATTCCTGGCGCTGTTCTACAAAGGTTCATCCGAGGGCTCTGGTATTGCCTCCCTAAAGCTACGATGAAAGAGGGGCGGTTGCCAATCCAGAATGACCCTGATGGCCTCTCATTCATTGAATTCTAGAACGCGTAGCGCAGCGAAATTTGCACCACTCGCGGACGCGTCAGCAAAGCGCTGTAGTTCCCAAAACTCGAGGCACTCCCAAAAGGGTTGTTGCTGATGCTGTTCGGGTCGAACCGCAACGAATTGGTGACATTAAAGGACTCGAAAGCGAATTTCAGATTCTGTCGTTCCGTGATGCGAAATACTTTGGAAAGACCTGCGTCGATGCTGAAATATCCATCGCCGCGAAGAATATTTCTCTGGCCGGCCTCTCCGGGATAGGGAGCGCGTGTGTTAGCGAGAGCCAGCGTCTGGTTCTTGAACACGTTGGGATTGCCGGCATTGGAGTTGTGCCCTCCCGTGGCAACCGGTCCAGTCAGCACGTTGTAGCTCTGGCTGGCCCAGTTGGTGCCCCAGCCCAGGCCGTCGATAGTGCTGAACGGCAGCCCACTGGTCCAATGCGCGAGGCCGGAGAGCGTCCAGCCGCCGATCAGCGTGTCCAGCTCGCGGTTGACGCCTGAACCGAACGCCGCGCCTCGTCCAAAGGGCAGGGCCACCACGAAGTTGCCCGTAATTACGTGGCGAACATCGAAATCCGATGGTCCACGATTTCCACGGACATTCCAGGAATTGATCAGCGCGCTGAAGAGCTGCCCAGCGCCCAGATACCCGCGCTCGGCATCGGATCCGAGATCCATGGACTTTGCGAACGCGTAGTTCAGGTCGAATTGAACATTGTTCTTCATGGGATGGTGCAGCGACAGTTGCATGGCGTGATAGCTGCTGGACCCGATCGAGGACCACGCGTAGAACGAAGAATACTGGGAATCAAAATACCGATAAAGGGGGTCGGTAGAATCAGCAGGAGAATACCCCAGATCCAAGTCATACAGCGCCGCCGTCTCATTTCCTTGGACAATCGGAGACCAAACGGTCTGGTGCGTCACAGGGTCAACTCGAGAGTGGGAAAATTCCGCCTGATAAATATTTTGCGTGGCGGAGAGTCCGCCTGCAACCGCTCCAGGAAACATGTGCTCCCAATAGGGAATAACGGGAACGTTGGCGACGGGAGTGCCCGCGTCAGCGAGCTTGGTCATCTGTGTTGCGGCAGCGAAGTAATCGCCGCCCCCTTTGGGGTCCACAAGGTCCAGCGGCATCGCCAAATCAAGCTGCTGCAGGAGCCTGTGTGCAAGCCGCCCGGTATAAGCCGCTTCTACAATCAGGCCTTTCGGCAGCTCTCGGGAAATGGCCAGATCAAGACCGTAAGCATAAGGTGTATGCAGCCGGTTATCCAGTCCATAGGAAATTGCCACGCCGCTTCCGGGGGTTACCGGAAACGATCCGCTCGATGAAGGCAACGGAATGATGAACGTCGGCACAGTCTGAGCGTCGATAAAACGAGGTGCAGTGTCGACATGTTGATCGACCCCGTTCTCGGCCTGCGTCGACAGACCAAACGAGCCATGAGCATCAAAGGAATTCATGATGCCTTCTCCGAAGTGATCGTAGTACATGCCGAAGCCACCACGAATGGACATGCCATTGGCTTTCGCTCCGATTAGCTTGCCCAGCACTCCGCCGTCATGACTCGGCGAATAGGCAAAGGCAAAGCGCGGGGCGATATCCAGCTTGTCCATATTCCACAGCCCCGCCTTGCCATTGGCGCGCCCCGCCGGCCCAAAAGAGATTGGCGCAGCATAGGTTTGTCCTTGGAGCATCTGCGCCCCGCGGGTGTCGAACCATTGCCCGACGCTTGTTGTCGGGCTGACTTCCTGGCCGTTGCGTTCATACGGCACCTGCAGCAGGGGGTGTCTTAAACCAAACGTAAGAGTCAGGTTGCGCCGTACCTTCCAACTATCTTGCACGTAATACTCGAACTCGTTTGACAAATAATGACGCTTCGTCAAGCTGCCGGCGGGCAGCGGCGTGAGGTTGTTTCCGGAAACGCCGTAATTCAGAAACTCCACCGCGTGCGTGATGAGGCCGGTGGCATCGGCGATCGCGGAATTGTAGGCGGTCTTGAAGGAGGCATCGACGGCCGGAAAGCCGAACGCCCCGGGGTCTAAGCTGCTGCCCGTTCCGGCAATCGATCCCACCGTGAGGAAGTTGTAGTTCACATCGGCGTACTTGTACGCCGTCGAATCGGTGGTGCGATTGTTGTATATCGCGCGATAGTTGGCGCCGACCTGAATCGTATGCCTTCCCTTAACCAAGGTAAGGTCGTCCACCGCGTTGTGCACCGGGACGTTGATTATGCCGGTAGGGTAGGTAGCGCCGTTCGCGCCCGCGCTAAAGGTATCCACGTTGGTGAACGCGAGGTAGTCATGGTTTGTGGTCCCACGGTCGGCATAGCCTTGCCGAACAAACCCGTAGCGCAAGTTGTTTACCATCGTGTCTGAGATGCTCCATACGTAGCCGGCTGAAATTCCCTTCGAGTTGTCGTAGCGCGTCGAATTCGCCGGGGAGGTTGGATATTGTTTGGCGCCCACGGTCGTATCGTATTGAAGATTCCCGCGCACAAACACGCGCTGCCTGGCGCTCAGGTTGTAGTCGATTTTCGCGATATACGTGGCCAGCGATTGCGGAGACGGAGACGAAAATGTGTAGGAACCGAAATTGTAAACGTCGCCAAATTGGTTGCCGTTGGGAAGCGGAAGCTGGCTTAGATACGCAAGAGCCGCCTTGCTTATTCCCGGTCCATTCGGACAAGTTCCCGTCTTGCTGCAATTCGGATCCATCGACGCGATATTGGCTGGAGTGAGTGTCACAAAGTCTGTGTTTGCGCTGCACGGGTTAGTCTCACCCGGGACAGACTTACAATAAGTCAGGTTTCCTTGCCGCAGCGACGCCGTGGGAACCTCGCGGGTGACTTGCGTATTTTCGGCGGTTCTTTGCCCTTCATAGGCAAGAAAAAAGAACAACTTATCCTTCAGGACAGGCCCGCCGAAGGATCCGCCGAAGGTGTTTCTCAGGAATTTTCCGGGAACATTGGGTTGCCCCGATTGAAGCTCGGATTGCTTGTTAAACCAGTCATTGGCCACGATGTTGGTGGGACGATGATATTCATAGGCGGTACCGTGAAGAGAATTTGTCCCACCGCGCGTGACAAGGGCTACTTGCGCTCCTGAGGAGCGGCCCGAGTCTGCGTTGGAATTTGTGGTGACCACGCGAAACTCTTCCACCGAGTCGCGCGTTGATCGCAAAACTCCCTCGAACGCGTAGCCCTTGTTTTGGTTGTTGTCGTCCAGACCGTCCAGAGTGTAGTTGTTCTGGTCGGAACGAGCGCCATTCACGGACCCGCTGCGGCTGTCGGAATCCATCTGGCTATCCGACTGCCGGCCCAAAAACATCACGCCCCCCTGGAGGCTGAGAAGGTCCAGCACATTGTTGCCCTCAAATGGCAGGGCTTGAATCTGGGCTTGATTGAAAGGAGTACCGATGGTCGCATCGTTGGTATTGAGCGTGACCGTTTGAGCGTACACCTCAACAATGCTGCTGGCGGCCTGTAGAGTAAGGCTGACATCAAGTCTCCCGGTTTGATTGACGAGCAGTTCAATTTGCCTGACCTGCGGCGCAAAACCGGACGCAGTTATCCTGACTGTATATTGGCCCGGCGGAATCTGCTGGAAGCTGTATTCCCCTTCGGCGTTCGATTTTCTGGTCTGGTTAAACCCGCTTTCGCGATTCGTGAGGTTGATGTCCGCCTGGGGAGTGACGGCCCCGCCGGGATCGACCACCGTGCCGTGCAAGGAAGTCACCGCAGTTTGCGGGAGCACTCGAAGAGAGCAAAAAAGAATGACGCTGAACAGCAACATACTGGCCCTGCATAACCTCATCGCAATCCCTCCATGAAACTCCGAACGCCGCAAGCTTTCGGAGCCGAATAGGAACACTTCAACGCGTGCGCGCCGAAACCGCCGTCCCCGCAAGAAAGAAACGGGAAAGCCATTTCGTTCGCATTCTCATTTCAAAATGATGAACTGTGCTACTAAATGGCAGGTAAGGTGAGGCCTTCTTTGTTCCGAGTCAAATTCAAAATTTGCCTGACAACTATCAACGTTTTGCCAACAGCCAAAATCAATCGAGAACTTGTATCGATGCCATCGAAAGAATCGTTTTGACAGCGCCGCACCCGCTGCCTGTAATGCTTCCCTAAGGAAGCGTTCTCTCCAGGACAAAGCAATCGGTGGTTCAAGTCCACCCACGCCCACCATCAAAATCACCAGTTAATACGCGGCTTATCTCACTTCCCTCCTTCCCGGAGACCTCTCTCCAAAAACCATTTTGCCAACTATTTGCCAACTTTCTGGCAGCCAAAGGCCGCGACCTTCCGGAGCGCTCCGACGCAGCGCGATCCTCATTAACAGCCAAGGGTGAGCATGTTTTCCGAAATGACTCAATCACAAGAACAGAAGGCTAGACAGGCTCGGCAGGCTGAGGATGGCGTAGTTCGTTTGATCAGGCTTGCGCGACAAACTAGATCAAGGGGGGCTTGTGTCGGTTGCTCTGCGGGGAGTGTATATTCGACGGATCTAAACTATCGACCTCCTGGTCCCGAAGTAGCGTACCGAAAATCCTGTAGTCCAGGTTCGCACGAAAGAGCGGATTGCAGCCTTACTCGCGGCGTAGACGCCGAAGGCGGCAGTACCCTTAACACTCGCGACAGAGCCGTTGAGAATGATAGAGCCACCATCATTCAGTAGCGGTAAGGCCTTTTGCACCGTGAACAGCGTTCCCCTCACATTGATGTTGAATAGTTTGTCGAAATGCTCTTCGGTGACGGCCCCAAAGGGAA
>WNFR01003847.1_pt1 | contig 16043 bp, 14 predicted proteins | sample 5400221 | NCBI WGS metagenome assembly WNFR01 (sample SAMN13153357, study PRJNA577476) | soil metagenome | isolation source: 40 cm soil under Madrone tree | place: USA:California | collected 2016-06-14 | reverse complement strand
TACAAAAAATTGAGCGCTGGGGATTCGACCCTGAGCTGCTGTATCTAGCCCACCTCAAGAAGCTAAAAGTGGTCGAAGTCCCGGTGGAATGGTCACATCAGGAAGGAACGCGGATTAGCCCGTTGCGCGATGGCCTGCGAATGTTCACAGAGGTGCTGAAGATTCGCTGGAATGCACTGACCGGAAAATACTCGCGGCCAGCCTAAGCTGCCGCCGAGTGTGTCAGAACTTTGGGACGCATTATGACGCCTGCATCTTTATCGAAAACCAGCGTCAATTTCTGGGCGCAATTCTCACAAAGCCAGTAGAACTCGAGACGGCGCAAAAGTTTGTTGCTCGCGGCGTCTCCGCCCATGGTGCGGCGGCGATCAAGCCTATCTGCGGTATCGATTCGAAAAAGTCTTCCCTGGTGAAAGTATCGGAAGGTTGCGGAGCAGTCTGGGTTCGCGCACTTGGATAACATATGGCGCACTCCCTTTTCAGATACATTTTACCGCTGGATTAAAATAGAGTGTAAAAAAATGTCGTTGTCTTCGGAATCGGCCTGAACTGGGAAATTGCTAAAGGCGGTTTATCAGGGAGGCGACGTAGCCCGCGCCAAAGCCGTTATCAATGTTCACCACACTTACGTTTGACGCACAGGAATTCATCATGCCCAGAAGCGCTGCCATCCCTTCGAACGCCGCCCCATAGCCGATACTAGTCGGTACGGCAATAACAGGAACGCCGATCAGTCCTCCGACAACGCTGGGCAGAGCACCTTCCATGCCTGCACAAACGATCGCGACGCGGGAACGGCTAATTGCCTGCCGATGGGCCAGCAAACGATGTATTCCCGCGACCCCGACGTCGTAGATGCGTTCAACATGGTTGCCCATTAGATCAGCGGTAACTGCCGCTTCTTCTGCAATCGGAATATCACTCGTGCCGGCCGAGATCACCGTGATCAAGCCCTTGCCATAGAGCTTGTGATCGCGTCGAAGCACAATGGCGCGTGCGCCCTTTTCAAATTTCGCTACGCGGTTAGTTTTTCTTATTGCCTTGAATTGTTCCTCTGTGGCCCGAGTCGCTAAGACGTTCTTCCCGTGTTTGGCCAGTCGCGTGAAAATCGTGGCTACCTGGGCAGGTGTTTTTCCGGGCCCGAACACTACCTCCGGCATGCCCGCTCGTAACGCACGGTGATGGTCGACCTTGGCAAATCCCAGGTCCTCAAAAGGAAGATGCCGCAGCCGCTCTACTCCCTCATCCGGCGAGAGCTTGCCGGCACGCACTTGCTCGAACAGCTTTCGAATAGATTCAGGGTTCAAGGAACGCACTCAGCATTTGGCTTTGAGCTGAGTCTGAACCAGATTAGCATCCGCCGAGAGGACGGGAGTAACTACGCTACGTGAGGATTCCAGCATTGCTGCACTTCGAATCGGGGCTGACGGAACAGTGGACGACGAACTCTCATTTTTTTTTGGAGCAATCGATTCGAGCCGTTCGGAAATTTTCCACGCAGAAAAGTCACGATTAAGCATCACTTCCAGCTCTTCAACTTCCGCACGACACAGCTTGTACAAGTTCGCGATCAGCTTAGGCGACGGCTCCGCGAACGCCGTGCCTCCCCCTAGAAAAAGCCTGCGCAGACCGGAGTTCCTAACTGACGCCACGAGATGGTCAAGCCGGCGCGCCTTGAGCCAATCGGCAATGGCTGTAGCAGCTTTCGTGCGATAGTAGCTGCGTGGGAGGGTCATACCTTCAGTGGCATGCACAAGGCGGCTGCGTGATTGTGCGAGATCAAACCGCGGCATTCCGATGAAATCGAGTAATTTGTCCAGGTATTGTTGAGGATCGCCCTCAAGATCGTCATAGCTGGTAGCAAGGATTTGTTCAGCTCCAAAATCTTTCCGCCATGCTTTGAGGTGGGTGGCGTACCTGCTCGTCTCCATCAGTTCGGGATCGCGGACAACAGCTTCCTCAAAGCTCATCCGGATCATTCCATAAGCAAGCTTCAGGCGATAGAGCGACAACATGCGCGCTACTGGATCGCGGAAGATGCAGATGATTTTTGCTTTCGGAATCGCCTTTGCCATACGTTGGCGAGCCTCAGCCGACGCGAAGTAAGTGGGAGCAACCTCACCCATGAGCAGCCCACTTGGCGAGTTCGCATAATGCGCGCAGTACCACTCGAATCCGCGATGGAAGTGCAGATCAAAGAAACGCGTCTCTTTCGTCGGATTAGGGAGGAGTGTGCGTTCACTGAGGACTTCGTGCAACCAACTAGTCCCAGTACGCGGTGGGCCAATCACGAAAAATGTCGGCACCCTACACCGAGTGGCCGCTTTTCCTTCGACACTCATGCGGTGCGAAACCAGCCTGTGTGAACTCGCCCCATTGCCACCCTTGGATGCGAGTGCGTCAGAGCAGGTTGTTAGCACCCGGAGTTGCTAGGGCCTGCTTCTCTGGATTTAATCAGGTATTAACAATCCCGCACCAAAGTAACTTCCTGTTAAGCCTAGACTGCAGTAAACAAGACGGTTGCGCAAAGTTGTTCAATTTGTTTGGGATCGTCGATCCGGGACAAGAAAAGCCTTCGCATCGCAGCGCGGGTAATTTTGCCTTCCAGATAAGAGCCGTACAAGGCTTCTCCGAAAGTAGAAGTTGAAGGCTGGCTTTCGCTTCCAGTTGAAGGGCACAGCAATCTCGAGCCAAAATACGCCAGCCCATCTTGGATGGTTTTGGACTCATCAGTGCCTTCCGTCACATACATTCCCCGGCACGCGTGCTGCAGGAACCTCGCAGCCTCCTCTGCCACCCGTGCCATCTGAAATTCACGAACGAAGAAAGTATTGGTGGCGGCGATGTAAGCACAGCCACTCTCGTCGAGCCGCGCCGTAAGTTCCTGGTTGGTACTCATACCATCGGCAACGTTCACCACTTCGGGCAGTGAATCGCCCAGGAACTTGGGCTGAGTACCATTGTGCAGCGAGTCCATACGAAAGCCTAGTGCCTTCGCCAATGATGAGATCACGTTGTAAACCGCAGGAGCAAAATCCTGCAGATCATCGACTGGCGCGTTCCAGCGTTCGAGACACAGACGATAGCTTTCGTATTTTTCTAGCGGACTGGAGTTGAATACGCACACAGCGTTCTCCTCAATGCTGACAGCCATTGCCTGTTGTTCAAGCGCATGCCAGTAAAGAGCATCTACGTTTTGCAGCACCGTCAAAACCGTCTGCTCAGGCAGAGCATCAGTAACCAGAGCCGGTAAATGCTCCGGCGCCATGTGCGATTCTCCGAATAGAACGATGATTGCCGCGCCAGGATGCCGTTCCCGCATCTCGCAAATTTTTGCCGCCGCATGGCGGTCCCGCGACCTGATCTTGCGCAGGTCATTACGAGGTGTGCAGTCCAGCCCGTAAATTCCCTCTGCGTGATCGCGCGCTGATAGCAGAAGCTCGTAAAACGGAGCCCACTCGTATCCCCACTCGCGGTCAAACCGGAGCCGCCTGCGAAGGTCCTCTTCTGAAATCTCACGGCACCACCATGCGTCTAGAATCCGTTGATCGCGCGCCAGCACAGCCTCGACTCCCAGCACGACCCGCTGGTTATGGGCTCTTTTCTCCAGCAATTCGGCCGCAAATCGCTGCGATGCCGCAAGAGCGTGGTAATCGCCAACCAGCAGGATGTCTGCCGCAGCGAACCTCTCCTCGAGTTGGTCGGGAGTCAGAATCGAATCGTACTGCCGGAAGGCCTGCGTAAACTGGCGAAGATATTGGCGGCCACTGGCCGAATCTCGTGATCTGATTTCGCGCCGCACCGCTGCCAGTGCATGCATCTGGGCCGCCGTTCGCCGCGCTCGCAGATCCGATTTGGTTGCCATGTCTAGCTTGACTCGCCTGCTATCTGCTCCCTATGCTCAAAACTCCAAAGTCGTAAGCTTGTGTGGGCAATCAGCCCGCCACGCAGGAGCAACTTTGCCCGACTCGCCTCAAAATCTGACGGTCGCTACAACTGGTGCCAGTGGGGCCCTATTCCTCCGCCAGCTATTGCTCGCTGTCGACCGAGATTCTCGAGTGCAAACTGTCAACTTCATTGCTTCCGACAGTGCCTTGCGCGTCATCGCCGAAGAACTTGGGCTGCGCGGCCGCAGCAATCTCGCAAGCCAGGTGCTCGGTCACGCCTCGCGCAAAATTCATCAGCAATCAAACTCGGACATTGGCGCCAATGTCGCCAGCGGTTCTTATCCAGCCGACGCCATGGTCGTTATTCCGTGCAGCGTCGGTACTCTGGCGCGAATTGCGAACGGAACTGCATCGCACCTGATCGAGCGCGCCGCCGATGTCTGTTTAAAAGAGAAACGCCCGATCGTGCTCTGTGTCCGCGAAACCCCGCTGAACAAAATTCACATCCGCAACATGTACCGGGCAGCGGATGCTGGAGCCACGATCTTTCCGCTAATTCCGGCGTACTATTTCCAGCCGGCTACTCTCGACCAGATGGCCCACGAGTTCGCCTGTCGTGTCCTCGCCCACATCGGCCTGCCACAGGCGGATGCGTATCGCTGGAAGGCTTGAAAACGCAGGTTTCAAAGTTTCTAGGTTTCGAAGGTTTCAAGAGGCTGAATCTCTGCCCTTGAACCTCGGAACTTCGACACTTCTCTTGCTCAGTTCTTGGGGAGACTCCAGTCTAGGATTAAGGGTGGCTCACTGATAGATTTCAGCCGGACATGTACAAACGGTGTGAGGGGCAAGTTCCGCGGCTACGGTGAATACCTCCGGGCAACAAACGAACGCTATGCGGAGTCTAATCTTGTGAGTTCCCGCATCGCTTCCGGCTACTTGCAATGACGCGGCTGTTTTCAGGCTCGATCGGTCGCTCGAGAGTGCTCTTGCTGCTCGTCTTGTGCCCCGTTTTGACAGCGCTGGGGCAGGTCTTCGCCCAACCTTCGAGTCCAGACGCGAAGTACAAACTAAGCGGCACCGTGATCAACTCGGTCACCGGCGAACCCATCCGGCGCGCGCTGGTGCAGATTTATACAGGTTCGCAACCCGTGGCTCTGACCGACGGAAGTGGCCAGTTCGAGTTCGAAGGACTGCCGCCGGGGACTACCAGCATCAACGTCCGGAAGCCCGGTTTCTTCGAGGAACAAAGTCAGCCAGCCACACCGCAAGTTGTAACCATTGGATCTGACGCAAAGGCGGTGTCACTCAGGTTGATCCCCGAAAGCGTCATTTACGGTCATGTCCAAAACGCTAACGGGGAGCCGATTGAGCATTTACCGCTCAAAGTTGTCGCGGTACGGATCGTCGAAGGCAAGAAACGCTGGGAGGTGGCCGGCAGCGTTCCTACAGATGAAGACGGCGAGTTTCGAATTGCGAACCTCACTGCTGGTTCCTACTATGTCGAAGCCGGGCCGAGTTGGCGTTTTATCGGTCCGATGCCGTCACGCGGACATCCCGAGGGATATCCCGCGGTGTTTTACGGTGGCGGGTCTGACCTGAACTCTGCGACTCCCCTCGATCTAGGCCCTGGTCAGCAGCAAAGGACGGACTTCTCTCTTCAAACAGCGAGCCTGTTCAAGGTTTCCGGCACCATCAGCGGCCTTGCCCAGAACCAAGCCGTGAACCTGCAATTCGAAGATCGCATGGGAGACAGATTTTCCTTTCCCACTAAATTCGACCGAGTGACTGGCGAGTTTCAGACAGCCGCTCCTGCGGGCCCTTACAAACTCACCGCAGATGCGTGGGGTCAGGAGGGGATTTCTTTCAACACCGAGGTGCCATTGAATATTTCCTCTGATGTTTCAGGCGTCAGGCTCATGCTGGCCCCGTCACATGTCATCCCAGTCATAGTCACGACTGAAGCGTCTCACCCGATACCTGCCGTCGCGCGCCGGAACCAGAGCGCGAGCGTGGCGCTTCCTAATATTCATTTACGGGCCACTACGAATGTGCTGAGTCCCTCCGAGGTTTGGGCTCGACCAGAAGGCCCGAACAATCGGGCACTCGCGTTGCGCGACGTATCCTCGGGCAAATATTCACTGGAAGTGGATCCCAATGGCCCGTGGTACGTGCAATCCGCGCAGTGCGCCGATACCGATCTTCTTCGTGAGGACCTTGTAGTGACTGCGGGCGTCCAGACGCCGCCGATTGAACTGGTCCTGCGTGACGACGGTGCAACTATTAGCGGGAAAGTTGCCGTCAGTCAAAGCCGCAGGCCTGCGCTAATTATCTTGCTTCCCGAACATAGCTCTGGAACCAGAACAAGAACAGCCTTTGCCAGTCCAGAGGGAGACTTTACGGTTCAGAATTTGGCGCCCGGCGATTACAGCGTTTTTGCTTTCGATCACTCCGATGAATTGGAATACGCCAATCCAGATGTCCTGGAGCGATACCTCGCTGGCGCAGTACACGTCTCACTGCTGCCCAACGAGGAACACACGGTCAATCTTAATCTGATTCATGTAGGAAATTGATCCGATGATTCGCGTGCCTGCTTGCATTGTCGTGTTGACCCTGGCCGCACTCGCCCAGACGCAGAACCCAGCGACCCAACCTGCCGGTGCGGGTTTCCGCATCAGTGGCACTGTGGTGAATGCGGTTACCGAGCAAGCTTTGTCCAAAACGGAAGTAAGCATCGGGCGTGCAACAGGCCCTGAGTCAGTACAGAGCGTCACAACTAACGAAGACGGTCGCTTCCAATTTGTAAATCTCACCGCTGGGAAATATTGGCTGCAGGCACGGCGGACTGGGTTTTCACCACAGAGATTCAATCAGCATGAAGATTTCTCCACCGCAATCGTGGTTGGCCCAAACCTCGAATCGGAAGACCTGATTTTCCGTGTCGTCCCAGACGCAAGCATTACGGGGACCATCACCGATGAACAGAACGAGCCCGTTCGCAACGCCCGCGTACTGCTGTTTCGTACCGGACTGCTCAACGGAACTGATTCCACTCGGATGCGAGAGGCGTCCACTGACGATCAGGGACGCTACCATCTGAGCCATTTACGGTCCGGCACGTTTCTGGTCGCGGTGTCAGCGCAACCTTGGTACGCAGAATTCGGAAGGGCGCGAAGAGTGCTGACTATGGACGGTGACAGTGTTTCCGAAAATGAATCCTCTTCAGACTCGGAGCAACAGGAGCGGAAACAATCCGAATTTGATGTGACCTATCCGATCACGTTTTATCCCGGCGCAACTGACGCAAACGGCGCAACTCCGCTGGTAGTCAAACCCGGAGACCGCGTGGTTGCCGACATCGGTCTTAATCCCGTTCCGGCATTGCATCTGCACATCTCTGATCCCAATATCGACCCTTCGCAGGGAGTCAATGTGACGTTAAAGCAGCGCTTGTTCGGGTCATTTGAGACTGCGGTTCCGGCGCAAACGACTGACATTAAAAAAGGCGAAGTGGAGATCAGCGGCGTGCCTCCGGGACAGTTCACCGTAAGCTTTATAAAGTTTCAGTTGTCCGGGGAAATGCCAGCCGGCCGCGAGAAGAATGTAAACCTCACAGATGATGCCCAGATCGATCTTTCAGATTCCTCCGCAGTTCCGTCAATCAGCGGCGTTGTCCGGCTTGACGGCGGTCGGGCTTTGTCACAACTCGCCATCATCCAGTTCTCAAATAGAACGTCAAATCAAGGATTCGGCGCCCAGACCTCCGCCAATGGAGAGTTCGTAGTACGCGACAGGAATGTGCCAGCGGGAAGATACGTAATCTCTGTTTTCAACTTGCCGAACGCATTGCTGAAAGGCATTACAGCGACCGGAGCAAAAGTTACGGGTCATAGCGTTGAGATTACGACTGGCGCATCGGTCCACCTGGAGCTGACGGTTTCGCAAGGAGTAGGTCGAGTCGATGGCACTGCCCTCCGCGACGGCAAGCCCTTCGCGGGAGCAATGATCGTGTTGGTGCCGCGCGACATTGAAAACAACTCCACGCTCGTTCGCCGTGACCAGAGCGACAGCGATGGAACCTTCACTTTGCAAGACGTTCTGCCGGGCGCGTACACGGTCGTTGCAATCGAGAATGGCTGGGACCTGGAATGGCTGAACCCGGCTGTCCTGCAGCCTTATCTGAAGAAGAGTGAACAGGTCAATGTCGCCGCCCGCCAAAAATACAATGTCAAAGTTGCAGTTCAGTAGCAGTCTTCTCGGCCTTTCTGTGCGCGGCTGAAACGCGACGCTTCAGCCACAGCGCATACCCAGTCTCTCCAGCTTCTAACCGCGTCTGTATCATTAAAGAGAAGGGACAGTCTGAGTTCGACGTCCGTTTACAAGCTGGTGTCAAAACAATTTTCCATCTCGATCGTCCGCACTCTCCGCGAGCGCGGCCATCAAGCGTATCTGGTTGGCGGATGTGTGCGTGATCTGCTTCTCGGCCGCGAACCTGCGGATTACGACGTTGCGAGCGATGCCACTCCAGACGAGGTCATGCGCATCTTCCCCGAAACCTACGCAGTAGGCGCGCAGTTCGGGGTAGTGCTAGTCCCGGATCCCGCTCTGGAAACCCGTAACAACACTGTCATCCCGAGCGCAGCAGGACCTTCGCCGAGCGACGTTCCTGCGGGGTCGCGGGACCCTGCGTTCCGAAGCAGCAAAACCGGCCTGGTCGAAGTTGCTACTTTCCGCTCTGATATTGGCTATAGCGACGGCCGTCATCCTGACCAGGTCCGCTTTAGCCGTGACGCGCGTGAAGACGTGCAGCGTCGCGACTTCACCATCAACGGCCTGCTCTTGGATCCACTCACGGATGAAGTCTTAGACTTTGTCGGCGGGCAGAAGGACCTTGAAGCGAAAGTTATTCGCGCCATCGGAGATCCCCAATTCCGCTTCACCGAAGACAAGCTTAGAATGCTGCGCGCCGTTCGTTTCGCCGCGCGTTTTGAGTACAGCATTGAGCCGAGGACCTTTGCTGCGATTCAACAGTTAGCGCCACAAATCCATCAGGTCTCCCGCGAGCGGGTTCGCGATGAGCTGACCCGGATGTTAACCGAAGGCCATGCGAGGCGCGCGTTCGAGCTGATGGACGAGTCTGGGCTGCTGCGCGAAGTTCTTCCAGAAATCTCCGCGATGAAAGGTGTTGAACAGCCGCCGGAATTTCATCCCGAGGGAGATGTGTTCGTCCACACTCTCCTGCTGCTCGAAAATCTGCCGCAGCCCTGCCCAGTCACGCTCGCCTGGGGCGCTCTGCTACACGATGTTGCCAAGCCGCCGACCTTCCGTCGGGCTCCAGATCGAATCCGGTTTGACGAGCATGCTGCCATTGGCGTGAAAATGGCGGAAGCCATCTGCCAACGTCTGCGCTTCTCGAACGATGACACCGAGCAGATCCTCGCCTTGGTGGGCAATCACATGCGCTTCGGCGACGTGGAGCGGATGAAGGCCTCCACGTTTAAGAAATTCATACGCCTGCCGCGCTTCGAACAGCACTTGCAACTCCATCGTCTGGACTGCGAGGCCAGTCACCGCAGCTTGCGCCTTTACGATTTCACGCGCAAGAAGATGGCGGAGTTGCCGCCACGCGAGGTCCGCCCGGAGCCGCTCGTCAGCGGTGACGACCTGATCAACGCCGGATACACGCCGGGCCCGCAGTTCAAAGAAATTCTTGCCGCCGTCGAAGACGCACAGCTGGAAGGCCGCCTGGCGTCGAAACAACAAGCCATGCGCTTCATACGACGCGAATTCCCGCAGGATGCGGCAGCATCCTGAATAGAACCAGCGGCCTTCCTGAATTTAACGGAGCACGCTTTGCGCAAATGCTTTGTCCGCGCTGGCGGTCCCAGTTGGCGCGCACACCTGCTGATTCCACTGCTGCTTCAGGTCCCTAGGCCGGGGAAGCAAGCGGGTGTGGGCACTACCCGGAGCCGCAGTCGGGCTTTGCGGCATCAGAGAAGCGAAGCCGTTGACCGTGGTCAGGATCAGGTTCACGGCAGCGGTAACGCGCGCCGAAAGCAGTGCATTCGAAATGTGCGCCGATTGCAACAAGGATGGAAGGTTCTGATTGAGATCGGAAATTACATTCTGAATTTTCGCGAGTGTCGTTGTGGTCGGATTGGCTTTGTATTCACTGTAGAGCGTTTGCAGCAAATTCAAATCGCGGCTGGCCTGTGCCGAGATGTTCTGAATAACTGCAAGATCGGCGGGGCTGGCCTGCTTTCCTGAAGCCAGGGTGCTCACCAACGTGGCAATGTTGAGTGACATCTGGGTGAGTACGGGCAGGTCTTGCAGCGCGATGTTGATCCATTGTGAGCTGCATCCAGTGGTGGCAACAACAATCGCCAGCACCAGAGCAAGTAGGGCATTCGATTTAGAATTGAGTTTCATGGTTTCTCCTTGGAATTGTTGGAATGTGGTTAACGAAGTCGTTGGTCGCTCGTTGGTCGTTGGCTAAAATCGATTCGAGTGATGTCCGAGTAGCGCCACTTCAAGCCAACGACGAACGACTTCAATGACCAACAACGGCTTTCATGAAATCTCTCGACGAATATCTTCGCGACGCTGAACAGGCACACGGCCACCTGTGTGCCGGACAAGTGCTCGGCGTGCGCATGGCAATGCTCGGCCTTCAGAGGCTAGGGATCGACGATCCTCACGGCAAAGACCGTAAGCGCTTGGTTACGTTTGTCGAGATTGATCGCTGCGCTACCGATGCGGTGGCCGTGGTCACTGGCTGCCGGTTGGGTAAACGAGCGCTGAAATTTCGTGATTGGGGAAAAGTCGCGGCGACGTTTGTTGACGTCAGCAGCGGGCGCGCAATTCGCGTTGCCGCGAAAGAGTCATCCAAGGCACTGGCGCGACACATGCACCCCGAACTGGCAGACAAGAACCGGCAACAAATGCTCGCCTACCGCGAAATTGCGGACAACGACCTGTTCACCACGCACTGGGTGAAGGTCGAATTGCCTCCCGAAGAATTTCCCGGATACAAAGGCGAGCGAGTTGTCTGTGATATATGCGGCGAAGGAATCAATTTTCGTCGCGAAGTCCGCCGCGATGGCAAAGTGTTATGTCGAAGCTGCGCGGGTGAGCAGTACTACAAGAGCGTCTAGCCGAAAGCACGGGCGGGGACGCCCCGCGCCTCCACACTCAATTTTCGGATAGTCCAATTTTTTAGATAATATTCCAAAAGAGATTCGTGGAGGCGCGGGCGTCCCCGGCCGTGCTAGCGATGCTCAATGTAGTTACGCGGCTTTCTCGTACGCGTTAGCCACGCGTAGGATCGTGCCCTCGGCGAAATGCTTGCCGAAAATCTGCATGCCGATCGGCAACTTCTCTTTCGTATGGCCGACCGGAATTGAGATCCCAGGAATGCCCGCCAGATTTGCGGTCACCGTGTAGATATCAGCCAGGTACATCGCCAGAGGATCATCCACCTTTTCGCCCAGCTTGAAAGCCGCTGTGGGACTGGTCGGGGCGACAATAGCGTCGACTTTCGCGAATGCTTCCTCGAAGTCGTGAGTCAGCAGCGTGCGCACCCGCTGCGCTTTTAAGTAGTAGGCGTCATAGTACCCGGCACTAAGCGCATACGTGCCGAGCATGATGCGGCGCTTTACTTCCGCGCCAAAACCCTGATCGCGGCTGCGCCGATACATGTCTGACAGAGAACGTACGTTTTCAGCGCGATGCCCGTAACGCACTCCGTCGAAGCGCGCCAGGTTCGACGAAGCTTCCGCAGTTGCGACCAGGTAGTAAGCCGGGATCGCGTATCTCGTATGCGGAAGCGAGACTTCGACGATTTCGCATCCGAGACTGGCAAGCTTCTGGATCGCAGCTTTGATTGCGCTGCGAACTTCGGCGTCAAGACCCTCGCCAAGGTATTCTTTGGCCACACCGATCTTCAGACCTTTAACTGGTTTCTCCAGTTCTGCGACATAATCTGGCACCGGCAGTTCAGCGGACGTTGAATCCATCGGATCGCGGCCAGCGATGGTGCGCAGGACTATGGCTGCGTCCTTCACGGTCTTCGTCAGCGGACCGATGTGGTCGAGCGAAGACGCAAACGCGATCAGCCCATAGCGCGACACTCGTCCATAAGTAGGTTTGAGTCCCACCACTCCGCAAAAAGACGCGGGCTGACGAATGGAACCGCCAGTATCGGAACCGAGTGTCGCGACGGCCATGTCGGCGGCGACGGCGGCGGCCGATCCCCCAGAAGATCCCCCAGGCACGCGGCTCAAGTCGCGGGGATTGTGGACAGGCTTCCACGCCGAGTTCTCGTTCGACGATCCCATGGCAAACTCGTCACAGTTGAGCTTGCCGAGCACCACCGCGCCCGCAGCCTCAAGGCGAGCAACTGCTGTGCAATCGTAAGGTGGAACGTAGTTGCCCAGAATCTTGGAACCGGCAGTGGTGCGAACTCCCTTCGTGACCAGAACGTCCTTGATTCCGACAGGAACGCCAGCGAGCGGTGGAAGCTTGTCACCCTTTTGCCCCAGCGCGTCGATCTCTGTGGCTTTCGCTAGCGCGCGCTCTTTAGAAAGCACGAGGTACGCACCAATTTTCGGATCGTCGGACTCGATTTTTGCGTAAAAACTCTCGGCGAGCGCAGTAGCGCTAGTCTTGCGTTCTGCCACAGCATAACGGGCGGCGTCGATTGTGAGTCCGGTCAGATCCATTTCAGTTGTCAGTGGCTAATAGTCAGTTACCTCTATCGCGGCCCGGGGGTCCAACTGACCACTAATCACTAGCCACTGCCTTTTATCTTTCAATCACTTTCGGAACTTTGAAGAACGTCCCGTCGGAATCAGGCGCATTGGCCAGCGCTACCTCATGCGGTAATGACTTCCTCAGGCCTTCATGGATGTCCTCGCGACTGGCGTATGCGAAGCGTTCACTTCCCTGCTTCGACTCATCGAGGCCGTAGCGGTCAGAAACCTGCGCCATCGGGGGAACATCTTTTGTATCGAGTTCGTTCAGAGAATCCACGTGACCCAAAATGGAATTCAGGTCACGGACCATGCGGACCCGCTCCTCCTCGGTCAATTCGAGATTGGCGAGGTCGGCCACGTACGAGACATCTTTTTCGGTTACTTTCATGTTCCGGTTCGGGACGGGCCTGGGCGGCCGCCCCCACACAAACGGATATTCGGTTACTTTGCTGGACGTTATCGTGCCAGATTCAGAATCATTTCTTCGCGGGCAGTACAAACTCTATTCTGGCCACATTGCCCGCCACATAACGGTTCATCACCGCCAGATATTGCGGTGCAAAATGCTGCAATTCGGCGCGCCAGCCTGCATCCGGGACTTCGACCTGCAGTATGCCTCGAGTGAACCCCAGGGCGCGAGTGCGGGCCGCCACTGCCGAACCACAAGCCAGCGGCCAGGCGAGAAGGGGTGCATCCGGCGCGCGCCGCAAACCGTTGGCTACAACTTTCTCGAGTGTTGGCGCAATTCGTTCCACAAGGCTTTTGATTCTAGCATTCTGCTGGCGCAAGCTGCAGGACCGAAGGAAACAAAAATGGCGCGGAGCCTGAGGCCACGCGCCATTCACCTTCTATTTCAAGAATAGCAAATTTGCTGGGGTAATTGTGACAGGTTCCGAAGATTTATTTTTCCAATGTTTTGTTTGGTTTATTGAGAAACGCGTACGCTGGGGGGCTTGACAGAATTTTCCACAGACAATCGCACGAAGACTATTTTCTCCGCCAGCGCACGCCATCTTTCGTTTGCTCGATCACGATCCCATTGGCGATTAGTTCGGCGCGAATTGCGTCGGATTCAGCGAAGTTGCGGGCCTGCCGCGCGGCCGCCATTTGGGCGATTTTCTGAGTGATCTGCTCATCCGAAAGCTCCGCAGAACGGAGAATATCTTTCAGTTCGGGAGTAATGTCCTTTTCCCGACCTTCGGCTTTGGCCCAATCTGCGACGCGCTGCATCTTCGCCGCGTCGTCGTCTTTCAATACCGCAAAAATCGCGTCGAACTGATCGAGCGGCGCAAGTAGCGCAGTCACATCATCCTTCTTCAGATCCCCGGAATCGATCGCGGCGTTTGCGGCTCGCAGCATGTCGAAGACTGCACCCTGCGCCTGGGCGGTGTTGAGATCATCCTCCAGGGCCTCGCGCAAGCGTTTCGACGTTTCCTGCGCGAGGGTCGTGATGCTCAAATTCGAGCCGTCGGCATAATGGCCTGCGGTCAAACGCAAGCGAAAATTGCGCAAGCGCTCAACCGAAGCCGCCGCCTGCTTCAGGCCGTCGAAGGTGAAGTTGAGCTGGTTGCGATATGGAACTGAGGCCAATAGATATCGAATGGACGAAGGCTTGTGCCCTTTTAGCACCAAGTCCCGAACCGTAAAAAAATTGCCCTGGCTCTTGGACATCTTCTCGCCTTCAACCAGAAGAAAGCGAGAATGAAACCAGAAGTGGGCAAAGGGTTTGCCGGTCGCGCTTTCTGACTGCGCAATTTCGTTTTCGTGATGCGGAAAAATAAGGTCTTCGCCGCCAGCGTGCAGGTCGAACGTCTCGCCTAGTTCCTCCATCGACATGACCGAGCACTCAATGTGCCAGCCGGGGCGACCAGGCCCGATCTTGCTCTGCCACGAAGCCTCGCCAGGTTTAGGGGCCTTCCAGAGCGCAAAGTCCCGGGCACTGTCTTTCTCATATTCGTCCACGTCGACCCGCGCGCCGTCTTCCATACCGCTGAAGTCTTTCTTTGAGAGCTTGCCGTAGGCCGGAAAACGCGCAATGCGAAAGTAATAGGAGCCATCTTCGGTGCGATATGCAAAACCTTTCTCGACAAGCAGAGCAACAAAGTCCGCCATCTCAGGAATGCGTTCGGTCGCGCGGACGAGTTCAGGCTGCTCAATATTCAAACTTGCTGCATCCTCAAGAAATGCCTTCTGGTACTTCGCCGTGTACTGCTGCACGGGAACTCCGGCCTGCGCCGCATTGCGAATGATCTTATCGTCCACGTCGGTGATATTCATGACGTGACGGAGCTTGTATCCGCTCTGCAGGAGGAAGCGGCGCAGAATGTCGACTGCGATAAAAGTCCGGAAATTTCCAATATGGCCGTAGTCGTAGACTGTCGGCCCGCAGGCATACATGCGGACTTCATTGTCCTGGATCGGCCGAAATTCTTCGATCGTGCCGGAAAGGGTGTTGAACAGGCGCAGGGCCATAGTGGGAAAAGAACTTCAATTCTAGGGTGAGGAAAGAAGACGGGTCAAACAGGCGAGGGGTTAGGAGATAGCGCAGTTGAAGTGACGAATCGCACTTCAGAGTTTGGATGGCCGACCTATGCGCTAACCTGCACGGAAACTAGCTCTGGAATGCACCGGGAGGTTTGAAGAGATTTAATGGCGTCCTCGGCGGTCAATCTTCCCATCAGCAGGGCCAGCTTCCGGTTGGTTGTTGTCTGGATGGGAGTCCGATCAAGCCGCTGCACAAATGCAGGGGCATGCATGCTGCTTCGGCTCAATCAATTTCACAAGGAACTTGGTATTTTTCATGGTTTGTTACTAGTTCTATTCTACTCCGAAACGGTACAACCGCTGCGAAACAGTTCGAGTATCAAATGATTTCTTTTGATCTAGAGGCGCGGATTGGGCCGACAATCCACCGTAGCCGCAACCGTCTTGTAGAATTCGTGATGGTTATTTCGGTCAACACACCTCTAAACCGGAGAACAGACGGACTTTCTCGAACTCGACCAACGGGTCATGAAAATGCTCAGGGCTGAATAGTTTGACAGCGCGGAACCGAAATTGCATCAGGCCAGATTGCACGCCTCCGACCAAGCAGACCGCTACACCTTGGAGCAGGTCTTATCATTGTTGGTGGAGCTGTACTGCATCATGCAGCCCTGATCTGGCGAAAGCAGAATCTTACTCTTTGGAACGCGAGCGAATCAGCGGCACGGGGCAGGCGAAACTCCAAACCGCGATGATGCTGTATTGGTCGATGCACAACCCCAGCAGAACCGTGACGAAGGTGCAAGAGGCGATAACGGCGGCCAGACAGGAACGGGACGATAAGACTGTTTATCAATCGTACGGACTTGTGGGCCTAGCCCTGTTAGACCTTGATCAAGAAGAAGAAGCCGCTCGAATT
>WNFR01007661.1_pt1 | contig 16046 bp, 11 predicted proteins | sample 5400221 | NCBI WGS metagenome assembly WNFR01 (sample SAMN13153357, study PRJNA577476) | soil metagenome | isolation source: 40 cm soil under Madrone tree | place: USA:California | collected 2016-06-14 | reverse complement strand
CCGGAGCAATCGACTTTCTCGGTGGCGTAGCGGAGCTTCTCCGCGACGGGCATCTGTGCGGCGATGCGGCGGCGGGCATCTTCGTCGCTAAAGCCGCGGGCGCGGAGACGCTCGAGCTGCTGCTCTGGACGGCACCAGGTGATGACGAGGCCGTCGAGGTCTTTCTGATAGCCGGCCTCGACGAGCAACGCGGCTTCGACGAAGGCTGCGTCTCGGGCGCCGTCGCGCGACCATTCTGCAAATTGCCGGTGAACAGCGGTTTTCACGAGCGGGTGGACGATGGCGTTGAGGCGCGCGAGCTTGGCGGCGTCGGCAAACACGACGGCGGCCAGCTTCGCGCGATCGATGCGATTATCGCTGTCAATAATGGTCGGGCCGAAATCGCGGAGGACTTCGTCGTAGGCAGGCTGGCCGGGCTCGATGAGTTTGTGCGCAAGGGAATCGGCGTCGAGAACGGCGAAGCCCAGTTCGCGCAGCATCGCAGCCACCGCGGTCTTGCCGCTGGCAATGCCGCCGGTTAGGCCGAGGCGCAGCATGGTAGGGTCACCGAGCGCCGGCGGAGGTTTGCACGGTGTCGGTCAACGAAGAGGCTTTGCCGCGGCGCAGGCGCGCGGCCTTCACAGTGTTGCTCATGAGCATGGTGATGGTCATGGGCCCAACGCCTCCCGGGACGGGCGTGAGGGCGCCCGCAGTATTTGCGGCGTCAGGGTGGACGTCGCCGACGAGCGTCGAGCCTTTGGCGCGGAATTTTTCGAGGCGCGCGGGAAAATTGCGCAGCAGAGATTCGGCTTCCTTTGCGTCGGTGACTTTGTTTGTGCCGACGTCGATCACCGCGGCGCCAGGGCGAATCCAATCCGCTTGCACATAACCAGCTCTGCCCATGGCGGCGACAACGATATCCGCGCGACGGACCGCGCCGGGTAGATCGCGTGTTTTTGAATGGCAAATCGTGACGGTGGCGTTCGCGTGCATGAGCAGAAGCGCCATCGGCTTGCCGACGATGTCGCTGCGTCCGAGGACGACTGCGTTCGCGCCTTCGACCTGAATATTGTTGCGGCGCAAAATCTCCATGCAGCCCGCGGGCGTGCACGCGACGAGGCCCGGGCGGCCACTGACCAAACGGCCGAGGCTTACGGGATGAAAGCCGTCCACATCCTTTGCAGGATCGACCGCTTCGAGAACGCGCTTGGTGTCGACCTGGGCAGGGAGGGGAAGCTGGATGAGGATGCCGTCGACGGCTTGGTCGCTGTTCAAATCGTGAACGAGGCGCAACATTTGCTCGGTGGTGACGGAGGCGGTAGGCGTGTGCATCCAACTGGCGATGCCGAGCTGTTCGCACGCGGCGATTTTGGATTTGACGTAGAGCTGCGAGGCGGGATTTTCGCCGACGAGGACGGCAGCCAGACCCGGGCGAATGCCTTCATGGCCAAGGCGGGCGATTTCGTCTTTCAGCTCGGCGAAGATTTCATCGCGGATTTTAGTTCCGTCGAGAACCCGTGCGGTCATTGTTGCCCACTTTCGTTTTGCAGCAGAAAGAAAAATCAAGAATAACACACGGACGTATCAAGTATTTTGAAGTAATGCCCGCATGGAGCCTATAAATTCTTTGCGTTGGACTCAAATCGCGCCGCATGCGAAATTCGCGACATAGATTTCGCGCGACTCCTATGCGGCAACAAGAGCCAGGTGATCGCTCAGCAAACGGTGCCGCTGCAATCTGTCGGAGCGTCGCGAACCAGCGGAACCTACTAATCGCAAAACAGCCGAATTCTCGGGCGGACCGTCTTCTCCGTCCGCCCCTTTTTTATTTCTGATGATTTCCTTCGGTCAGCAGATTGGTTGCGGTTCGCTCGGCGATTGCGGATGCCCCCTTGACAACTCATTGCTTTGTATTCGCCTGATGCTCTGCTAGCATCCTGCTTGATTTCCGTGAGGAGGCCGTATGGCAATCGTAAGGCGAGTCGGGCCAGGTTCGGCTTTCAAGGTGGGCCTTGTTCTTTACGCACTGATAGGACTTGTGCTGGGGATATGCATGGCGTTCGTTTCCATGATCGCTGGGACGCTCGGCACTATGGGCCAATCGGCTGCGCCGGGTGCGCGGCTTTTTGGTTTTGGGATGGGTTTCGGAGCGATCATTTTCTTTCCCTTGATTTATGGCCTGATTGGCGGAGTCTTCGCAGCCATTGGCGCGGCCATCTATAATCTGGCTGCCGGCTGGGTTGGCGGCCTCGAGGTCGACATCAACTGAGACTGTTCGCTGGGTGCATGTAAATTTCATGCCGGGTCGTTTGACCTGATAGGTTTATTACGTTTTGCCTAGCAGCTTGTTACCGCCGCTAATCGGCTGCGGCATTGTGCGATTTGGTCGGGTCAATCTCGATGCGGCCCTTGAATTGCGCGCCGTCCTCAATGCTAATCCGCGCGGTGGAAATGTCACCGATGACGGAGCCGTCGCCCTTGACGTCGACACGATCGCGAGCGTGAAGATTGCCGACTACTTTTCCGTACACAACCACTTCGCGCGCATGAATCTCGGACGTCAGTTGCGCCGTGGGCCCCACCGTGAGCTCGTGGCCGCGCAAGGAAATGGGCCCGTCGACCTTGCCGTCGATCTGCAAGTCTTCGGTGCCGGTGATATGACCCTTAATCTGCAAGCTGGAACCCAGGCGCGCGGACGCGCGAGCGGGGCTACCGCCGACTGCGGGTGTAGACGGATTTCCGAAGGCGACAACCGGCGGTTTTGCGGCTTGTGCTGGCGATGACGACTCGTTCTGGGCCTGCTGCTTGGTCCACATAGTTTTCTCCCTTAGCGGATGAAAAAGTTGGATTCGGCTCCGGCTGGGGAGGAGCAGCGTGGACTCAATCTATCCGTGCGGGTGGAATCGTAGCAACGGCGAATTGACGTTGACTTGCGCAGCAAGAAACTGGCCGAAGGGACAGGTGCGCGCACAAGAAATTGCTTTGTGCCGGGAAAAAGGGCAGAGGACAGGCTGAAAAAGCCTGTCCTAGCTTTCAGCAGATGTCGTACTGCTCCCAATGCAGCGTGGCGTCGGACTGAATGATCACGTGCTTGTGGGTCGTTTGCTCAAGCTCGTCGATCAACATGGATTCGCGCGTCTTCAGTGCTTTCGCGATCTCTGGATGCACGCGCAGGGTCAGGTTCGGCGCTTCGTTGTCGGCAGTGGCGATGGCCATCTTGCGCGCCTCGGCTTGAATCTCGTAGCAGAGCGTCGGGATGGATTTCACCATGCCGGAGCCGGTGCAATACGGGCAAGGCTGGCAGAGCACGCGTTCTAGCGCCTGCTTAGTACGTTTGCGCGTGATGCAGACGAGGCCGAATTCATTGAAGGACAGCGCCTTGGACGGAGCCTTGTCCTGCTCGAGCGCTTGCTGCAGCGCGACCAGAACTTTCTCGCGGTTGCGGCGCTCTTCCATGTCGATGAAGTCGACCACGATGATGCCGCCGAGATCGCGCAAGCGAATCTGCCGCACGATTTCCTTCACGGCTTCGAGGTTGGTCTTGACAATGGTGTCCTCGAGCCGCGTAGAGCCTTTGCCGACAAACTTGCCGGTGTTGACATCGATAGCCACCAGCGCTTCCGTGTGGTTGATGACGATGTAGCCGCCCGACTTGAGCCACACTTTCGCGCGCAAAGCCTTGTCCAACTCGTGCTGGATGCCGAACTCCTCAAAGATCGGCGTTTCCTTGCTGTACAGCTTGACGCGATTCACGAGCTTGGGCTGAAAGCGGCTGACGAATTCGACGACCTTGCTGTACTCCTCTTCGCTGTCGATCCAGATGGCGCTGAAATCGTCGCTGACATAATCGCGCAGGATGCGCTCGACGAGATTTAGGTCGCGGTGCAGAAGCGCCGGCGATTTGCGCTGCTCACTCCGTTCCTTGATTTCGTTCCAGGTCTTGCCGAGGAACTCGATGTCGGTGCGGATCTCTTCATCGGAAGCGCCGCCCGCCGCCGTTCGAACGATGAAGCCGCCGGGATACGCCCCGCGGGCCTCGCCAACCAACCGCCGCAAGCGCGAGCGATTTTCGGCCGAAGCGATTTTACGGGACACGCCGATGTGATCGATGGTCGGCATATACACAAGGAAGCGCCCGGGCAACGCGACGTGGCTGGTGATGCGCGCGCCCTTCTTGCCGAGCGGCTCCTTGGCGATTTGGATGACGATGTCCTGGCCGGCCTTCAGCATCTCCGAAATGAGCTGCGGACGGCGCGAAGGCCCGGAGTGACCGCCTTGATGGCGCTGCTGGCCGCCGGGGCCGCGGCGTTCGAATCGAGGACCGCCGCCGGGACGCCCTCCCCGCCGGTCCGGCCTGCCGCCGCCGCCGCGATTGTCACGGCCGCGGTTGTCGCGATCGCGTCCCCCACTGCGATAGGGCCGCTGGAAGCGGGCGCGAGGGTTGCCGCCAATGCGCGCCGAATCGCGCGGGAAATCTTGCCGGGGTTCGGGAGCGCCGGAGCGCGGGGCGCGCGTCTCGCCCGGAAGAAGGATGCTATCGTCTTCCGCAACGACGGGCTTGGGCGCGGATTCGGTTCCGGTGGCCTCGATAGGCTCGTGCTCGGTTTCTTCGTGAACGTCGTGATCGCCTATAGCCGCGGCGTGCAACGCGCTTTCATGGGCTGCGTCTGCTTCCGCTTCGGCGAGCGCATGGGCGTCTAGAGCGCGCGTCTCTATAGCCGCGATCTCTTCGGCGCCTACGTCTTGCGACTCTGCTTCCGCTTCATGGGCGTGAATCTCTTCGTGTTCCTCAGCGTGCTCTTCCGCTTCCGTTTCTTCCTCTTCGTCCTCTTCCTGATCGTCTTCTTCATCGAATACTGCGCCGCCTACAAGAGTGTCGGCTGCGGCATTCGCTTGCGTCTCCTCATGTTTGGCTTCGATCAGGCTGGAAGAGATCACCGCTACGTCTTCGTCGCTCAAGGAAGCATCCGTGCGGGCGCGTTCCTGCTCGACCACATCCGCTGCAGCGGCAAGCGCCTGGGGCGTAGCCGTTGTCGTGTCATCGCCGGAGGAGGTCAACTCTTCCGTGCCGGTCGATGATGCCTCGGCCTCATTGCCCGTTTCCGCGAGCAGCCAGCGCGGCAGGCCGCCGGAGGAGCGGCGCGGAACGTTCGCACCGGAGGGCGTCCCGGCCGATGGAACATTGCTCCGGCTGGAAATGGAGTCTCCGAGATCAGGCTGCTGTTCGTGAATTTCCCGCTCGATAACGGGAGGCGCCGCAGCGGCGGCAGCCGGCTTGTTACGGTACTTTGCAAGCGATTCGCCGGGTAGCACGATCTCGTCTTCGTCGGAACTCACCGGAGCGGCCGGCGGGTTGAAGCGCGAGCCTTCCGGGCGGCGAGGTTCACGCGGTTCGAAACTGCGACCTTGTTGGCCGCGCGAGTCGTAGCCGCCGCGGGAATCATGCGACCGCTGGTCCCCTTGCGGGGATGCATATTTTGAAGGAGGAAGATTGCGGCCGCCGCCACCCTGCGGGCGTCCACCGCGCCGGCGTCCGCCGCGCCGGCCAAAGCGTCCTCGACCGCGATCACCGCCGCGGTCGCCGCGAAAATCTTGACCGCCACGATCGTTGCGGTCATTTCCGCGGTCCGGACGAGCGTACTTCTGCGTTGGATTGAACTGGCCAAAGTTTTGCGGAGCAGAAGCGTTCGATTCCGGTTGGCGCTCTTCCGCCTCGGCGTCAGCTGTGCGGTTTCCACCCAACTCACTTTCACCATGAGCTTCCTCCGCCGCGGAGGCCTCGTGCTCATGACCGTGCGCGAAATCAGCATGCAGCGGCTCTTCGTGCGGGATGGCTTGCTGCGCAGCGTCGTCCGCGCTTACGGGAGCCGCCTCATCGGAGCTGTGCGCGTTGGCGAGAGATTCGCCCGGCAAAGCCTCCACGAGCGCAGCCGCAGGCGGAATCACAGATACTTGCGGCGGGTGCCCATGGCCATGGTCGTGATCGTAGTCCTCGAGATTTTCGAAGACGTCGCTGACGTATAGAAATGCGTCGCCGTCGAGTCCGATGTCTACGAACGCCGACTGCATGCCCGGAAGCACGCGGGTAACACGGCCTTTGTAGATGCTGCCGACCAGCGCGAACTCTTTTTCGCGCTCGATGTAAATTTCGACTAACTGACCTTCTTCGAGAATCGCGACCCTGCGTTCGTGGGAGGCCGCGGAGATAACCAACTCTTTCGACATGAAAACTCCTTGGGACGCATCACCGCGAGTTTCTGCCCGGGGTAGTTCCGGAATAGCGGCGCCAGTCCCGAGAGAACCGGGACACACGTCTGCGACACCTGTAGAGAGGCGGCGAGCTGTTCGAATGCGGAGGGGCGGTTCGCGGCGATGCCGGAACTGCCGACTGCGAAGTACGTCCTCTGGCGTTCGAGGCTACTGCTATTGCGGGTAACTCGTTGCCGGGAAGTTCCCGGGCAAACGGCGGACGATGCTGTCCTCACTCTTTCAATCCTAATATTCGACCCGGCGCGGCTTTTTGTCTTGCAGCCATTCGCTCGGGACTGGCGGCTCGCCTAGTTGACGAAGCGGCGAATGCGCACGTTCATCACCAGACCAATCGCCAGGAAAACAAACAACGTGGCCGAGCCCCCGTAGCTCATCAACGGCAACGGGATGCCGGTAACCGGCATATAGCCGATCACCATGGCCACATTCACCAAGACATGGAAGCCAAGCGCTGCGGCTACGCCCATGACCAGAAACATACCCGCACGGTCTTTCGCGCGCTGGGCATTCTGTACTAGTCGTAGCAGCAGAGCCATGTACAGCCCTAAGGCAAGCAGCACGCCCTTGAATCCCTGCTCTTCAGCCCACGCCGACATTATAAAGTCGGAATAACGTACGGGGATGTAGCCCAGTTGATTCTGGCTGCCCTTGCCGAAACCCTTTCCCCAGAAACCGCCGGAACCCACGGCGATTTCCGACTGCAGCAACTGATACCCGGAACCTTTTGCGTCGTCTTCCGGGTGCAAAAATGACGTAATTCGTTCCCGCTGGTACGGTTTCAGAATGTGCCGGCTGACCGGCGGATAAAACACGCTTCCAATCAACAGAACTCCCGCCAGCGAAAATACGGCCGCATGTTGCCACTGCAAACCTGCCAAGTAGGCGCCTACAACCAGCAGAGGTACCAGAACGAGCGCCGTACCTAAATCAGGCTGTTTGAGAATCAGCGCCAGCGGCAATCCTACTAAAAGCCCTGCCTTAATCAAATCCCGCAAGGAGAGCTCATCGCTGCGCACCTCCGCAAAGAAGCGCGCCAATACAATGATTATAATCAATTTGACTAATTCTGACACCTGGAAAACTTCGCCACCCAGGAATGGGATCCAGCGTTTGGCTCCAAACCGGGTGTGTCCGAACAATAGGACGGCTACGAGCGCGGCCACCCCAACCAAGTAGAGGATGGGCGCCTGATCGAGTATTAGATGATAGTCGAGGCGGGAAAGCGCAAACATTGCGATGAAGCCGATGGCGAGCCAGCGCATCTGCTTCATGTGCATGCCCGCCAGCGAGCTGCCGTGCGTGGCGGAATAGATCTCGATCACGCCAAGCGCGCAGATCGTTGCCAGGATAGCCAGCAGCCACCAGTCGTAATCGCGTGTTCCCGGTGCTTCCTTCATGGTTTCTCTGTTTTACCACCCAACCTAAGATCGCTCATCGCGGATCCTCTCTTTGCGCTTCGGTAGCCGCCACAGCAGGTTCTCGAGGTTTGAGAACGGGCTGAATACTTGCCGCAGGAGTCCCTGGGTTGAGATCACGCCGGTCGTTCTCTTTATTTTCCGCGGTGACGGTTCCCTCCGTCCTCTTCGTCTTTTTGTCGTAATAAGCTTTGACGACGTCGCGCACCACAGGACCCGCCGCTTCGCTGCCGTGTCCGCCAGCTTGTACCAGCACGGCAACCACAATCTCAGGGTTACGCCGGGGAGCATAGCCTACAAACCAGGAGTTGTCCTTGAACTGCTTGCCTTTTCCAAGCCGGCTGCGCAGATCGTAGTTGATGATCTGTGCCGTTCCGCTCTTTCCGGAGAAATCCACTCCGGTCAGCTTCAGCTTGCCTGCCGTTCCGTGAGGTTCGTTCACGACGCCATACATCGCGTCGGTCACTTTTTCAACCGTGGAGTCTGAAATATTGAAGCGCTCTTCGCCGACGTTCGGCGCATCCTTCAGCAAATGCGGTTGTTTGAACACTCCGCCCATGGCGATTCCACCAATGGCACGCGCCAGTTGTAAAGGAGTCGCCGTGACCGCGCCCTGCCCGATCGCCACCGAAATAGTCTCGCCGGCGTACCATTTGCGATGGAACACCCGCTGCACCCATTCTTCGCTAGGCACCAGTCCGGTTTCTTCGGAAGGTAAATCGACCCCCGTGCGGTGTCCCAGGCCCAAATGCGTCGCGTAATAGGATATGCGGTCGATGCCCAAGCGCTGGCCCACGTTGTAGAAAAAGATATCGCAAGACTCCACGATTGCCTTGTGCAAATCCACCACGCCGTGCGAGCTCTTTCCATAAACCCAGCACTTGAATTGCCGGCCATAAAATGTCGCGTACGCGGGACAAAACGCCGTGTAGCCCGCGGCAGGAACTTTGTCCTCAAGCATCGCGGTCGCCATGATGATTTTGAAAACCGAGCCCGGCGCGAGTTGTGCCTGAATCGCGCGGTTCAACAGCGGCTTTGCCGGGTCCTCGTTGAGCTGCTTCCATTCTTCATTCGAGACGCGAACGGCGAAATCATTCGGATCGGGAGCCGGGTGGCTGACCATTGCAAGAATCTCGCCGGTGCGCGGGTCCAGGGCTACGACAGAGCCATCGCGTGCACCCAGCGATTGTTCCGCAACTTGTTGCAAGTCGTAGTCAATGGTCAGCTGAATCTGCTTGCCGGGAATCGCTTCCTGCGTCGGCAGGTGATCGACTTCTTTTCCGACGCTGTTCACGACCACGCGCCGCATGCCGTCAGTGCCTTGCAATAGATCGTTGTATTGCCGTTCTAGCCCGGACTTGCCCACGAAGTCGCCCGGCCGGAATCGTCCGTTGCTCGCTTCGATCTGTTGCTCGCTGACTTCGCCCACGTACCCGCTGGCGTGCGCCATGAAACCGCCAGGCAGATACCTTCGGCGGTGCACCATCAGCATTTCCAGTAGAGGAATGTCCGCGCGGTGTGATTCGATAAAAGCCACATCCGCCTTGCTGGCTTCCGGCTTAATGACGATAGGTTGAAAATTCTTGAGGTTGCGCGAATTCTGCAACTGTTCCCTCAAGTCCTCGATCGGAATGCCCAGACCCTCGGAGATGGCCGGCAGATTTTTTTCCACTTGCGCGGGATCATCGCGAAGCAGAAGAACGCTGAAGGAAGGGTAGTTGTCGACCAGGACGCGGCCATCGCGGTCCAGCATGCGCCCGCGCGGCGCGATCACAGGAATGGAGCGAACCCGGTTGCGTTCCGCCCACTGCAAAAACTTATCGGAATCGATGACCTGCAGTTTCCAGAAACCAACGAGCAGCAAGCCCACCATTCCTACAATGACGTAGGAGACGATGGCCAGCCGCTGTTGCGGCAGTCGATTATCGTTGCCAAACCAGTACGACACGAAAACCCCGCGCGCGAGTCTCTTATTGGCGGCTGCTGGGAAGCCGCGCTATCTCAGGGCTGTTCGTCGCCCGTCCCGATATTTTGCACGGGACCGTCTCGCATCACGAATCACATTTCCAGCGCGGGTCTCGAAACGTCCTTGGAGAAATTTCTGAAATTTCGGCAAAGAAAAATTTCGAAAAACTTTCTCAGCTTCCCGACCGCCGGGCTCAGCCTTCCGAACCTCGGCTGGGCCTTTAAAAACGTAACATCCGCGAAGGGAAGCCGCAAGCCGTTCTCAGGGACAGGTTCCTCTCCGGCACTAGCGTATTCGCAGCGGGTTGGCAGCACAGCACGCCAAACTTGCTCAACTTGCTCCAACGCCTTCTGCACGCTATCGTGCTAAAACAATTTCATGGTCGACGGCCCATCACAAGCACCCCTCCGGATAGCCCTCGTCGGCATGTCCGGAACCGGTAAAACCTTTTGGACCAGGCGATTAGCGCTCGCCGGCCATCCCGCGGTTTGCTGCGACGATTGCATTGAGCAGCGCTTGCGCCCTCATCTGCAGGGCGGCGGCTACTCCGGAATCAATGGCGTTGCCTCTTGGATGGGCTGGCCTGACAGTCCCACCTACGCGCAGCGTGAAGCCGAATATCTGGCGGAGGAAATCGCCGCGCTCGACGAAGTTCTCACCGCTCTGGAGCGGAATCCGTCCCGCGAGCTTATTCTGGATACCACCGGCAGCGTGATCTACACCGGCAACAATCTTTTGCTGCGCCTGCGCCGTCAAATGACCGTCGTGTATCTCGCCGCGACGCCCGAGCAGCAGCAACTCTTGATTCAACGTTATCTGGGCGATCCGAAGCCGGTGCTGTGGCGCGGCGCGTTTCAACCGAAGAAAAGCGAAACGCCGGGCGAAACGGTTGCGCGTTGCTATCCCACGTTGATCGCCGCTCGCCGCCAAAGCTACGAGGCGCTTGCGCACTGCAGCATTCCCGTCGCGGAATTGCGTGGCTCTGACCTCGACGCCGCCACTTTTCTGGCCAAAGTGAATGCACGGTTGGGCCGAACCAAGTGAGGTATCGCAGCACATCCAGGCAGGCACCGCTAACGTTTTCGCGTCGTCAAACCCTTCGCTGGGCCCGAGGTGCCGGAAGAAATTCTGTGGCAAGTGGTAAGCGAAGCCATCAACTTCCCGGTGAAACTGGTTTCATTGTCACCGGCCCTGCACGTACTCGAGCTGTTTCACGGCCCGACGCTGGCCTTCAAGGATTTTGGCGCGCGATTCATGGCGCGCCTCATGGGCTATTTCGTTCGCGGCGAAACGCGCCCGCTCACCGTTCTCGTCGCCACGTCAGGGGACACCGGCAGCGCCGTGGCACACGGTTTTCTCGGCGTGTCTGGAATCCGCGTGGTGATTCTTTATCCCTCGAAACGCATAAGCGAAGCCCAGGAAAAACAGTTCACCACTCTCGGCGAAAATATCACCGCGCTCGAAGTCAGCGGCACATTCGACGATTGCCAACGCCTGGTCAAGCAGGCTTTTTCCGACGCCGAGCTGAACAAGCGCGCGTTTCTCACTTCCGCGAACTCCATTAACGTCGGCCGTTTGCTGCCGCAAATGTTCTATCACGTCGCCGCTTACCGCCAGTTGCCGGTCGCCTCGATCCCCCTGATCGTTTCGGTGCCCAGTGGAAACTTCGGCAATCTAACCGCGGGAATTTTTGCAAAACGCATCGGTTTGCCCGTCGCGCGTTTTGTCGCGTCTACCAACGCCAATGACGTTGTGCCCGAATATCTCCGCACGGGAGAGTTCCACCCGCGCCCGGCAAAGCCGACCTACTCGAATGCCATGGACGTCGGCAGCCCCAACAATTTTCCGCGACTCCTCGATCTCTGCCGAAATCGCCTCGAATACGTGCAGCGTGAGATCTGGGGCCACGGGGCCACGGACGAAGAAACGCTCAGCGCCATGAAGTCCGTGCATGAGCGCTTTGGCTATATCGCGGATCCGCACACCGCCGTTGGAGTATTAGGCTGGGAAGCCTATCGTCGCGAACACGCCGAACCCGCGCAAGGATTGGTCCTGGCGACGGCGCATCCCGCCAAATTTGCTGACGTCGTCACCCGTGCCATCGGCACGGCGCCTCCGCTGCCCGACCGCCTCGCCGCATATTTGCAGCGCCCCAAACTCTCGCAACCAATATCCAGCCACTACGACGATTTCAAGCAATTCCTGCTTGCACACTAGTCGTTACACGGCAAAATGGTCTTGGAAATTGAAAATAGCTTTCTAGGATCTGCGCAGGCGATCCAGCAGCGCAAACAATAGCACCGCCACCACCGCGTTCACTGCCGCCGCAATGGCCAGCCGCACCGTGAACCACGGCTCAGGCTCCGCGAGCAGCATACGCCGCGTCAGCGTGACGATACCCTGGTGCATCACGAAGAACATCATCGTCAGTGCGCACCGTGCGGCCGGGTGTTCGGTGTCGAGCCGCGCGCCGATCGATGATGCCAGGTATCCAACGATCGTCTTAGCGATACCATACAGACCGAACGGTACAGTCGGTCCGCTCAGACTATCCTGCAGCAGCCCGATGACCATGCCCAGCAGCAAGCCTGTGGAAGGATTGCGCCGGCTCAAGCCAAAATAAATTGTCACCAGCAGCGGCAAATCCAGCACCGCGAATTTCGAGATGTACACCGGCACGAAAGCCTGCAGCATCAGCGCCAGGCAGGTCGACACAACGATCGCGCCGGTGCGGAACTTGTGCACCTCGATGTGCGCTTCCGCCAGTCGCAGGTCGAAGGCGTCGTTCATCATGGATTCACCGCCGCGGTCCCGCCCACGCCCTTGCCCGACGTCTCCGCTGCCGGAGCCGCAGGTTCCTTCTTCTCCAACGGCTGCAGCGTCAAAAGCACGATCACTTCTTCAAGCCGCTGCAGATTCGCTGCCGGCCGCACGCGCACCTGCTGGAACGGCCGGCCGGTTTTAATCTCTGCGACAACGCCGACCGGTAAATCGCGTGGGAAAATGCGGTCCATCCCGCTCGTAACCACGTGCTCGCCCACGTTCACCGTGTCATCCGTCGGAATATATTTCATGGACAGCAGCGGTTCGCCCGTGCCGCCCACCGGACTCTGGATGCGCGAATCCGCGAGCATCGCGCCCACGCCGCTGTCTTTGTCCGTCAGCAGCAGCACCTGCGCCGTGTCGCGATACGATTCGATCACTTTCCCGACTACGCCGTCCGCCGTGATCACGCCCATGTTCCGGCGAATCCCATCGCGCTCGCCGCGATCCAGATAGATCGTCTGGCTCGCCGTGTCTGCGCTCGTTCCGATTACCCGCGCGCCCAGCATGGGAACGTTACGTTGCGCTTGTCGGAAATTCAGCAGTGCCGCAAGCCGGTCCGCCTCCGCGGCTTTGCTTTGCAGTTGATTCACTTGCATCTTGAGCCCGTCGTTTTCGCGCCGCAGTTGCTCATTTTCGCGAGACGTGTTCTGCAGCGCGAAATAATGGCTCCACGTGCCCCGAATGTTGCCAATGCCTTTCGCGCCGGCTCGCTCAAACGGCGACACGGCACCCACGGTCCAGACGCGCAGCAAGCGCCCCTGCGAGTCGCGCTTGATTTGCACCGCCAGCAACACCACTTGCAGGATAATTACCCCTGCCAGCAGCACCACCGATTTATGTCGAGAGGGAATGCCCGCCATTGTTCTTCGCAGCTCGTTCTCTCTGAATCTTTCTGTTGTCAGCGATCAGCTAAGCAGTTAGGACGTCCAGAAGTCGCCGGAACCTGAAAGTTGTGCCAGACCTTCTTCTTTCTGACTGACCACTGAAAGCTGATAGCTGAAAACTTCAAGCGCTCTGAAGTTTGCGACCTGTGTTTTTCTCCACAAACTAAGAACTTAGAACTAATCACCAACAACTGTTTCTCAGTCGATGCAAACCTGCCGCAACAACCGGAAATCGCTCAGCATCTTTCCCGTACCCAGCACCACGGAAGCCAGCGGATCGTCCGCAATCGACACCGGCAACCCAGTCTCTTCGCGGATGCGCTTGTCCAAATTCTTCAGCAGCGCACCTCCGCCGGTCAGCACGATGCCGCGGTCGCTGATGTCCGCCGACAACTCCGGTGGAGTGCGTTCCAACGCCACGCGAATCGCATTCAGGATCGTGGCCACGCATTCCGCCAGCGACTCGCGAATCTCGCTGTCGTCAATCGTCACCGTGCGCGGCACGCCTTCAATCAGGTTGCGGCCCTTCACTTCCATCGTGAGTGGCTTCTCCAACGGATACGCCGAGCCGATCTCCATCTTGATCTGTTCCGCGGTCCGCTCGCCAACCAGCAAGTTGTACTTGCGCTTCAAGTATTGCATCACCGCCTCGTCCATCTCGTTGCCCGCAACGCGCACGGACCGCGAGTAAACGATGCCGCTCATCGAAATCACCGCGATGTCCGTCGTGCCGCCGCCGATATCGACCACCATGTTGCCCGACGGCTCTTCAATTGGCAGGCCCGCCCCGATCGCCGCGGCCATGGCTTGCTCTACCAGGTAAACCTCGCTCGCCCGCGCTCGATAAGCCGAGTCTTGCACCGCGCGCTTTTCCACCGGCGTAATCTCGCTCGGCACGCCAATCACAATTCTCGGGTGCACCAGCACGCGCCGGTTGTGCGCCTTCTGAATAAAATACGTCAGCATCTTTTCCGTGACCTTGAAGTCCGCGATCACGCCATCCTTCATCGGCTTGATGGCCACCACGTTGCCCGGCGTGCGCCCCAGCATGTCCTTCGCTTCGCGCCCCACCGCCACCACTTCGCCCGTATTTTTATTGATTGCTACGATCGACGGCTCGTTCACCACGATGCCTTTGCCATGGGAGAACACTAGCGTGTTCGCCGTGCCCAAATCGATCGCCAGGTCGGATGAAAACAGGCTGAACACCGACCTGAGGTTGTAACCGTTCTTATTCATTTCCTCGATTCCCCCTGCGGAAAGCTGGCCCCGCCACCGTCCGGAACTACCTATTCTCTCCGGACCTCGTCTCTAGCGCAAAGTAGCGCTCTTTCTCTTTGTCGCGTGATCGTCAAGAAGTAGCGTTAGTGCCGGATTGCCGGGCGTTTCGCTTCGTCAATGTCGCAGGCGATTCGCGCAGTCGCTTACTTCGGTACTACCACGGAAACTTGCTGTTTCGCCGTCCCTCCACGGCGGTTTTGTCCAATCACTACAATCGTATGCTCTCCGGGCAGCAGCGGCTCGGTAAAATGCCGGAACGTTCCATCCTTCGCGATGTTCGGCACTGGCTGTCCGTTGATGATCAGTGCGGCGCCTGGTTCGGTGCGGCCGGTGATTTCAACGGCGTGGCCCACCAGCTGCGTGCTTTGAATCTCCAGCAGCATATCCTGCGCTTTTCCCTGCGCAACCAGCGTGAACTTATATGTTTCGCTCACGTCGCTCGACAACTTCTTCGCGCTCGTTGCCGTCACGTTCCAGAAGTAGTCGCCGGCATCTAAGCCGCTAATGTCCACGCTCGTGCCGGACACCCTTGCCTCTTTCACGATTTTCGTGAACATGGTCGTCGTGCTGATGCGTAGCGAATAGGACGCTGCGTCCTGCACCGGCTTCCACTCAAAGTGCACCGCGGTCGTTCTCGGATTCTCGGCAATAATCGGCGTCAGGTTGATCGGCTCGAGCAAGTCCGGCGGCGCCAGCACGTCCGATTTCGAAATCGAACCCGCCATCGGAATGTTCGCCTTTTGATACTGCGTCAATTCCACTTGCTCTTGTCCGCGCTGCACTTGCGCGCTGCCGGTGGACACCACGACTTCGCTTTCCTTTGTGTCCTTGTCCGTCTTTACCGCCGCGCGGCTGTTGGGCCGCAATTCCGCTTTGGCGTCCTCGACGCTCACCGCCGCTTTTGATCCGGGCGATGCCCAGTTCGGCGTCGACAAGTCCACCGCCCCGGTGTTGATGCGCACCGCAACGCTGGTCGGCCGATTGCTAGCCATGGCATTTTCTTCGACTGTGATCAGCGTTCCCGGCTTTACCGTGTAGTTCGTTCCATCAGCAAACGTCACGCGTGCGTATCCATCCGTGCCCGTCTGCACCAGGTCGCCCTTGTCCAGCGACGTGCGATAATCCGCATCCACCCATTGCACCGAGTTCACTTTCTTCACTTGCACGCGGCCGTCCAGGTTCACGAATTTCGCTTGCGTTTGCGAGGCCGACGCGCTATCGCTGTCATTATTCGCAATAGCCGTAGAAATTTTGTGCGTCACCGCCGAGTACAAGTTCGGAAACACGATGAACGTCCCCGCCAGCACGATTGCGGCAACCAACAATCCATAGATAATCACCGTCTTGTACGTGACGGCGTGCCACTCCACTTCCACGCGATGGATCTTTGGCGGAGCGGCGGGCTCCATCGGGCGATTCGGTTCG
>WNFR01012829.1_pt1 | contig 16049 bp, 15 predicted proteins | sample 5400221 | NCBI WGS metagenome assembly WNFR01 (sample SAMN13153357, study PRJNA577476) | soil metagenome | isolation source: 40 cm soil under Madrone tree | place: USA:California | collected 2016-06-14 | reverse complement strand
TTCATGCGATAAAGCCAGCCAGAGAATGGAAGAGCGCCGTCCCGCGCGCTGAGCGACAGCATTGTTAGCGAGTAGCGAGGTAGCAGGAATGGTGCCCTACAAGGCGAAAGTTTGACGTGATGCAGCAAGCATCTAAATTGACTATGAGCCCAACCGCAACTCGCTGCCAGCTAGGGGCAAGGGACAACAAAACGGACCATGCTTGAACCCATCATGTACTGTGCTATAATGATGAATGACCACATGGCAAGCGTGCCCTTCTTGCCAAAGCTATTGAAAAAAATCTGAGCCATGGGTTGTCCGAAGCTACCATTCATGAGAGCCCCCATGTCCTGGCCCATGCAGAACGCGAGAGTTACGTTGACCGCTTTCCGGAGATTTAAATCAAGTCGCAACGCGGGGACGATGGTGAGACGTACCCCAACCAAGAATGCCACCAATAGTAATGGCCCAGATGATGGCCCATGGGACAGCGGTTGCCGCGTTGGAAGCTTCCTCGGAGATATGGACACTGGAGTCAAACGAACCTGTCGGGCAAGGGAAAAGGATATCTGTCTGCGCGACCGCAATTATTGATAAACCAAAATACGTACATATGGTCCAGACTGGTGCCATGAAGCTTAATATAAAGGCAAAGCCGTTCGGCCAGTCGTACACTGCAATGTTCAGGTCAGCGTCCAGCACCAGTATGGATGATTGAGAGTAGACGCCCAATTCGTAAAGTTCCCTAGTGCATAGCTTGCACTGTTCTTGAGGTCACTTGGAGTCGCAATAGGAAGAGCGATAATGACAACAAAACAGAGTCTAGAAGGCGTCCACACTGATCCCATCGCGACACCAGGAAACGGTCGGGAGGAGCTCACACTATGTTCAAAGCAATATAGACATTTTGCATTCGTGCCAATACTCTTGTCCCCAAGCAGCACACGACGGCATGGCTAAGTACGACGCCCGCGTACACGCCACTACAGGTAACCTGAGTGAGCAAGTTGGATAGAAAAAGGAGTGGAGGGACAAACAAAATCTGCGAACTCGTAGCGGTAAATGAACCATTTGAGGCGATGCTAGCGGCAGCCATGATTTGAAGGGCTGCACCCCAGTCAATCGAAGCGACTGAGGCGATGGACCCAATGGTGTTGGCATCTGCATGAAAGACAAAGATGAGAGGGTGTGATCACTCCAGACAGGGCGAGACCAACATCCGACGATCCAAGCTAGGAGATTACGCCATCTTGGAGAGGAGTGTGTGTGTGTCCAAAAGTACAACTGTATCACGTGCCGAAGAAGTCGGTGTCGGTGATGGTGATTAGGCAGGGTTCATCACTTCAAGCGGTCATTACATACACCACCTGATGTAGGAGCTGCCGATGCGAGTTCTGCCAACGACAAGCCGATCGTGAGAATGAAGGCGCTGGCGACGGCCCACTAGAGAATCGCTGGTCACGTTGCGGGACATTGCAGAAGAGGAACGAAACTGACCCCCCAAACCATGGCCGCAGGGCCGCCATTCGGTATCGAGTAGAACAAGACCGAACTGTGATCAGAGAGATGGTAAGGAGGCGTGCGGAAGAGAATAACCGGGACTGACGCGATAGAAGGCAGGAGACCAACGATGCTGAACGCGATTCCGAATACCTAAACAAAGGGGGGATGTTGGGGGTGTTGCAAGTGTCGGGAGAGCGAACAAACCTCGACTGATGTGAAGGCGCGCTGGAATTCTTGCTTGTAACCCAGCTGGGCGAGCAACTTTTCGTCGGCCTCAGCTATGGCATTTTTACGCGGTTTTTGAATGACCGTCGACATCGCTGGGTGTTATCGTTGGGATCGAGGAGAAAGAGGCCAGGAAAAGTGGCCCTTGAAGAAAAGAGGTTTCATAGAGATCATGATAAAGAAGAAGAAGGACTCAGGTATCCCCTTAAAGTCCGACTGGTCATGCAGGTCAACTTGGAACAGATGCCGGTCCGACGGAATATCTGTGTATCAGTGTGTCTGTATCAGTGTGTCTGTATCAGTGTGTCGTCCGACGACCACCCTGTATCAGTGTGTTCCTGACTAGGCTGGATATGGTAACAAAGTTGGGGATGCAACGTATGTAGTACGATGGTTTCCAGATAGTTGCATGTTTTGATTTCTCACAGGTACGGGACACAATGCGTAGTGCTTCATGTCAGCGTGACAGTGCCTCTCGTCATTATAAGTCTTTTTTTAACCCTTCTGGGTACACGCCATCGCGTGGTAGCGTCCTTTCGATGCCATGCCACGTCAAATGATCATTGTCGCACGAACACCTTTTGTGAGTCGACCTTTCGTTAGGGATTTTCGGACGAGGATGGAGACCGTCTATGAACGCGACATGTCTTGGGCAGCAGTCTCACCGAAGATGTTGTCGTCGTGTGCGCTGCTCCACATGCTATACCCCCGTTTCTGTAAATTGGATCCCTATTACTAGGAGCTTATCTTGTCACGCCATGCCGCGTTAAGTCCGGACGCCGAGTCGGATACCATTGGTTCACACCCCTCTCGCCTATCTCTCGTCTCTGTCCTTCCCTCGGAAACGAGAAACACACCGGGCTGCTGTTAGGGACTTGCAACGTATATCGCAGACTTATTGTCCGTGTACTATTCCCGGGCAGGTGGCGTGACATGGCACGACAGGGATCTGGATGAAGTAATACGCTGTGTCCCATCCCACACGTTTCCTTCCCATGTCATACAGCAGAGTCATGAGCTCGCCCAGGAGACGTGTTGATTGTACATGATGTAGACTACCATTACAAAACAATGCTGCCACCGTAGACTATCCTCTCTGGTGGAAAGGAATACAATGATCGTTGTATTAGTAGTACAGAGACAAAATGGTCCCTTCCAAACGAAAGAAAAATTAAGAAAAAAATCATCATAAAAGGTCGCGTCGCCCATTATGGCTCCGTACATCAAGAGCGGAGGGGGGGACACGGGGAGAACGAAAAGGTGGATGCTTGCGTCTACAGAGCAAAATTATAAACTATTCAGCAACCCGACTCTTGCACGTGAATTGGAGGACACAACTTACTCCTGACAAGCAAACAACGCCGCGATAGAAAGACGGCCTACGCGACGGTGCAATTGGAATAGCCGGTGTTGCCGTTTTTGGAGGTATCGGCGTCAATAGGGGTGGAGGGCTGAGGCGCCGACTCGGTCTCGGGCTCAGAGAAGATGACAGAGAGGGAAGCGAAGAAATCCATTGGTGGTTTAAAAAAATAGATGTGTGAAGAGTTTACTAAATGCAGCGTATCACTGCCAGTGGAACTCAGGATAGCAGAAGCTAATGATGGTGGGGAGCTGTCTCCTCAAGTGAGGTGGGAACTCAAGTGCGGTGGGAACTCAAGTGCGATGGGAACTCAACTATTTATAAGTGAAAGGAGAGAATTTGAGAAGACTTCACTTGAGCGACGGTAGCATTTGAAACAATAGGCAAGAAGTCGTATTGTAGAGGCCTTACAAAGGCCTTACAATAACATGAGATGAGCATGACTGTGCCGGGCCGTTCACACTCTCAGGGACGGTCCCGTGATACGTCACATTATTGTTGACCGCCAACTCAACCCAACACCTCTGCCCTTTGCGTTCAACTGCATGTGATGATTTCCCCCCAAATATTCATGACGGCGCACAGTTTTCTTGGAGACCCGATTCTTCCCTACTAGACGTGACGCGTGAGCACCACTTTTGCTAGAGTTTTCCCATACTCTGTCTCCTCACAACAACAACCAACTCCTGTGACTTCTCCCCTACCTTTGCGTGCCTTGACCGTCTCCTTTGGGATGAACTGGAAGGTGACTCAAGTAAAAGACTCGCGCAGGTCGACTTCTTTTACAACCGTGCCTGAGGCGGCGCACCAAACCGCAGTCCTCGTGCCGCCAATCTGTGGCTCGGAGCCGTAGATAAAATTTGAATAGGTCCTTTCGCTGTTGGCGGGTGCGGCTATATACAGCTTGGACCGCTTATTATGCGATACAGTCGCTGGTGGCGTTCCCCAATGCAAGCCGTGAGGTGCATATGGCCCTAATCACTTCGGCGGGAGCGCCAGGAAGCACTCTGTAAATGCGAGGTTTGTATGTGATCCTAATCACAACGACGAGGACGTCGATGACATAGCAGGTGGCAGCGGCAAGGGCCTCACCAACGTGAGCCATTACTCTGGTAGATCACAACGACGCGTGGGCTAGTTTAACGCGAGCCTCAGGCCCCCCGCGATGGGTATGACCTCCACTAACTGGAGCCGCAAACCATTAACACCGGGCCTCTTTATGCGAGAAAAACCCAACTTGGACATAGAAACCACACAAAATTTGGCACAATTCAGCCAGGCATTGAGTCTTTAGTGGAGAACAATAGTGGCAACATTATGTCTCTCCACCATGTGGAAATCTTTGTAAATATTTATGTTTAATTTTCCACGAGCTTGTGGATGAAAGACTGATTCCCGGGTGCAGTGTAATTGGTACAGGAGCCGCATAGATGTTGTGGTTTTGCAAACCGCTGGCTCGGAGATGACACAACTCGAAGCTTCGTTCCAAAGGCCTGCAAACTGGAAGCATTATAGGAATACCAAATTGCGAGCGCTGTCTCGCCGCTTTGACGTGACCCTATGGACACGAAGAAGACCGCATCGCGCCTTTGTCTTGCCCATGTTATTTTGTCGCTGATCAAGGTCCCGTATGTCGGCAGATCCGACTGTCATGGAGCATTTATTGCTAATCTTCAAAGGCCCACCTGTTTTCCCGTATCGTTAGTCTGTTTTGGATCGGCCTAAGGGATTCACGTCGAGTTTAACAATGGTATACAATGAACAGACCTATAAATAAATAAATAAATAATACTGACACCGAGACGAGCATGGTTTCTGCCATGTTCACGAGGCTGGTTACTTGTACCTGTACCTGACTGCGGTATAAGATTTATTAGTGAAGTGTTTCCAGGCGTGTTCAGACGGCATTGTCACTGGAACCAAGATACAATCTGTTCCAACACAACAGGAGAATCCAAATTTAGACTTACAAAAATTTTCACTGGCACGCGGTGGAAAAAGTTTATACGACCACTGCTATTGTTCCTCCAATCCAATCATAATCAAGTCTGACTCAGCTGCATGCTTTTGCGCGGAGTTCATGTGTAAGCCGTTTTTCGATCCCGTGTAATATGGCATGCGCTAGAGTTTGTGCCGAAAAGCGAAGCCCATTTAGTCAAGTGAGTGATTTTTAACCCTCAAAGTGAAATTGCAAGGAGGCCTGGTGATCCTAATGAGTCAAATTCGGGCTCCAGTGGATATGCGAGGGAGAGGAAATCCAGAGAAGAATCAAAATGTGGCCGGGGTAATGACTTCCATCTGTAAGACTGGGGAGGCATTCTGGGCATTCCAGAGTGTTCCAGAGCGTCCGGAACACTCTGAAACACTCGGAACACCTGCCCAGTTTTACAGATGTCTTATCCGGCGAACCATTGAAGCAACGAATTTTAGATGACCCAGAAGGCTCGACAATCGCCTACTACAGGTGCTTGCGCCATCATCCAGGGTCTCAGGAAGGCTACTCGCACATCCACGCCTAGATACTTGTGAGCCCTTTGGCCACCACCACCGGACTTGACATAGTGCTATACTGTACTTGGCCTGACCAAAGAAGCGACAATAGGGTCAATGACTTGACGGCCCAAAGGAGTTCGCTGCCAAGTAGGGTGGGTGGAATGCGGTACGACTCGAACGCCTGAGTGGCGGGAAGCTCATTCGACGGCTGAGGGGACCACAGTTGAGAGGGCTCCAGGATGGTGGCAAGACATGAGTGAAACCATGTCCGCAATTGCGACAGCACCAGGCTGGCCGAACGAAAGCTCGATGTCGCGGTTTTCGGTACCTAGGATGGCCGACACGCGTGCCGGCGACTTGCCATTGCCGATTGGATCAGCGCGCAAGTCGATGTCGGCTGCAAGTTTACGCTCTCACACAATGGCCAAGCAAGCGAATGGCGAGGTCAGGGTGTTCACATATGTGGCTGGTCATCTCTGGGCTGGAAGAGGCAACGAAGACGAAAACCGGTAAAGATACCTTATTTCCGAGTTGGTTGAACGTCCGTCCGAAATGCCACACAAGCCCTTCAGACACATCAATAGACAACACATGCGCACCTCTTCTGTGAGAGGCGAGGTTGCCAGTACGCACGTTTGGAGGGGGCCAGGATGGATAGGAGTTTGCGTGGGAAATTTCCGTTGGAACCGTCGATTACGGGGATGGGCTGATCCAACTGTAGCTCTCTAGAAGCGCGTGAGAGAGAATGCCGCTAAGTGTTTGTTGGAGCACGTCTAGCACATCTGATGGAACCGTGTCTGCGCCAAAAGTGCCAACCTTGTCAAATGCCAGTGCCAGGCTGATCTCGAGGAACGCGGTATTCTTTCCAGTTCCAATTATCACTGGCATGATCCTGAAAACCCGGCATCATGATCGCATACACTAAGTGAAGCCAGAATTGACAATTTGACTATCCCTACAAAACACTGCTACTAACTAGGCTGTCACTTCTCGTGTTGGTGGGGAGACAATACAATGGTACTACAAAACATGGGGATTGTCATCTGAGCGAAAAGAATATCGAGATGAAGTGGTGTCGCCATTTATACTCGGCAGATTAATGCGGAGAGGTGACACTGGGAAAACGAAGGCGAGAATGGCGGATATCATGCAAGTGGTGGATGCTAAAAGGGACTGGCGGTGTGTTCTAGAGAGCAAATTTATATATCACACGACTCATGGGATTTGAGGCGAAATCTTACTCGTCAAAGGCATAGCATGTTGGGACAGAAGAATAAATTACGCGACGGTGCAACCGTGATAGCCGGTGTCGCCGTTCTTGGTGGGGTAGTCGGCGTCAATAGGGGTGGATGGCTGAGGAGCCGCATCGGGCTCGGACTCAGAGAAGATGAGGAAAGCGAAGAAATCCATACTGAACTCAGCGTCTCACTGGAGCTCAGGCAGGCAGAAGCTATGATGGTGAGCCGTCTCATCTGCTGCTCTTTATAGGTGAAAGAAGAGAAGTGAGAAGGCTACACACTGAGTGACGCTAGCATTTGAAACAATAGGAAGAGGTCGTCGTATCCTCACAATAGCATACCCACAATAGCATACCGTACGCGAGGTCAATTTGTTTGATGAGTGGTACTGCGCTGGTGCCTCTACTGCTCTACTCACTCCCTCACGTGGTCGTGGAATGTGACTCAGAATACAAGCGTGACTACTGTGACTACCTTTCTTTCGTACCTTCTCCAACTCCGACGCCTGAGGCGGCGCACCTACTCGGAGCGATAGATAAATATCGATCAGCTCGAACCGCTTATGCTATACAATCGCTGGTGGCGCTCCCAGATCCAGGCCGTGAACGTGAGATGCATGTGGCCCTAATCACGACGATGCCGGGAGCGTCAGGAAGCGCACTGTAAACGCGAGCTTCGTATGCGATCCTAATCACAACAACGAGGATGTCGATGGCATAGCAGCTGGTAGCGGCAAGGGTTCCACTGCCACCACCAACGTGAGCCATTACTCTTGTGGTCAGGGCTATGACTTCTTATCTTGTGGATTGTTGAAGCAACGAATTTTAGATGACTCTGAAGGCTCGATAATCGTACGGGGGGGGGCTTGACATGGTGCTAGCCTGACCGACGGCCTTGGGTGTACTCGACTCGACGAACGCGGTATCTCTTCCAGTTTCAGTTATCACTGGCATGATAAAACCCAGCGTCGTGATCAACCGTGCGCATATACTAAGTGAAGTCAAAATTAACTTGCTGATAAATAATCTCTGCAAAACAATGCTACTGATTAGACCACCACGAGAACTATCACCTCTCGTGGTGGAAAGGGAGACAATGCTAGTACAATGGTACTACAAAACATGGGGATAGTCATCTGAGCGAAAAGTATATCGAGATGAAGTGGTGTCGCAATTTATACTCGATTAATGCTGAGAGGTAACACCGGGAGAACGAAAACGAAATTGAACGAAAGCAAAATTGAGCGAAAGCGAAAATGAACGAAAGCGAAAATGATGGATATCAATCATGCTGGAAGTGATGGGTGCTAAAAGGGATGGCGGTGTGATCTAGAGGGCAAAATTAGAGGTTATTATATCACACGACAGTAATCTGAGGTGATAACTTACTCGTCAAAGGCATAGCGTGTTGGGACAGAAGAACAAATTACGCGACGGTGCAAGTGGGAGTTCCGCCGCTGCCGCCGTTGTCGGCGTCAATAGGGGTGGATGGCTCAGGATCCGGCTCCGAGAAGATAGAAGCCACGGAAGAGAGAGAAGCGAAGAAATCCATTGATGAATGGTTTGAGAAATGTGTGATGAGTTGAGGCATGTGAGGTGTGTGAGCAGTTGCTGAAGACAGCGTATTGTTCAAGCAACTATGATGATCGGGGACTGGCTCTCGCCGTATTTCTGGATGCGAACATTTATACGTGCTGAGACCTGAGATCTGAGAGGTGGAAAGAGAGGAGAAGACTTTGAGTACAGCTGCATTTGACTCAAAGACAATAGAAAAAAATTAGCCTCGTGCGTCAGAGGACAGTTTCGGAACCACCGCTGTTCTCTCCTGCGAGACAATTGGGACAATAGACAGTGGCCAACGGGCGCCTTAAGCGCACAATAAGACAGGGCCAGGTAAGGTAAGACACCAGGACGATGGCCTCAGTCGGTCCGACTTACCGAAAAATCCTCACGGTGATCAACCGATTGTAGCTATGATACAGGCGAGAGGTCTTATCCCTTTGCCTCTTAGGCAGCTCTGAGTGCCGCTGTATATCAAAAAGCTCATTGTGCTACTACAGTAATAACCACTGCAATTTCATTTCAACCTAAGTAGAATGAAGCGGCTCTAATGCGAGCAGGTAGATTCGATTTGCGGTACGGAATAAGATGTCCTTTGCGACCCTCGCAGCCTCTTCTTGAGTAATTTCTTCTGCTTTGACAGCCTCCTGCAAGACCTGGCATAAATCCGTTCATGCGATAGTCGTACTCTCGAAGACAGGCAAGGCATGCTCACCGAGGAAAGGGCCTGGCGTGCCTGATGACTACCCAGATAATAGGTCTCTGGCCACCAATGACCATCACCTGTGCACGAATATAGTTCCACGCGCCAATCTCGTTAAAGAATAACTCACTTGACCACATGAGTTTATTTGTCGGCGCAAGCTCTAACGCTTGTCGTATCAGAGCTTCTTGACCGTGCCTCGAAACCGCAGGAAACACTTCGCCGATGTCAAGATACACGTTCTTATAGACAGCGGTCAGGTATCCCGCCTCGCGCGTATAGGGATAGCTTGCGTGTAACAGCACGAATTTAGCTCGAGGGTTCTTTGCAATCAGTGGTTGGAGATGGGCAGGGTTCGCACGCGTTAGCGTGATATCTGCATCACCGAGACCGGTATGGAATTGCACTACATACAAAGGATAGTCAGAAACCGGGGTTGTCGCAACACGGAAGATAAAAAAGGCGACACCAGGTTTATTGTGTTCGGCTGCTACTTCAAGCGTCATCCGTATGACGAAGTCGTTTAACGGTTTATTTTCTAGCCGCAGGGGAATGTTTTTGGCTCCTGAACGGAATCGCCCAAATACGCCACGTAAGGCCTCGATTTCCGCCGGAACGTTCGGAACTACATCGACGTCCAGCCCAGTGCGGTAACAGACAATTGACTTGAAGCCAGCCACGTTAGGGTCGCCCGCGCTTGCTTTCAAGCGCGTGTGCAACATCACAGCGAAGCGGGTAAGCCCCGCTATCCCTGGATCAGAACTGAGGTGCCCCACTTCAAAGAGCTCTGTGAGAACGTCCTGGACGTGTTTCCGGTGGTGGTGAAGGATCGCCGGAGGACGAACAGAATCCGGACACATACCTCGGCAACGACTTCAACGCGTACAATGCGCCGCGTGGGACTCGACGTGTATCTATCATGCCACCGGTATTCTTCTGCCATCTCCTTCACTCCAGAGAGCCCATCGTCAATCAGTACGCATTGGATCTTCGCCGTATCGAAACATAGCCGGCATAAATCGTCGTAGGAACGCAGAGCGCGGTGCTCCTTTATGTCTTCCCAAGATGTGTGGGGTGGAAGACCGTACAGGCGAGCGAGATCCCTCCTTGCGGTACTATGTGGTAGTGTGTAGACCGCGTCATTGAGAGCCGGACCCTCTGCCTCGGATGTGAGGCCCTCAAAGGCCAGGCGATTGCGGTTCTCGGCGGTCAGGAGCGGGTGTGCGTGGTTATCGATTGCTGGGTAGTCGCGAAGGATGTCAATGAAAGACTCTGTATCATAAGGACCAGGCATGATCAAGGCATCTGTTCTGCGATGACACGTTTCAGACGAATGGAGTGTAGCCGCACGTGCGTGTCACGGCGCACGCTATCCACGACCACGACACAATCTTATCAGATCATACCAGATCATACAAAAATGCCAGTCACTCCCGACGAACTCGAAGCAGCTATACGAGCAGCAATGCAGGTTACGCACGTACACATAGAAGACAACTCAAGCGGTTGTGGGCAGAGCTATACTGTTCTCATCGTCAGCAAGGTGGTGGATACCCGAGCTGGCTCGAAGCTCTGAACCATTTGGACTTATTACAGCGTAAATTTCTACCAGGAATTCGAGGGCAAGACGACACTTGCTCGGCATAAAATGGGTAATACATGTCCATCGCTATGTTCCGTGGCACGCTTTCTGAACGCTTGCGTCGAATAGTTAACCAAGCTCTCAAAATCCAGATTGCCCAGATCCACGCATTCACCCAGGTAAAATTTTCACCACTCTCTTGAGGCCCATCATTGATGTTGGCGATGGAGAAAACGCTGGCCCCACGACAGTGGGAAGATTCTCAAGGATCGAGCGCGGCCTAAGTAGCAAGCCGGCGCTTTTGTAGCAGACAACTTGACCAGGTCCGAAGTCATTTGGTACTACATATCATCGTCTAACATGATTTACTGTAAGAACGATGACAGCTCTAGCACACATACCAGTCGATCCTGAATGGAGATAAAATTTGGTTTCAGCGCGAAGCAAATGTACTTTGAGTTTGAGTTCCAAAAATATGTAAGTGCGACGGCGCCGCTGCTCGTCGAAGGTGTGAAGACCGATATCACCGGCAGCGGGGAAAGGGCGGTAGTTGTGGATGGGCAATGTCCAAACCAAAAGTCCCTCGGTTTGGCTGGCAGGCCCCGGAATTGGGGGATTCTAGGAACTGTGCTGCTGATTTTCACATCGACGCTTTGTCTCGGTCAAGGACAATACAACAATAAGATTGTACGTACACACGGCCGATCTCAAGATCAGATCTCAAGTCAATTTTCCAGCGATGAAGCGATCTTATCGGCCAAGTCACCGCCCTGACTTGAACAACAGATTATGCTCGTGCTCGGTTTCTCGGAGCTCACTGGCACATCCGTGGCCATGAAGAAATTTTGGCAACTTGTGATGTGCACGTGTGTTAACACGAGAAATTGTTTATTGTTAGCAGCTCTATTCTTAGGAACATAGATTCAAGCCCGGATTCTAGACTCTAGACTAATCAGATCAAGGCTTACAATATGCGTGCAAATGCGGGCCCTTGAATGTCAGAGAAATGTTGCACGGTGCAGTTGTCAAATCCCCCGGCCTATGGGACTTTAGACGAAATAAAACGAGGATTCATGACCCAAACCTTTCGCATTCAAAATGACGTGAAAGCGACGGAAAATGCCCACAATGACGCGATAAAGCCCGCACTACGTACAACCACGGGGACTTTGCATCTTCCCCCAGCCCGCGATCCGGAACGAACAAATCTGGGTCGGAGAAAATTGCGGGTGGATGGTTTTTACATATACAAGACTTGGCAGATGACAGCCAGCGATCCCTTCAGAGGAATCTGCTGTACCGCATGATCAATGACTTGTTCCACCAGGAACGAAAGCTCCTGCTATTGTTGCTCCTTCTGGGAGAACGACGCGCGGTAGTGATGCGCCCCCTGGAGACATACTACGCCCCCCCTCTTTAGCCACTGCAGTCTGAAAACGGTCGATCAGAACTAGAGTTGAAGCAATTGTCCTTGTAGGGACTTGCCAAGTAAGGTAACTGTGATTGACGTCGAACCTGCAGCAAGAAGGTTCGCCGCCGCATGCATCGCCTTAAGCTTAGCATGCCCGGAGGGTAACGGTCGTCCTTTATTGGCATCAGGGTCCAACAGCGAATGATAAAAGATTTTGTTGAGACGCATTTTCAGGGCTGCTTGGGGTTACGGAGAATTCCATCAATCTGATCCGTGAACGCGTGAACGTCAGGAAAAAACGTGTCAATTGCCACTCTTGCTTTCCGGCGAACACTTATCTTACCTTATGGAGTGTAAACAACGCCCAGGTCACAAGGGAACCGTAATCCTTACCAAACCACATAGGGATGTATCGCATGATCTCAGGCTTCACTAAAAATACCTAATACTTGCGCAACGTAATAGTAGGCAAGACCACCTTTGAAGCGAGCACAATATCAGACTTGAATTCAGGCACGTTCGTTGTTTCCCCATCTTTCGCGTAGCAGAAGGCTCTGATCACGTCGACTACAATGCGCTAGACATCTCCCCCCCCTCCCCTTTTTAATTTTTTTCAATCGCAAGAACAGAGGTTTGCACCTTGTGCCCAAATTAAAGGGCTCTCTCCCTGCAGCGAATTAATGGGCTAAGGCATCGCAAAGGACGTCGGACACGTCGATAAGCAAATGAAGCAGGGGCCCTACCCGTTCGTGCATGAGGTCCTGCAATTAGACGATCAAAGGCCTGGAGAAGGATCTACGAGGGTACATCTACGCTGCTTAACGTCAGAGTAGTGTATAAAACCAATTGACAATGTGTCCAAGTCGAAGGCGCGGTAAAGCAGGTGGTCCTTGTCCCATTTATTCCTATGGTCCTATATACGTCGTTATACGCAGCGAGTTCAAGAAACGAAGCTACGGAAAAAAGTAATTTGCGCATTATAAGGGGAGAAGAAGCGCATTGGATTGATTTGGACGAACCTCGTTAGGTGTCAAGCGACCATCTCTCCTTAAGAAAAGAGTATGTCGAGGGAAGTGATATTTTTGGGCACCATACTGTCGATGAAGTTTTATGCGTATGTCCCCCCAGACTTACACTTGACGAGCTCACAATATGCAAGCCATAGCCTTGAACACGCCGCAAGCTTGGGTCCAGGAAAGTGCGATAGCGGGTGGAAATATAGGTTGTATACGATACTATTCGTCAGGCAGAAAGGCTGAGGGAGACAGCAAACGCCGTCAGATAATACGGGCAGAGTATAAAGGGGAGGTGAGGCGTCGACGTGAATGCACTGGTGTGGTACTACCGGGAGGGACCTGCAAGTGAAAACCAGGTAATCGAGGGCACTGACCAGAGCCGTTCAGAGCCGTTCCAATCGTTCTGGAACGTCCCAGGAACGCTCTGAACTCCGAACGCCGCCTCCAATTTTGCACATGAGCCCCAGTTCTCGCCGTGTACCTGAGCTGCCACCACACAGATTCTCGGTGAACGCGCGTCCTAGAACGTCCATCAACAATTGTATGGGCATACAATTGTGCACCCATAACTTAGGTTGTTTCAGGGTCGGTAATGTCATCGACCACTATGTGGTTGTAGTCCCCCTGCGAGGCCTAGAGGAACACCAACCCAGAAACGCGACATAATGGCCTTTGGCTTGCTCTATCAGACGTTCGGGTTCGGGTTCATAAGCCGGCCCGGTTTCTGACCTGCAATCATCATGCACCACATAACCACAACCATGGGCTTGCAAATAGCCCGATCATAAGGGCCTGAACGAGAGGCGTTACAAACGCTGGATTGAGTCTTCATGACATGATATAATTGATTGCTGTCAGTGTACTGCTGCTATTGCTATTACTACTCAAAGGGAGAGTCAGACTTGAATGGCTCGAAAGGAGAGAAGGAAAAGACGTCGGGGACCCATGCACGAACGGGCTCTGCGCCGCCGCAAAAAAGTGGTTCGCCGCCGCAGGGTGCCACTGAGGGTCTGGCGCACTGGCGCCAATGACGCCTACGCCGCCCACACCGACACCGACGCCCAATCCGGCACCGCCCCACATGGGACCCCCAAGAGGCGGTGGCCCTGGACGCACACCAAGCCCAAGCCCGAACCCATGCGGCTGTTGCGGGGGTTGCTGCTGCTGTTGGTGCGCCGCGGGACCCCACGGAGACGCGCCGTTTCCTGCTCGTGGCGAACCAAATCCGCGCCAGCCAGGAGGGGCACCGACGCCGACGCCCGTATTGCCACCAACGCCACGGCGGTCTGACATGATCTCATCGTCATCCGCCGCGAGCGCGGACGAGCCCAGCACGCCTTTGGGGCTCGGCGAGCGGCGCACAGGCGAGACGGTGTTGAGTGATCCTATTGGCGCAGAGGATGCCGACGGCGGGGTCGTCGTTCCGCTTGTGCTTGGTCGCGCTATAGGCGCAAGTGGACGCCCGATGGGGCCGACGTCCGGCGCCGGCGTTGAACCAGTGTTGTTTGTGCTTGGGCGACGCCCGGCGCCTGGCGCCAACCCTGAGCTGGGCGGCGCGATGGGTACAGGCGGGCCTGGTGCGCGGGGGAAGGACATGTCAAACGGTGGACGTGCGGAACCAGGGACAGGTGCGCCAGGAAAACCAGGTGGAAGTGCTGAGGGTGCGAGAGGCTGGACCGGCGGGGCAAACGAAGGCGCAGGGACGCCGAAAGGAGTCGAGGGTGGTGCAAAGCCGCGAGGGGAATGCCCGTTGGGCAGGAAAAGTGGTGAAGGGTGGGGAGGCGGTACAGGAGGGAGTTGCGGGGTAACGGGAAGTAGCGGTTGTGGTGTCGTCGGGACAGTCAAGGGCTGACGGGGTGGCTGCGATTGTTGCGAAGGAGCTAGAGATTGTGAACCAGGAGCAGGCTGGACCTGCGACTGCGACGGCGCGCGAGATGCTACAGGGGAAGGAGTTACAGAAGATTGGGCTGGTTGCTGCTGAGACTTGGTCATGATCTTCTTAGAGGAGAGTGCATTATTCGGGGAGCGCAGTGAGGATGAACCAGAAGGTGTGGCGTTGCGTGGGGATGTAGGGGTGCGAAGAGCGCCTTTGTTTGTGGAGGGAGCAGCGGGTGCGGTGATGGCGACAGCACGTTGCTGCTGTTGTTCACGCTCCTTGGCGGCGGATCGCTCTTTGGCCTCTTTTTCTTCGCGTGCCTTGCGATCCCGCTCTTCGCGCTCTTCGCGCTCCTTCTTTGCCATCGCCAACTTTGCCTCGCGCTCCTCCTTCACCTTGCGCTCTCGTTCTTCTTTCTCTTTGCGCTCGGCCCTTAAACGCTCTTCCTTTTCTCGGCGCTTGCGCTCGCGTTCGGCTTCGCGCTCTTTCTCCTCTGCTGCCCGCCGCCGCCGTTCTTCCTCCTTACGCGCTCTCTCTTCTTCAGCATGCTTTCGAACCGCTTCTCGCCGTGCCTTTTCTTCCTCGCGCTTCTTCTTTTGGGCCACTTCGAGCTGGGTCTGCTTCTCTTTGAATGCGGCTTCCTCGGCAGCTTTTTCAGCTGCCCGTTGTGCACGCTCCTCCTCTTTCGCCTGTTTTTGTTGCGTGCACGCCCGATGGTGGTCAGCAAAGGGAAGGGCGGAAATGGAAGACGAATACAGACCGCCGTTTGTCCTTCTTTTTCTGGTTCTCCTTTGCTTTACGCGCCTCGCGATCCTTAGATGCTCTGTCCTCGTCCTCAAGTTCGCGGAGCAGCTGCAGCTGGCGTTCCTGCGCGATCTTTTCTCGGTACGCCTGGAGAACCCTCTGCTCGAACATGCGTGCGGCAAATATGGAGAACATGCGCTTTCCTTCCTCCATCTTCTGATCCTCGGTGAGCGCCTGCATACATTAGCACTGTCGTAAGGAGAGAAGGAGCGCATAATATGACAGACCTCTTCTTCGTCATCCTCGTCATCCTCGTCCTCATCCTCATCGTCCTCGTCGTCTCCTTCGTCGTCGTCA
>WNFR01003580.1_pt1 | contig 16050 bp, 11 predicted proteins | sample 5400221 | NCBI WGS metagenome assembly WNFR01 (sample SAMN13153357, study PRJNA577476) | soil metagenome | isolation source: 40 cm soil under Madrone tree | place: USA:California | collected 2016-06-14 | reverse complement strand
CAAGAAGCAGCCGGCCGTGGCGCCGGAAGATCCGCGCGTGCCGCAGCTGCGGGCCAAGCTCGGCGTTAGCGAAAACGCTGATGACACGCATTACGATGCCAAGGTCGCCGAGGCCGTGCGCAAGTTCCAGGAAGGCGCCGAACTGAAGGCGACCGGTGTCCTGGACGAGCGTACCGTCAAGGCGATCAACAGCCCGAAGCGCGACAGGCAGATCGACACCGTGATCGTCAACATGGAGCGCTGGCGCTGGCTGCCGCGCCAGCTCGGCGCGTCCTCGGTCGGCAACGCCTATGTCATCCTGAACATCCCGGACTATACGCTGAAGGTGATGCAGAACGGCGGGCAGATCTGGACCACCCGCGTGGTGACCGGCAAGCCGGGGCAGCACGCCACCCCGCTGCTGACCGAGACGATGAAGTACATCACGGTCAACCCGACCTGGAACGTGCCGCCGTCGATCGTTTACAACGAATATCTGCCTGCCCTGCAGCAGGACCCAACCGTCCTGCAGCGTATGGGACTGAAGCTCGAGCAGAATCGCGACGGCTCGGTCCACATCTCGCAGCCGCCCGGCGAAGCCAATGCGCTCGGCCGCATCCGCTTCAACTTCCCGAACAAGTTCCTGGTCTATCAGCACGACACCCCGGACAAGAATCTGTTTGCCAAGGAAGATCGCGCCTTCAGCCATGGCTGCATGCGGGTGCAGAATCCGGATCAATACGCCTCGGTGTTGATGAACATCGAGCAGCCGAACGACCATTACACGCCGGAGAAGATCCGCAGCATGTATGGCTCGAGCGAAATCGACCTGAAATTCGCGACGCCGATCCCGGTGAACATCACCTATCAGACCGCCTTCGTGGATGATGCCGGCAGGCTGCAGATCCGCAAGGACGTCTACGGCCGCGATGCCACCATGCTGTCGATGCTCAAGGGCGGCCGAAGCAAGGATCTGGAAAACGTGATGGCGCATTCGCAGCCGAGCTATGGCGGTGGCGGTCGTCCGATCCTGCCGGCCGGCGTCAGCTTCGCCAGCGACAACAGCTCTTCCGGCCCGTCGTTCTTCGAGCGGCTGTTCGGCGGCGGGTCGACGACGCCCCCAGCTCCGATTGGCCGGCGCCAGCAGCCGCGGCGGGTGATCACCCGTTAACCCCTCGCTGGTCGCGAACAGCCTAAATTTATAAACAAAATCAACGATCTTGCCCGCCGGTTGGGATCGATTACGTTAACCCTTATCCATCTCGGTTTCGGCACCGGGCACTTTTTCTCCACACTCGACGGGTTAGGTTAAGCCTAACTTGGGAGGTGGGAAGGTAAACTTCGGTTAACCCTCTCGCTTTAAGAAAGCGTTCATCCTCTTTCGCTGGGGTTTTTTGCGGAAGAGCTCATTGATCGCTCGTCGACTGGGTGGGCTCATAGTGCTGGCTGTTCTCGCACGCCAATTCAATCCGCTGTCGCTACCGAAGGCCGGATATCAAATCGGCCTGACTTCCCTGTTGCTCCTCGCCGGAGCCGGGTCGGTGCACGATGCGACCGCGCTGAACGAGACCCGCACGCTTTCCTTCCATCACACCCATTCCGACGAAGAGCTGACCGTCACCTTCAAGCGTGACGGGCGCTACGATGAAGAAGCGCTGAAGCAGCTCAATCACTTTCTCCGCGACTGGCGCAGCCAGGAACAGACCACGATGGATCGTCATCTGTTCGACATCCTCTGGGAAGTCTACCGCGACGTCGACGGCAAGAAGCCGATCCAGATCATCTCCTCCTACCGCTCCCCCGCCACCAACGCCATGCTCCGCCGCCGCTCATCGGGCGTGGCACGCTTCAGCCAGCACATGCTCGGCCACGCCATGGATTTCTACATCCCGGACGTGCCGCTGGAGCAGATCCGCTTTGCCGGGCTCAGGCTGCAGCGCGGCGGCGTCGGCTTCTATCCGACCTCAGGATCGCCGTTCGTCCATCTCGATACCGGCAGCATCCGTCACTGGCCGCGCATGAACCACGACCAGCTCGCCCGGGTGTTCCCGGACGGCCGCACCGTGCATGTTCCCTCCGATGGCAAACCGCTCAAGGGCTATGAGCTCGCCCTGGCCGACATCGAAAAGCGCGGCGACGACGCCGCGACCGTGAGCAAGCCGAGCCTGTTTGCAAGACTGTTCCGGGGCAAGTCGAACGACGACGACGAGGAAGCCGGCGCTGCCGCTGTGACCGACAAACCCGCGCCGGCGACCGTCGTGGCTGCCGCCGCGCCCGCAAAATCCGCCGATACCAAGCCTGCCGACGCGGTACCGACGCCGCGCTCGAAGCCGCAGGTCGCCGCGACCCTGCAATTGGCCTCGGCCGACGCGCAGATCGTCCCGGCGCCGAAGTCCAGGCCGGAGACCAGGCAGGCTGCCGCGGACAAGGCTGAGCCGAAACCGCAGAGCCCGGCCGACATCATCAACGCCCGCGGCTTCTGGGGCGACGCCTCCGCCGCGCCGAACCAGGCGACGCCGGCGCAGGTCGCCGCCCTCAACGCCCGCGCGGCCGTCGGCGCCGCCGATCCGCAATCGACCGCCAGCGTTTCCGAGGCCTTCAAGAGGGCGCTCGCCTACGCACCGGCCGCCACCTCGCCGGTCGACCGCGCCAACATCGTCACGGCCTCCGCACCGATCCCGCACAGCGTCCGGCCGACGCACAATGCCGCAGCCGCGACCGAGATCAACACCGTCGTCGCCAAGGGCCCGCAGGGTCAGGGCAGCGTGATCTCGACATCGACCCGGATATCGGCGGCCAAGGGCAACGATGTCTGGATGCGGGTCGTGATGCTGGCGCCGAGCGCAAGCGACGCGATGTCGACCACGGTGATGGGCGATACCGACATGACGCTGATGCGCGCCTTCTTCGTCAAGCCGCAGGCCTCGATCGCGATGACGTTCTCGGACGATCCGATGATGGGGATCGTCTGCGACCGCTTCACCGGATCGGCCACCGCCAAGCTCGCGACCCAGTCGTTCGTGCTGCGCACCGCGTCGCTGCGCTAAAGCCCTCCTGCTTCCACAAACGCCGAGTCGTCCTCGCGAACGCGAGGATCCATACGCCGTGTCCTGTCGTTGGCGCACGGTGTCGGACGCCTTCTTCCTATTATTATAAAGGCCGCGGATTATGAGTCCCCGGGACGGCGAGGGGTTAAAGCGCCCCCGGCGCCTCGCAGCATTCCCTTGCGCCCGCCTGCCGGCGCCCAAGACAATGTCCGGGACAACTTCACGTTCCTTCCGCGTTTCCGCATCGCGGGCGTCAGGCCGGCAGGCCCGCCTTGAGGAGACCAGCCTGATGGCGCTCGCGGTCGACTTCGCGCTTGTAGTGCTGGGTGGCGAGGTAGGCGGCCGTCGAGAATTTCGGCTCGTGCTTCAGCACCGCTGCCGCGTGCGCGGCGGCCGCGACCGGATTACCCATCTTCGCGAACGTGGCCGCGAGGAAGGCATGATGCGTGTGGTCAGGCCGCGTGATCCGCGAAAAGGCCTCGGCGGCTTCGGCGTATTTCTCGGCGCAATAGCAGGCGCGCCCGAGGTGGCTCCAGAAGCGCTCCGGATGGTAGGGATTGAGGCGCATCGCCTTCTTGATCCAGTCGATGCCTTCCTCCGGCCGCCCCAGCCAGGTCAAGAGCTCGCCCTGCTGCACGACAACGAGGTCGTAGTTGGGGTTGAGCGCGAGCGCCCGCTCCTGGTGATACGCGGCCTTTTCATGGTCGTTGCGGTTCAGATTCAGTGCGGCGAGAATCCGGTGCACGTCGCTGTCATTGTCGTCGAGCGCCAGCGTGATCTCCAGCTCCGCAGCCACCTGCTGGAAGGTGGCTTCGCGATCGGCGCACCAATCATAGACCCAACTCTGGCCCAGTACGCATGCCCACGCCTGGAAGGCATGCGCATAGTTCGGGTCGAGCGCGAGGGCGCGCTCGAGCAGGCGCTGCGCTTCGGCGTTGTCCTCCCGCGTCGAGCGGTGGTGCCGAATCTTGGCAGCCAGCACGCACTCATAAGCCGCCATACTGTCGGTCGGCTTGCGTTTCGCACGGTCGTGCGTGGCGGCCTCGACCCGGCCGGGGAGCGTCGCGACGATTGCGCGGGTCATCTCGTCCTGAATGGCGAAGATATCCTCGAGCTCGCGGTCATAGCGCTCGGCCCAAATGTGCCGGTCGGTCTCTGCGTCAATGAGCTGCACGGTGACGCGGATGCGACCACCTGCCTTTCGCACGCTCCCTTCCAGCACGTAATCGACGCCGAACTCGCGCGCGACCTCCTGCACCTTCACCGCCTTGCCCTTGTGCACGAAGGTCGAGTTGCGCGAGATGACGAGCAGGTCGTGGAAGCGTGAAAGCTCCGTAATGATGTCCTCGGTGAGGCCGTCCGCGAAGAACTCCTGCTCCGGATCGCCGCTCATGTTGGCGAGCGGCAGCACGGCGATGGACGGCTTCTTGGAGAACGCTGCCGCCGCCGCAGCATGCGTCGTACCCTCTGGCGCGGCTTTTGGATCCGCATCGAGCCGAATCCGGAAGACACGGATCGGACGGGCGATGTTCTTGACGCTCTGGTCGCCGAGATCCTCGAATGCGACGTCGTCCAGCCGGTTACCGACCTGATCGCGCACCGCGCCCGAGATGCAGATGCCACCCGGCTCGGCGAGCATTTCGAGCCGCGCCGCCACGTTGACGCCGTCGCCAAAGATGTCGTTGTCCTCGACGATCACGTCGCCCAGATTGATGCCGATGCGGAACTGGATCCATCGCGCCGGCGCGACGTCCGCGTTGCGTCGCGCCATCCGGCGCTGAACCTCGGCCGCGCACAGGACGGCGTCGGCGACGCTATGGAATTCGACCAGCATGCCGTCGCCGGTGGTCTTGATGATGCGGCCGTGGTTCTTCGCGATGGCCGGATCGATGAGCTCGATCCGATGGGTTTTGAGACGCGCAAGCGTGCCCGTCTCGTCAACCTCCATGAGCCGGCTGTAGCCGACCATGTCGGCGGCAAGGACCGCCGCGAGCCTGCGCTCTGGTCCAGGCACGTCCATCTCTTTGGTTCCTTAATCGCGCAGTCTAGCAGATGAAAGGCTTTTGCCAAAGCTTCAGCGCGAGCAGGCCACACCACCGCCGCTGCGCCCCGACTCAAAAGATAGGCGCCAACAATATCCTCTCACCCATGTTGACGGGCTTAAGCCGTGGCGCGACTTGTCCGAGCGGGTTGCCAACCAGAACAACTCTACCGGGAAAGACCCGGCCTAAGTTCAATAGTTTCGGCGATCACCAAGTAAGAGCCATGCGACTTGTAGATGCGTTCGCCGTTTTTTTAATCCGGGACGGCCTCTCCTGAACCACCAAACTCCTTCGGAAAATCCCTCAGCTTGGGAATGCCGTCTCGCATCGGCAAAACTGTCTGAGCGTAATTTACGTGTACACCGGGCGTAAATTTCAACGTCGGTAGTGTCGCCGCGAAAACGTCGACCAATCCCAAGGGCGGATGATTGGTCATCAGATGCCCGCCGCATTTCGCGCAATACTGACGCTGGCTGAGCTCAGTCTTCTGGAACGTTGCGACATGCTCGGCTCCCGATGTGATCCGTACCGCCTCCGGCTTCCAGAGGCTGAAGGCGTTTACAGGTCCGCCGGACCACGAACGACAAGAACCGCAATGACAATAGCCCATGGCCTCCGGTGACCCCGTGACCTCCAGTTTGACTGCGCCGCAAAAGCAGCTTCCAAAGTGAGGCATTGGCTCCCTCCTTCGAGTTCGTTCGCCATCGGCAGCGAGCGCAAGGGGACGCTCCGACGCTACATTAACAAACTAATTGGCGCGCCGCATCCCTCGATCGGAGAACGAAATGGCTCAATTGCGGTCCTTCGCGAATGTCCGGTTAGGGGTCATTCGCTACAGAAATGCGATGTCGGCACTACGTCGGCTCTTCCCCTGCGAGCGACCGAATAACCGACACCGCGGGATGTCTCAAACGTGCCAAGGCCGTCATTTCTGCGATGACGTTCGCAACCTCCGCGAAGGGGCATCCCATGGCGAAGGCCCGATTTTGCCAATGCCCGAGGATGGGAGTAACCTCAGGCTCAACTAGCCGATCATTGTGTGGAACAGGAGGACGTCATGCAAGCGATGGCCACCGAAACCTTCATCGGCAACATGCGCGGCCCGGTCATCAGGCCAATGGATGCCGATTATGACGCTGTGCGGAGCCTCTACAACGGGATGATCGATAAGAGGCCCGTGATGATTGCGCGATGTAGCGACGTCGCTGACGTTGTCGCTGCGGTCAATTTTGCAAAACAGAACGATCTCCAGGTCGCGATCCGCGGAGGCGGGCACAACGGGCCGGGCCTTAGTAGTGTCGACGACGGGCTGATGATCGACATGTCGATGATGAAAGGCGTGCGGGTCAATCCCGCCGCCCACACCGTCCGCGTCGGTCCCGGCTGCACGCAAGGCGATGTCGACCACGCGACGCATATCTACGGGCTCGCCGTGCCGGCCGGCATTGTCTCGACGACGGGTATCGCCGGCCTCACGCTTGGCGGCGGCACCGGTTACCTCACTCGCAAGCATGGCCTCACCATCGACAATCTGCTCGAGGCGGACGTCGTGCTCGCCGACGGTCGCATTGTCACCGCCAACAAGTCAGAGAACCCTGATCTCTACTGGGGCCTGCGAGGCGGCGGCGGCAATTTCGGCATCGTCACGAGCTTCCAGTTCCAGGCTCATCCGGTGAACATGGTCTATGCCGGTCCAGTGTTCTGGGATCTCGAAAATGCCCGGACTGTCATGCAGAAGTACAGGGATTTCCTGCCCAGCGCTCCCGAGGAACTCGGAGCCTTTGTCGGATTAAAGACCGTTCCACCGGTGGACCCGTTCGCGGCGGAGCATCAGGGCAAGCGCGCCTGCGCCATTATCGCCTGCTACAATGGTCCGACAGAAGATGGCCAGGCGGTGATGGCCAAGTTGCTCGGTGAGCTGCCCCCGCCGCTCTTCAACTGGATGGGCAAAATGCCCTATCCGGCCCTCCAGTCCATGTTCGATCCGTTCTTCCCGAAAGGCTTGCAATGGTACTGGCGCGGCGATTTCGTGAAAGAACTGACCGACGAAGCAATTGACGCCCATATCGCGCAAGCACAGAAACTACCGAGTACGCTCTCGCTCATGCATCTTTATCCGATCGACGGCGCTGTCCGTCGCGTCGGCAAGAGCGACACCGCCTGGAACACACGCGACGCGACTTGGTCGATGGTCATCGCCGGCATCGATCCCAATCCGCAAAAAGCGGGCGAAATCACACGCTGGACCAAGGCCTATTGGGAGGCCGTGCATCCTTACTCGGCTGACGGCGGCTATGTGAATTTCATGATGGACGACGGGGACGACAGCAGACTCAAGGCCACCTATGGCGACAACTATGATCGCCTTGTCGCCTTGAAGGGCAAATACGACCCGACGAACTTCTTCCGCGTCAACCAGAACATCAGACCGCTGCACTCGTAAACGATCACGCCGCTTCACGGTTCAAGCGTGCTTAAAGGGCTTTCTTAGAGCGTTCTTTCGATTCCATGAAATCGAAAGAACGATTGATCGTGTCGCTTTATCGCAGCTTGCGGGCTCTCGGCATGCAACCGGTAGAGTGTTCGCCCAGGCCTGGGATTTACATCGCGTTCGATGTACGCAGAACTCGCCATTCAGCGTCAGCCGCGCCGGCTCCCCTCTTTCAGATATCTTACTGCAGCACTTGCGCTTTCAGGTCAGGCAGCAAGCGGCCATACGACGAAACTGCCTGCCCAAGCTGGCATGCGTCGGAAACGGCCCGCCGCCGGCGCCTCACAGCATCCCGAGCGCCTGCATGTAGGTTTCCAAAATGGTCTCCTCCTCGGCGCGCTCGTTGGCGTCCTGCTTGCGCAGGCGGACGATGGTGCGCAGCGCCTTGACGTCGAAGCCGTTGCCCTTGGCTTCGGCATAGACGTCGCGGATATCGTCCGAAATGGTCTTCTTTTCTTCTTCCAGCCGCTCGATGCGCTCGATGATGGCCTTGAGTTGGTCTTTTGCAAATTTCGTCGCGGGCTCGTCCTGAACGGCGGCGGCAGAGGTGGCCATCGGGTACTCCTGAGGGAACTGACGGATGAGGCTGAAAGATCAAGCGCCGCACGCGTTGCCGCGCGGCGCTTTCCGGTTTGACCCTCAAGAGTGCGGTGCCTTGCGTCAAGGCAACAACGCATTCATCCACAGCGCACCCACAGGAAGGTCGTAACCGGACGAGCCGAAGCGGCATCCGGGGAGAACCCAGTCGTCATGCCCGGGCTTGTCCAAGGCTTGTCCCGGGCATCCACGCCTTGGCGACATTAAAGGAAGAAGACGCGGATGGCCGGGACAAGCCCGGCCATGACAGGACGCTGGAGAAGAGCGGAAGGATGAAGATTCAGTGCCCGCTCTGGGCCTTTTTCATCGCTTCGAGCTGCGCGGGGCTGGCGCTGTCCTGAAATTTCGACTTCCAGGTCTCATAGGGCATGCCGTAGACCGCCTCGCGGCTCTCGTCCTTGCTCATGGCGGTGCCCTTGGCGTCGGCCTCTTCCTTCATCCAGTTGGACAGGCAGTTGCGGCAGAATCCCGCCAGATTCATCAGATCGATGTTCTGGACGTCGGTACGGGAGCGCAGATGCTCGACCAGACGCCGGAAAACCGCGGCTTCAAGTTCCGTTCTGGTTTTGTCGTCAATCGTCATGGCCGTGATCCCGCGGTTTGGCGAGCATGATCCGGAAGACGGGGCAGATCGGCCCTCAGGACCAGGCTCCAACAATCAAATCGAGCATATTGATATCAGGTAGGAATTGTCACAGATTTTGCCACATCCGCGCGCAAAACCGGATGTTATCGGTGGTATTTTGGCCCCCGAGGTGGGAGACAGCCTCCCAGCCGGTTCCCACCGGGCCACGCGAAATCGTCAATCATTTGATATAGCCTCGCTGCATGACTGCAAAAGATTCTCTGCCTTCCACCCCCCTTTTCGCTCGCCTGACCGCCGGCCTGATGCCGGTGCTGGCGTTTGCGGTGATGTGCCTGTGGAACAGTTCGGCGGCGGCTGATTTTCGTCTCTGCAACAACACCGCGAGCCGGGTCGGCATCGCGCTCGGCTACAAGGACGCGGAGGGCTGGACCACCGAGGGCTGGTGGAACGTGTCCTCGCGCAGCTGCGAGACGCTGCTGCGCGGAACGCTTGTCGCACGGTACTATTATATCTACGCCCTCGACTACGACCGCGGCGGCGAATGGTCGGGGCAGGCCTTCATGTGCTCGCGCGACAAGGAATTCACCATCAAGGGCACCGAGAATTGCCTGGCGCGCGGTTTCGACCGCACCGGCTTCTTCGAGGTCGATACCGGCGAACAGCGAGCCTGGACCGTGCAACTGACCGAAGCCAATGAACAACCGGCGCAGCGGGTGCCGGGAATTCCCGGCACCGTCGGCCCAACCGGGCCCGGCGGCCTTCCCCAGGGCCTGCCCAACTCGCCGGGCGGAACGCCTCCGGGCGCGTCTGGTCTGCCACCAGCCGCAGCACCCGGAAGCAAGCAATGAGACGTCTGCGTCGCATCAAGATCCTCGCGACCCTCGGCCCGGCCTCTTCTGACAGCGCGATGATCCGCAAGCTGTTCGAAGCCGGCGCCGACGTGTTCCGCATCAATATGAGCCACACCCCGCACGACAAGATGCGCGAACTGGTCAAGACCATCCGCAATGTCGAGAGCAGCTACGGCCGCCCGATCGGCATCCTGGTCGATCTGCAGGGACCAAAGCTGCGGCTGGGTTCGTTCGCCGATGGCGCAGTCCAGCTCCATAACGGCCGGAGCTTTGTGCTCGATTCCGACAAGACGCCGGGCGACGAGACGCGCGTCCACCTTCCGCATCCGGAAATCCTGGCGGCGCTGCGGCCCGGCCATGCGCTGCTGCTCGACGACGGCAAGGTGCGCCTGATCGCGGAGGAGACCTCGCCCGAGCGCGTGGTCACGCGCGTAGTGATCGGCGGCAAGATGTCGGACCGCAAGGGCGTCAGCCTACCCGACACCGACCTGCCGGTCTCGGCGATGACGCCAAAGGACCGCGCCGACCTGGAAGCCGCACTGGTGACCGGCGTCGACTGGATCGCGTTGTCGTTCGTGCAGCGCGCCGAGGACGTCCTCGAGGCCAAGAAAATGATCCGCGGCCGAGCCTCCGTGATGGCCAAGATCGAAAAGCCGCAGGCGATCGACCGGCTTCCCGAAATCATCGAGGCGGCCGACGCCTTGATGGTGGCGCGCGGCGATCTTGGCGTCGAACTGCCGCTGGAGCGGGTGCCGAGCCTGCAGAGGCAAATGACGCGGATGGCGCGCCGCGCCGGCAAGCCGGTGGTGGTGGCAACGCAGATGCTGGAATCGATGATCCAGGCGCCGGTGCCGACCCGCGCCGAAGTCTCGGACGTCGCCACCGCGGTCTATGAGGGCGCCGACGCCATCATGCTGTCGGCCGAGTCAGCCGCCGGCAAATTCCCGGTCGAGGCGGTCTCGACCATGAACCGCATCGGCGAGGAAGTGGAACGCGATCCGACCTATCGCGGGGTGCTCAATGCGCAGCGCGCCGAGCCGGAGCCGACCGTCGGCGACGCCATCGCCGACGCCGCGCGGCAGATTGCCGAGACCCTCGATCTGTCCGCCATCATTTGCTGGACCAGTTCAGGATCGACCGCATTGCGGGTGGCGCGGGAGCGGCCGAAGCCGCCGGTCGTCGCCATCACGCCGAACATCGCGACGGGGCGCAAGCTGTCCGCGGTGTGGGGCGTCCATTGCGTGGTCGCGGAGGACGCGCATGACCAGGACGACATGGTCAACCGTGCCGGCTCAATCGCTTTCAGGGATGGTTTTGCCAAAGCCGGCCAGCGCGTGATCATCGTCGCCGGCGTGCCGCTCGGCATCCCCGGCTCCACCAACATGGTGCGCATCGCCTCCGTCGGATCCCGCAGCGACGCGGATATGTGACGGCGCCGTAGATGCCCGCACCGTCATTCCGGGGCACGCGTCAGTGAAAACCTCAGATGCGCAATTGCGCATCGTAGTTCGCGTCTTCGACGCGCCCCCGGAATGACAGCTAAGCCTGCAGCGTCGCGTCGAGCGTGATCTTCGTGTTCAGCAATTTCGATACCGGACAGCCGGCCTTGGCCATGCCGGCCAGTTCCTGAAACTTCGCGTTATCCGCGCCCGGAATCTTCGCCGTCAAGGCGAGATGCACCGAGGTGATGGCAAAACCCTCGCCGACTTTTTCGAGCGTGACGTCGGCCCTGGTTTCCATGTGCTCGGCGGTGAGTTTGGCCTCGCCCAGGATCAGCGACAGCGCCATCGTGAAGCAGGCGGCGTGCGCCGCACCGATCAGCTCTTCCGGGTTGGAGCCCGGCTTGCCCTCGAAGCGGCTGGCGAAACCGTAGGGATAGTCCTGCAGCGCACCGCTCTTGGTCGAGATCGCGCCCTTGCCGTCCCTGATGCCGCCCTTCCATTTGGCCGATCCGGATGTCGTCGTCATCTGTTGCTCCCTTAACGTCACCGATTGAAGTATCGATCACGCGTAACCTGGCGGAAGGTTGCGTCAAAGGAGTGTCGCCGACTGATGATTTTTTAGGCCCCCACCAGCGCCCTCGCCGGCAGCACCGCCTGCACCACGAGGCCGCGGGCGCGGGCGTCCATCACGCCGACCGCGCGCAGCGCCAATAGCGTGACGGTCTGGACCGCGTCGCGCAGTTTCGCGGGATCGTCGTTATGGTCCGGCGCCAGCGGTCCGACCAGCGATTCATGCAGCGCACCGAGCAGCGCGGTCGCCGCAAGCGCGGTGTCCTGCGCCGGCAGATGGCCCGCGCGCACCGCGGCATCGATCCGCGTTGCGATCTCGCCGGATATTTCGCGGCGGCTGGCGAGCCTTGAAGCCGTGACATCGACATCGACCGGCTCGGCCAGAATGCCCCAGGCGAGCTTGCGCTGCGACAGCACATGCACCGCGACCGTGGTGACGGCGGCGGCCAGCGCCGACGAGGGGCCAGGCGCCGCATCCGCGGCGCGGCGGATCGCGGCCAGTTCGTCGCGCGAGACTTCCGCGATCAGCTCCGAAATCAGGTCGGCCTTGGAGGGGAAATAACGGTAGACGGTGCCGGCGGCGACGTTGGCGCGAACCGCCACCGGCGCGATCTGTACCGCGGCCATGCCGCCGTCGGCGGCGGCACTCCGCGCCGCTGCCAGAATGGCGCTGCGCCGCGCCGCCAGCCGTTTCACCACCTGATGGGTTCGCCGATACACCATGGCGCGTTTTCCCCGTCCCCGGCGCGGTTACGCCCGAACGGGCGGGCAGAACGCGCGCATCTTCAATGTTTTGAGCGATTGAGCGCCAATCGCCTTGAAGAAGTGAACAACTATTCAGGCCGGATGACAAGCCGCAAAGCAAATATGACAGCCTGGAGGATATTGCAGGCTTCCGGATCGCATTGATGCGGCGATCCTGGCGCCCGCCTCGTCGACGGCGCAACCGGCATCCCTGCCGGATTCGGGCGACCCAGCCGCTCCGCTGAACAGCGCAAAAATGTTGAGTTTATCTTCCGAAATCACTGAGCGGTTCGGTTAACTCCTCCTTCGCCAAACATCGTCATTTTCCCGCGCTCGCGCGCGCAATTTTACCGGAGTGTATGGCGGCCGTGTTCCAGTAGCGGAGCCCCGGCGCCATCCTTGCGCCTGCCCCACCCAGACAAGATGCAGATGTCCATTTCCTTTGCCAACCCGATCGCCAATGGCGCCAATATCCGCAGCATCGCACGAGCGTTGGTACCGCTCCTTGCCGGTGCCGGAGTCTATCTGCTGTTTTTGTCGATCGGCGAAATCCTGCTGCGGGATTCGGACACCCTTTGGCAGATCAGGATCGGGCAGTGGATCGTCGAGCATGGCGCCATGCCCTACACGGACGTTCATTCGTTCACCCGGTTTGGCGAGCCCTGGATGTCGAGTTCCTGGCTCTCACAGGTGCTGTTTGCCGTCGCCTATGGATCGATGGATTGGGCCGGGCCGGTTGTCCTGACCTCGCTCGCGATCGGCGTGACGGTTGCGATCTTCATCTCACTGCTCGAGGAATATATCGACCCGGCACGCTCGATCCTGATCGTCACGCTGGCGGTGCTGATGTCGGCAACGCACTTCCTGGCGCGCCCGCACATGTTGGCATTCCCGGCGATGGTGGCTTTTGTCGGCGGGCTGATGGCGGCCGCGGATCGTCGCGATCATCCGTCGTGGCTGTTGCTGCCGGTGTTGGCGCTATGGGCCAACCTGCACGGCGGCTTCGTTCTGGGACTGGCGCTGATCGGTCCGATCGGACTGGAAGCGGTGTGGTGCTGCGAACCCAGGCGCCGCGTTGCGCTGGCCGCGCGCTGGGCGTTGTTCGGCCTAGCCGCCGTTGCGGCGTGCTGCTGTACGCCCTATGGCTGGAACACCTTGCTGGGCGCCGTGAAAATTCTCAGCCTGGGCAAGCTGCTGACGCTGATCTGGGAGTGGATGCCGGCCAATTTCGGCTCCATCAGCTTCTTCGAAGTCGCGCTGCTCGGGCTGATCGGCCTCGCCTTCTTTCGAGGGCTGGTGCTGTCGGTGCCGAGAATCCTGCTGCTGTTGGGCCTGATCTGGATGGCTCTGTCGCATGCCAGGAACATCGAGGTCTTCGCATTCCTGGCCCCGCTGGTTCTGGCCAAGCCGTTTGCCGAGCAACTGGGAACGAGCCAAACTGCCGTCGTTCGAGAACTCCAGTCCCGGTCCCGTGTCGTGATGCTTGCCGCGCTCGCGGTCGCCATCGCGGGATGGGCTTCCACCAAGACGTTCGCTGCGCATCATCCGTTTTCGTTCCTCGAGTTCCAGACCCCGGTCGCCGCGGTCGACGTCCTCAAGCAACGGCAGGCGCAGCGGATATTCAGCACGGCTCCGTTTGGCGGCTATCTGCTTTCCCGCGACATCAAGACTTTCATCGACGGCCGCGCCGAGCTGTACGGCGAACAATTCGTCATCGATTACTTCGATGCGGTCGAGGCCAAGGACGTCGATCTGTTGCTGCGCCTGCTTGAGACGTACCGGATCGATGCCACCCTGCTCAATCCGACGCTGCCCGCAACCAAGTTGCTGGATCACCTGCCGGGCTGGAAGCGGCTGTATGCGGATGACATCGCGGTCATCCATGTCCGCGACGACCGGCCGGGGACCACGCCATCCGCGGTGCCGGGATTGCCCCGCTAATCAATTCCCCGTCTGCAATTCGCCGAAACGCTCCCAGCTCTTGCCGCTAAAGCGCATGAACTGCATCTGATCGACCGGGACGTGGTCGGTCGGCGAGGTATTGATCTTGATGCCCGGCAGCAGCATCGGCAATTCCAGATCGTGAATCGAATAGGCCTGCTTCAAGATGTTCTCGGTCGACAGATCGTCGCCGCAGGCTTTCAGCACGGCCTCCAGCGCCATCACGCTGTTGTAGGAGTTGACGTAGTTGGTGTCGTGCTGGTCGGCCTCGGGCACGTATTTGGTCATGAATTCCCGCCAGCTCTTGACGCCGGTATCGTCCTTCCAGGCGGGATCGTCGGGGTCTTTCACATAGGCGGTGGAGAGAATGCCGATGCCGGCCTCCAGCCCCGCGGGCTCCATCACCGTCGAAACCCAGACCGCGACGTTGGAGAGGAAAGTCATCGGCCGCCAGCCGATCTCATGGGCCTTGCGGATCGATTGCGCGGCGAATTTCGGCGTCGCCGCGATCACGAACACGTCGGCGCCGGAGGCCTTCAGCTTGACGATCTGCGAGTCGATGGTCGGATCGGATATTTCGTAGGTGGCACCCGTGACCAGTGAATCGTATTTCTCGCCGAGCACGTCCTTCAGGCCCAACAGATAGTCGCGGCCGAAATCGTCGTTCTGCGAGATCACCGCGAATTTGGCATTCGGATTTTTCGCCAGCTCATAGCGCGCGTAAAGCCGCGCCTCGTAGCGGAACGGCCCCTGCACGCCCAACGTCGCCTGCGGGTATTGCGTCAGGTCGGCAAATTTCGAGGCGCCCGAGCCGATGAACAATTGCGGGATGTTCTTGGCCTGCAGATATTTCGCGATCGCGGTGTTGTGGGCCGTGCCGATCGAGGAGAAGATCAGCGCGACCTCGTCGCTCTCCACCAGCCGCCGCGTCTGCTCCACCGTCTTCGGCGGCGCGTAGCTGTCGTCGAGCGAGATCAGATTGACCTTGCGGCCGTTGATGCCACCGCGCTCGTTGATCATCCTGAAATAGCCGACCTCGCCCTTGCCGAGCGCGCCGAACGCGGACACCGGCCCGCTGTAGGGCATGGTCTGCCCGATCCTGATTTCGGTCGCGGTGACGCCCCGCATTTCGGCGGCAATTGAGGCCCAAGGCAAAGTCAGCACCGCCAGCGCGCTCAGCGCGCCAAGTCTCGTGACGAAACGCATCGACGCCTCCCCCCGTTTATTTCGCCGCGCTCAAACAGCAACCGCGGCCGGCGCGGTTCGTCCGCGCTCTCCTCACGCGGAAACATGCCATGACGGGCGGATGGACGCCAATCGTAATCATTATGAAACAGAAGCAAAAAAGCAGCTTGTGGCAACAAGGCCGGGACTATTTCGGTCGCTTGCTCCGCTGGTCCTTCGGAATGACGAACTTCAATCCCGACCAGACATCATCGATCGCACAGACCTTGATGTCGACGAGGCCGAGCGGAAGCGCCGTGTCCCGCACCACGACATCCGTCAGATCGGTCGCCACGCCGGAAGCCCTCTTCGGCCATGACACCCAGATCATGCCATCCGGCTCGATCGCGGCCCGATAGCTAAGCAGCTTGCCGGCGAGCCCCGCGGCTTCGGTGGCGAACACGTGCACCATGTCGAGCGGTGCCTTCGCAGCCCTCGCCAGCGTCACGTCATCAGGCAATTCACCGACGACGTCGCAATAGGCGACGCACAGGCCTGCCGCAAAAATGCGAAAGCCCGGCTTGATGCCGAGCTTT
>WNFR01007204.1_pt1 | contig 16051 bp, 16 predicted proteins | sample 5400221 | NCBI WGS metagenome assembly WNFR01 (sample SAMN13153357, study PRJNA577476) | soil metagenome | isolation source: 40 cm soil under Madrone tree | place: USA:California | collected 2016-06-14 | reverse complement strand
ATCTCCGCGTCGACAATCCCATGCTCGTCGTGCGCTCCTGTGGCAGGCGCAACAGTACGGAGGACGACGGACCATTCGACTCGGCCAATGCCAGCGTGGGCACGGGTATATGCTTGGTCTGCGAGTGACGATGCTTGGATGGCTGGGGTGGGTCGACGTCCGCTGCGGTTGGGGTGTATGGCGGACGCCTTTGGCGTCGTGCTGTCCTCCACAGACAGGGACGACGCAATCTCGGGCTGGGGAGGTGCGTCGGGTGCGGTGCGCAGTGCACGGAGACGGGATAACCAAAGCGGGAGAGCCGATATGCTCGCTTGGATCCTCAGTGACAGGGATCCACGTGCCAACTATGACCTGATGACATCGGCTCAGGTAAGTGACTACCAGATGACTTGCCACCTCCACTGGCCGACGCTGCAGTGGTTATTGTCGTCCAGAAACATCGTTATTGTGATTGTCTGATGGCTTGTCACGATTGGAAGAACCTGATGCCTTCTTGAATATGCCGTGTGACAAAGTCCAATCTTGATAAACGATCTTGTCAGGAATGCCAAGTGGAAGATACAATCACGCATGGATGATGAATAGGGAGGGGAAATGCACAAGACGGTCCTTTTTGTCAAGGGCGTTTGGCGCCTTCCCATGGGGTGGGTGCAAATCAGGCTTATCAGAATAATTAATAACTTGCGGCTCTGCTTTTGTGACTCGTTTGCCAAAGCAAGATGAAAATTCACATCAGGAAAAAAACATACAGAGAAATGATGGCCAACAAAGTGCGACTTTCGATACAGCAACACCCCATTTCGTGGTCCATGTACTGGATAAGTTTGGTCCACTACCTATGATCCGGCCACCATGTCTCGCGTTGGCGTCATAAAAGGGAAAGGCTACTTTTTACTCACTGTTTTGTATTCATCGTATAATGTGGCAACGACATGTTTTCAACACAAATATCCTTCCCAGACGAATCTAGAGTGGGATGCCCTGATTAGAGAGGAACTTGTAAGACAGGAAGAGACAAGTTTGGGTCATTCCGCGGTCCCTACCAACGTCATTCCTTGACTAGCTTGACTTGTCGTCGGGACCAAAACTTGCTATAGTCTCTAAACGCCGAACGGTTGGCACCATAGATTGGATTCACCCTTGCTTGGCAGTTCGTTTTTGACGCCGTAGAAGTAAGAAACTTGAAACTTGAAGCTTGAAGTTCCGAGGTGATAAACGCCCTGTTTTCGATATGATCAGATCATTGGGCAGGGTACGGATACCATGAAAAAGGTAACGGTGCCCCGGCCGTGCGTCCGGCCAGACTTCAAGATACTCCCATATTCACTAGCAATAATCAGGGGCACGAACGCCGGGTTAGAGAGTTCATGCCAGGAATACCGTACAGGGCTACGGTGAAAATCGATCATCCGGGTCGACCGGCAGTCTATGATCAGGGTATACTTCACCGCATCTTCGGGCATTCACGGCTTCATAGACCTCACTAGGTGATCAGATCATCCAGTTCGTAGAGACACGTTCGTGATTAGTGAGGCTCTCAGGAGGTCACACTACTTGTACCACCTTCGGCATATCCGCGTCTACGACACCCCTGCAGAATAATACAAAAGAGAACGTTGATGTATTTCACGAGGCTTATCCAAATCTTCTGCTCATCACGTAACAGGTGATTGTGGAAGGAAGACGAGCCGACCATGGTCGGAATATACTTCCCAGGCAGAGACAAGGGGCCAAAGGAGGGGACGTTTCTCTACAGCCACTCAAACTGCCGTGATGCGAAATGAGAAAAATACAGTACCCCATCATTATCATTTTCATTGTGATCATCTATCCACAGCTGCATGCCAGCGCGTTTGGGGAGGGACAAGTCACTGGCTAGCGGACACATCGTGGGTGAAGACAATTATTATATGCCAGTAGCAGGTTTTCTATTCACTGGGGAAACCTCTGCAAAGTTGCGCTGTGGTCACTTTGCCGCTGCAAGCTGTGTGATGTTTATGGAAGCTGTAAGAAATAAAACAGGTGTACCGACAGTATCGGGACCGTTGACGCGGGCAGAAGCAGCGGAAAGACACGCCTATCAACACTTGAAATTGACAGCCAATAATCCAGTTTGGCTAGGCCATCAGCAGTCAGACCAGTTAGTTTCGCGGGCGCCACAATACCGTGATCGAGGGATAGCAAGCCTTGGACGGAGTGATGTAGGACTGTTATCCACCAGGCCTTTTTCGCAAGGCGGCGGATACGCCTGCACCGCCAAAGACAGATCCTCGATCCTCGGACGTAAAGGTATTTAGTTCCGGTGTATTTGTTTCCGCCGGCGGGCTCGTGCCTGCTCCTATCAGCATTGGATGTCTTTGACCAGTTAAAAGCTAGGACAGTGACCGCAGCACATAGCCTCGAGGTCGGTGTTACTTAGGATAGGGGGCCAAGGGGCACTGCCCGTGTTCAAACCAACGGAGCGCAGCAGCTTCAAGGGTTATTCAAGAGACAGGCTGCCAGACAGGCCCTGGAATAACGCGAAAAACACTGTGCAGGTTTGATCAGGGGTTACACCTTACCTCGCGAAACGGTCTGTTCGACGCCAGCGCTGCGGTTTTCGAAGGTATTACAAGGAAGGTGACGGTACCAGTAGGCCAAGCCGCTAATGCCGACGAGTTCGAATAATTTACTACAGCATATGATCTCTCCATCGACCGAAGGGCAACACGTCACATTTTCAACTGAATGGCACTTACATCGGCCTAGGAAGGAAAGTTCAATGGGGGACGAGGAGGGGGGGATTAAGATGCAATAGAACGCACTCGATCTGAGCGATGCTGTCACTGCATACGAAGGTGGTGAAGTTCCTTCCATCGCCAGTCGATCAAAGGCCGAGGACGTTCTCCCGAGCCGGGCCAACGCCGTCAGCGCGTTTCCGATCGCGAGGAGCCAGCCTGAGGGCAAGGGCGTGCAGCAGCTCGCGGTGGATCCGGACAGCACTGCATGAGCAAGCGATGTGAAAGAACCGAATCGGTACGAGCGGCGAGCGGTTCAGGAATGCCTCTTTGTGGGCCTGCCCGAGGGTCGGCACGGGGCGCCCGTTGGGTGGGCCACAGCGCTGCGTGGAAAGAAGCGTGCTGCGCCGTTTCTTGATGGATGAAAAAGAATTGAGATAGGGTACGTTAATTTGAATTTGAATTTGAATTGAATTATATCAATGCATCGACAAGTGATGACCGCCGCAAGGCTGCGCGTTAGGCAGAGCTCGCCACCCGGACATTCCACTGAGATCATTTGAATCCGGACCCAGACGTGAACCCAACGCGGAACCAAACTCGACAGCCGATCTCCAGCTGGTCCGAGTCGGATGTAGGGCTAGCTCCAGAGCGCCCCGCGCTTGGGGAGGTTTGGGGGTACGCCTCAAACGATCCAGGTCTAATTTACCCGCAGTCATTACCCGCAGTCATACGCGTGCCGGCACTGGCCTGGCCGGGAGCAGATGACACACGGACAAGTTGCTAGGCCTGGGAAGGTCGTTTTACACTAACTCCCACCCCTCCGCGCCCGGAGCTCGAAAACGGCAAGACCTGGCATCGGCATCGGAGTCGATGGCGGGTCGTTCCATGCACATTTAACTATGCCTGCAGGACTATCATAAACGGCCGGGTACAGCGCCGCATCGAGCAAAAGAGCCCAGAACTTGAGGATCTATGCCGCAGACGTCAGGTCATTTGGGCAACAGGAGAGACGGCTGGGGCAGAGGATGTGCGGTGTTGCTAGTGGTGTAAGACGAAGGGATCGTTATCATCGGACTAACAGAATCGGAGGGGCGAGATGAGACGAGACGAGGTTGAGACGGGGCAAGACGAGGGGGCCGCAAGACGGGATACGACGCGCACGGGGACTTCCGTCATCGGGATATCAAGTAGATCTTAAGCCGGTCGAAATTTGGGGAATCCGATCGTCCGGGATGTGTTGCGAGTAGGTCCCGTACCAGCACTACTGTATGTCATTATCGCTTACGACATGGACCCACTTGAGACTGGACTGACAAGACAGCGTTAAATTTTTTTTTGATGTGTTCGATAGATTTCACTAAATCACTCACCAGGTGGCTCCCAGAAGATGCCTGCTGCCAGGCGATAAGTATGGGCAAGTGACAGCCGTGCCACGTTGAGCACACGAGTCCAGGGTTTCTCCGCTGTTCGATTTCGGAAGGGAAGACGAGACCATAGAGACCAGCACAGAAGCTGGATCTCACACAGAGTTGTGCTCGGATGGCACAAGAGCCGGAACTTGAGGGGGGAAGAGAAAGGGAAATTTGTCGCCTGCAGGCTCGCACTTTAGGGGGCCTTGACAGATAGGGGAATGATAATCAGGTTTTAGTTACACGAGAGGGCGTGGTTCTCTGAGTGTGATTAAATAAATAATGAAAGTACGAGATGGCGTCCCAGCGAGAGCAGAGCGTACATACATACATACTTATGATATGAGGCCGCGAAGCGTCGCCACGGGTCCGCAACCCAGAAAAGATTAGAACAAGAGAAACCACAGATAAGCGAGCAACAGATGGACTGATAATAGGAATGTAAATAGCTACGGCACGATAATTAATCAGCAGAGTCAGCACCGCCATCGGTGGATCTGGTTTCCTCTGTAGTTGTAACGGAAAGTGGTGGTGTGGGTGAGCGCTCGATCTTCGCCTCCGGACTTTTTGGTATCGCTTCTGTGCCAGTAGCCGATTCCAAAAGACCGTTGGGTGCGATACATGCCAAAGCCATGTGCGGAATAGACTCACGTTCAAAGCGTCAAGACGGCTAAATGTCTTTCCACAGCCTTGGCACGCGTTATTCTGGGACTTTGCCGAATGTAGAGCTTGGTGTCGCCTGTGCTTGTCTCGTAAGGGGATACGAAAGAGAAAAATACGAATAACGTCACGTACTTGCAGTCGTGTTGTCGAGCGAAGCCCTTGTTGCACCCAGGCCACTCGCACTTGTACGGACGTTCTTCCGTGTGCGACCTCAGGTGACCTGATGCGGGTTTAGGCGTCAGTCAGAGCTCGTTGGGCACAAAGTGTCCCGGGCACCTCTCAGATTGAACCGTCTAGTAAACGTGCTACCACAACCCGGAACAGGACAGAGAAAGTTCGCCTCGTTCCGACGCCGACTCGCGCTCGCGGCTTGAGTGGCAGAAGTCGTCACCTGCTGTCGTTCGACTTGAAAAATGGGTGGGAGCCGGCACACGGTCCCTGGCGTCGCCGGGGAAGTGGTGGGACTTGAAACGGTGCTCACTGCGGAGAGAGGGGGTGATGAAGATGGGATGGTTTGAGCGTGATTGTAAAATGAAGCAGGCGAAGGGGTGTAGTATGCTTCCGGATCTGTGGGACTCCGCTTGCCGTCGCGGCGCGCAGAAGGATAAGGTGGGTTGGCGGCGTGCGGATGAGGTGATCGCAGTGGGGGTAGAGGCGGTAGTTGAGACGGCTGGGTTAGATGGGAGCCAATTGGTGGTATGTGGAGAGGAGGGGCATGAAATGGATAGTGCCCGGAAGCAGGGGCCAGCCCTCCAAATGGATATGAATGAGGCGGGACATGAGCGGTCGGTGGCATGTCTAGGACCGGACGGCGAGCTAATACACGAGTAGAATTAGTGTCCCTTTCCTGCTGAGACACGACGATGGAAAGTTTGGGAGGAGAGGCTGGATTAAATGGAGGAGCTGATGGAGGAGGAGAGGATGAGGAGCTTGCGCCGGGCAGCTGGAGGGGGGTAGGGATAGTAGTAGTAGAAGAAGAATGAGATGAAGAAGAGGAAGCGGAGGTGTGAGAGCGAGAGGGAAGAGAAGCAGGGAAGGGAATAAGCTGTGGTGAGGCGCTGGTGCTTGCGCCTGGTGTGTCCCATAAGGCGTGGGGTGAGTGCGCCCGGAAGGGTTGAGCAAGTGGGTGCATGGACAACAGGAGTGCAAGGGCAGGGCTATGCCAATCCCAACTCAAACAACATGTTGCCGCAACAAGTTTAACAGCACATTTAGGTGAGGTTCGGTTCGATTTGGTGGCTGTGTAATTGATCGTCTCGCCTACTCTCTTACAAATATATCACTGTCTAACAATCGCCGTCGCCGCATCAACTCACTTTCTGTTATGATCTCTCCTCCAACTCCCCTTACAACCCTCTCAATTCCCTTCGGTGTACGAGGCGGTGTCCGAATCCTATCATTCGTCTTCATCGCCGATCTCTCACCATTAATCTCCCTCCTCGCCTTGTATGCCGCCATCCCTTTCCGAATCTTTTCTCGCCGCGCCCCTTCCTCTTCCTTGTGCCTCTCTGGGCTTCCTCTGTGTGCCTTGGCAACCGACTCGACACAATTTTCGAAATCCGCTTCCATCCCACATCCGAGTATTTCATCAGCAGAGGGCGCCAAGATACGCACTCGTGGAACAGTGTCACCGTCCAGGCGCACTCGGACAGAGTCACTGTTGCTGGAACGCCCTGCGCTGCCGTCGCGGAATGCCCACGGAAAGAGGCGCGAGAAGAAACGAGAGTTAGTCCCCTCGACCTCACTGGTCTGCAGGGACGACACGTCCAACGGAGCGCGGCTGTCCACTGGCGAAACAGTAGCGAACACGCTTTCGATCCAGATTGCAAGATCGTCAATTGCGACTTGTGCCTCCGGCATCAACGAGGGCATTTGAAGATATCCGTGGCTCCAACCAGAGAAGATTTGCATTTGCAACCAGTCTTCATCGCTCTCGACGTCGAGGCTCTCCAGTTCGTCTTCTAGCTTTTGCAATTCGGCGCTCTCCATGTTGCCACGGCCCTTGGCTAGCGTCCCGCGAAGCTCTTCATGGCGCTGCCGCTTGGCCTCCCGAACACGTCCCGCGAAGATGATCGTGTCATCTACAAGCGGGTCCTTTTCGCCGCACTGGAGCAGAAGGGGAGGGAACTTTGCAAGAATTTGCGCGGGCGTGAGGATCGGCGAGATGTGGTAATCCGACGCAAAATCAGGATTGAGGTGAGGACCAATGTACAGAATGGCCATGGCTCGCATCTAGGAACGCTGAATCCCGTTTGTACGACACGACGAAACGACGACCTACCATAGAAGGTGAAATGATGCGATCTTGGAAGTAGCCAGATCGAGAAGTCATAGTTAGACGCATACCGATAGGCGCGTTCTTCCGGTCGTAGGCAGCGCGTCTGCGCTTCTTTGTAACTTCCACGTTCGCCTTACGAACTTCAGCCGCTAGCTGCGCTTGAGCGTCCTCATTCAAAATTTCTTGACTACGGCTTTCTCCAAGATGCACTGTGTTCAGTGAATTCGATTCATGATCGAGGGGTGAGGCATATTTCTCGGAAACAGGAGAATGATGCCATCGGATACGAGCCTCGATAGGGCGGCTTTCTTCAGGCTCGCGCTCTCCCTCTTCCTCTTCGCTCGACGAATCCGTGAACCCATAAGGGCCTGTGGTGGTTTCATTTGGTTGAAATTGTAGTTGAGATCGTGACTGCCGCAACTTGGACCGTTTCGCAGTTGATGAGGATCCAGTTATTGAAGTCAAGCCCATCCCAAAAGTCTCTCGCCAGCTCTTCTTGTGAACCGGAGACGTGGACCTTCGCACTTCGTTCACCATAGACAACGGATTAGCATGAGAAAGATGGTCTTTAGCACCACGAAGCTCCCTTGCCCAACCCTCATTGCCGCCGTCATCATCAGACGAGTAGAAGAGACTGGACGACCGCCTCCGTATGAGTGACGGGGTCTTTGAATGCTGCCTCAGTTCGTCGGCTTCGGTTTCCTCACGAAGGACTTTCAAATGGGAAGGTGTCATCCATGACGTGAAGTTAAAGTCCAAAGCTGGGTAGCTCAGCAAGACAGCCACAGGGAGGGGAAGAGGTGTAGATGGACGGGATGTCGGTGCAGGGTATGGCAATGTGGAATCCGACAAGAGGAGATTGTGCTCGATAATCCTAATAACGCAGCCCGTAGCCAGGCAACCTCCACTGGGTCGAGATTAGATAAACCGACACCTGCGGGTGGCGAATGTTGTACGTACGCGGAATCTCCTGAAAGGACAATGTCGAGGTCTTCGCCAGCCATACCAATGACTTTTCCTTTCGATTCAACAATAATCTGATACGCGTCAAAGATCTCATCAATTGCAAAGGGATACGGATCTGTGTAGGTTTCATTCATTAAGTGTGACAACAGGTGGATGAGTGTGAGAAACCGACATTCTGGGGCCTTGCCATAATCGAGGGAGATCACTGGCTTGCCTGTTTTCACGGCCCAGGATCGAAGACGCTCTTCATGATGCTTGGGTCCCATTGAGATAAAGCCACCTCCCGGGACATCGAAAATCAAGTCTCGTTCGGAGGAAAGAGCGATCAGGGGATCTTTGGATGAGTTAAGTCCTTGACGGGGAGAGTAGAAAAGGTAAGTTGTGATAGGTCGCGTGTATGGAGATGAGTGTGGGCGAGGTAAAAGGATCTTGCGACACAGGGCGACGGGCTTCTTGTGACTGATGAGTTGAAGCTAGTAAACAAGTTATTAGATGAATGGCCGGCTACGATAAGTCTTCTTACGAAAGGGTTGCTCGTCTTCTCCCATGTTACACGAAGCATCTCAACGGTAGGAGCCGCCCGGAATTTACGAAGCTATTAGGTGCTACGTTTAGCAGTGCAAACAAGGCGATGATCAAACGCACCTTCTCGTCAGCTTCATTAGCGAAGATGATGTAATATACGGAAAAAATGATCGAGCAGATATCTCGCAGCCACTTCTGGCGAATGTGCATGGCAGTTGCGAAGCCCGCATCCAAGCCAGTGTTGATCCAAACAGCGCGATAATATGATGGGGCATACTGCAAGACATGTTTACAAGAAGGGACACAAAGAGGCGAGATGAACGCACGAGGCGTGCCAAGGGCTCGGGGGCTGTTGGAGAAGGAAGTTGAGCTTCGCGAGGCTCCTAAATCAAATGTGAGAACTCACCATCGAGCCCAATCAGTTTGTCAGCATTGCGCATGGCATACACCGCTGTCAAGGTGCTGACAATGATTTGCCACGGTGTAAAGTCATCTACAAAGGGATAAGAGATGCTGGGGACAATGTATCTGGGCATTGCACCATACCGATTCTCCGGTTCAAGGATCGTATCCAGAGGATGCGAGGCCCTCGGGCGTCGCCCCATGTTATTCTCCATAGCCAAAAGAAGATAACTAGAAAAACCTGAGTGGTAATAATGAATGATGAGATACAGACGTAAAGGGATATGAAGAAGGCTGACTTGAGTGCGTTTCCAGGAAGGACTGGGAGTGCCGACGATGTGATCAATCATGATAAATGTGAGTGTATGCTAATGGTACAGAGAATGAAAGATAGTTGATGATGTTGAGTCGCGCATCGCAGGCGAAGTACTTGACCAGTCTCTCGTTTTTTCATGTGATTCATCGCTAAGTTATTGTCACGTGTTCGGCGGGTGGAGCCGTCGCGTCGGATCGTTTCACTGTCTGTTTCGACCAACCAAGCGCCATCGATGTCAATTGCTTCACAGATCACATTCCCATTTGCCACTCAGACAGGTAACGCTACGCATATACGTGATCAAACGACGTTTACATGTCTCTTCAGAGCTCTCCAGCGTTTTGCTCGGTGGTTCCGTCGTTTCTGTATCCGATGATTTTTTTGCCGAGGTCCACCATCTTTTGCTCACACCAGTAGGCACACGTGCCCCTCACCCGCATGGGTCATTCATTCTCCATCGCACAGCCCGCACGGAGCCTGAAGGGGCAGTTCGGTCCCAACGGTGCACTCTACGATGGCTGGGAATCCCGTAGACACAACCCAGCTTACGATTGGTGAGCGTTTTACTGTGTCCAGATCCACATGTTGCCCAACTCCGTTGTCACAGGGCGATCATCAAATTAGGAACGACAGGGTCAGTTAAAGGTTTTGATATTGATACGAGTCACTTTAATGGTATGTCTGCTAAGGATCGAAGGATAATTTTCTGATACGTTTCTCAAAAGGCAACGAAGCTCCCGCAGCATCTGTGCAAATTTTGCATATTCCAGACGGAGACGGAGAAGATTTGCCCACGGCCAACGATGCACGCGTGCGGTCATGCCAGGTGCTATTGCTAGTGACACGTCACTGATCCCATTTGTAGTGGCTACAAGTTCTCTCAAGGTCACCTTTAGGCCCTTCGGCGAGGCACTTTTTCACGATACCTGAAACCCAGCCCGTTAACTATGTAAAGTTAAACATGTATCCTGATGGCGGTATTGTAAGTGATCACGGAAGTAATGCTTATTTATTACCTTCAAAATATTATCTTCAATAGGCTCGATTTCGCGTATATGGTGACGTCGTACCCATCCACCCCAAATCTCCGGACGATGTGTTTGACTTTGCGCATGTGTTTGCGGGAGGCAAGGTGGTTTTCACGTCGGACCAGCACTTTGGTGTGGGGTCTAACTTAATACTCCCGGGTCGAGGTTGGTTCGTGATGACATAGAACGATGCCCACCCTCATGTTTCACAGGGAAGGACATGGGTGATGGATGGGAGACCAAGCGGAGCAGGCAGCCCACGCATAAGGATTGGGCAATTATTAAGCTGTATGCGTTCGCACATTCCATCGTTATTCTCACCACCTGACACTTTGTCACTCCAGGGGAGAAGCCTGCTATTTGTCACATGTCGTTGTTGACACGGCGCATTTCAAGGGCAATTTTCCTCAGTCCTGCGAACTTGACGCCATCAACAGCAACGCGGACATACCTCCTCATTCCACATCACATTCTCCCCCTCCGACTTGTTATCCCTCTTCAGAGAGTGGGGCCCCGACCACGAAGGAAAATGGGTGGACATCAGTCCTTCCACGAGTGGACCTTGGCCCACATTGCGAGCATTTTTTCCAACTGGATAACCATGGGAAGGGTACATTTACTCACGTACGACTAACGATATTTCCGGATGGAGGGATCAAGCGTGTGCGCGTGTTCGGCAGCAAAAACCTAACCCCTGGCCAGGAGTTGCTCATAGATAGCTTTGAGAGGGTGGAGACCATCGACCAGACTCCTCGTGGCGTGGCGTCTGAGAAAGTTAATTCAAGTTGGCGAAGAATACCAGCACTCCCCCTCACACATGAGGCGTTTGCACCGTTTGGCCAGGTGATCCAGTCATACGAGGACGTGACCGCCGCACCACGCTCATTGAAAGTCACACCGGCGAATTTTGGCACTGCCATCAAGTACCACAAGTTTTCCTTGCTTGAAAGTAGTTACCCATCTGAACTAGGCGCTACCACGGGAATATCTGTGTATAGGTGCCAGTCCGCAAACATTGTGAAGAGTGGGACAAGGAGGGAAATCAGGCTACATGCATTGGAGAGACACCTACACACGAACCAGGCATTCCTCCCCATGGGACATGATAAAGACAAGACGTATCTTGTTGCGGTTGCCAAGACAGGGTCAGACGATCGACCAGATATCGCGAGCTTGCGTGCGTTCGTTGCTCGAGCGGACCAAGGGATTATGTACAACACGGGTGTTTGGCGTGAGTGGAATTCTATTATATCGCGCCTGTCGATATGGCGCTCATGACCCGTGCAGACCAACCAATGACGGTAATGGACGGGGTCAGTGTTCCCCTGTAATTGAAAAGGTAGAACTTCTAACTATAATACATACAGCCCATGGACCTGGCTTGCGTAGAAACGCAGATAGGCAACGGTGACGCTGCAGATTGTGAGGTGATCGAATTTAGAGAAGAGTCAAGTGGGGGAGTACATATCGTAGTGTAACTGAGGACTGTGTAGTTACCCAAATTAGAAATGAGTCGGTCGGAGTACCAAATTAGCTTAATGCCGGCGGGCGTGACTGAGTCCTCTCTCCTGCTTGCTCAACTCCAACCTTCTCATACCCCACCGTCGCTCATGCAGGAAGTTGAATCAAGAAAGCGCCCACTTGTAGGCGACCCTGACCCTCTTCCCTCCAAGAAACGTGCCGTGTCAGTAAATGGTACAGCTATCCTCGTCAACGGTAATGTACATACTACTCCTCCAATAGACGAGGAGCCAAGGGATCAGGATAGTTTGGAGGTGAGCAACCAGGCGCACACCATCTCTCTAGCTGTGGTCCCTTAATTTACATTTCTCATATATTTGCGCTTTCGTTCAAGCAATTTCGCAAGGAGGCCATTTTCCGCCGCATGAGACATTACTCGCGAGAAAATGAGCGGAGCCAAGCGAGAATTGCTGAGCTAGAGCGTCTTAAGAGTACTTACGAGACCAGCCTTGCAGTTATGGGGGCTTGTTGGACTCAGGTAGGTCAGTCTTTCCATTTCTCCAACCGAGTGCACTGACACCTCTTTTTAAGTTGGTTGATACAATACGAGCTCACGTGAAGCCCGATACCTCACCACCTCTGAACGACGAAGACGAAGGTATGCCACACACGTAATTCTCGGTGTGACCCATGTTCAATTCTCTCAAGACTTGTTCTGCCTCTCCAAGCGCATATCATCAGAGGATAACCCTACCCTTGCCGCAGCGTTTGAGGAAAAGGCACGATCTACCCACAAACTGGTCGCTGCATTCGTACAGTTGAGTGGAGCGAACCCTCTGAGGGATGAGATATATAGACGATATCAGCGTTCCCAAACAGAGGTATGCCGGCCATTCTCCTCCGTGAGAGCAATATGTTCCTTAACACATTCACCAAGTGTACGGCACTACGTTCAGAGCTCGAATTGATGAAAGCAAACCTGAAGGACTGTCTAGCGCAGCGAGATCTGTACCACTCCAACCTCGCTGCTTTGGAAATAAGGCTAGATCGACTACAAAGTCGCACAGTCCAATCAGTTTATGGTCGCGCAACCTCTCCCACCCCTGCCAAAGTTGAAGAAGAAGTTGACAAGGAAGAAGTTGATATAAAGGAAGAAGAGCGAAGGTCGTCCTCTCCTGCAGTGAGTGGCTAATTTATCGGTGGGAGCGTTTCTGATCGTGTTTTCGTTCGTTTATCTGACTTTGAACCAGCCAACACCTGTGCCCGATTCCCCAACCGCTTCCTTCAGTGAATTACAAGAGTGGCAGGATATCGCCAAAGTTCGCGAAGATAAGATAAGGGAACTCGAATCAGACAATGAGAGCTTACGGCATCGAGTCCGTGTGTTCACTGTCGTATGTTGTTTGTTTTCGCATTTTGGAGGCATTTAACCTGATCCTTTGTAAATAGAGTGTTCCCTCGAGTGATGTCATCGCAAGCACAGAAATTTACAAGATTCTAATCGAGAGGATTGCGCAACTCGAATATACCCTGAAGGAGAAGGAAAGTCAAGCCAAAGTTCCCTCTCCGGAGGAGTCGAAGGTCCAACCAATTCCTGAGTCCAATGACGAGGAACTAGTGCGTTCAGCAGTCTTATTTAATGTATTGTGGCTAAAGTTGCTTTTCAGAGAGAGAAAGAGCGTCGTGCCGCAGAAGAGAAGCGCATTCAGGAAGGTGGCCGCTTGCGCAAGCAACGTGAGCAACTGACTGCCGAGCTGAACGAAGTCAAGGCGCAGCTCATCAAGCGGCAGTCTCTTGAAGAGGTTAAGACTCTAGTCACTTCGTTTACCGTAAGCGTTCTCCTTGCTGATTGTGGGACGGTGCTCTGATAATTAGTTGGGATAGAATCGGATAGAAACTTATCAGTTGGAAATATCCCGACTCAAGCTATTGCTCGCCGCCAAAGCGGGTGACGAAGATCTTATTAATTTTCTTCAAGTGGAAAAGTCTGGAGATGTAGCAGAATTGAGGAAACGTCTCAAGTAAGTTCTTGTTCTTTTCCGGTCCGAACCTGTCATGACATCAGCTCTTCAGAGCTTCCGAAGAGCGTGTCTCTGACCTGGAGAAACAGGTGGCCGCGCTCTCCGAGCAACACCTCGATACGTCCAAATACATACATGCCGAAGGAGAAGCTCAGCGACAATTAGCCGCGGCGAATCAACTTCTCACCCAATTCCGTTCGATGTATGGCGAATCCTCGCGACTACCCCCTGATACTCGACAACTGGCAGAGCGACTAAGGCTGAAAGAGGAGGAGTTGAAGTCTCTTCGATTGCAAGACGCTCAGCGAGCAGACGCGGAGGCTACACTGTACGACGAGATCGAAAAGTTATCAACAGCATGGGAGTCCTTGCAAGCCCAAGTAACTAGCAAGGTGTTCGACTTGGCGGTTGCAGAGGATAGAATCATGAAGGCCAATCTTGATGTGAGTCGGAACCTTTGACCTGCGTTCGTCGCTCACCAATCACCTTTTCGTAAATCAGAAAGCCAAGGCCGACAACAAATTTTTCGCGGCTATGCGCGAAAAAGAAGCTGTCGAAAATGAGCACAAGCACCTTGCACGGACTAACGAGAAGCTCCTTAAACACATCTCCAATTTAACAGACGTTGATAAGGCGAACACAAACCGACTGGTAAGCGCTAACAGGGACATATGCCGAACTGGGACTCACCTGACTCGCAGACGGTGCTGGAACAATCCGTGGCTGCTGCAAATTCGAAAGTGGAGGGATATAAGAGCCGTATTGGGGGTCTGGAAAATGACTTCTATAGCATTCGCGTAGCACGCGCGGGAACTCAGGTGGAGTACGAGAATGTGCGTTGTTTCCCGTGGTGCTTGAGTAAGAACTCAATGTCGCCTGCAGTCGAAGAAAATCGGGGACGACATAAAGAAGGAGAATGCTGACCTCTCGTCAGAGGTCAGGAAAACGCAAGAGGCACTCACGTTGGCGAACCTCAATATTGAGCGCCTGAGAAAGATAGTAGAGGCCAAAGCAATTCCGTCGTCGCAGAAGGAAGCATTGCTACAAAAAGAGGTAGACAAATGCATGGTGCGTATCGGGCGCGTATCCAGGTCATGTGTGCCAGGTACTGACCAATGAATTAATTTGCAGAGCATTCTCAAGTGTTCGACATGCAGACAGAACATGCGCTCGACGGTGTTAACGAAGTGCCTTCATAGTGCGTTTCGTTTTTCCTTCCCTCCATTCTTTGATCGGCACTAAGGTGGTGTTGGGTAGCGTTCTGCAAGTCGTGTATTGACATGCGCATCTCAACGCGGCAGCGGAAATGTCCGGCATGCAACCTCCAATTTGGCCAGTCGGACGCGCAACAATTGTATTTTCAATGAACGATGCTCCGCGGCTAGATTCTATTAGGTATTTGGGCCTCATGGTCTCATGGGTTGAGTCCTTGTGCCGCGTCGTGCCAGATTTCATACATTATCCCTTTTTCATTATGAGCAAGATGCGTTGTCGTTATCTGCACGTAATGTCACCACTTCTCCGGGCACATGAAGTGTAACGGGGACTATTATTTGGAAGAAGAAAAAAGACAAATACTGCTGTGGAATATGGTGACAAGTAGCAGGTCAACGGTCAACGTTTGACCCATGTGTACTGAGAAGGCAGTGAGCGATCTAAAAAATGCGTCAAGGAAACAAGGGGACTCACCCGCTTGCGGGCCTTGGCCAAGCCAGTCTTTTTCCGTTCCACCATGCGGGGATCACGTTTCATAAGTTTCGCTGGAGGACGCACATAAGAGGTACAGTCCAGAGGCGCGAGGTGAGGGGGGGGAAACCGACTCACCTTTTCGGAGGATGGTACCGACCTCCGGTACGTGCGCTACGATGCCCTGCGCAATTCCGTGCGCCAGCGCGCCTGATTGGCCGGTCGTACCGCCGCCACGGACGATGGCAAACACGTTGAAAGCGGCGAGGGCGCCCGCGAGCTTGAGCGGACGCACGACACGCTCGCGGTCGGCGGGTGAGACGAAGAACAGATTGAGCGGGACGTTGTTGACGAGGATCGTCGTTGTCGTCACGGGTACGTGGGGCGCGTCCGGAGACGGGGAAAAGGCGTCGTCCACCACCGGCGCGAGTATGTCATTCGCCTTCGCTGCGGAGTTGGGCTGCGCCTGTGCCTGCTGGGGTTGCTCGCGGACCGGGATCATCCATACGCGCGCGACACTCTCCTTGCGCTTTCCGACGGTGTACGAGCGTCCATAGCGGTCGAGGGGAACGTGTT
>WNFR01005630.1_pt1 | contig 16057 bp, 17 predicted proteins | sample 5400221 | NCBI WGS metagenome assembly WNFR01 (sample SAMN13153357, study PRJNA577476) | soil metagenome | isolation source: 40 cm soil under Madrone tree | place: USA:California | collected 2016-06-14 | reverse complement strand
ATGAGGGCGCGTAACGTGGCCGGAACCCGCCGGTGCCCGGGATAATAGAGGAACAGTCCTTCGACCGTCGGAGACCAGTCTTCCAGCACCCGGACCAACTGCCCTGAGCGCAGGAACGGCTCGGCGAGGGCTTCGATTGTGTATGCGATGCCTAGCCCGTCAACGGCCGCGCGAACTGCCAAATCGGTATCGTTGACCATCACTCGCCCATCTACCGAAATACGCCGCGATTGGCGATTGCGCTCGAACGGCCAGGCCAATATAGCGCCATCACCTGTCAGGCGATATTGAATGCAGCTGTGCTGGGCGAGATCGTCGGGTGTGCGCGGCGGCCGCTGCCGCGCGAAATAAGTCGGCGCACCGACTACGACGACCTTCATCGGCCCCATCACACGAACGGCAATCATGTCGGCGGCGACGCGATCCTTCGGGCCTATCCCGGCGTCGAATCCTTTTGCCACGATGTCAACCAGCTGCTCGCCCGTCGCGACTTCAAGGTGGACTTCCGGGTACGTTGACAAGAAGCGTGCCCAGATCGGCGCGATGACCGCCGCCGCCGCCAGATGGTTCGCATAGATCCGCAGACGACCCAAAGGTCGGAGTCGTTCCTGGTCTAGATTGCCCAGCGCGCCGGTAATTTGATCAATTGCCGGTCGCAGCCGATCGAGCAGACGTTGGCCAGCGTCGGTCACCGATACGCTGCGCGTTGTGCGATTCAGCAACCGTACCCCGAGGCGATCCTCAAGCTGCCTCATCGAGTGACTGAGCGCCGAGGGCGTGACACCGAGCTGTGACGCCGCAGCTCGAAAGCTTAGGCGATCGGCGACGGCGACGAACGCTGTCAGATCGGCCAGGTTGCCGCGATCCATTGCTGAATCCCTCTCAATACCGAATGCAATAGATATAGCATTTTCATTTCCAGCATTCGGCAGCATTCTAGTCCGGAACATCGATCGCTCCGGCGAACGTGAAACGAGATCACCCGCTCCGCAAATCATATGGCCTTCCCAAACACGTGATCAGGAGCTTGCGGCGCTTGAAATATACGATACTAAGCTTATCATAAGCAAGCTTATGAATGGAATCGCCGTGGAATCGAAAGCGCCTACCCTTGGATTTCTGTTGCACGAAGTCGCGCGACTGCTCAGGAGACGCTTTGAGCAAAACGCGCGCGGTTTCGGTCTTACGCGTTCGCAATGGCAGGTCCTGGCGTATCTGGCGCAAAACGAAGGCATCAACCAGAGCGGCCTAGCCGAACTACTGGAGATCGAGCCAATCACGCTGGGCCGCATCCTCGACAAGCTCCAGATACTGGGGTTGATCGAGCGGCGTCCGGATTCCTCAGACCGGCGGGTTTGGCTCCTTCATCTAACCGCCGCCGCTGGTCCAAAACTGTCGCAGTTGCACAGACTCGGCGAGATCACCCGCGGAGAAGCGCTGGCCGGAGTGTCGGAATCCGACACCGAGCGCTTGTTGAAGACATTACAGGCACTGAAAGCAAGTCTGACGGACGCGTGCGATTCGCCGGTTGCAGGACAAAAGAGAGTAAGTCATGGCTAATCTGAAAGGGACCAATCCCGCCCATTCCGGGGATGAAAGAGCGTGCGCCGTCGAGGCGAATGTTCATCGCCTTGACCACTGTCCATCGATTGCAAACGAACGGACCGGGATGGCGGAAGCGAAGGTGCCGCGTCCGGAAGATCGCAAGCCCGAGCCAACCCCACCGGATGAACCGCCTCTCGTTCCTGCGGCGCCCGATTCCGTAACACCGAAGAGATCATTGCGACGACCGCTGATGTTCGCTCTTTTGCCGGTGGCGCTCATCGTCGGCGGCTACTTTTATGTGACCGGCGGCGCCATGATGTCCACGGACAATGCCTATGTGCAGGCCGATATGGTGGGATTGTCGACCGACGTATCCGGGATCGTCCGCGAGGTCTCGGTTCACGATAATCAAAAGGTCGCGAAGAGCGACGTCCTGTTCAAGCTCGACGATCTGCAGTTTCGGCTGGCGCTGGATCGCGCCGAGGCCCAGATCGGAAATACGCGAAACGATCTGGTTGCGCTGCAGACCAGCTACCGCAACATGCAGGCCCAGGTAGAACAGGCGCAGAAGGATGTCGACTTCAACATGGTCAACTTCAAACGCCAGGAGCAATTGCTCGCCAACAATTTTACCCCAAAGGCCACCTTCGATGCCGCCCGCAACACGTTGCAAGGGTCGCAGCAAAAGCTTGCTTCGCTCAACGCGCAGCTTGCCGGCATTGCCGCAAACCTCAACGGCAACCCCGATGCGCCGATCGACGAACATCCCAGATACAAGGATGCCGTGGCCGCGCGCGACGAGGCCGCGCGCCAGCTCGCGCACACGATCGTGCGAGCACCGTTCGCCGGCATCGTGACCAACGTGCCGTCGTTGCAGCCCGGTCAGTACCTTGCCGCCGCGGCGACGGCGTTCAACATCGTCTCGACCGATCACGTCTGGGTCCAGGCGAGTCCGAAGGAAACCGAACTGACCTATGTCAAGCCTGGACAGAAAGTGACGGTCGCGGTCGATACTTTTCCAGGTCAGCGATGGGCCGGCACCGTGGAAAGCATAAGCCCCGCGTCAGCCTCGAGCTTTTCTCTGCTGCCGGCGGAGAATACCAGCGGAAACTGGGTCAAGGTCGTCCAGCGCATCCCAATGCGCGTCAGGGTCAGCAATGCGCCGGGCAAGCCGCCCCTCCGCGTCGGCATGAGCGTGGAGGTGAGTGTCGACACAGGACATGAGCGCGGGCTGCCCAGTTTCATAACCGATCTCTTTGGATCATCGGATTCCGAACGTGGCTGATACCGCCCCCAATGACTTGCGGCCGATCAACCGGCCCGCGATTACGCTGTGTGTCATCCTCGCCGTCATCATGCAGGCGCTCGATACGACGATCGCCAATGTCGCGCTTCCCTACATGCAGGGCAGCGTGTCGGCGAGCGCGGATCAAATCAACTGGGTGCTGACTTCCTATATCGTGGCCGCGGCCATCATGACCCCGCCGTCGGGCTTTCTTGCAAACAGGTTCGGCCGCAAGCGCGTGTTGATGGTGGCCGTCGTCGGTTTCGTGATTGCATCCGTGCTGTGTGGCGTTGCGCAGTCGCTGGTCCAGATCGTGGCATTCCGATTGCTGCAGGGATTCTTCGGCGCAGCGCTGGTTCCGCTTGGTCAGTCTGTTCTGCTCGACATCTATACGGCGGAAGAACGCGGGTCTGCTATGGCCCTATTCGGCGTATCGGTGATGGTGGGGCCAGTGCTGGGGCCAGTGATCGGCGGCTGGCTGACCGACCACTACAGCTGGCGATGGGTATTCTATATCAACGTGCCCTTGGGAGTGCTCGCATTCGCCGGCATATCGTTCTTTCTGAGGGAGACCAAGACCAGCGCGGCAGCGAAGCTTGACTGGCTCGGATTTGGCAGCTTGAGCATCGCCATTGGCGCAATGCAGGTGTTTCTGGACCGGGGTGCGCAACTTGACTGGTTCTCTTCCTTCGAAATTCTGATCGAGGCGGTCGTCTGCGGATCGGCACTCTACATCTTCCTGGTCCACACCTTTACGGCGAAAAATTCCTTCGTAAATCCCAGCCTGTTTCTCGATCGAAATTTCTCGGTCGGGATGCTGTTCATCTTCATCGTCGGGATAACCTATCTGGCGTCCCTGGCATTGTTGACACCCTATTTGCAGACGCTGATGGGTTATCCCGTGGTGACCGCAGGTATCGTCATGGGCCCGCGGGGCCTGGGCACCATGGTCTGCATGTTTCTGGTCGGCCGCCTGATCGGGCGGATCGATACAAGGCTGCTTATCCTGACCGGCCTGCTGCTGACGGCCTTGGCCATGTACGACATGACGGGATGGAATCCGAACGTCTCGCAGTGGACGATCGCAGAAACCGGATTCATCCAGGGAGCAGGGCTTGGATTTTTGTTCGTTCCGCTTAACACCGTCACCTTCGCCACACTTGCGCCCGAGCAGCGGGGGGACGGTACCGGATTGTTCAACCTCTCCCGTAACGTCGGATCCAGCGTAGGAATATCGATCGTCTCCTATCTGCTGATCAGAAACAATCAGGTCAATCACGCGACCATCGCAAGCCATGTCACGGCATTTAATCACGCGTTCGACAACAGCATCGTGCGACAGGCCTTGAGTCCCTGGACCGCGGGCGGACGCGCGGCGCTCGATCAGGTCATACAAACGCAGGCTTCAATCATCAGCTACATCGATGATTTCAAATTGATGATGATCCTCTCGCTTGCCGCCATTCCCCTCGTCCTGCTGCTGCGGAGCGCCCCAACGTCTGGCGAAAGCGACCATGCGATGGTGATGGAATGAACGGCATCCCCACTCCATGACCGTTGGAATGATGGAAGTCTGAAGGAGCAATCACAATGCACAAATTCTTCTTGGCACTCATCTTGCTGTCCATCCCGGTTTCGACCGGCGCCCTGGCTCATAGCGGCACGGATCAGGAAGAGAAAGCTTGCACGCGCGACGTGCAGCGTTTCTGCCGCAAGCTGATGGATCAAGGCGATTTTACCATTCTGGCTTGCCTCAAGGAAAACCGTCCAAAGCTCTCTGCCGCGTGCCGCTACGTGCTGGTGAGCCACAGGCAATAGCTATCGGCCTTCCGTCATCGCTCAATAAGGGCTTTGGCGATTTGGAAATCTGGTGGTCAGGATTTCGCTGAGAAAAGCCTACGCCCGTTGTTCATGAACGTTCGACCGCTTGTCAGTCCCCCGAGCGTTCGGTAAAGCCGATCGAATGGCTGCTCCTGGCGCAAAGCGGCCATTCGGCGAAAATTCTGACGTCAGTGTGAGCTTGCTATCAGCCAGACAATCTCGGCCTAAGCTGCTTCGCCACATACTCGACAAAAGCACGGGTCGGAACGCTAACTGTGACACTTTTCGGCCGTAACGGTGAGGCTGTCGATGTCAGCTCTTCGGGGTGATGCGGACAAATCGACTTTGATCTACCGCTACGCCAGAACTTCTCCCTGATCGATCTGCATCCGGTTTCATTCATGGACCCGCTTCCGCCACTTGCGGTGGATAGGTCACCGTGTCTCTCGGCCCAGGCCGGGCCCCCCGGCGTCAGGCTCGCTATTGCGACCTTGCCCGACCCAAGAATATGAAACACCTGCTCGCCACCGATGACGAGATAGTCCGCGATGATCCGACGATGGCACCGCCACCACACTGCCTCCGCGCACATCACGGCGCAGCGCCGCACGCGGCCCAGATCACGGAGCCGGGCGAGGCCTGAGCGAAAACCGCCGCTCATCGCATAGTCGGCGTAGTTGTGAAAACTCCGATTCTGCCAGAAGGCATTGACGTCAGGCGCAATATCCTTTGCACGTGCGCGGAGGCCGCCGAGTTCGGCGACATGCTCATATGCGATCTGAAATCCCGACAATGACTCAGGAAGCGCTTCGCGATTGTATTGCGGATTTGTCCGCGAGCGCGGAACAGTGCGCACATCGACGACGATGCCGATCTCCGAAGCAGTGAGCAAGTCGATAAATTCGTCGATCGGACGCGTCGAATGGCCAATGGTGAAAAACGAAAACTTCATGCTGGCTGCTGTGCTTTCGAATTCGCGCCGGACCGTCAGCCGAGGCGCCTCAACACCCCGGCCTTGTGCAAGGCGACGTGATCGGTCTTGTCGCTCTTGATTTCATACTGCGGATCATCCGACGTAGCACGGTGAATGTAGCCTTTATAATTGACGGCTCGTTTATGCACTTTGACGATTTTTCCGCGCACACGTCCAGCTTCCGAATTCCAGCTCACGTGATCGCCAACCTTGAACGTCTTGGCCATTGCTCGGTCCTGGTCCGCTCCTGGTCCGCTCCTTATAGTAAGGCTACGTACGATGCCAAGAGCACGTCTGTATATAACATTGACCACTCATTTTGTGTCTCCTGCCTGCTGGCGGCAGCGACCCAGAGCGCGTGATGGACAGGCACGCGACTTCCGCTTCTGGCGGCGCAAAGCGGACATCGCCCGGAAGTCAGAAGCTGTATCCCTTATCCTCCTTGGCGATCCAGACGTTCGAGGAAGCCGCGGACGAGCAACGCGATCTCGTCAGTCGCTTCGTCGAGTGCGAAATGTCCCGCATCTAGGATGTGAATTTCTGCTCCCGGCACATCGTCGGCATAGGCTGTCGCCCCGGCGACGCTGAAGGAAGGATCGTATTTTCCCCAGACCACCAACATTTTCGGCTGTACCTCGCGAAGCCACTTCTGCCAACGCGGATAGGAGGCGACGTTGGTCCGGTAATCCAGGAACAGCGTGGCCTGGATGTCTGCCTGGCCCGGGCGGGAAAGAAACGCGTACTCGTCGTTCCAGGCATCGGGATCGTAACGATCGGGGTTCGGAGTGGATCCAATGTGCCGCTGGCGCGTCGCTCCGACAGACGTGAAATTGGCCTTTAGATTCTCAAGTTCGTGGACCGGATCTGCCCAATATTTCTTGCGTGCCTCCCAAAGCGGGCTCAGGCCCTGTTCATAAGAGACCGCGTTCTGGATAATGATGGCGCGGACACGCTCTGGGTAGCTGAGCGCCATGCGAAAACCGACAGGCCCACCATAATCCTGCATGAACAGAACGTAGTTCGTGATCCCAAGCTTTGTCGTAAGTTCATTCGTCACCTTCGCGAGATTGTCGAAAGTGTACTCGAAGTTGGATGTAGAGGGCGCGCTGCTGTTGCCGAAGCCGGGATAATCAGGGGCGATGAGATGATATTTGTCGGCGAGAAGGGGCAGCAAAGGCTCCCACATCCGCGATGAGGACGGATAGCCATGAAGCATGAGCAGGGTTGGCGCATTAGCCGGCCCCGCCTCGCGGTAGAAAATCTTTAGCCCGTCGATTTCGACCGTGTGATAGGAAATCGAACGTCGGCTCGATCGCAAATCTGGGGCTGATGCTTGGACGGTCATGCAGGCAATGGCGGCTGAGAGAGTAGGCCGGGATTATTCATGTAATCGCTCCTTTTCGGCATGCTGAACAGAGATATCTTGGTACGGTCATTATTCCTTGGTTTGGATCGTTGCCGGGCTGAGCCAACTGCGCGGCGCCGCGATCGTGTTGATCTGCGGCCGGTGCCGTAGGCGAAGCTCCCATTGAAAGCGCCTCGCCAACAGCGACCCGCCGCAGCAATCATAAGAAATTGCCACCCGTCAGAAGCACCGCGTCAAACGCCTCCGCCGCCAACCGCCCTGACAGAACGCAGCGCCACGCCGTTAATCCAAATCTCCCGTTCCATCGCGGCGACGCTTACCAGCTTTCGCACGTCGGACCGCGTTCGTGAGCTCGGGGGTGAAGCTTTTGTCGCCCGCCTCGATGTGTCCGGTCAATCGCACGGTGACCTCCTGGAACACCCAGCCGTTGCCGTCCGGATCGCTGAACAAGGCATACGAGGCGTAACTTTTTCGTTGCGGATTTGGGCCGCTGATTAGGCCTTCCGCGCCGGCATGGTGGAATATGCCGCCGGCGTCGTGGAATGGCTCGCTGATCCCGACACCACGGCGGAGTAGTTCGTCGCGGGCGGCTTGGATGTCGGAGACGATCAGGTGCAGCCCCTTCGCCGAGCCGGGTGCAGCTGTAGTAACGTTCTTGCCGAAGATACCTGAGCATCCGGAGCCGGGCGGCGTGAACTGGATCACTCGGTAGTCATCCCCGGCCGTGTAGTCGATGTCGAGCCTCCAACCCAGGTCGCCATAGAAGCGCTTGGCAGGCTGGCATCGACCGGCATCTTGCGCAGGCGCTTGCCCCTTCTCGAGTTGTTCAGCCATTTTCTCTCCTCTGGTTTCCGGAGGCGGCGCACGCTTGACGTGCGCCGTTCGTTTCGAAGCGACCGCGGGATATTGTTCAGCCGCCTAGCTGGCCGACGTGGTATCCGAGCCGATCTTCGACATCGCCGGGCCGATGGAAGCCGCGCTCCATCAGCGCCTTGATTCTGTGCTGGCTGGCGGGACGGCTCAGCGAGGCGAGGAAAGCGTCCCATTCCAGTGAGATTTCCGCGTCGGAAGGCAGGCTTGCTACGTCGACTAAACGCTTCGTGTCAGCGATCGCCTGCTTGTCGAACGATGCGATTCGCATCGCCAGCGCATCGACAAACGAATCGAGTTCCAGGTCCGGCAGGGATCGATTGACGTAACCGTAACGCTCCGCGAGGTCGCCGCGAACATCGTCAGCGCCGAGCAGCACTTCGAGCGCACGGCCCCGGCCGATCAGACGGGGCAACCGAGCCATCGGTCCTCCGCCAGGCACCAGGGCTGCACCAACCTCCCATTGCGACAGAATAGCCTTCTCGCTGCTCGCAAAACGCATGTCGCTGGCCAGCGCAAGCTCGCTTCCGACCCCGGTCGCACGGCCCCGGATCGAGACAATGGATACGACGGGAGCCCGGCTGAGGCGTACCAGCATGTCAGGAAGGGCCTGCAAGCCTGTGGGTCCGGGAGGCAGGCTTGTCGAGTCCTCGAGTGGCGCGAGGAAGTTATAGTGCGTGAGGAAGAAGCCGTCGACGGCGCTATCGAAGACAACGACCTTCACATGCTCATCGGTTTCGAGCGCCACGATGATCTCGTTGAGCTGCGGGATCGTTTCGGGTCCGAAAATATTGAGCGGCGGATGATCGAACGTAACCCGCCAATAAGATGGCGAGCGCCGCTCGATTCGGATCTGTCGGGCCGTGGTCGATTTTTCGAAGCGATTCACAGGCGTACTCCTTGATTGTGCGGAAAAGCGGCGCGCGCGTTGCGCGCGCCGACGTCCATGGGAGCGAGCATGACCGGATGACTGCTTTTCAACAATTGAATCGAGTGCAACTGGTTCATGACGGCTTCTTTCAGTTCGACTTACAAATCGAGCTTATGAATTTGGTGTGCCCAAGCGAAGCGATTTGAACTGAACGCCGTATCTGTCGCGACGATAAGACCAGGAGCCAAGCTCTGCCACCGTCAATCAGCGGCGCTGAATCGATCCGGTGTGGCCATGCTACGCAATCAGCAGAACCCGAGAACGCGGAGTAAACAGTCCGCCTATCTCCAGAGAAGATATGGCTATTTCGAAAAAGCGTTTGATGGCGACGCCTGCCACCGCCTATCGCGACCGAGTTTCGCAATGCGTCCAGGCGCCTGGGCTCTTCATGAAGGAGGACGCAACCGGGTCATCCAGGGAGGATATCATGACTGACACAAATAAACGGTTTGCGATTGTCACTGACGCCAAGGGAATCGGCGTCATGCGCGCGACCGAGCAGCCAGTAACCTTGGAAATGGCAGGCAGGGCAGACCCACAGCGGACCACCGACTTTCAGGCCGTGCTCCTCGCCATGGCCGGCCATGATCTTCGAGGGCCATTGCAAATCATCCAAGGCTACCACGATCTTCTCGGCACCGGCGTCCGGACCAAATCCGAACAACGTCTGCTGCAGAGGGGCCAGCATGCAATCAAACACCTCAATGGGCTGCTCGATCAACTACTGGGGGCTGTTCGGCTCTATGAGCATTCAAAGGAGGCAAAGCTCTCGCCCGTCGCGCTCGAACCGCTGTTTAGGCAAGCATGCCATGAAAATGCGGAAGGCTCGTTGCAGAAGGGGATTGACATTCGTGTGTGCCCCACTGGCGCGTCCGTCATGAGCAATGCATTGCTGCTCAATGGCATCCTCCGAAATCTCGTCAGTAACGCCATAAAATATACCGAGCCCAATGGCCGGATTCTCATTGGCTGCCGCCGTTCGGGCCAAAACGTGCGTATCGACGTTTGCGACACGGGCATCGGTATCGCGGGTGAGCAACTTTCAAGAATTTTTGAGGCGTTCACTCGACTTGATTCCACTCGGTGCGACGGGCTCGGCGTCGGGCTATTCATCGTGCGCCGCGCCATCGAAGTGCTCGGACACGGCATCGATGTCAGCTCTGTCGCCTCCCGAGGATCACGCTTCTCAATATTCGCAACACGAACGGACTAGATGAGCGACATCATCGCGTCCGAGCAAAAGCACGGAGCACTGGAAATGACGATCTGAGAAACACAACGCAATCTGTCGACTTTGGATGGGTGAATGACAGGATACCTCGTTCAGAAACGGGGTCTCGTTACCCACCTGCCACCCGTAACCATATCTGTCCTGGCGATAGCGGTATTATTTCTGGAGATACCTTGTCATAGCCTATCCCTGCCCGCCGCTCGCAATTGGACAGAAGAGACTTGGATTCAGTCTTGTAAAACGAGCAGCTTCGATCATAGTAACCATTCATTCAAGCGCGTTAATGCCGAACCCGTCACTTTTGAAGACTGGGGCTTGCTATGGACGCAACCGATCTGAAAGTCTTTGAGGCAGTTGCCCGGCACGGCAGTATGAATCGAGCGGCAGCTGAGCTGAACACTGTGCAATCCAATGTCACTGCGCGAGTGAGGGGGTTGGAGCGCGAGCTTGGTGTCCTTCTATTCCAGCGGCATCCACGCGGCGTGAAGATTACTCCTGCTGGGCGCCGTATGCTCCCCTTTTCGGCACGCATATCCAGGCTGCTCAGCGACGCCAAGGCCGCTGCAAGGGATGACGGCGTTCCGGGCGGTGTGCTGGAAATCGGCACCCTGGAAACGACTGCGGCGCTTCGGCTCCCGTCAATGCTCGCAAGCTTTACGAAAGCCTACCCAAAGGTCCGTCCCGTAGTCACGACGGGAACGACCGGTAGTCTCGTCGAGGACGTTGTTGAATGCAGGCTTGAGGGCGCGATTGTTGTGGGACCGGTCGCCCATCCAGATCTGCAACAGGAGAACGTCGTTCGCGAAGAGCTTGTCTTGGTGACTCCTCGCTCAATTCGAAGCATTGAAGATCTTCCCTCGATAACCGAACTGAAAACCATCGTCTTCCGTGCTGGTTGCTCATATCGAAAAAGGCTGGACAATCTATTGAACAAGGCTGGAATACTCGTTGCACAGCCTCTGGAATTCGGTTCGCTCGAAGCGATTCTGGGATGTGTAGCCGCGGGCGTCGGGATCACCTTGCTCCCCAAGGGTGTAGTCGCCGCGGCTTGGCGGGACGGCCAGGTCGCGGTGCATCAACTGGAGCCCGAGTTTGCCGAAGTGCAGACTGTGTTCATTCGGCGTAAGGACGCTTACGTGTCCAGTGCGCTCTCGGCCTTCCTTCAGATTGTACTACGGCCGGACACTGAATTGCATGTAGCCGCCGAATAGCCTTGTCCGTCGGAGACGGTACATGGTGCAAAGGGGTTAGTTCTCCGAACGATTTTCCTGTGCCGCTCGCTCACCAGGGTGCGACCTCGCGAATTAGAGAAGTAGAGACCTGATACAGAGCGGGTTAGGCCGCGCGCTAGGTTCGGATCTGGTCAAGAGGTCGCTGCCGACCCAACGAAGACAAGGCTCGTTTCTTCCTGCCCGAACTCCGAGACCTCCGCAGGGGGCGAGATTTCGACCCTCCGTCCAACCAGTAAACTGAGATTCATTCTGTCCTTTTAGCAGACGCGAACGATACGCTTTCGGTCGTTGCAGATGTCTTGGTATGCGGATCCGGGGCGCAGTCCTGCCTGAGTGGCAACGATAATTGATCGTCCAATCGCGAGAATTGATGGCGCCGGCTCTCGGCTGACTACACTTCGCTTGATTTCGTTACGTGATCTCGGCTCCCTGATCAGGCGATTTCCAGCGTAAGCCGAGCAATCTGCAGTGCAGATTGCCCTCTCGAATCTATTCGTTTGCTGATCGCAATTGATGGGGGCACCGTCCCTCGCGCGACAAAAACCAGATCAATCGCATTGGACTCGGCCAAGGACGCTTACATGCTGATGAAAAATTCGACATCCCCTTCTACGGGAAATGCGATCGCTGGCTTTGCCGACCGGGCTGTTTCGACATCGGTGAAGCCCGACGCGCGAAAGCTCTACAAACGAAACATTCTGGATAACTTGGGATGCGCGATCTCTGCGTTTCCGGGAGCGCCGTTCGCAGCGTTGCGCGAACAGTTTGGACTCTGCACGATTAAATCGCGTTGCAAATAAAATCCCTACCGCTCGAAAGTATCCCTCGATGTCGCAACCAACCCCCAATCGCGCCGCAAAGAGTCGGCGAGACCCTATTCTCGCCGGCGGGGTCGTATCGGCTCCGCTGGCGCTGTCACCTGCCTCCAGTGCAGCGACGCCTTTCAATGTACCAACCGCAAAAGGAGCACCTTCGATGAGGACGATCACGGCCAAGGATGGGACGAGGATTTTCTACAAGGACTGGGGAAAGGGCCAGCCGATCGTCTTCTCGCACGGTTGGCCGCTTTCGTCAGACGCCTGGGACAATCAGATGCTGTTCTTTGGTCAGCGTGGATACCGGGTTGTTGCCCATGACCGCCGCAGTCATGGCCGCTCCGACCAGACGTGGGAGGGCAACAATATGGACCAGCACGCCGACGATCTCGCTGAATTGATCGTCCAACTGGACCTCAAGAACATCATTATGATCGGGCATTCGATGGGTGGCGGCGAAGTCGCGCACTGTATCGGTCGTCATGGCGACCGCTCGCAGTACTACAAGGACCTGACAATGCCGTTCTACGGATTCAACCGCGAAGGCGCGAAGGTGAATGACGGGCTGCGAAACGCGTTCTGGCTGCAAGGCATGCAGGGTAGCATCAAGGGGCAATATGACTGTATCCGCGAATTCTCGGAAGTCGACTACACCGACGACCTCAGGAAGATAGACAAGCCTACGCTGATCATTCACGGCGACGACGACCAGATCGTTCCGATCAAGGCCTCAGCCGAGAAGACCGCGAAGATAGTCAAGGGCGCGCAGCTGAAGGTCTTTCCAGGCGCCTCGCACGGTCTGGCCCAGACAGAGGCCGACAAGTTCAATGCCGAGGTATTGGCCTTCATCAAGGCGTAAGCGAGAAACCACAGCATGTTCAGCAACAGCGAAGGGCCGGATCAGCTCCACGCGGGAGCGTTACTTACACAAGCATGGCAGCAGATTTGCGGTCATGCAGTGCGTAAACAAGGAGTAACGCCGCTGCCGCTTTTGCGTTTCGACTTCATCGAGGGACGTTCGGAATCGGACGTCAGAAACATTCTCAATGTCACCCACGACGTGCTGATCGAGACTCTCCAAGTGCCGAAACGCGACCGTTACCAGGTCGTGCACGAGCACAAGCGGTCTCGCATGACCGTGGAAGACACCGGTTTGGGATTTGTGCGGTCGGACCACGTGCTCCTGCTTCAAGTCACAAGCCGCCCGCGAAGCCGCGAGATGAAGGAAACATTCTATCCCTTGCTAGTTGAACGACTTGCTACACGCTGCGGAATTTGCTCGGACGATGTCATCGTGAATTTTGTAACGAATGCCGATGTAGATTGGTCATTCGGCGCTGGTCGTGCGCAGTTTCTGACCGGAGAGCCGTCGACCGGCTTGCAAGCCAAAGCCAGTATCGGGTCACCAGCATGAACATGAACGCCAATATTTCGGTCCCGGCAGTCAACGCGATCGCCGCCTTTGCAAATCGCGCCTCGGCGAGGGCTCTGAAGCCGGACATCCGCAAACTCCTCAAGCGCAACATCCTCGACAGCCTCGGTTGCGCGATCGCCGCGCTGCCCGGTGCTCCATTCGCGGCGTTGCGCGAACAATTTGCGGAATATCGTTCCGGCGGCTCGTGCTCGCTCATCGGTGGCGGAAAGACGGCGCCCGACCAGGCCGCGCTGTTCAATTCAGGATTGGTCCGCTACGTCGATCTGCTCGACAGCTATATGTCTCCCGGAGGACTGTGCCATCCCGGAGACAATTTCGGCACCATCCTCGCGGCGGCGGAACACGCGCGAGCCTCGGGCGAAGAGTTCATGCTCGCGCTTGCTATTGCGTTCGAGATCCAGTGCAGGTTCACCGCCATGGTGCCCGTCATGGCAAAGGGTTTCAATCACGCGATCCAGCTTGCGATCTCGACTGCCGCCGGCTCGGGAAAGTTGTTCGGTTTGTCGGAAGGACAGATCGCGCATGCGATATCGATCGCAACTGTCGACAACGTCTCGCTCGCTTGCGTCCATGTAGAGCCGGTCTCGCAATGGAAGGGGTTTTCACCGGGGATGACGGGCATGCGCGCGATCTATTCGGCATCGCTCGCCAAGCGCGGCTTCACCGGACCATCGGGGTTGTTCGAAGGCCCAGACGGGTTGCAGAGGATGTTTGACCAGAAGGTCGATGTCGATTGGTCCGACGATTCGCTGGAAGTCATCAAGCAGACTGTCCTGAAGAAGTACTGTTCGCTCATCCACGGTCAACCCGTACTAGAAGCCGTTCTCAAGCTCAAACGCGACAACGGCCTGACGGCAGACGACGTCGAGATCGTCCTATGTGATATCTTTCAATCCGGCTTCGACATCGCCGGTGGCGGTGCCTTCGGTCCCAAGGACAGACCGCGGACCAAAGAGCAGGCGGACTACAATCTGAAATATTTGATCGCTGCGGCACTTCTGGACGATGCGGTCGGACCGGCGCAGCTCGAGCCATCGCGTGTCCGGTCCGGCGACGCGCAGGCGCTGCTGGCCAAAGTCGAGATCCACCCGGACGAAATCCTTACGGCAAGATATCCGCTCGAACTCGGCACCCGCATCACCATCCGGACCAAGACTGGGAAAATCTTTGATCGCGAGCAGTCCGACTACGAAGGTGGTCTCGGGAACCCGCTCTCGTGGGAACGAGTGGTCGAGAAATTCAACTGGCTGAGCGAACCCTTTGCGGATGCGGCGCTTCGAAACGACATCATCGAATTGATTGCCGACCTCGACCAACATTCGATCGAGGACCTGATGAATCTTCTCGCAAAGGTCAGTCCTAGAGCCATCTTCCCGGTCACTCGCCACACATTCCAATAATTTTCGATCGTGCCAGGGAGGTAAGAAAAACATGCCAATGATTTCATGCGATATGCGCTACCGCCGGACCGACCTATCACCTTGGACGCGAAGTTGACTCCCTGAAGGCAAACTCGCGTTCACCAAGAAAAGGATGGGGCCAATGACCCGCAATCATCAACCTGATCAGGCAGATTTTAGAGTGATCTTGCCCGAAGATATCGACTGGAAGCCGTTCCCGGCGTTTCCGCCTGGGGCTCGTTTGGCGGTCGTCGTAGGCCATCCCACGGAACCCGGTCCTTACGTGGTCAGGGTCAAGGTGCCGGACGGTACGAAACTGATGCCGCACAAGCATCCAGAGGATCGTATCTACACCGTCATGTCGGGCGTTTTTTACATCGGGCTCGGGCAGACCTTCGATGGCGACAAGGTGAAGGCCTATCCGCCGGGAAGTGTCATCGTTCTTCCGGGCGAAACCTGGCATTTCCATTGGGCGAAGTCCGGCGAATACGTCACGCAGGTGACGGCGATCGGACCACTCGGCCTTGAATATCACGATCCACATGACGATCCACGTCGGCACAGCCCTTAGCAATCCTCGAGGCAAACGATGCTCAACGCGCAGCGCAACGATTCGTCGCATGACCGACCGTGGTCGAGAGCGCCGAGGAAAAGTATCGCGTGCTGCCTGGCCGGTCCTGCGAGATTTGTCACTCTAACAAAACGGTTGCAGGAGGAATCAATCATGAAGGCGATCAGGGTAGCTGTGAGTGCGGCAGGAATAGCGGCAATGGTCGCCGTCGTCGCGAGCGGGCAGGTGGCGTTGGTCGCGGCGGACGGCGAGTTAAAAGCCGAGACCGCAGCCGACACGAAGGGAAATCTGCATGTGCCCAACGCCTATCGAACCACATATGAGTTCTTGGGGACCTGGGCGGTAGCTGCCGACCACGGCCAGGGTTCGCAAGAGCTTCATGTCGTCTATGCGTCGCCCGGAACCATCACCGCTTATCGCCGAGGCGGACATTTTCCCGATAACACGGTACTCGTGAAAGAGGTGCACTTTGCTGCCACTGGGCAAATGACAACCGGCACTATCAGCCATGCCGACAAGCTGAGAGGCTGGTTCGTCATGGTGAAGGACAGTCGTGGCCGCTATCCCGGCAATAACATGTGG
>WNFR01003575.1_pt1 | contig 16059 bp, 11 predicted proteins | sample 5400221 | NCBI WGS metagenome assembly WNFR01 (sample SAMN13153357, study PRJNA577476) | soil metagenome | isolation source: 40 cm soil under Madrone tree | place: USA:California | collected 2016-06-14 | reverse complement strand
AACCCACCGACGCACCAGACGCCAGCGCCGCGCCTTGCATGAATTTCGGCAAGAAAGAGTAGGTCAGGCTGTCGAGAAAGACCGCGAGAAAGAACACGGGCTTCACGATCACCAGGGTTGCTTCTCCGAGTGATGCCATGTCGGCGTCCGTCGCCGGTGCCTCCCTCGACGATCGCTGGCGTTGCAGCGATCCGGCGACTTGCAGGAACAAGCCGGAAAGGAAGGCGGCCCCGATGAACAGCGCCGCGAAATTCTTGACGCTGCGCATCACCCGGCCGTAGACGACATTACGCGGCACCGTCACTGCGAGGCTGATCCGGCGCTGCTGGTCGGCCCGGGACAGATCGACGGCGTATTCAAAGTTTTTCGGATCGGAGACCCACGTGCTTCCCTTCTTCTTGTCGTCGGTCGTGACCAGGATGCGGTCGTCGATGATCATCGCGGCTTCGCTGATTTCGGAATTCAGCCGAAGGTATTCCTTGAATGCGCTCTCCAGCCCGACGAAATCCTTGACGTTCAACTTGAATTCGACGACGTCGTTGACGCGCTGCGACAGCGTGAATGCGGACGCCTTCGCCTTGCCCTGGATGCCGTCGAAATACAGCGTGACCAGCGTGAGGATCACGAACACCGACATGATCACGAAGGTCAGGGCATAGCCGATGGGGATCCACGGGAAGCGCGTGGCCTGAATGGAGGGGCTCGCGATCGCGATGACGACGGCGAACAACAGTGACAAGGCCGCCACCAGGAAGGGCAGCGTCTCGAATCCGGCGCGCAAACGCTGTGTCACGATCTTGGTGGGCGACATGACGACCAGGCTGCCGACCGTGTCGTACCTGGTGCGCAGCGGCAGAACGATCTGGTAGTGCGTCTCGCCGTAGTCGACCTCGATATCCTGCTTGATCCGCATGATGGCGGATGACGGCTCGGGCAGCTGCGGCTTGGTTTTGTCGATGACGCCGAAGACCTGACGTCCCAGGCTGTCGTAGACCGCGATGGCGTCGAAGTCGTCGCTTTCGACGATCGGCGCCACGAGTGTCTGGAAACCCGCATATTGGCCGAGTGGCAAATCGTCGCGAAGATACTTTTCGATCGAGTTCTGTATCAGCCGGCCCTGCGCGGTGATCTTTTCAATGTGAATCTGCTCGTAGCCGCGCTTGCCCTCGCCGAAGCCGACATAGAGCAGCAGCAATAGCGACAAGCCGGTCACGATAAACATCGTGATCCCGTCCGAAAGTCGACGGCGAATGCCGATCCTTGACATATTTGTCGCCAACCCCTCGCGCGCTGCGGCTAGGCGCTCACTCATGGAAACCCGAAACAGAACGTCACGATCCGTTTTGCCACTTGGGTTTCCGAACGTTAACGAAGTCTTACCAACCCGCGCACGATCTTAACGGGGAACACATAAAGGTTCGCTTAATCCCGAACGCGCGCAGTGCAGCCATGACAACCAAGCAATGCGCGCCGGCGGTCAGAGCGGGGCCGTATGAGCCCGCGAGGGTCGGGTCCGTCGCGCGAGGGGTGCCGCCGCTCACCGCATAACGCGCGCGATGGGCCGGCTTCGCGCTGCGGGGGCTCGCGGACGCCCTCGGACCAGGCATGAACGATATTGCCCGCAACGCGCCTTGGTCATCTCGCGCTAGCGGGCTTGGGCTCCGCGGGAGCGGGGCGGCTTCACCAGCTCAACCGACTTGCGGCCCGTGGCGCCGCCTTTGGCTGCATCGAGCACCGTATTGAGGCCGAGCACATTGAGATCGGTTACCAGATTGTTGACGAGCGCTGAAGCCTGATCCTTCTGGTCGTCCTGCGCGGCGTTGGCGATCGGTTGCCGTCCGGCGTCATGGCGGTCGAGCCCCATGTGCGGCGCTTCCGCAGACGCAGGCGCGGGGCGGGAATCGAGCAGATCGACGATATGGGCGATCGCGCCGCGACGATGTCTGAACAGCAGATCCAGGCGATCGGCCAGCAACGAATAGACGAGATCGTCGTAATCCATGCCGGCTTCCGGCAATCCGGCGCATATCAGGCTGGTGACGCCTTCGGACGGCCGCTTCAGGTCAGGCTTCGGATTCGCTTCGAGAATGTAGAGCTTGCCATCGTCGTCCGCCCTCAGGTCCAGTCGGACGAGAGACTCCAAATTGAACTCCAGGAAGACCTCGCGCGCGAGGCGCCGCATCGTCCCGAGCAGCTCGGAATCGCGGCTGGCGTCGACCGGCCGGAAGCGCTCATTGGTGATCGGACGCGTGTCCATGGAGGTGAAAATCGCTTCGTCGGGGGCCAGGACGCGCTCGAGCGCCGCGAAGGCGAAGGGTTCGCGCTCACGCACCAGTTGACGGCCATGCGAGGTCATCGGACCCGCGACGGCGATGCAAAACTCGCGTCCCGACAGATACTGCTCGATGAGCACGACGTTTCCGGTCGCGCCATAAACCTCGCTGACGACCTCCGGCAGGCTGGCGCGGTCCTTCACGAAATTGACATGCAGCGAGGCCCGCCCGGAAACCGGCTTGACGATGAAGGGACCCGCCCAATTTCCGAAGGCGCGTTGAAAGCGGCTGTTGAGCTCGGGCTCGAACGGCCCGCGCGCCATATTCCAGGTCGAGAACGGCGCCGTCGGAAGGCCTGCGCACACCGCCTCGCGCTTGAACGCATGCTTGTTGTCGAGGGTGGTCGCCGTCAGCGGATCGTGCCCCACATAGGGGACGCCCAGCATCTCGAGCGTGGCGGGCGCATGACCGACGGAGTTGTAGCCCTGGACTCCGCCGGAATTGAGCCACGCCATGTGGACGCCGTCGCGACGCAGACGGTCGCCGAGATGCATATCTTCCGGCAAAAGCTGCACGTTGCGGAAGCCGATGCGTGCGAGCGAGTCGGCAATGTCCTGCGCGACCGCCTCGTAGCTCTTCCACGAGCGCGTATTCGAGGTCTTGTAGAGAACGCTGCCCGGCGCAGCCTTGTCGCCGCCGAATATGACGGCAATGCGCAGGGACGACATCAGGCGCTCCATCTGGTCCTGGAGCCTGGCCGTCTCGCCGCGCGCGGTTTCATACCGCTCATCGACACGCAGCTGCGCTGCGCGCTTGGTCAACACCGGATACATGACGTCCCCGCTTTTAATTTTTATGCCATGAGATTGAGGGTACTGGATGAATCCCGCGTAAAGCTTTTGGGCGGCGGAACCGCAAAACGGCGGCAACCTTTCCAAAGGTTTAACAAGAAGTCCGCGCGCGAGCGCGGCGGGCCATCTGCCGCCCCCGAAGGAATTATTGTCCATGCCGAAGCGGAGATTCGCACAGCCGCGCGCGCCGGCCATCTATCAATGGTAAGTTAATCAGTGTCGAGGATATTGCGGGATCATCAATAACCTTAGCCGCGAGGGCAGCTAATGAGCTCGTCTTTTCCTCACAATCAAGCCCGAGAGGGAACGACCGCTCAAGCTGTCGCACCGGGTCCCGGTCCGGAAAAGGCCGTGCGGGTCCCCGACGGCTTCGGGGCCCTCGCCAAGCTCCCCGGCGTCGTCATCTACCAGCGGCTGGTCACGCCCGACGGCCAAATCCGCTACACCTACATCAGCGAGGGCGCGCGCGAGCTGTTCGGGGTTTCGGCCGAGGAGATCATCTCGGATCCGAAGGCGCTGTTCAGCTGCCACAGCGCGGATTACAGCGCAAAATTCAAGGAACGGCTGCTCGCCGCCTCGAAATCGCTCACGTCCTGGGACGTGGAAGCCTCGATCGTCAGCCGCGACGGCCGGAAGAAATACACGCACGCGATCGCGCAGCCGGAACGCAAGCCGGACGGCTCCGTCCTGTGGACCGGGGTCATTCTCGACGAGACGCGAAGCCGAACGGCTTTCTTCGAGAATCTCTCCCAGGGTTTCCTGCTGTACGACGCAGAAGACCGACTGATCCTGCGCAACAATCACTTTCTCGAGATGCTTCCGGCCTTGCACGACGTTGCGGTTCCGGGAGCGCACTACTCCGATATCACGCGCGCCGAGATCGCGGGCGACCGCGCCGCTTCGCTCGAGGATCCGGAGCTGTTCGATTCCGAATTATACGAGATGTACCGCCAGCGGCTGGAAAAACACGCGGATGCGCACAGCATGTTCGAGCGCGAGCTCGACCGCGATCGCTGGCTTCTGGTGAACGAGCATCGAACCGAGGAAGGAACGGTCGTTCTCTACACCGATATCAGCGAATTGAAGCGCCGCGAGCGGGAAATCCGGCATCTCGCCTATCATGACGTGCTGACCAACCTGCCCAATCGCATGCTTTTTCAGGAGCGCATCGAGGAAGCCCTCAACCGGGCGCGAGAGCGGAACACGACGGCTGCTCTCATGTGCCTCGACCTCGACAACTTCAAATACGTGAACGACACCCTCGGCCATTCCGCGGGCGACGACCTTCTCAAATGCGTCTCGACGCGGTTGCGGTCGTGCTTGCGGGACTCCGACACCATCGCCCGTCTCGGGGGCGACGAGTTCGGGATCGTCATCACGGACCTGCCGGATGCCGAATACGCCACGTCGCTCGCGTGGCGGCTGTCGGACGCGGTCAATCAGCCCATCGATCTGAACGGGCAGCGGATCAACATGTCGGTCAGCATCGGCATCGCGACCGCGACCAATGGCGACACGACGTCCGACCGGCTCCTCAAGGATGCCGACCTGGCGCTCTACCGGGCAAAGGCCGACGGCCGCGCCACTTTCCGCTTCTTCGAAGCCGAGATGGACGCGCGCGCCCAGGAACGCCGCATGCTCGAGATGGACCTTCGTCATGCGGTCGCTAAAGATCAGCTCGAGCTCCACTATCAGGCCCAGGTCGACATCTTTTCGAGCGAGATCACCGGCTTCGAGGCGTTGGTACGCTGGAACCGGCCCGGCCAGGGCATGGTTTCGCCGGCGCATTTCATCCCGCTTGCCGAAGAGACCGGCATCATCATGAGCCTCGGCGAGTGGGTGCTGCGCAAGGCGTGCAAGGATGCGGTCGGATGGCCTTCGCCGGTCCGCGTCGCGGTCAACGTTTCGGCCGCCCAATTCAAGGATCGCGACCTGGCCAAGCTCGTCGGTCGCATCCTGCAGGAAACCGGATTGCCGGCCGCCCGGCTCGAGCTGGAGATCACGGAATCCCTGCTCTTGAAGGACGTCGACGAAAACCTGCACATCCTGCAGGAGATGAAAAATCTCGGCGTTCGGATTTCGATGGACGATTTCGGCACCGGCTACTCGTCCCTGATGAACCTTCGCAGCTTCCCCTTCGACAAGATCAAGATCGACCAGTCCTTCGTGGGCGACATCGAGCGGCGTCCCGACGCCGCCGCGATCGTGCGCGCCGTGGTGGCGCTCGGCAACAGCCTCGGCATGGTGACCTGCGCTGAAGGCGTGGAAACGGGGGAACAGCTGTCCTACCTGCGCAGCGAAGGCTGCGTCGAGATGCAGGGATTCTACTACAGCAAGCCCAAGCCGCTCGCCGAGGTCGTCACCATGATGCGAGCGACCCACGCCAAGCTCGCCATCCCGCTGCAGCCGGTCGATTTCGAGGAATATGGCCTGACGACCGACATCCGGCTTCCGGCTGCCTGACGCGGGCGATCGGGCAGGGCCGGCGCGCCTCGAACGATCGGAGATCAGCGATTTTTTCTGCTGGCCTGCCAGAATCTCAGCGCGCGTTGGGCGGAAGATGCCGACAGCTTGAGATAGGTGGCGGAGGCGCTCTCGATTTCCGCTGAATTCGGTCCCTCGGGGCTGGGACGCGCCAAAATGATGGCGTGCATGATGGTCCAGTCCAATGCCACCACCTTGCACAGCACCAGCAGGCCAAAAACATTGTCGTCATGCACGAGCTGCTCGACCAGCTCGATCGGCACCGCCGAGAGAACCGAGAGCGCGGCGATGAGCTCGGGCAATTTCCTTTCGTGCGCGAATTCCAGCAACGACACCTTGATGTGCTCGGTATCCTGCCCGAGCGCGCGCACTCTGCGTTGCGCGGCGGCATAATCCCGCGAGATCGCCGCCTTCTTGAACTGAATCGATATATTTCCCAGAATTTGCTCGATCGATCTTCTGGTGTCCGGCTGAGCGGAGGCCAGCAGCTTCTGCCTCACCTTGTCGGTCGCCTGGCTCAGGATCTGCCGGAACAGATACGGTGGAATGTCGGATCTTCGCGCGACCGTTTCCGAAAGTCTCTCGTCCCCATCGGCCTTTATGGCGAGCTGCCAAAGGCCGGTTTCGGAGAAGCGGGCGCCGGGATTGCTCGCCAATGTATTCGCCACCTCGGGGTCCCCGCGCTGCACCAGGAACTCCGTCACCGCGTCGTTGAGCGTCGGGCGGGTGGCGATCTTGGCCAGATGCGCCTGGCTCTTGGTCCCCGCGAGCTTGACGAGCTCGCCATCGGTCAGCCTGTCGGACTTCGCGAGAACCGGGCCGGAGACCTCGACGGCGTCGTCCCATGCGAGGCGCCGAATGATGCCGGCCGGCGCGTTGGGCACCGGCGCAAGCTGCTTGCTCAGCTCGACAACCGCCCTGGTCTCGATCTCCTTGACGAGCCGGCCCATGACATCGTCGAACAATGCGACCTGCTCTGAGGTGAAATTCTTGGCGTTATTGACGAAGAGATCGGTGATACGCTGCAACACTTCCATGCGCCGGTCCGTCGACCCCGCTTTCAGCGCATTCTCGAGCTCATCGATGATGGTTGATGAGAGGCCCACTATCGTCCTTTGTCATGCGTAAGGTCGGTCAGCGAATCTCGCCTTCGATCGATTCCATGGTCGCACATTCAGCCGCGAAATCGTCTTGTATGCGAAAATAGCCGGGAGCGGTCACACGCAGGGCAAAGGCCAAGTCCTTGTCGCAGCGCATGTTGCGTCCTGCTCCAAGGCCCGACAAGGTCGATTCCCGCGCCCAGGCTATCTTTTTCGTCACCTGCCGGAACGCGTGACCGAGACTGACACTCGTTTGGTGTCCTCCGATGACCCCCGAGCCATTGGCGACATCCGATTTGATCCTTGTGTTCCCTGGCCACGCCGAAGCCGGAGACTCCGTCCAGGAATCTCCGGCGACGACAATTTTCGAGAATGACCGATGAATCTGAAGGATGAATTACCATCCTCACCCGCCGATTCGCGCCATCTTTGGGGGCAATTCACAGCTTTCTGGATGGTTTGATCCGTCCCCCGGTCCGGCATGGAGCCGGAGGGCGCCGACGCGGCCAGAACGTATCGTCAGGCGCCATCGGCTCGGTACGGTGCCGCCGCCCATTGCGCATGAATCATCCAGCCTGCGCCAGAAGCGCCTCGGCCTCCGCACGGGTCGGCGCCGTTATGCTGCCACCGAAGCGTGTGCATTTGACGCCGGCGGCCGCAGCCGCAAACCGCATTGCGGTCGCGGCGTCGTCGCCCTCGATCAACGCGAGCGTAAATGCGCCGTGAAAGACGTCGCCGGCCGCCAGCGTATCGACGGCCGTGACGCGGAATACCGGCATCTCCCGGATCGCGCCCCTGTCGTCGCGCCACTGCACCGGATTCGCGCCGTCGGTCACGGCCAGAAACGCATTGGTGGCACGGCCGAATTGGCGCAACGCGGAGCCCAGGTCGTCGGTCGCCATCGTGGCGCGCAGGCTCTCGGCCGAAAACACCACATGCGAGCAGGCGGAGAACAGCGCCGCTCCCGGACGCGCCGGCTTGTCGGCATCGAGCACGACCGGGATGCCGCGCCGCAGCGCGGCCCGGCAGATCGGCAGCGCGAAATCCGGAAAGCGGTTGTCGGCCAGCACCGCGTCGGCGCCGGCGACGAGCTTATCCGCGTCGAGCGGCGTCACCGCGTCGAGACGGCGGCTGCGATGGGTCACGATCGTGCGCTCGCCGCGCCTATTGACGAAGATGGCCGAAATCCCCGAGGCGACGCCGTCGAGCCGCACACAGCCGGCGCAGTCGACGCCCTCGCGCGCCAGCCCGGCGAGAATGCGGTCGCTGATCGGTTCCTGGCCGGGCGGCCCGCCGAGCGGTCCTGCGAAGCTCGCATCGCCGCCCAGGCGCGCGATCGCGACCGCCGCGTTGGCGGCGCAGCCTCCCCCGACCGCCAGGAATTCGGCCGCCTCGACCTTGGCATCGGGGCGCGGAAACTCATCGATGCGGAAGACTTCATCGAGCACCGCGATGCCGGTGCACAGGATGCGCGGGCGCCGTCGATCGGCGCATGTTCGGGTCGGCGAGGCGGAGGCCGCTTCGCCGGAACATGCCCTACCCGAAGCCACGCGCGTCCCCTTCCACCCAGGCGCGGATGATGTGATGCGCGATCGCGACCGGGGGCGGCGTGCCGAGTCCGTCGGGATGGCGACGCAGCAGCATCAGCGTGACCTCGTCGCGATCGAACCAGCGCGCGCCCTCGAGCTCGGCCGGATCGACCGAGATGTCGCTGGTCAGCGCCTCGGCGTGGCACCCGATCATCAACGACATCGGAAACGGCCAGGGCTGCGACGCGAAATAGCCGACGCGACCGCACACGATGCCGGCCTCCTCGCGCACCTCGCGGCGCACCGCTTCCTCGATGCATTCGCCCGGCTCGACGAAACCGGCGAGGCACGACCACATGGATGACGCAAAACGCGCGGACCGCCCGAGCAGGCACTGATCGCCGCGCACCGCCAGCATGATCACGACCGGATCGGTACGGGGAAAATGCTCGGTCTTGCAGGCGGCGCACTCGCGCTTCCATCCCGCCTCCACCGCCTCGGTCGGCTCGCCGCAATTGGAGCAAAAGCGATGGCGCGAATGCCATGCGAGCAACGCCTTCGCCTCGGCGAGCGGCGGCAGGTGCTCGGGATCGACCAGCCCCTGCACGGCGATCGAGCGCAGATCCGTGACCATGAGATCGTCGCGGGCCTTGAGCGCCTCGGCTGCCGCCTTGCCGATGTCGATGCCGAAACGGGGGACGCCGTCGCGCAGACCGAGAAAGACCGTTTCGCGCGGCGGCGCGAGCGCGCGCGCGTCACCAAGCCCGAAGAGCGGCTCGCCGCCGCCTTCGCGCTTCCCGGCGATCACCAGCTCGCCGCCGACCACATAGGCGCCGGCGCGGCGATCGGCCGCGAGCGCCGCGGCGTCGGGGCGACGTTCGGCGGCCCGTTCGATCAGGCTCGCCGTATATCCAAGCTGGGGTTTCGGCCCGAGATCAGGGCGGGGGGACATGAAGTTCTCCGGTGGGCGCGGCGAAAATCGCACGCCGGAGACGTCGGCGCAACTTCAGGGCTTCGACGCATCGCGACGAAGGCGGCGAGCCGTCACGCGTGGACCAGCGGCCCCGGCGCCTTGAGATACTGCGTCGTGATCGCATGGGCCGACCAGTAGGCGAGCGCGCCGACAAGGCCGGTCGGGTTGTAGGAGGCGTTCTGCGGGAACACCGAGGCGCCCATGACGAACAGATTATCCGCGTCCCAGGACTGGAGATAACGGTTCACCACGCTCGACTTCGGGTCGGCGCCGGTCATCGTGCCGCCGGTGTTGTGGGTCGACTGGTAGGGGACCACGCTGTAGTTCCCGCGCCGCACCGCCGGCGAGCTCATCAGGGTCGGGTTCATCGCCTTGCCCAGCCGCCCCAGCACCTGGCCGAGATATTCGGCGAGCTTGTAGTCGTTGTCGCGGAAATTATAGGTCATGCGGATCAGCGGGCGGCCGAGCGCATCGGTGTAGGTCGGGTCGAGATCGAGGTAGTTCTCCCGATGGGCGTAATTGCAGCCGGAGGCGCCGATGTTGAAGGCGTGGCCGTACCACTTGGCGGTCGCCTTCTTCCAGTCGCGGCCCCAGCGCGGCGTGCCGGGCGGCACCGGCCGGGTCAGGATCGGCCGGCCATTCGAGGTGCCGCCCTGGATCCAGGCGCCGCCGAAGAAGCCGAGGCCCGCATGGTCGAAATTATCCCCGTTGAAGTCGTCGATGAAGGTGCCGTGCGAGCCCGACGCCATGAACGGGTTGATTTCCTTGTCCTCGAAGAACACCGTCAAGGAATTGCCGCTGACCTGGTAGCAGTAGTTCTTGCCGACCGCGCCCTTGCCCGACGCCGGATCGTAAGGCTCGCCGATTCCCGAGACCCGCATCAGCAGGACGTTGTTGAACACATAGGCGCCGAGAATGACGAGGCCCGCGGGCTGCTCGTATTCCTCGCCGCTGCGGGTGTCGACATAGCGCACCGCCTTCACCTTCCGGGCCTGCTTGTCGTAGACGAGATCCTTGACATAGGCGTGGGTGCGCAGCTCGAAACGCTCGTCGGCGAGCAGCACCGGCAGCACGCAGGCGTTGGGCGAAGCCTTGGCGTTGGCCTCGCAGCCGAACCGCTCGCAATGGCCGCAATATTCGCAGGCGCCGAGCGTCAAGCCTTCCGGATTGGTGTAGACCGCGCTCGCATTGCTGGCCGGACCCGGGAACGGGTGGTAGCCGAGATCCTTGGCGGCCGCCTCCATGAGCGAGCCCGCCATGCTCTGGACCAGCGGCCTGTTGGGATATTCCGACTGGCGCGGACCTTCGAACACGTTGCCGCCAGGAACGATCCGGCCGCGCAGGTTGCCGGCCCGGCCGGAGACGCCGCACAGCTTCTCGAAGCGGTCGTAATAGGGCTCGAGCTCGTCATACGAGACCGGGAAATCCTCGATCGTCATCTCGGCCGGAATCGCGTTTTTGCCGTAGCGTTCGGAGAGATGGCTCTTGAGCTTGTGATCGGACGGCAGGATGCGCCATGTGAGGCCGTTCCAATGCGAGCCCGCGCCGCCGAGGCCCGTGCCAGGCAGGAAGGAGCCGAGGCGGCGGATCGGCAGCGCCGTCTCGGACACGGAATGACGCAACGACACGGTTTCCATCTGGGTGTCCTGGAACAGCTCCTGGCGCACCGCATATTTGAGGTCGTCGCGCACGCTCGGCAGCGCGAAGTCGTCGCGCGCGGTGCGATTGGCGCCGCGCTCGAGCCCCACGACCTTCAGTCCGGCCTTGGTCAGCTCGCGCGCCAGAATGCTGCCGGTCCAGCCAACGCCGATCACGACCGCGTCGACTTCCTTGAGTGTCGTTGTCATGCCGGCTTCCCCCTCCTGGCATTTTCCGGCGTAACCCTGCGCGGGCCTTGATCAGCGGCGCCCGCCGGTTCGCCGTAAAAAATGCGAACAACAAAAACGAGCGCGCGCCTCGATTCGAATCGGGCGCGCGCTACGAGAAGTCCGCGATCGAACGCGGCGGCTTGTCGTATTTCTTGCCGAAATAGGTCTTGATCTCCTCCTTGTAGGTGGCGGGCAGACCCGGATAGCCCACCATCTTCCACGACGCCTTGTCGCGGTTGCCGCCATAGATCGGATCGGCGAAGAAGCCTTCCATGGTGATCTGCAGAAGCGCGTCGAAGAACATGTTGCTGGAAAAGCCCGGAAAGCCGGCCTTGCCGGCTTCCATGGTCTTGAGCGCGGCCTCGCGGTCCGCCTCGCCCAGCCGGTCGAATTCCTTGCCGTAGGTCCTGCGGGTGAAATCATTCGCCGCCACGACGCCGGCGCGGAAAAACTCGCGCGGCGTGAGCGCCAACTGATAGCCGAGCTCGGGCTTGGCCTTGGGGAACGGCCCCTGGCGGTAAAGCCGCGCGCCGTTGCCGTAGGCTCCCGCGAGCTGGCGATCGATGAAGACGGCGACGCCGCAGTCGCTGCCCGACGGCGACAGCTGGTCGGCCGGAATGAGCGTATCGACCGTCGCCACGATGAAGGCGGCCTCGGTGGCGTTGAGCGTGAGCCATGCGTGCGCTTCGGGCAGGTCGCCCGGCGGCACCGCTTGCGCCGCGGGTGCGGGCGTCTGCGTCTGCGCGGGCGCGACCGTGGCGAGCGCCGCAGCGGTTCCGGCAGCGGCGCCTTTGAGAAAATTCCGGCGTGGGATGGTGTCGTCGGCCATCGCGTTCCCCCTCTTGGTGACGGCATCGTGGGCCGCCAGGCGCCGCGCTGTCGCGCTTGGCGCGCGATCTCAGGCGATCGGCGAACCAAGTCTAGAACATTTTTCGCCCACATGGACAGAAATTCGCTGCGCCCTCCCCTTCAGGCGAATCCGATGGTGCGTCGCAAGGCGGCGATGAAGCGCGCGAGCTCGCCCGCCCCATAAGGCTTCGCCGGCACCGCGCCCCACACCGGCCTCGGCCAGGCTGCATCGTCTTTCCGGCGTGCGACCACATGGACATGGAGCTGCGGCACCACGTTGCCGATCGCCGCCACATTGAGCTTGTCGCAGGACGTGATGCTCTTGAGCGCGCGCGCGACCCGCGCGATCTCGGTCGTCAACCGCGCCTGGTCCGGCTCGGCGAGGTCGATGATCTCGGATGCCCCGGTGCGGCGCGGCACCAGCAGGACCCAGGGAAAATTCGCGTCGTTGACGGCGAGCACGCGCGACAGCGGCAGGTCGCCCACCGGCGTGGCGTCCTTCTCGAGCTGCGGATGCAGCGACCAGGGTGGGGCGGCAATGATCATGGGGCGCCGGACGCGCTGGCCTCGCCGGGCGGCTGCCGGGACGGCCATGTTGGTTGGAGGTTGCAAGCCTTTCTTAACTTAGCACGCCATAATCGGCATCTCCCTTTGCTTGACTCCCTGCGCGGGCGAATACGCATGCTGGAATCCCTGCCGATCCTGGCCTCCAGGCTGACCGGCGTTTGGCCGGACTTTCTTGTCGGCATCACCTTGATGGTGGCCGTCTCCAGCGCGCTGTGCCTGTTTTCCAGCCAGGCCTGCAACCCGGGACGGGTCTGGTGGCGCAATCCCGGGCTTGTGACCGACATCTGTTATTGGCTGGTCGTGCAGGCGCTGGCGCCGTTCCTGCGGATGGGGCTTCTGATGGCGCTGGCGGCCGTCGCGCTCGCCTTCGTGACCCAGGACGAACTCAACGATTACCTCGTCAATGGCCGCGGCCCGCTCGGAGCGCTCCCCTTCTGGGGGCAGGTCGCGGCCTATCTGCTGCTGTCGGACTTCCTGTTGTACTGGAATCACCGCCTCTTTCATGGCGCCCGGCTCTGGCGTTATCACGCCATTCACCATTCCGCCGAAGAAGTCGATTGGACGACGGCTTACCGATTCCATCCGGTGAATTTGTGCTTCGGATCATTTCTCGTGGACGTGGTCATGCTTTACATCGGCGTGTCGCCGACGGTGCTTCTGCTGCTGGTGCCGTTCCAGGTCACGACCGCCGTCTTCGTGCACGCCAATCTCAATTGGACGTTCGGCCCGCTGAAATATGTCGTGGCGACGCCGGTCTTCCATCGCTGGCACCACACGTCGCCGGCCGAAGGGGGCAGCCGCAATTTCGCGCCCACTTTCGCGTTGTGGGACGTGCTGTTCGGAACATTCCATATGCCCGAGGGCAAGCTGCCGCAAAACTACGGCGTCGACGATCCGCAGTTCCCGCGCGACTTCCTCCGGCAATTGATCTTCCCGTTCAGGAACCGAAATGCCGGGATCGGCGCCGTTCTGACGCGCCCGCTCAATGCCCCGCCATCTGCGATCGGATCTGTCGGACCGCAGCCTGGATCCTGATCGCCAGCAGCTCCTTGCCGCGCTCGGCCGACGCCGTTGCGGGATTGCCGATGATGCCGGTCGGCCGAAGCGTGAACGGCAGATCGCCGAGCCGCTTGAGATCGACGCCTTGCGGATGCGTCGCCATCAATTCGGACGTGTCGATGATGCTGGCGTGCTCCCCGATATCGGGCCGGCTTTCGCCTTGGCGCAGCAGCAAGGCCACCTGCGCGGCGTCGGAATAATAGGCGTCGACATGGATGACCCGGACGCCCTTGCCGGCCCATTCGGCGTTGAGACGCGCCGCCACCTCGGCCTGCGCGGCCTGGCTGCCGCCATGGTCGGCGATCAGGCATATGGTTCTGAACCCGCCGGCCTTGAGGCTGCGGGCGATACCCTCGATCATGGATCCGTAGACCGCCTCCGGCACCCCGATCGTGCCGGCGAACCGCATGTGGCCCGTGGGCGGATCGTAATCCCCTTCCGGCACATAGGAGACCACCGGCGCCACCAGCGTATGGCCGAGCTCGGTCGCAATGCGCCCCGCCGCGTGGCGGACGATATGGTCATGCTTGCCCAGGATCATGTGGGGGCCGTTCTGCTCGATCCCGCCGGCCGGCACGACCACCGTCGTATAGCCGTGATCGAGCGCCGAGCGCACCTCGACCCAGGTCATGTCGGCGAGATCGATCGTGTCGGGCAGCGGCGCCGTGAGCGGCCGATTGACGACCGTGAGCGCAATGGCCAGCCCGGCCAGAGCGCTTATGCCGAGCTTGCTGGGCGAAAAATAACGCATGTCATCGCCATTCGGAGCCAGGTCGCGTCGGGGCCGCGAACCCGGCCGGTTTCGATAGGAATCCGCCGCCGTCATTGGTGGCAGGGATTTGTTAAGGTCCGCTGTGCGGACGCATGCTATGGCCGCCACCGTTAATCGACCGTCAAGGCTCCTGCGGCATTGCTGGACGACGTTGGTTTTGTCCTGCGTCCATGTCATGGCTCATGCCCGCATCAGCCCGCCATCTGAATTTTGCCCTCCTGCTCGGCCTCGCATGGGGGGTGACCGCCGCCTTTCTGCTCGCCGACCGGTGGCCGGAGATGGGCGAGCGCCTGTTCGACGGCGACGACGCCATGCGGCTCGTCCAGGTGCGGGCGTTCCTGGCCGGCCACGGCTGGTTCGATCTGCATGAGGCTCGGCTCGGCCCGCCGATCGGTTACGACACCCATTGGTCGCGCCTGATCGACGCCGGGCTGGCGGGACTTTTTCTTGCGTTTCGTCCATTCGCGGATGCGGACCTGGCCGAGCGGCTCATGCGCGCCGTGTGGCCGCTGTTGTGGCTGCTCGTCGCGATGGCGGGCGCCGCAGCGCTGACATGGCGGCTCGCCGGGCGTCAGGCCGCCCTGATCGTGCTGGTTCTCTCGGCCTGCGCGTTGCCGGCATTCCAGCATTACAGGCCGGGCCGGATCGATCATCACAACGTGCAGATCGCGCTGGCCTTGGCGGTGGTGGCGGCGACCGCCTGGGCGGATCGCACGCGCCATGCGGCGGCGCTCGCCGGAATGCTGACCGGCCTCGCGGGCGCGGTCGGCTTCGAGGGCCTGCCCTTCCTCGTGCTGTGCGGAAGCGCGCTTGCGCTGCGCTTCATCTGGACGGGAAGCGCGAGCGCGCCTTCGCTCGCGCGCTACGGCGTGGCTGTCGCAGCAAGCATGCTGGCGGGTTTCCTGCTCAACGTCGCGCCGGACCATTGGGGCCGCTCCGCCTGCGACGCCATCGCGGTCAATTGGCTCGTCGCGACCATGATCGCGGGTTTTGGTTTCTGGGCCGTGGCCCATGCCCATGGGGTCGGCCGAGCGCGGCCGAACGCAAAGCCGCCGGCACCTTCGGCCGGTCGCCCGATGCCGCAAGTCGGCGCCCGCGCCGGTGCGATCGTCCTGGTGGGCGGAGCCGCGGTTCTGGCCTTCATGCTTTTCGAGCCGCGCTGCATCCACGGTCCTTTCGCTCTGACGGCGGATGCGGTCAAGGCGATCTGGCTCGACGATGTGGACGAGACGGTGCCGCTGTTGTCCTTCGTGCGTGGATTCCCGGTCGTCGGCGCATGGATCTGCACGTTTCCGCTGATTGCGCTGCTGGCGGCGCTCTGGCTCGGGCGCGATGGCGAGACGCGGCGTGATTTCGGTTTCCTGCTGGCGGTCGCGGCCTGCCTTCTGTCCGTCGCCGGCACGTTCGGCGCCATGAAGATCTACGCCTATGCGATGTGGTTCGGCATGCCGCTGGTGGCCGCGCTGGCGTCCCGGTTGAACGTCTCGTCGGGCCTGCGTGCGTCGCTGATCCGGGTCGCCGCCATCGTGGCGCTCACGCCGACGGTCGCCACGACGGCGGCGCTCGCCATCGCGCTGGCGGCGGCGGGCGAGGACCCGGCCAAGCCGGGCGTTCCGGAGCGGATGATCTGCACGCGCAACGACGCCTACGAGGTCCTGGCGCGGCTGCGGCCGGGATTGGTCGCGACCGACGTCAATTATGGGCCCTATGTGCTGGCGCTGACACCGCATGCGG
>WNFR01003573.1_pt1 | contig 16061 bp, 18 predicted proteins | sample 5400221 | NCBI WGS metagenome assembly WNFR01 (sample SAMN13153357, study PRJNA577476) | soil metagenome | isolation source: 40 cm soil under Madrone tree | place: USA:California | collected 2016-06-14 | reverse complement strand
CCGCGGTCGTCTGGTTCGACGAGATCGAAATGGGCATCACCACGCAGGAGACCAGCGGCGAGCAGGGACGCATGTTCGCGTTCTTTCTGACGTGGATGCAGGAGAAAGCGCGCGGCGTGTTCGTCGCCGCGACGGCCAATCGCATCGACTTGTTGCCTGCGGAAATGATCCGCAAAGGCCGCTTCGACGAGGTCTTCTTCGTGGATCTGCCCGGCGACGACGAGCGCGTGCAGATCATGAACATTCATCTGCAACGCCGCGGCATCGATACCACTGCCTTCAATTTCGAGCAGCACAAGCGATTCACCCAGGGCTGGACCGGCGCCGAGATCGAGCAAGCCGTGGTGTCGGCGCTCAGCGCGGCACGACTCCAGAACCGCGATCTGATCGACGACGATCTTCGTCAGGCGACCTTGGCCGTGGTGCCGCTCTCGAAAACGATGCGCGAGCAAGTGGAGCACATTCGCAGCTGGGCGTATTCTCGCGCCGTGCGCGCGTCGCCGCGCAGCGTGTAAGCGCGGGCACGAGGCGCCCGCTCACACCTCGGCGAGCACGCGGCCGAGCTCACGAACGGCCGCGACGATCTCCACGCCGACGTACGCGAACACGACGACGACGATGGCCGACATGATCCATTTCTCCGTTCGGCTGAGGCGCGGCGACCGCCAGACGAGTGGCAACACGAACGGACCGAGCGCCGTCAGGCCGAGCAACGCGATCCAGACCGGCCGGTAGTACCACGGCAGCCATGCCCCCTGCCCTTGCCCGCACTGGCGGCAATAGCGGTCTCCGTCGTCGATGGGATGACCGCAGCTCCAGCACGCGCGCATCCGGAGAGTGTCGCACGAAACCGGCGCCCGACCACTCCCCCCGGCGAGGAGGGCCGAATCGAACGAACGTCGGACGTCTCAGCGGCCGGGTGACCGCAGAATCGAGACGCAATCGGCGTCGCACCCCGCGGCGGGATCGGCGTCGCGCGCCGCGGTCGGGCTCCGGGCCGCCGCCGGCCGGTGGAGTATCGCTTTCGTCGGCGTGAGCAGCACACGGTGCTGCTCGTTCTGCAGCGCGACCGCCGCGATCGCGTCGACGATCAAGCTGTAATCGTCCGGGCTCCGAAGCGGGCACAAGAGCGACGCCGCCGGTCGCGCTGCGGCATTGGCCGCAGTGCGCGTTCCGACGTCCGCGACCAATCGCTCACCATCCCAGGCGATGACGACGTGCACCGCGTGCGGCCAGCCATCATCGGATGTCGTGAGCAGATAGGCGCGCGATCCACGTTCTTCGATCGCGACGCGCAACCGCTCCAACGGCACCGGAATACTCACGAAGCGCGATGATAGAGAGTTAGCGCCCACACCGCCATCATCTCGATCACGATCCCGGAGCGACGAGTTGGCGACTCCCCGCATTCAGGGAGCGATGGAAACGTGCATCATCGCTCACGAGGATTTAACGAGAATTGCGCCGAGCATTGCTTGACCCCTCGGCCTCCGAGCGTAGAGTCGCGGTGAAGCGTTGGTCCCCTCTCACGCAGGAGGTCACCATGATCGAAGCGCACATCAGTGGGCCGCGCGGCTCGCTCTACTTCTCGGCTCCTACTACGCCGTACGATCTCGAGACTCTGCGGACGCACGTTCGCGAGGCCAATGCCGTCTCCCCGCGTCAGGTGCACGTCGACTTGCGCGTCGATCGCACCGACCGCGCCTTCGCTCCCAACGTCACGAGTCTCATCCGCGAGTTCATGTCGCGCGGCATCGCAGTGCGAGTCGGCCGTCTGCGCGCAGTTCACCACTGACCAGACTAAGCGCCGCGCGGCAGCGTTCGCCGATCTACTCGTCACGGCGAGAGGTCGGGGGATGACGCCGTCGCGGAACGGGTGTAGGCGCGTCGGTGACACGATGGAGCCTCGCATCCAGTTCGCGCTCACGGGGGACGGCGTGCGCATCGCGTACGCCACGATGGGCACGGGACGGCCGCTCGTCTTCATGGCGCCGCTGCCGTTCCGTCACGTCGAGCTCGAGTGGCGACTGCCCGAGGACCGGCGGTGGTTGGAACGTCTCACGTGTGGACGCGAGGTCGTCCGGTACGACCCCCGCGGCCTCGGACTGTCGGAACGCGCCGTTGCGAGCTTCGACGTCGACGCGCTCGTGCTCGACCTCACCGCGGTCGTCGACGCCCTATCCGGCGACCCGCTCGCTCTTTTCGCCTGCGTGAACTCGGCACCGATCGCGATCGCATACGCCGCGCGCCATCCAGAGCGGGTGTCTCACCTCGTGCTGTGGTGCCCGGTCGCGCGGATGGCCGACAGCATGCCGCCGCAGGTCGTCACGCTGCTCGACGTCGCCGAGAACGACTGGATGCTCTTCACGGAAGCGGCTGCGCACGTGATGGTCGGCTGGGCGAAGGGCGACGCCGGACATCGCTACGCGGAGTATCTTCGCGCGTGCGTCACGCCCGACGTGATGCGGCCGCTCATCGTCGGGCTGCGCTCGGGCGACGTCAGCGAGCTGCTGCGCGCCGTGCAAGCGCCGACGCTCGTGCTGCATCGCCGCGATGTGCAATCGGTGCCGATGGCGCTGGTGAGCGACCTAGCGGGAAAAATCCCCGGCGCGCGATTGCTGGTGTTCGACGGCGAGCACATGCGGCTCGGTGTGGACGACGTCGAGGGCCCCGCGCGCGCGGTGGATGAATTCCTCGGCGACGTCGGCGCGACGCCGCGGGCGCTGTCTCCCGCGGAGGCCGGCGTCCTTCCCGCGAACGCGTTTCGGCACGAAGGAGACTATTGGACGCTCGCGTTCGACGGACGCGTCAGCCGCGTGCGCGACGTCAAAGGTCTCCATCACATCGCGCGCCTGCTGCGCGATCCCGGTCTGGAGGTTCCGGCTGTGGCGCTCGTCGCCGACCTCGACGCTCCACCACCGCACGCACCTGCGCTCGGCGACGCCGGATCACTTCTCGACGCGACGGCGAAGTCTGCGTACAAGCGCCGTCTCGCGGAGCTGCGGCGCGAGGTCGACGAGGCGGAACGAGCAAACGACCCCGCCGCGGCGGAGCGGGCGCGTGCAGAGCTCGAGTTCATTGCGCGCGAAGTGTCCGCGGCCGTCGGCATCGGAGGGCGCGACCGGAAAGCTTCCTCTGGGGCGGAGCGTGCTCGCCTCGCCGTCACTAAACGCATCAAGGACGCCATCGCGCGAATACGCGCCGTCCACCCGCCGCTCGCCGCGCATCTCGCGCAGACGGTCAAGACCGGCCACCTGTGCGCGTATCGCGACGGTCCGCCGTCGATCGCCTGGAATCTCTGACACGCACTCCGCGCCGCGTCTGACGCTCCATTCGTACGCCGCCGACGTACGGTGTCCCCTCCGTCCTCACGCCTCGGAAGTAGGAGGCCAGACACCATGCACGACCGACTCGGAGCCGCGCCCGCTCCGCTTCCGCTCTCCAATCGCACTGATCCGCAACTCGCGGCCGCGGCGGTCCGCGGCGCTGCCGGGGATCGCGAAGCGGCGAGGGTACGCGATGCCGCACGGCGTATCGTAGAGCGCCACTCCTTTTGCACGCTCGCCACCGCGTCGCGCCGCGGTCACGCACACGTCGTCGGCGTCGAGTACGCTCTCGTCGGCCAGTTGCTCTACGTCCACACGTTCGACGACAGCCGCAAAGCGCGGAACATCCGTGAGAATCCACGCATCGGCGTGTGCATTCCGGTTCGCCGCATACCGTTCGCGCCGCCGTTCTGTGTGCAGTTTCAGGCCGCGGCCGAGCTGCTCGAGGTCGACCACCCGGAGATCGAGGCGCTTCTCCCATCCGGCTGCCTGAAGAAGATCACGGCGTTCGGTGCGCTGACGGCACCGCGGGCTTGCTTCATCCGCATCACGCCCGGCCGCACGATCTCGACGTATGGGATCGGCGTCTCGCTCATCACCTTGCTGCGCGATCCGCTCCGCGCGAGCCGTACCGTCGCCCTGTCGTAGCGCGCCATGACGTCGCGAACCTCGGACCGCTACGACGTGGTCATCGTCGGCGCGCGTTGCACCGGCGCGGCGCTCGCAGTTCACCTGCGTCGCGCCGGACTGTCGGTGGCGATCGTCGATTCCGCTTCGCTCCCCAGCGACCAACCGATGTCGACGCACCTCGTTCAGCCGCCGGGGATGGACGAGCTCGACACGCTCGGTGTCGGCATCCACGTACGCGCTCTCGCACCGGCGCTCCACGGATCGCGTTTCGACTTCGATGGCCGCACGTTTACGCTGCGCTACGGGAGCGGTCGAGCGGCCCACTGTCTGCGACGAGAGAAGCTGGACGGTCTCTTGCAGCGCGCCGCCTCCGAGGCGGGCGCCGTTCTGCGAACCGAGACGCGCGTCGTCGGACTCGTGCACGACGCCGCCGGCCGCGTGTCGGGCGTCGAGCTGCGCACGAAAGACGCGCGTCGCGAGCTCCTCGCGGCGGGGGTCGTCGTCGGCGCCGACGGCCGTCATTCCACGGTTGCACGTTTGGTCGGGGCGAAGGAGTACCTCGGCTACGACGGACCGCGCGCATCGTACTGGGCCTATTGGCGGCGTCCCGCCGCGTGGGACCCGAGCGTGCTCTACAACGAGTTCGACGGCGACCACTCGCGCGTGCTCTTTCCGACCGACGGGGACCACGTGCTGGTCGCGACCGTGCCGATCGCAGCGCGCGCGCGAACGTGGCGCGACGACGCGGCGGCGGCGTATCTCGCCGACATCCGCTCCTCCCGAGCGCTCGGGCCGCTCTTTGCGAACGATCGACCGCTCGCTCACCCCCGCGTGCTCGCAAAGACGCGCTACTTCTTCCGGGTCGCTGCGGGTCCCGGATGGGCGCTCGCCGGCGACGCCGGCCATCATAAAGAGTTCGTGATCGGCCTCGGCATCTCGGACGCGCTCCGCGATGCAAAGAGCCTCGCCACCGCCGTCCTCGAAGGTACCGACGACGCGCTCGAACGCTATTGGCGACGGCGCGACGTCGAGCGAATCGAGATGTACTTCTGGGCGCGCGACGTCGGCGAAGCGAACGCCGTGAGCGCCCTCGAACGTCTCGTCGCCGAGCGCGCGGCATCCGAGCCCGCGCTCGCGACCCGTCTCGGCGACGTCATCGACGGACGCATCTCTCCCTACGACCTCTTCCCCGCGTCACGCGTTCTGCCGTGGGTGGCACGTGCGGCGCTACGCGGCAACGTTCGGCCCATCGCGCCGCTCATTTCGACGGTCGGCCGCGCGCTACGAGCCGCGCTCGAGCGACAGCGGCGAGAACGTCTCCTCACCGCACCGACGTACACGCTTCGCCGCTGGTCACGGCCGGGGCCGCTGCGCGCCCTGCACTCCTGCGCGTGCCGCCGCGACCACGTAATGTAACAGGCACGCGCGATCGCGACGTCGAGTCCGCGATCACGACGTCGAGCCCAGCGGCCGGCGGCCTCAGGCGGTGTCGGCCCGTGGGCGCCGATCGGCGGCGTGGATGCGGAGGCTGCGGATCCGATCCTTCAAGCGCGGGATCAGCGGCGGCGCGACGCTGAGCGAGCGGAAGCCGATTGCGAGGAGCCGCGGCAACACCTCGTCACGCCCGGCGAGCTCGCCACACAACGTCAGCGGCAGATCGCCGGCGTCGGCGACGACGATCGCGAGCAACCGCAGGAGCGCGGCGTGCGCGTCCTGGAAGTAGCGGTTGACGTTGGGATCGTCACGGCCCGCGGCAAACGTGTACTGCGTCAGGTCGTTGCTGCCAATGGAGAGAAAGTCGACGTGGCGCGCGATCGCCGGCACCCCGAGTGCGGCCGCGGGCGTCTCGATCATGGCCCCGAACGCCGGCCGCCGCTGCGCACCGAGCGCGACGCACGTCTCGTCGAACACCCGGCGCGTGGCCTCGATGTCGTCCTCGAGCGTGACCATCGGCACGAGAATGCGGACGTTCTGCCCCTGCGCCAAGCGGATCAACGCACTCAGCTGCGTCCGCAGCAACGGCGGATGCTGGAGCAGCAGGCGTATGCCGCGAACGCCGAGCGCGGGGTTCGTCTCGACGGGCGGGCGCAAGAACGCCAACGGCTTGTCGCCGCCGACGTCGAGGAGACGGATCGTCAACGGCTTGTCGCGCAACGCGGAGGCCGTCGCCTGCAGCTCGGCGAGCAGCTCGTCCTCCGTGGGCGGAGTGTCGCGGCTCAAGTAGAGCTGCTCGATGCGAAAGAGTCCCACGCCGTCGGCGCCGTTGTCGACGGCGAGCTCGACGTCGCGGCGAGTGCCGAGGTTCGCCTCGACGGTGATCAGCGTTCCGTCGAGCGTGCGTGCCGGCTCCCGGCATTCGCCTCGGCACCGCGAGAGCGTGGCGCGGTAGTCGAGGGTGCGCCGTCGAAAGTCCGCACGGGTCAACGCGTCCGGATCGACCAGCACCTCGCCGCGGTATCCGTCGATGAGCACCTCGTCGCCCTCGTGCAGCCGGTCGAAGACGCCCGCGACGGCGACCGTCGGGATGCTCTTTTCGCGAACGAGCAACGCCGCATGCGACGCTTCGCCCAGCGCGTCGACGAGAATCGCCGCGACGCCGCGGTCGGCGAGCGCGATCACGTCCGACGGCAACACGCGCCTGACCGCAACGATCGCGCCCTCCGGCACGCGCGCGAGTGCGTACGGGTCGCTCCCCTCGAGATGGCGCAGCACGCGTCGTCCGAGATCGGCGACGTCGTCTCGCCGCTGCTGCAGCGTCGCGTCGGCGAGCGCGCCGAACTTGTCGGCGAGCCGCCGAAAGACGCGCCGCACCGCTCCGGCAGCATCGACGTCCGAGTCCCGCAGCTCGGCCTCCAACTCGCCCGAGGAGCGGACGCCATCGAGCATCAGCGCGTGGGCGCGAAAGACGTCCGCGATTGCGGCGCCCACCTGCGCTTCGAGCCGACCCGTCGCGTCCTCGAGGTCGCTGCGCGCGCGCAGAAACGCCGTCTCGACGCGCGCCCACTCACGCGCGGCATCGCTGCCATCGACGCGGCGGGATGCACCGCGACACTCGAGGATGTCGCCGACGAGCGCCAGCGTTCCCATCGCGAGCCCGGATGCGATCGGCACACCGGCGAGCTTCATGTGCGCCTCATAGCTGCACGGCCGACTTGAATCTACGTCGGCCGCCGCCACGCGCATCTCGCGCATCTATGGTAGTGGGTCAAGTTGCCCTACGAGGGCAAGCGAGCGAGACGAGGCGCGAGAGAAGCGAGCAGCGCAGGCGTAGCAGCGCTACGCCGAGCAGCGGAGCGACCGAGCAACGAAGTATCGCGACGCAAATTGCCCCACTACGACGCGCTTGCGTCAACGCCGTAGTGAGTGAAGCATCGGCAGTTCGACGCGCTGGAACATCGACGCAGTCACTCAGATCCCGGGAGGAAGGTCATGGCGAAGAATACCCAAGAGGCGATGCAGGATGTCGTCGCCACCCTGCACCGCGAGCAAGCGAACGCATTGATCGCGTATCTCAACTACAAGAAGTACCACTGGCTCACCTACGGACCGCTCTTCCGCGACATTCATCTCTTGCTCGACGAGCAGGCGACGCAGACGTACGACACGATCGACGAGTTTGCCGAGCGGGCCATCATGATCGGCGGAGCGCCGATCGGCGACCCCGCCGACTACTTGACGAGCGCGACGGTGAAGCCGTCGTCCGGCAAGCTCTCGATGCGCGAGATGATCGAGGAGGCCCGCAACAGCGTCGACGTCATCATCGGCGAGATGCACGCCGACACCGAGACCGCGAGCGCCGCCGGCGATATCGGCACCGCGGATCTCTTTACGCGGCTGGTACAAACGCACCAGAAGAATCGCTGGTTCCTGAACGAGCTGCTGCAGAAGCGCGACGGGCTCGTCAGCTAGTGGCTCGCGTGAGGATCACCGCAATCGTGTTTCTCTTGTGTGCGTCGCCGACGATTCGCGATGCGGCCGCCGGCGGGATCGTCGCGCGCGACGCGCAAGTCGCGGGAATGAAAATCCACTATCTTACGGCCGGTGAAGGTCCAGCGGTGATTCTCCTGCACGGCTATACGCAGACGTCGCGTATGTGGACGCCGATCATTCCGCTGCTTGCCGAGAAATTCACCGTCATCGCGCCGGACCTCCCGGGAATCGGCGACTCGGCCATTCCCGCGGACGGTCTGGACATGAAGACGGCCGCGATTCGCATCCACGCGCTCGCGCGTTCGCTCGGCGTCGCCAAGGCGCGGGTCGTCGGGCACGACATCGGCTTGATGGTCGCATACGCCTATGCCGCGCAATTCCCCGACGAAATCGAGAAGCTCGTCTTGATGGACGCGTTCTTGCCGGGCGTCGCCGGATGGGAAGCCGTGTACGACGATCCACGCACGTGGCACTTCCGCTTTCATGGGCCGACCCCGGAAGCGCTGGTGCAAGGACGCGAGCGGACGTATTTCACATACTTCTGGAACGAGCTCGCCGCCGACAAGACACGCTCCGTTCCCGACGCGGATCGAAAGGCGTACGTCGCCGCCTATGCTCGCCCGGGACGCATGCGATCCGGGTGGGCATATTTTGCTGCGTGGCCGACGACGGCCAAGGATTTTGCGCAACTCGCCCAAACGAAGCTGACGATGCCGGTACTCTCGATCGCCGGCGACAAGGCGTCGGGAGATGTGCTCGGCCGACAAACGGCGCTGGTCGCTGCGAATCCGATGGTCGTCGTCCTCAAAGACACTGGACACTGGGTATTGGAAGAGCGCGCGAAAGAAACGACCGACGCGCTCGTGAATTTTCTGTGACCCATGGAAGAATCAACCGCTCCGTACGACGCACGTGAATTCACCGGGAAGCGAGCTCTCGTCACCGGCGGCAGTAAAGGAATCGGCGAGGCGATCGTGACTCGCCTGCGACGCGGCGGTGCAGCGGTGCTCGCCGCCGCGCGGAGCATTCCCGAGAATGGCAGTCCCGAGCAGTTCATTGCAGCGGACGTCAGCACCCGTGCGGGAGCGGATCAGATCATCGCGACGACCTTCGAACGGCTCGGCGGCCTCGACATTTTGATCAACAGCGTCGGCGGCTCTTCCGCGCGAGGCGGTGGCGTGCTGGCGCTGAATGATGCCGATTGGCAGCAGGAGCTCGAGCTCAACCTGCTTTCGGCGGTGCGTCTGGACCGCGGTTTTCTTCCGGCGATGCTGAAGCAAGGCGCAGGAGTCATCATCCACGTGTCGTCCATCCAGCGGACGCTCCCGTTGTTCGAAGCGACTCTCGGCTACGCCGCGGCAAAGGCCGCGCTCACGAATTACAGCAAGGGACTCTCCAAGGAAGTGAGCCCACACGGCATCCGGGTGAACAGCGTCGCCCCCGGCTTCACCGAAACCGAGGCCGCCACCGCATTGATCGAGCGGCTCGCGGCGCAAGCGGGTACGGACACTGCGGCCGCACGCCAGAGCCTGATCCGTGCGCTGGGCGGCATCCCGCTCGGACGTCCCAACCGCCCCGACGAAGTCGCGGAACTGGTCGCGTTCCTGGCGTCCGATCGCGCCTCTGCGATCACCGGCAGCGAGTACGTCATCGACGGCGGCAACATTCCTACGATCTGAGCCGACGGCGGCGATCCGTCGCCCCGCGCGCTATCGCCCCGGCGGCGCGGCCGGCAGCGCCGGCTCGACCGCGATGAACGCGCTCGCCGAGGCCAGGATCGCGAGCGCAGCGCCGGCGACCGCGGCGGCCCGGAAGCCGGTGATGAAATCGCCGCTCATACCGCCGCCACCGAGCAGCAGTCCGACGGAGGCCGTCGCGACGAGGCCGCCGATGCGCGCGACGGCGTTGTTGACGCCGGAAGCGGAGCCGGCGTGGTCGCGATCGACGGCACCCATGACCGTTGCGGTGAGCGGCGCGACCGTGATCGCCATGCCGCACGAGATGCCGAGCAGCGCCGGGAAGATCGTCGGCCAATAGGCGACGTCGTCGGCGCTCACGCGCAGCGCGAGCGCGAAGCCGAGCGCGACGACCAATGGTCCCACGGTCAATGGCCACCGTGCCCCGAGCCGCTCGGACCATCGCCCGACCGTTCGCGACGCGAGCCCGACCGCCAATGGCAATGGCAGCAACGCCGCACCCGCGGCGCTCGCCTCGTAGCGCCCGACGCGGATCAGCACGAACGGCAAGAGCACGAGCACTCCCGCCAGCGCGGCATAAAGGAAGAACGTGAGGAGCGTCACCCCGACGAACGTCCGCCGCGAGAAGAGCGTGAGCGGCATCATCGCGTCCTCGCCGCGGCGCCATTCGACCGCGACGAACGCCGTGAGCAGCAAGATCCCCAACCCGAGCGCGGCGAGGACGCGCGCGTCGCCGCCGCCGCGTTGCGGCAGCGCGGTGAGACCCCACGTGATCGCGGCGAGACCGCCCGTCACCAACGCCGCGCCATGCCAATCGAGGGCGGCGGGGGCGCTGTGGTCTCGGCTCTCCGCAACGTAACGGAGGGCGAGCCACAATGCCGTCGCGGCGATCGGGACGTTGAGGATGAAAATCGCCCGCCAGCCGACGTTGTCGACGAGCCCGCCGCCGATGACCGGACCGGCCGCGCCCGCGATCGCGCCCGCGGCGGCCCACGTCCCGATCGCCCGCCCGCGCGCCTCACCGCCGAAGGAGGCGCCCAAGAGCGCGAGGCTGTTCGGGACCAGCAGCGCCGCGCCCATTCCCTGCAGAGCGCGCGCAACGATGAACAGACGAAGGCTCGGCGCGGCGGCGCAGAAGACCGAGGCGAGGGTGAACACGCACAGCCCGAGCGCGAACATGCGCCGGCGGCCGAACCGATCGCCGCTCGCGCCGCCGAGCAGCACGAGGGCGCCGAGCGGCAGCAGATACGCGGTGACGATCCACTGCGCGTCCGCGATCGCGCCGCCGAATGCCCGTTGCAGCGCCGGCAAGGCGACGTTCACGACCGAGCCGTCGATGAAGGCGACGCTCGATCCGAGGATGGCGGCGGCAAGCGTCGCCGCCGGATGCGCGCCGGTCGCGGGACGTGCGGTCGCGATCGTGCCGGCGTCACACGGCGCTGGGAGTGCGGCGCTCATGGCTCACCATACACGGCGGCGCGCGACTCGCCGCACGTTGGCTCGTCTCTGCCAACGGAGTACCGTTCGCGCCGACGCGGAGGAGCGAAGCATGACTGAACGAGAGAACGAGAAGCTCGCCCGAGCATTCTACGACGGCACCGCCCCCGGACATCGGGAGGCGCTCTGGGGCCTCCAAGCTTCGCACGTCGTCTACGACATGCCGGAAGGGATGCCTGTCGGCGCCGGACATTTCAAAGGCCTCGAAGACGTCCTCGAGCGCTTTCTTACCCCGTTTTATGGAGCGTTCGACGTTCGCTTCCTGGCCGAGGAGTTCATCACGGCGGGTGACCACGTCGTTGCGATCGGACGTATCGCCGGAAAAACCCGCAAGGGTTCGGTGCCCGTCGACGTGCCCTTCGTCCACGTCTGGACGGTCGGCGGCGGGAGCCTGCAACGGATGCGTGCGTTCACGGATACGGCGCTGCTCGCCCGCGCATTGGCGACGGAGCGCGGGTGAGCCGGTTGCCGTAGCGGACGTCCGGTTGATAAGAACGCCCCGCTGAACAGGAGCGTAAATCATGACGGATAGCGAACGGTATGCGTGGACGGCCGGGCGGGTGTTGCTGAGCCTGATCTTCATTCTCAGCGCGTTCGGGAAGCTCGCCGATCTCGCTGGGACGGCCGCGTTCATGCGCGCCGCGGGAATCCCTGCCGTGTGGCTGTTCCTGCCGGGCGCGATCGTGCTCGAGCTCGGCGGCGGCCTCGCGATCTTGAGCGGCTACGGCATGCGCCTCGGGGTGGCGGCCCTGATCGTGTTCCTGATCCCGACGACGTTGATCTTCCACGCGTTCTGGCAAGCGTCCGGCATAGAGCGCACGGGGCAGCTGATCAATTTCATGAAGAACCTCGCGATCATCGGCGGCCTCCTGATCGTCGTCCCGGCAAGCGCGGCCACCGAGCGATCGCGGACGTGATCGCCGCTTACGCGATCTGACGTCCCTCCCGTCCTGACGGGCGTTCGTCGTCTGCGGCGCGCCCCTGTGGCATCGTGGCGGCGAGGAGGCGAGGACGAATGGGGCTCCGGACCGCGCACCGCGCCGCTCGTCGGTCGATCACGCTCCAAAGTGTCGACGGTCCGCGACGGGTGATGCTGCGGGATACCGCGACCGCGAGCGCGACCGACCCGGCGAGACCTCCTGAGACGCGTGCGGTGCTCGTCGATGCATTGACCGACCGAGCGAAACAGTTTCGGAAGCGTCTCCGCGCGGCCACCGATGCTCGGGCGGCTGACGATGTCGGTGCGCGAGTTCACGATCTCCGGACGGCAGCGCGCCGACTGCTGGCCGTCCTCGACGCGCTCCAGTCGTTCGTCGGCGCCGCCACGGTGCGACGCCTGGCGCGTCCCGCCGAGAAAGCGCTCGACCAAGTCGGCCGGCTGCGCGATCTGACCGTCCAACGTGACACCCTCGCGAAGCTGCGCGGTCACGCATCCGTCCCGCTCCTGAAGGCTTTCGATCGGGAGCTTCGCCGCAAGACGAATCGGATCGCCGCAAAGCTGAGGAAGCGGCTCGATAGCGTGCGCCGTGGAAAGCTGCGTCGCGACGCGCGGCGCCTGAAGAAGCGCGTACGCGGTTGCCGAATGAACACCACCGATGCGTGGAACCTCGCACTGCGCGCAGCGCATGACGCGTTCGAGCGGCTATGCGACACGCGCGCGGCGATGGATCCGAACGACCCCGCGACGCTCCACGCGACGCGGATCGCGCTGAAGCGGCTCCGATATCTGATGGAAGAGCTCCGTCCGGCATACCCCGTGATTCGGAAGACGACCATCGCAAGCCTCCACAGCCTGCAGACGACGCTCGGCGACCTGCACGACCTCGACGTCTTGACGGAATCGCTGGCGAAATACGTCCACCAGCATGCGCCGGCACGAGCGGCGGAAATCACCTCGGTACTCGAGCGCGTCGAGCGACGGCACTGCGCGATCCTGCTGTCGTGTCTGCGCGGGATCGACGCCGTCTTGCAGCCCTGGAAGCGCTTACTCGCGGCGTAGCGCGCGAGCGTGCACGCCGGCATTCCCGACCGGTGACGTTTCCTGCGGCGGGAATATCTGCGCTCGATCGCCGGTAGGGCTCACAGAGGAGGGAGCCCATGGGAATTCATTGGACAGAGCTGATCGTCGTCGCGTTCGTCGCATTACTGATCTTCGGCCCGAAGCGCCTGCCTGAAATCGGCGGCGCCGTCGGCCGGACATACCGGGAATTCAGGAAGTCGCTCGGCGAGATCTCGGAGCTGGCGACGAGCGAGCTCGCGCCTCCGGAGCGTCAACTTCCCGCCGCGACGGCCGCGCGTGATGCGGATCGCGAAGACCGGCCGATTCGTGACGCTGCCCCGTCGCGCACCTGATCGGCTCGGCACCGCGACCGAGCTCTGCGACGGCCGGCCGCTGCCGCGCGCAGCGGCCGGTGCCCAAATGTCTCTCGTCGCGCACCTCGACGAGCTTCGCCGGCGTACGTTCGTCTGCGTCGCCGCGGTGTCGTTGGGCACCGTCGTCGGATTTCTCTTCCGCGACGCGATCCTCGAGCTGTTGCTTCGTCCTCTTCCGATCGAAGCCAACACGCTGATCGCGCGCGACGGCACTCGGCGGATCGCGGTCACGGCGATCGGGGAAGGCTTTTCCGTGCTCTTGAAGCTCGCCATCGCTGCCGGCATCGCGTTGGCGACTCCGATATGGGTCCATCAGCTCTGGAGCTTCACGTCGCCCGCGCTGAAGCCGCACGAGAGGAAATATGCGGTCCCCGCGACGTTGGTGGGCATCGCCCTGTTTCTCGCCGGGCTCGTCGTCGGCTTCGTCACTCTCCGCTATCCGATCAACTGGCTGCTCAGCTTCGATGACCGTCATTTCGTGCAGGTCATCACCGCCGACAATTACTTCACATTCGTCGCGTATTTCTTGCTGGCGTTCGGTCTCACGTTCGAGCTCCCGCTGGTGTTGACCTTCTTGGCGCTCGTGGGGGTCGTGTCGTCTGGAAGCCTGCGGGCGCACCGCGCGCACATTCTGGTGGGCCTGTGGATCGCGTCGTGTTTCGTGACGCCGGGTGCCGATCCCTACAGTCCGGTCATCGTCGGGGCGGCATTCACCGTTTTGTATTTCATCAGCGAAACGCTGATCCGCCTGATCGGCAAATAGCGCGGGAATATTGCGGCGCCGTACGCAGTCAATAACCCGAACGCAATCCGCGCAACGCGCGCATACAGGAGGAGCTATGGGCACATTCGATTCAGACGACGATGACACAGACACGTTGCTACACCGGCGCGACTTCATGAAGCTCGCAGGGCTCGGCGGCGTCGTGCTCGTTTCGGGCCTCGGGGTGCGATCGTACGCCGCCGACGACTACGGCGTCGCGCAGCTCGGTACCGCCGGGAAGAAAGCGATGCAGAAGGCGCAGGAATTCTACTTCGTTCAGCTCTCGGACACCCATTGGGGGTTCGAGGGACCGGCCGTGAATCCCGACGCCCAAGGCACGCTCGAGAAAGCCGTCGCCGCCGTCAACGGCCTCGAGCAGCAGCCGGACTTCGTCGTCTTCACCGGCGACCTCACGCACACGACCGACGACGCCAAAGAGCGGCAGGAGCGCATGAAGCGCTTCCAGGACATCGCCAGCCGGCTCGAGGTGAAGACCGTGCGGTACCTGGCCGGCGAGCACGACGCCTCGCTCGACAACGGCGAGGCCTTCCAGAAGTTCTTCGGCAAGCTGCACTACACCTTCGACCACAAGGGCGTGCACTTCATCGTCCTCGACAACGTCTCGGACCCGAGCGCGATCGTCGGCGACGCGCAGCTCGCGTGGCTGAAGGCGGATCTGAAGAAGCTCCGCCACGAGACGCCGATCGTCGTCCTCACCCACCGGCCGCTCTTCGATCTCGCTCCCGACTGGGACTGGGCGACGCGTGACGGCGCGAAGGTCGTCGATGCGCTCATGCCGTATCCGAACGTGACGGTCTTCTACGGCCACATTCACCAAGAGAACCACCACATGACCGGCCACATCGCGCACCACTCGGCGAAGGGGCTGATGTTCGCGTTGCCGGCGCCCATGTCGGTCCCGAAGAAGGCGCCGATCCCGTGGGACGCGGCGGCTCCGTACAAGGGGCTGGGTTTCCGCGACGTCGAAGCCGACGTGCGGAAGCCCGCATACGAGATCACCGAGCTCCCGGTCCTGAAGGCGTAGCACGATGGACCGCCGGCGATTCTTCCAGCTGTCGAGCACGGCCGTCGCGGCATCGATCCTCGGCGTGCGAGCGCGGCCGGCCGCCGCCGCGCATGAGCAAGTCGTGCATCTGACCGCGAAGCAGTTCGAGTACGACCCGAGCGAGATCACGGTGAAGAAGGGAATCCCCGTCGCCATCGAGATCGTCTCGCTCGATCGCAAGCACGGCTTTACGATTCCGCAGCTGAAGGTCCGCACCGACGTGAAGCCCGGGCAGAAGAACGTCGTCCGCTTCACGCCGCACGACGTGGGGAGGTTCAACTTTCACTGCGACCTCTTCTGCGGCTCCGGTCACGAGGGGATGGCCGGAACCCTCGTCGTGACGGAGTGACGGAGTCGCAGTCGAATGCGACGGTTTCTCACCGGCGTCGTCGTCGCGCTGCTGACGGAGGCAGCAGTGGGACTGGTCGTCATCGGCTCCGGCACGGCGCCGGTGAGCGCCGATCGTGCCCCGAGCGCGCTCGAGACGCGACTCCTCGGCGTCGCGCTCCGCGCCTCGGTCGCCCGCAACGCAACGGGTGAACGCGAGCCGCCCCCGCCGTCGGCGGATGACCTGACGGCGGGGGCCGAGATCTACACCGAGATGTGCGCGCGTTGTCATGGCGGCTCAAAGGCCGACGCGAGCACGCTCGGCGCGTCGTTCTATCCTCCCGCGCCCAGTCTCAACGGACGAGCGAGCGCCTACAGCGAACGCGAGCTCTTCTGGATCATCAAGCACGGCATCCGCAATACCGGCATGCCCGCGTGGCGAAGCCTGCTCT
>WNFR01003570.1_pt1 | contig 16065 bp, 9 predicted proteins | sample 5400221 | NCBI WGS metagenome assembly WNFR01 (sample SAMN13153357, study PRJNA577476) | soil metagenome | isolation source: 40 cm soil under Madrone tree | place: USA:California | collected 2016-06-14 | reverse complement strand
TAGTCACCGTACCGCTCTGAGACGCGACGCTGAACGGCGGCGTGCCCCCGGTGATTACGAATTGGTATTGAGTCGCCGTCGAGCAGGCGGTCGGCCCGACCGAAGCTGGCGCGACCTGGATCGCCGGTCCCGGAGCGACTGGCGGCGTCGCTGTGCCCACGAGATTGTGCAGCAGCGTGGTCGTTTGCCGGCCGGTCGCATCGACGATGGTGAATGTCAGCGGATCGACGCAAGTCCCATTCGTGATCACCTCAAACGAGCCGCCCGCAACGAACACGGTCGTGTTGACCATGATTATCGCCGACGGGAACGTCGGCGCAACGTTATACGGTGGCGTCCCTCCGTAGATGAAATAATCGACGCGAGCGCCGGCCTAACATGTGTTTTTGTCCGGGCCGGTGATCGTCGCGTCGGTGGGAACGACGGAAAGAATCGCCGAGCCGTTGGTCTGCTGGACGATGGTGAACGCGGCGGTCACCGAGTTGCCGGTGGTCACGTCGGTCGCGCGTATCTGCGCCGGTTGGGTTGGGACGTTTACCCCTGACTGCAATACGACGCGAGCGGTGCCGGTGCCATCGGTTACGACCGTGAGCGACGAAACGAGCGGCTGCCCCGGGTTACTGCTCTGAATCCCGAACGCACCCAAGACGACGTCGAACCTCACCTGACGGTTGGGTATGCCTCCGCCGGCCACACCGGACACCGTCACCGTCGCGGTCGCGGTGTCGCCGGAACATACCGCGTTGGTCCCGCACACGGTGCGGCTCGGGACCACGGTCAGCGTGTTGAACAACGGTGCCGGACGAACCGTTACCGACGAGGTCGCGGTCTGGCCAATTGCGTCTTGCACCGTGATGATGACCGGAGTATCCGCGGCGACCTCCCCCGGAATGAGCACGATGACGCCGGTATCGACGTTTTGTGCCACGGGGAGCACTGCCGAATTGCTCGAGAACGCCTGGTACGGTGGTGCACCGCCGCTGACCTGAAGTGTCGCGGGTGTATGCGAGTAAACGACTACGCCCATCGCAGGCAGGACGAGCAAGGGGCCTACTACCACCGGCCCGGGAGCGAAAGGATTGTTCGGAGCTCCGCTGCCGCCGCCGCAGCCTCCCAGCGCAACCAGTCCGGCCAGCGCACACAACGCAAGGGTTGGCCGCAGCCAGTTGCTGTTTATCACATTCGGCGCCATGGAGAAGTCCCTGATGATGATGTCCTAAAGATTTTTGTGAGGCTTGTCGATTTGGACGTTGCGACAAGCATATACGCTACTTTGTTAAGATTAAAGCGCAAGTTTAGGGCCAACGCAAGTTATTTTGTCGGCCGGAGCATGCCGCGCCGCTGTCAGGGTGCGATTGGTTGCCGCGATGCAACAATCTCGCTAGTATGAGCGGGTACACGCGCCTTTCGTGGCTGTGCGGTTTCGCGCCCGCGAATGGCAGGCGCGGTGCGCAGACAAGCTTGAGTAACGAGGACCTCGTGGACCAGAAAGCACTCGGTATCCCAGGGCTGCCGCCCGCACGTCAAGGTTTGTACGATCCCGCCAACGAGCACGACGCCTGTGGACTGGGCTTCATTGCCCACATCAAAGGCGAAAAAAGCCACGCAATCGTCACTCAAGGCCTGCAAATACTCAAAAATCTGACGCATCGGGGCGCGACCGGTGCCGATCCGCTACAAGGCGACGGCGCGGGCATCTTGATTCAGCTTCCCGACGCGTTTCTTCGGCGCGCTTGTGGGCGGCAGGGGATGACGCTCCCGGCGGTCGGACAGTACGGCGTCGGGATGGTTTTTCTGCCCAAGGAACCGGCCTCGCGCATGGCATGCGAGCAGGAAATTGAGCGCGCTGTCGTAAGCGAAGGGCAGATTCTTCTCGGTTGGCGCGACGTGCCCACGGACAACTCAGGCTTGTCCGAGCGGACCAAGGAAGTCGAGCCGGTGGTGCGTCAGGTATTTATCAGTCGCGGCTCGAATACCCTCGACCAGGATGCGCTCGAACGCAAGCTCTACATCATCCGCAAGAAATCCGGGCACGCCGTGCAGGCGCTCAAGCTTCGCCACGGCAAGGGATTCTATGTCTCATCGATGTCGACGCGCACGGTCGTCTACAAAGGCATGCTGCTCGCCCACCAGGTCGGCGAGTATTACCTCGACCTGCGCGACACGACGATGGTGTCGGCGCTGGCCATGGTGCACCAGCGTTTCTCGACCAACACCTTCCCGACCTGGGATCTCGCGCATCCGTTCCGGCTGGTCTGTCACAACGGTGAGATCAATACGCTGCGCGGCAATGTCAATTGGATCCGCGCGCGGCAACAGGCGATTTCGAGCACGGTGCTCGGCGCGGACTTGGACAAGATCTGGCCGCTGATCTACGACGGGCAATCCGACTCGGCGTCGTTCGACAATGCGCTGGAGCTGCTGATGATGGGCGGCTATCCGCTGGCCCACGCCATGATGCTCATGATCCCCGAAGCGTGGGCCGGGAATCCGCTGATGGACGACGATCGGCGAGCATTCTACGAGTACAACGCGGCGCTGATGGAGCCGTGGGACGGCCCCGCCGCCATGGCCTTTACTGATGGCCGGCAAATCGGCGCGACACTGGACCGCAACGGGCTGCGACCGGCCCGCTACATCGTCACCGACGATGACTATGTGATTCTGGCATCGGAAGTCGGCGTGCTCGACATCCCCGAGCGCAAGATCGTCAAGAAGTGGCGGCTGCAACCCGGCAAGATGCTTTTGGTCGACACCGAGCAGGGCCGCATCATCGATGACGACGAGCTCAAGCACACGCTGGCGACAGCGAAGCCGTACCGCGAATGGATCGACCGCTCGCGGATCGCGCTCGATACGCTGCCCGATCCGGCGCCGCCTCAGCGCTCGGAGGTGCCGCTGCTCGACCGGCAGCAGGTCTTCGGCTATACCCAGGAAGACTTGAAGATCATCCTCGCGCCGATGGCCGAAAACGGCGAGGAGGCAATCGGATCGATGGGCAACGATGCGGCTTTGCCGGTGCTCTCCAATCGACCCAAGGTTCTCTACGGCTACTTCAAGCAACTGTTCGCGCAGGTCACCAATCCGCCGATCGACCCGATCCGTGAAGAGCTGGTCATGTCGCTGGTCACGTTTATCGGGCCGCGCCCGAATCTGCTCGGTATCGACGAAACCGATCCGCCGATGCGCCTCGAGGCGCAAAAGCCGATCCTCACCGCCGAGGAAATGGAAAAGATCCGCCACATCGGGCTTTTTACCGGCGCGACTTTTCGCTCGCTCGAGCTCGACATCTGCTACCCGGCTGCCTGGGGCGCGGCGGGCATGGAAGCAGCGCTGGCGAGCCTTTGCGCGCATGCGGAAGACGCCACCAGGCTCGGCTACAACATCCTGATCGTCTCCGACCGCAAGGCTTCGGCGCAATTGATGCCGGTTCCTGCGCTCCTGGCGACCGCGGCGGTGCATCAGCACCTGGTCCGCAACGGGCTTCGTACGAGCACTGGGCTGGTCGTCGAAACGGGCTCGGCGCGCGAAGTTCATCATTTTGCGCTGCTCGCCGGCTACGGCGCCGAGGCGATCCATCCGTACCTGGCGCTGGAAACGGTGGAGCATCTGCACGAGTGGCTTCCGCAACTGGCGCCGGGCGACTCGGCGAAGCACTTCGTCAAGGCGATCTGCAAAGGCCTCTACAAGGTGATGTCGAAGATGGGCATTTCGACCTATCAGTCCTACTGCGGCGCGCAGATCTTCGAAGCGGTCGGCCTCTCCAACTCGCTGGTCGACAAATATTTCACCGGCACCGCGAGCAACATTCAGGGCATCGGCTTGTTCGAGGTCGCCGACGAAGCCTTTCGCATGCATCAGCTCGCATTCGGAGACGACCCGGTGCTCCGTGACGCGCTCGATGCTGGCGGCGAATACCAGTATCGCTCGCGTGGCGAGGAACATGCCTGGACGCCGGAATCGATTGCCAAGCTGCAGCACGCCGCGCGCTCCAACAGCCATTCGACCTACCGCGATTACGCCAAGCTGATCAACGACCAGACCCGGCGGATGATGACGCTGCGAGGGATGTTCGAATTCAGATTTGCATCGAAGCCGATCCCGATCGACGAAGTCGAGCCGGCGTCGGAAATCGTCAAGCGCTTTGCTACAGGGGCCATGAGCCTCGGTTCCATCTCGACCGAGGCGCACACGACGCTGGCGGTGGCGATGAATCGCATCGGCGGCAAGTCCAACACCGGCGAAGGCGGCGAGGATGCGCGGCGTTATCCTTTGATCGCGAAAGGCGAGACGCTCAAGTCACGCATCGACAGCGTTGTCGTCGATGTGCCGCTGCGCGAGGGCGACTCGTTGCGCTCGAAGATCAAGCAGGTAGCGTCTGCGCGGTTCGGCGTCACGGCGGAGTACCTCGTCAACGCCGACCAATTGCAGATCAAGATGGCGCAAGGCGCCAAGCCGGGCGAAGGAGGGCAGCTTCCCGGGCACAAGGTGTCCGAGTACATCGCGCGGTTGCGGTTTTCGGTCCCGGGCGTCGGGTTGATCTCCCCGCCTCCGCATCATGACATCTACTCGATCGAAGATCTTGCACAGCTGATTCATGATTTGAAGAACGCGAATCCGCAGGCGTCGATCAGCGTCAAGCTGGTCTCCGAAGTCGGCGTGGGAACGGTTGCGGCGGGTGTGGCCAAGGCCAAGTCGGATCACGTCACCATTGCCGGCCACGACGGCGGAACGGGAGCGTCTCCGGAGTCGTCGATCAAGCATGCGGGAACGCCGTGGGAGCTCGGCCTCGCGGAAACGCAGCAGACCCTGGTGCTGAATCGGCTCCGGGGCCGCATCGCGGTTCAAGTCGATGGCCAGATGAAGACCGGACGCGACGTCGCCATCGGCGCTTTGCTCGGCGCCGACGAGTTCGGGTTCGCGACGGCTCCGCTGGTGGCCCAAGGCTGCATCATGATGCGGAAGTGTCATCTCAATACCTGCCCGGTGGGCATCGCGACGCAGGACCCGGAGCTGCGAAAGAAGTTCGACGGATCGCCCGAGCACGTCGTCAACTTCTTCTTTTTCGTCGCCGAGGAAGTGCGCGAGATCATGGCCAAGCTCGGCATTCGACGGTTCAACGATTTGATCGGACGCTCCGACCTGCTCGACATGCGCGACGGCATCGAGCATTGGAAGGCGCGGGGACTAGACTTCACGCGGGTTTTCTACCAGCCGAAGGTGCCCGCCGAAGTCGCGCGATATCACTGCGAAGCGCAGGACCACGGGCTCACGCGTGCGCTCGATCACGAGCTTATTGCGGAGTCGAAGCTCGCCATCGAGGAGCGCCGGCCGGTGCGCCTGGAGCACCGCATCCGCAACGCCAATCGCTCGGTGGGCGCGATGCTCTCCGGCGTCGTCGCCCGCCGCTATGGTCACGAGGGCCTGCCGGATGACACGCTGCACGTCGCGTTCAATGGAACGGCAGGCCAGAGCTTCGGCGCCTTCCTCGCCCGCGGAATCACTTTCGAGCTCCAGGGCGCGACTAACGATTACGTCGGCAAAGGATTGTCCGGTGGCCGCATCGTGGTGTATCCCGACCCCGAGTCGCCGGCGCGGCCGGAGGACAACATCGTGATCGGCAACACCGTGATGTACGGTGCGATCGAGGGCGAAGCATACTTCCGCGGCATCGCTGGCGAGCGCTTTTGCGTACGCAACTCGGGTGCGACGGCGGTTGTCGAGGGGGCGGGAGACCATTGCTGCGAGTACATGACCGGCGGCACGGTGGTCGTTCTCGGCCGAACCGGGCGCAATTTTGCAGCGGGAATGAGCGGCGGCGTCGCTTTTGTCTACGACGACAACGGCACGTTCGCCCGGCGGTGCAATCTTTCGATGGTGTCGCTCGAGCCCGTGCTGGAAGACATCGATCAGGCAAAATTGGAGCGGGAGCTAGCGGCGGCAGGAAAGGGGCGGCTGCGCCACGTGGGAGCTGCCGACGCGACGCTGCTGCGCGAGTTGATCGAAAGGCATTTGCGCTTTACCGGCAGCACCCGGGCGCTTTCGCTTCTCGACGACTGGGACACCATACGCGGCAAGTTCGTGAAGGTGTTCCCGAACGAATATAAGCGCGCGCTCTCCGAGCTGCACGAAAGACAAGCCGCGGGATTGCAGGCGACACCGGCCAAGCAGCGCGAGGTCGTGTGAGGCTGCGCGCAAACGCATCTCGCGGGTACCCTATCGCGTTGCGCCGGCGATTGCAGGAGATGGGGCGGTAATGGGCAAGGTTACCGGTTTCCTCGAGCTGGCCCGCGTTGCCGAGGTTGCGCTGCCGGTGGAGGAGCGCATCAGGAGCTATCGGGAGTTCATCCTGACGCTGAAAGACGGCGACGCCGCGGCGCAGGGAGCGCGCTGCATGGATTGCGGCATTCCGTTTTGCCAGTCAGGCTGCCCCATCAACAACATCATTCCGGACTGGAACGATCTGGTCTATCGTCACCAGTGGCGTCAGGCGCTCGACGTGCTGCATTCGACCAATAATTTTCCGGAGTTCACCGGACGCGTCTGCCCCGCTCCGTGTGAGGCGGCCTGCACGCTGAACATCAACGACGATCCGGTCGGCATCAAGTCGATCGAGCACTTCATTATCGACAAGGGCTGGGAAGAAGGCTGGGTCGTTCCCCTTCCGCCCGCGACCAAGACCGGGAAACGTGTAGCTGTCATCGGATCGGGGCCCGCGGGAATGGCGTGTGCGCAGCAACTTGCGCGCGCCGGCCACGACGTCGTGCTATTCGAAAAGAGCGACCGCATCGGTGGCTTGCTGCGTTACGGCATTCCGGACTTCAAAATGGGCAAGCACCATATCGACCGCCGGGTGCAGCAAATGCAGGTCGAAGGGGTCGAATTCCAAGTCAACCGGCACGTGGGCGAAACCGGCGACAACGGCGTCGATGCGCGCGAGCTGGTCGCGGAATACGATGCAGTGGTTATCTCGGCAGGTTCGGAGCATCCGCGCGATCTCGACGTGCCGGGGCGCAGCCTCGACGGCGTTCATTTTGCAATGGACTTCCTGCCGCTTCAGAACAAACGCGTTGCCGGCGACTCGAACGTGCCGCCGCTCACCGCGTCGGGCAAGCACGTGGTAGTCATCGGCGGCGGTGATACCGGATCCGACTGCGTCGGCACCTCGAATCGTCAGGGAGCGTTGTCGGTCACCCAGTTCGAGCTCCTGCCCCAGCCGCCCGAGCACGAAAACAAGCCGCTGGTGTGGCCCTACTGGCCGATGAAGCTGCGAACCTCGTCGTCGCACGAAGAAGGATGCGAGCGCGACTGGGCGGTGCAGACCAAGGAATTCAAAGGCAAAGGTGGAAGAGTCACAACGCTGGTCGCGAGCCGCGTCGAGTTCAGAGACGGCAAGCTGCACGATGTGCCGAACACCGAATTCGTGCTCAAAGCCGATCTCGTATTGTTCGCGATGGGCTACATGCACCCGGTGCATGAGGGGATGCTCGACGCGCTCGGGGTCGCCTACGACGCGCGCGGCAATGTCAACGCGGACACCGACACTTATCGCACCTCGATCTCGAAGGTTTTTGCCGCGGGAGACACGCGGCGCGGACAATCGCTGGTCGTATGGGCGATCCGCGAAGGGCGTCAATGCGCCCGGGCGGTCGACGAATTTATGATGGGCGTGTCCGAGTTGCCGCGCTAAGGTCGAGTGACAACTGTCGTCTCGCTCGACCTCGCCAGCTGGAAGCCTCTGCTCACGCCAGATGCGCATCGAACGGCGGTCGCCACGTTGGAAGGCGGCGGAATTCTGATGCTCCCGCATCTCGCCTTCCGACTCGATCCCGACGAGGCACGCTTTCTGTCGCCGCGATGGGCTGATGGCAGGGCGAAGAACATCAGCTTCGATGGCGTAGCTCTCAAAGGAGCGGCAGGTGCACCCGAAGATCTGGCGGCGCTCGGGCGGATGATCGGGCGCTTCGCGGCGAATGCAGCGGATCTGGTCAGCGCGTTGTTGCCTCGCTACGCTGCGCACGTCACGCGGGCCCGCACCAGCTTTCGTCCGCTGCCCGCGGTCGGACGTGCGGTTTCATGGCGAAAAGATGACTCGCGGCTTCACATCGACGCCTTTCCATCGCGACCGAATCACGGCGAGCGCATTCTGCGCGTATTCTCGAACGTTAGCCCAGGCGAGGATCGCGTCTGGCGGGTCGGTGAAAGTTTCGAGGCGGTGGCCAGGACCTTTCTGCCGCGGATACGTCGACCGCTCCCCGGCTCGCGAGCGATGCTGGCGCTTTTGCACGTCACCAAAGGCCCACGCAGCGAATACGATCACCTGATGCTGGGACTTCACGACCGCGCCAAGGCGGACCTCGATTATCAGAAGAACTGCGGGCAGCAAGTGGTGCATTTCAGGCCGGGGACTACCTGGCTGTGCTTTTCCGATCAGGTGATGCACGCCGCCGTTTCAGGCCAGCACATGCTCGAGCAGACGATTCACGTTCCTGTTTCCAGACTCTATGACCCGCAAAGCTCGCCACTGGCGATTCTCGAACGCCTTTGCGGCCGGACCTTGCTGCCGGCCCACTGAAAATTAGCGAGCTGGCGCCGGTCAGCCGGCTCGCGATCCACCGATGAGACCCTTGAAAAACGACACGCTTCTGCGCGCGCTTAAGCGCGAGCCCACCGAGCACACCCCCGTGTGGTTGATGCGCCAGGCGGGCCGCTATTTGCCCGAATACAATGCGACCCGCGCTCGCGCCGGTAGCTTCCTGAAGCTTTGCACCAACCCCGCCCTCGCCACCGAGGTAACGCTTCAGCCGCTGGCGCGTTTTCCGCTCGACGCGGCTATTCTTTTCTCCGACATCCTCACTGTGCCGGATGCAATGGGCCTGGGACTCTCGGTTACGGAGGGCGAAGGGCCACGGTTCGAGCGGCCGCTCGTCGACGAAGCGGCGATTTCGAGGCTGATGGCGCCCGATCCTTCCCGCCTTCGATACGTCTATGACGCGGTCGCATCGATCAAGCTGGCATTGGACGGAAGCGTGCCCTTGATCGGTTTCGCCGGCAGCCCCTTCACACTCGCCTGCTACATGATCGAGGGGTCGGGCAGCGCCGATTTCGGGAGGGTACGGCGCATGCTCTATGCCCGGCCCGAGCTTCTCCACCGCGTTCTGGCGATCAACGCCGAGGCGATTGTTGCGTATCTTGCGCAACAGGTCGCTCACGGTGCCGACGTGGTGATGATTTTCGACACTTGGGGGGGCTTGCTTACCTCCGACGCGTACGACGCGTTTTCGCTGACTTACATCAAAACCGTCCTGAAATGCCTCCGGGATCAAAACTGCCGCGTCCCCACGATCGTTTTCACCAAGGGCGGCGGTCAATGGTTGGATCGCATCGCCGCGTCCGGCTGCGATGCCGTGGGACTCGACTGGATGACGGATATCGGCGTTGCTCGCAGGCAGGTGGGAGCGCGCGTTGCGTTGCAAGGCAACCTCGATCCGATGGTCCTGTTGACCACGCCGGAAGCGACGCGAAACGCCGCGCTCAACATCATTCGCGCAGTAGGACCGCAGCCCGGGCATATCTTCAACCTTGGTCATGGGATTCTGCCGTCGACGGCGCCGGAAAACGTCGCTGCACTGGTCGCCACAGTCCATGCCGAATCACGCCTGCAACGCGCCGCTCCTGTGGGAATCCATACGCACGAGGCCGAAACCCGCGCCGGTGCTCGGTCTTCGAGGCCTTGACAAGTTTCCGAAAGACGGGTCTCCCGGGTCAGTTATGCACAGTCAGAGGCGGACCCGGTGGGCGCAACGGCCCGAACAGAGTCTCCCAGTAGGCACCATCCAACTCATTGAGTTTATTGCCGTATTCTCGCTCGGTTTGCCGCATCCCTTGAAGCGCCACCGAGCAGTGACGGCAGGGACAGTCCACCTTGCTTAACTTACGCACAGATTTATCCACATGAGCGTGTATGGCGTCGGAGGAGTGCTGGAAAAAGAGCTACTTGGAACGCAATGCTGAAGTTGATGCGATGATTCAAAACACCACAAGAAATTTCGCACGCGGTGCCCGCCTTCGCTTCCGGACGCCTGGACGCTGAGCATGGCCATTGTTCGCGTCGCATTGCCAGTCGCGGCGCACCAGCTGTTCGACTATTGGTTGCCCGCGGGGCTGGCGCCAGATCCCGGCAGTGTGCTGGTCGTTCGGCTTGGCCGCCGACGCTTGCATGGCGTGGCTGTCGAGGTCGTCGAAAGCAGCGACGTCGCGCCCGAGCGATTGATGCCGGTCGACGAAGTGCTGTCCGACATCCCACCCCTTCCTGCCGATCTCCGCGAATTGGCGAACTTTGTGTCGACTTATTATCAGGAACCGATCGGCTTGTGTCTTGCGCAAATGCTGCCGCCGCTCGCGCAAGGCGGCGGTAGTCGAGCGCCGCTGGCGCGCGCGTACCGTCTGACGCCTGCGGGCCAGGCAAATCTCGTCGATCGGGATAAGGGAAGCGAAAGCGCGCTCACCAGTGCGATCGGTATGCTGCGCGCGGCCGAAGGTGTGGCCGCCGACGAATTGCGGAAGCTCGGCGCGGGCGTCTGGCGGTCGTTCGGGAAATGGCGACGCGAGGGATGGGTCGAGCCCGTGATGGACGTCGTGGTCAACGGCGCGCATATGCCTGCGCCAGCGCTGAACCCCGACCAGCGCGCGGCACTCGATGCCGCAGTCGCCGAGCCTTTGGCATTCCGGCCATCGCTGCTGCAGGGAATTACCGGGAGCGGCAAGACCGAGGTTTATCTGGCCGCCGCTGCACGCGTGATCGACGCTGGCAGGCAGGCGCTCCTGCTGGTGCCGGAGATCAATCTGACACCGCAGCTCGAACAGCGTATCGCAGCCGCGCTGCCCGCCCTTCGTGTTGGCGCGCTGCACAGCCGGCTCGGAGCTCTCGAGCGCAAGCGACGCTGGCTGGCCGCGGCGCGGGGAGAGATAGAGCTTCTCATCGGAACGCGTTTGGCGGTATTCGCGCCCTTGGCACGACTCGGACTGATCGTCGTCGACGAGGAGCACGATTCCTCTTTCAAGCAGCAGGACGGCGTCCGCTATCACGCGCGCGATGTCGCCATTTTTCGGGCGCAGTTGCGCGGGGTGCCCATTATCCTCGGCAGCGCCACGCCTTCCCTCGAAAGCTACGCGCAGGCTAAACGCGGCCGATATCTCAGGCTCAAGCTGCCGCATCGTGCGACCGCGCATACCATCCTACCGACGGTGCGCCTGGTGGAGGGCCGGGATCGGGACAGCATCGAAGGCATCGCGCCGGCGTTGCAACACGCGATTGCGTCTCGTCTCGCGAAGCACGAACAGTCCTTGCTGTTCATCAACCGGCGCGGATTCGCTCCGTCGCTGCTGTGCGCGGCCTGCGGCTGGAAGGCGATGTGTCCGAGGTGCAGCGCGCGTCTGGTTGTCCATCGAGACGATGCAAGGCTGCGTTGTCACCACTGCGGCCACGCGGCCGCGCTTCCCGCATTGTGCCCCGATTGCGGTAACCAGGATCTGCTTCCCTTGGGCTTCGGCACGCAGCGGCTCGAGCGTGCGCTTACCGAGCTTTTTCCGGGCGCGCGCGTGTTGCGCGTCGATCGGGACAGCACGCGGCGAAGGGGATCATTCGTCGCCATGCGCGATGCCATCGCCGCGGGCGAGGTCGATATCCTTGTCGGTACGCAAATGCTCGCCAAGGGGCATGACTTTCCCAGAATGACGCTGGTCGGCGTCCTCGGCGCCGACAATGCGCTCTACAGTGCGGAATTTCGCGCCACAGAGCATCTCTTTGCGCTGCTCGAGCAGGTTGCCGGCCGAGCCGGCCGCGGCGAGCTGGCCGGTGAGGTGGTGGTGCAAACCGACTTTCCCGATCATCCGCTGTACAAGGCGCTGATCGGCCACGACTACGATCGTTATGCCGAAGCCCTGCTCGCCGAGCGCCGAGGTCTCGGCCTACCCCCGTTCGCGCATCTTGCCTTGCTTGCCGCGGAAGCGAAAGCGCGTGAACCGACGATGTCTTTTCTGGACGCTGCCGCGGAACGCGGCCGCGCCGTCATTGCCGCGAGCGCGTGTCGCTGCCAACTTTACCCACCGGTGCCCGCCGGGCTCGCGCGTCGCGCCGGGATGGAGCGCGGCCAAGTGCTCGTTCAAAGCAATGACCGGCGATCCTTGCAGACTTTTCTTCCGCTCTGGCGCGCCGAGCTTGAGCAACTGGGAGAGCGACGGGTCCGTTGGAGCATTGACGTCGATCCGTTGAGCTTTGCATGAAGGCGATCGAGGCTCCCCGCTCGCAGCGCGCTATAATCCCACGCCTTATCGAACGCCGCGGATCGCGGCGAATTCCTTGACCGACCTCAAGTCACAGCTCGCGGAATGGCTGTCTGCCGGCCTTGCGCGCGTCGCTCCGGGATGTGCGCCGCAGATTGCACTCGAGCGTCCGAAACAGCCGCAGTACGGCGATTATTCGAGCAACGTCGCGCTCCAGCTAGCCAAGACTCTCAAGCGCAATCCACGTGAACTGGCGGCGGCGCTGATTGCAGCGCTCGAGCCTTCGCCGCGGGTGGCACGGGTTGAGATGGCCGGCGCGGGATTCATTAACGTGTTTCTCTCCGACACCGCGCGCCGCGAGGTGATCGCACGGATTCTCGACCAGCGCGACGCGTTCGGAACCGTCGCGGCGGCGGAAGGATCCAGAGCAATCGTCGAATTCGTTTCCGCAAATCCGACCGGCCCGCTGCATGTGGGCCACGGACGCGCCGCGGCGGTTGGCGATGCAATCTCGCGATTGGTGGAGTCGCAGGGCTACCGCGTCCATCGGGAATACTATTACAACGACGCCGGTGCGCAGATCGTGAATCTCGCGCTTTCGGTGCAGGCTCGCGTTCGCGAGGTCGCAGGCGCGAGCGCGCCGTTTCCCGCCGAAGGCTACCAAGGCGAATACGTACGCGAGATTGCACGCGCCTACCTCACGGAACATCCAGACGATGACGTGGGCGATGACCTGGACACGATGCGGAGCTTTGCCGTGGCCACAGTGCGCCGCGAGCAGGACGCCGACCTCTCGGCTTTCGGGGTCCGCTTCGACCAGTATTTTCTCGAATCGTCGCTTTATTCCGACGGACTGGTCGACAAGACCGTCCGCGCGCTGACCGCCGCGGGAAGGGCCTACGAGCAGGACGGCGCGCTGTGGCTGAAGACTACCGACTATGACGATGACAAGGATCGCGTGATGCGCAAGTCGGACGGGAGTTACACCTATTTCGTTCCCGACATCGCCTATCACGTGACCAAGTGGGAGCGCGGCTTCAAACGCGCGATCACGGAGCTGGGCGCCGATCACGCCGGCTCGCTTTCGCGCGTCCGCGCGGGATTGCAGGCGCTCGACCTGGGCATTCCTGCCGGCTATCCCGAATACGTGCTGCATCAGATGGTTCTGGTGATGCGCGGCGGGGAAGAAGTCAAGCTGAGCAAGCGCGCGGGCACCACCCTCACGCTTCGAGAGCTTATCGACGAAGTCGGCCGCGACGCGGTGCGCTTTTTCTTCTTGCTGCGCAAGTCCGATTCGCAGCTGACGTTCGATATCGATCTCGCGCGAGCGCAAAGCGAAGAAAACCCGGTCTATTACGTGCAGTACGCCCATGCGCGAGTCTGCAGCGTGCTGGAAAAGGCGGGAATTTCGCCCGAAGGCGCCGCCGACAGCTTGCGCAATGTGGATCTGTCGCCGCTTTCCAGTGCGTATGAAATCGCGTTGCTGCGCCGCCTCGCGGACTTTCCCGACGAGCTCGCTGTGGCGACCCGCGAGCTGGCGCCGCACTTGATAACCTTCTATCTGAAGGAATTGGCAGCGGAATTTCACAGCTACTATAATGCGGAGCAGTTTCTGGTCGATGACGACGCGCTGCGTCAAGCGCGCCTTGCGCTGGTGGTCGCAACCGGCCAGGTTGTTCGAAACGGGCTCGCGGTTCTGGGCGTAAGCGCGCCGATAAGAATGTGATTGAAGAGAGCAACATGAACAAGCGACGTCGACTGCGATTCACCCGCCGTATGCCAAGCGCGATGCGCGGGGGAACCTTGCTCGGCATCTTTGTGGGTCTGGTGCTCGGACTCGCGGTCGCTGCGGCACTCGCATATTTTCTAAGTAAATCGGGACTCACCGGCGCTCCCACTGCCCCCGGGGCGCAAAGGGAAATCGTTCGCAACGGCAAGCCCGAAACCGTTCCGGCGACGTCAACACCGGAGAAACCGCGGTTCGACTTCTACAAGATATTGCCCGGTGCAGAGGAGCCCAGAGCTCCAAAAGCCCCGGAGACGCAGACCAAGCCAGTCGATCGCTTGTGGCTCCAGGCAGGGGCCTTCGCCAGCGAATCCGACGCAGAAAACCTCAAGGCGCGGCTCGCGCTCTCGGGCTGGGAAGCATCGGTCCAAATGGCCGCGCTTCCCGACAAGTCGGTGCGCTACCGGGTCCGTCTCGGCCCCTACGACAATACCGACGAGCTCAATCGCATCAAAGCTGATCTCGGCAAGAGCGGGTTCGACGTTGCGGTGATCAAGAATCCCTAGTGCACCGAGGGCTCGAGTTCTGCCTCCAGCGGGAACTCCGGTCGGCGGCCACGGCCCAAGAGGCGTTAAGTATCGACCCCTTTGCAGGAGTAGCAATGAAAAGACTTGCCATGCTTGTTGTCGGCACGCTTGCGGCGCTGGCGTTCTCCAGCGCCAACTCGGCCGACTTGGTCGAAGGCAAGCAGTACACGCGGCTCAAGAGCGTCCAGCCGGCGGAAAAAGGAAAGAAGATCGAGGTCATCGAATTCTTCTCCTACGGGTGTCCGCACTGCAACGACCTCGAGCCCTATTTGCAGAGCTGGGCCAAGACGGCGCCTGCCGATGTCCAGTTCGTGCGCGTGCCGGTGATGTTCCAGGACCGGTGGAAGCCGCTGGCCAAGGTCTATTACACGCTCGACGCGATGGGAGAGGACCTGCGCCTGTCGCCGGAAGTGTTCAAGGCGATCCACGTTGCCAACCTCCCGCTTGACCAGGACAAGGCGTTTCTAGACTGGGTAGCGAGCAAAGGCGTCGATCGCGCCAAGGCAGCCGAGATTTACAGTTCCTTTGGCGTTGATAGCAAGCTCAAGCGCGCGTTGGTGCTTGCCCAGGAGTACAACATTCAGGCCGTGCCGACGATGGTCGTCGATGGCAAATTCCTGACCTCTTCCGATCGCATTGGCGGACATGGCGCCGTACCGGCTGCACTCGACGCCTTGGTCGCGAAAGCGCGCGCAGAACGCGCGCGAAGCTGACCTATTCCCGCGCACCACGCTCGTAGCCCACCAACACAATCGCCGGTGAAAGTCTTCCTGACCGGCGCTTCCTCCGGTCTGGGCTCTGCGCTGGCACGCCGCTACGCCACTGAAGGCGCAGTGCTCGGGCTCTATGCACGGCGTGCCGACTCGCTGCAGCAACTGGCCGGAACGTTGGCGCCGGCAACCTGCTTCGTCTACCCTGGCGACGTGCGCGATGCTTCCTCGCTTCGCGCCGCTGCTCACGATTTTATGGCGAGCTCCGGGACGCCGGACGTCGTCGTGGCCAACGCCGGAGTGTCCATCGGCACCTTGACTGCCCACGAAGACGACAACGACGCGTTTCGCACCATGCTCGACACCAACGTGCTGGGCATGGTGCATACGTTTCAGCCGTTTTTGCCCGCGTTCGTTGCCAAGAAGTGCGGCAAGCTAGTCGGGGTCGCCAGCATCGCTGGCTTTCGTGGCCTGCCAGGCTCAGGCGCTTACTCCGCCTCCAAGGCCGCGGCGATCAGCTATTTGGAAAGCCTGCGCGTCGAGCTTGCGCGTTCCGGCGTCGAAGTGATCACGCTTTGCCCCGGATACATTGCTACGCCGATGACCGAAAACAATCCTTATCCGATGCCGTTTCGGCTGTCGGCTGACAACGCAGCACGGCTGATGGTGCGCGCGATCAGTCGCGGGCGCCGGTTCTACGTATTTCCGTGGCAAATGGCGTTGGCGGGCTCGTTGTTGCGGGCGCTACCACGGCCGC
>WNFR01003569.1_pt1 | contig 16065 bp, 15 predicted proteins | sample 5400221 | NCBI WGS metagenome assembly WNFR01 (sample SAMN13153357, study PRJNA577476) | soil metagenome | isolation source: 40 cm soil under Madrone tree | place: USA:California | collected 2016-06-14 | reverse complement strand
GCGTGAGGCGCCGATCAGCGGCACGGTCGGCATCGGCCACACGCGTTGGGCGACGCACGGCCGTCCCTCGGAGCAGAACGCGCACCCGCATCGCGCCGGCAAGATCGTCGTCATTCACAACGGCATCATCGAGAATTACCTGGAGCTGCGCGCGGCGCTGCAAGCGCGCGGCCGTACGTTCTCGTCGGAGACCGATACCGAGGTGATCTCGCACCTCATCGACGAGCACGTGCAGGGTGGCCAGGATTTGCTGCACGCGACGCGCGCCGTCGTGCAGGAGCTCGAAGGCTCGTTCTCGATCGTCGTCATGCACGAGGACAGTCCCGATCGCCTCGTCGCCGCGAAGAGCGCGACCCCGATCGTCATCGGTCTCGGCGAGAACGAGAACTTCGTCGCCTCCGACATTCCGGCGATTCTCGACCACACCCGTCGCATCATCTTTCTCGAGGACGGCGAGATGGCGGAGGTGACGCGCGAGCGCGTGACGCTCTCGACGTTCGCCGGCGATCCGGTCGTGCGCGAGCCGCGCACCGTCGCTTGGGATCCCGTCACCGCGCAGAAGGGCGGCTATCGGCATTTCCTCCTGAAGGAGATCCACGAGCAGCCGCAGGCGATCATCGACACGATGCGCGGCCGTATCCTCCAGGAGCAGAGCGACGTCAGCCTCGACGAGCTGGCGAATGCGGACTGGGTGGTGCAGGCGCGGCGCATGATCTTCGTCGCCTGCGGCACTGCGTCGCACGCGTGCCTCGTCGGCAAGTATTTCCTCGAGCACATCGCGCGCATTCCGGCCGAGGTCGACTACGCGAGCGAGTTCCGCTCGCGCGACCCGGTGCTCGAAGACGGCACCGTGCTCGTCGTGATCTCGCAATCCGGTGAGACGGCAGACACGCTGGCCGCAGTGGAGACGGCGCACGAGCGCGGCGCGAAGGTGCTGGCGATCTGCAACGTCGTCGACTCCAGCATCGCGCGCAAAGCCGACGCGGTCATCTACACCCACGCGGGTCCGGAGATCTCCGTCGCGAGCACGAAAGCGTTCACGACGCAGCTCACGGTGCTCTACCTGCTCGGGATCTACGTCGCGCGTCGGCGCGGCGTTCTCTCCGAGCCGGACGCGCACGCGCTGATCCAGGATCTCGTCAACCTGCCGTCGCACGTCGAGCAGTGCCTGAAGCGCGAGCGCGCGATCGAGAAGGTCGCCAAGAAATACGGCAACGCGCGCGACTTCCTCTACCTCGGCCGCGGCATCAACTTCCCGATTGCGCTCGAGGGCGCGCTCAAGCTGAAGGAGATCTCGTACATCCACGCCGAAGGTTACGCCGCCGGCGAGATGAAGCACGGCCCGATCGCGCTCATCAACGAGGAGGTTCCCGTCGTCGTCCTGCTGCCGAAGGACGCGGTCTACCAGAAGAGCCTCTCGAACATGAAGGAAGTCGAGTCGCGCGGCGGCCGCATCCTCGTCGTCACCGACGCGCCGTCGCCGGAGCTCGAGGACATCGCGTGGGAGATCCTCCAGGTGCCGACGAGCAACCCGTGTCTCCTGCCGGTTCTGCTGACGATTCCGCTGCAGCTGCTCGCGTACTACATCGCCGACTACCGCGGCACCGACGTCGATCAGCCGCGCAATCTCGCGAAGAGCGTCACCGTCGAGTAGTCGCGAGCTGCCCCCGCGGCGATTGCGCATGTACTCGTAGATTTGCGCGATATCCCCCATGTGTCACATTGTGCACATGACGACGATCAGCATCCGCGAATTGCACCTCTCCACCGGGCGGTGGGTGCGCCATGCAGCGTCGACCCGCCAGCCCGTCATCGTGACCGACCGAGGACGCCGCGTCGCCGCGATCCAGCCCTTCGAAGCCGGAATCGCCGCCCGTCCGCTGCCCGATCGTGAGCGCAAGATCTGCAAGCGGCCGCGAATTCCGGTGGACTCGGCGACCTACCAATCGGAGGTGCGAGGCCGCGGGTGATCTACTTCGACGCGGCGTACATCGCCAAGTGCTATATGAACGAACCCGGCGCGGAACGGGTCCGCGCCATGGCGCGCACCGCCGAAGGGCTGGCCTCATGCGAGTGGGGCGCCTCGAGTTCGCGAGCATCGTGCACCGGCACCGGCGCGAGGGCCATTTGACGCCACGCGAGAATCGCGAGGCCTTCGATGACTTCGCGGAGAACGAGGCAAGCGGTGTCTGGCACTGGCTTCCGGTCACGTCGGTCCTGCTCGAGCGCACGTTCGCCCGCATACGCGAGCTTCCTCGGAACGCCTACGTCCGCGCCGGCGATGCCGTGCATCTCGCTGCCGCGAGCGAGCACGGCTACCGCGAGATCTACACCAACGACCGCCACATGCTCGCGAGCGCCCACTACTTCGGCATTGCCGGTATCGACGTCCTCAAACGATCGGGGTGATGGTACGGTTCACCGGTACGCGCGCTTGCTGCGGATGCGGTTGATAGGAAAGGGTTGATAGGAATTCTAGCGGGCTCTTCGGTTGAGCTGGTTGTCATAACGCCCAAAGGCGGACGTTGGACATCAGGCGTCTATCTCCTCCCAAAGCCTCTCTCTCCCTTCCAAAGAACGCTACCGCCACCACGATTGGCAACCTCCTACCGCGATCGCATCATCAGACTGACACGTGAGCGCTACACGCGACCGCGTGCGATCGTCGAATCGAATGCCGAGCGCTCGTTTCTTGGCGCTGGCGTGAAGGCAAAGGCGGGGTCCGCCGAGGGCGGACGGTGTTTCCCGCCTGCGCCGCGACGCTGATGCCCTTGACGACATTCTAGATATTCTTAGACTCAATAATATGCAGGACGAGTACAAATACATCGCAGTTGAGCAGGAGGTTCGCTACGACTTTGTGGACGGCTATCTGCCCCTCTCCCTCACACCCGAAGAACTTGCCCGTGTCACAGCTCTCATGACATGGGTTGCACGCGAGGCCCGCGGCTACGATCGGCTTGCGCCGCCGGACTTCTGACTGCGACTTGCCCAGCTGCATTCGTTGCATGTGCTTGACATCACAGCACAATCGGACGTGCCCTACAGTGTAGATTGTTCATGTAACGGAACAGCGTCCATAGTCGTTAGAGACACTGTTATCCACCTATGACCCCTCTCATCAGCAATACACACGAAGGAGGTGAAGACGTGAAGTCGTACCTGTTTCCTGTCGTCGTTGAACAAGACGCAGATGTTTGGCGTGCGTACGTGCCCGAGCTGGAGGGTCGGGGTGCCGCGACGTGGGGCAGCACGAAGGATGAAGCGATCAAGAATATTCAGGAGGTCACTCAAATGGTGATTGAAACCCTCCTGGAGGATGGCGAAGCGTTGCCGTCGACCGTCACAGTCTCGGATCAGCCGATGATGGCGGTCACGGTGGGATGATCGATTACTCGCGTTTCCGCTCTGTCCCCGCACGTCGCTTTATCGCCGCACGCCTTGCTGATGGCTTTCTCTTCCGACGTCAACGTGGAAGCCACCGCTTGTACGTACATGCCGATGGCCGCCGCGTTACCGTATCTGCGCACCACACCGCCGATACGTTCCGACCTGGCACGCTGCGAAGCATGGTCGAGGTGTAGGCTCGCTGGACTGAACGCGACCTCGCTCGTCTTGGACTTCTCACGTGACAGCTTGCCCGCCGTCTGTAGATGGCGGGCTTTTCCTATGTCGCCGAATAGCGGGAACGGACTGCGATGCTCAAGAATACATTTCGCGCACGCGTGAAGGATAGGAAGCTCGTCCCTGTCGAGGGCAAGCGCAGCAGTTCTCTGCTACTGGCGCGAGGATCACGGCATCTCGACGATTCGGAAGCTCAGCAAGAGATCACAGAGTGACGTTGCCGATTTGATCATCCCGGCGTGGTACTGAACGAGGTGCGCGAGCATTTGTGCCGCGGCGGGCTCGCCGATCGTCGGCACCGCGACGATGGTTCGAGCGCAACAGATGCAAACGATCGCGCACGTCATCGACGCACTAGCGCGGCACGGTAGCACCGCGGGACGCGGCGTCGAGGGACTGGCGGGGCCCGGCGGTACGCGACGTCGTGCGCACGCGGGTCGTGAGCGGAAACACGGCCGTTGGTGACCGCGCGTCGAACGGCGCTCGGATCGAGGCCGAGTGCCTCGCACACGTTGACGAATGAAAACGGCCAACGACGGTCGTTCGAGAGAATCCAGCGCGCCGCCTCCGCGGATGCCGTCGGGCGGGGGCCTCTCCCGAGCTCCGCGCTCGTCCCGTAGTGAACGATCGCGTCCGTCAGGACGGCCATGAGCAGGTTGCGCTCCGCTCCGGCGATGCCCCCATCCCCTGCATGATCGGGTACGAGCGCGGGACCGGCGGGGTCGAACGTTTCGTCCTGGTGAAGATTAGTCATCGGCGCACCTCGTACGGCCCGGCAGGTGCACGCGGCGTGCCCGCAATAGCCCGTGCCTCCGCGGCCGGACGGCAATGGCGACGTGTGTCGTTCCGATACGCCGTGGCGAATTGTCCCAGAGGTCACCGATGAGGTTGGCTCGGAAGTACGATAGCGATCGCCGTGCTGTCGGCGATGGCGGGCCACGACTATCTCCTGATTCGCGACACGGTGACGCTCTTCGACGCCGACCGTCGTCACGGACCTCAACGTGCACGGCATGGACGGTCTCGAGCGGTGCGAGCGCGTCGTCGCGTGCCGTCCCGACGTGCCGGTGAGCGGGGGTCAATTTGATACGCGAGCCGCCTCCGACGCTGCGACTCCACGTCGGTCCGCGCGCGGCACACGCCGTGCACCTCATGCACGCCGTGGAGCAGCCGATGTCGACGAGCGACGAAACGCCACGGACACCGCTCGAGGAACGCGCGATAGAGGAGATTCGGCGCCAGCAGCATCCGTCGTGGCCGGCGAATGCGCGCGTGCCCGTTGTCTGCCGCGAGTGGTGCGATCGCTGCTGGCACCGATGGCTGCGCGCACGAACGCTCGAGCACGTCTACGGTCAACAGTACTGGAAAGAGCTCGATCGCGGCGACTGCGCGATCTTGCGCCGCCGGAGCGGTTGGCATGCGCCGCTCATCGGGGAGATCGTCCGGCTGATGCAGACGTGCGACGACAATCTCGCCGTCATGCGGGGCGTCGTCCGCCAGGGGTTGTCGGTATCGGAAGCGGCGGCGATCCTGCTCGAGATCAAGCTCAATACGCGCCGGATAGCCCGCTTCCCGTTCTTGCCGCCGCTTCGGAGGTGACGAGCAGCGGCGCGGCGAGGCCGCCGTCAACGAAACGCGCGGCCCAACCTCAGACACACGCGCGCGCAGCGGCGCGCGGCTCACCCGTTCGTGCTGAACCCCGGATACAACGTCATGCCGCCGTCGACGTAAAGCGTGTGCCCGGTGACGTAATCGGAGTCGTCGGACGCGAGCCAGACGGCGGCCTTGCCGATGTCGGCGACGACGCCGACGCGGCCGTATGGGATGAGCGTCAGCAGCTTCTGCTCCGCCTCAGGCGTCTCCCACGCGACGCGGTTGATCGGCGTCTTGATCGCGTCGGGGTTGATGCTGTTCACGCGGATGTGCTGCGGGCCGTACTCCTGCGCGAGCGTGCGCATCAGCATGCCGACGCCGCCTTTCGACGCGGCGTAGTTCGTGTGCCCGCCCCAGGGAATGATCTCGTGTACCGGCGCCATGCCGCGACGAAGGAACTCGCGGATGGCGGCGCGCGAGCAGAGGAACTGTCCCGTCAAGTTGACGTCGAGGACGAAGCGCCATTGCTCGAGGGTCATCTCGTGGAACGCGGCGTCGCGTTGCAGGCCGGCGTTGTTCACCAGGACGTCGATCGAGCCCCAGGCGGCGAGCATCTCGCGGAACATCGCCTCGGCCTGGTGTTGATAGGAAATTCTAGCGGGCTCTTCGGTTGAGCTGGTTGTCATAACGCCCAAAGCCGGACGTTGGCCAACATCCGACTTTGGACGTCATGACAACCAGCGAGGTTCCCTAGGCGCGCGGCACGGGTGTTGCGGTCATCGCGCGTTGTTTCTCGTACGCCTCGGGAGCGGCGGAGGTCGGCAGCGACTGGCGGCAGAGCACGCACACGACATCTGCGGGCGGGCGACGTCCGCCGTTCGGCGCCGATGGACGGCCGCTCTCGACGCTGCCGGCCACTGCCGCGGCACCGGGTCGTGTGGGGCTGCCGTGGTCGCGGCCGTGCCCCGGCGCGCGTGATCCGGCCGCGCGGCGCGCCTGCGCGTCGCCGCCGCCGGCGCGCGCCAGCCAGTGCTCGATGCGCGTGAGGAGCGTGCTGTAGTCGGAGATCGGCTTCGCGATGAACTCGGTGCAGCCGGCGTGCAACGCGTATGCCTCGGCGCCCGGACTGGCGGTGACGGTGATCGCGAGGATCGGCACGTCGCGGCCGCCCTCGAGCCCACGGATGCGGCGCGCCGCCATCCAGCCGTCCATCGTCGGCATGCGGAGGTCTAGCAGCACCAGATCTGGACGATGCGCCTCGAAGAGCGCGAGCGCCTGGAGACCGTCACTCGCCTCGTACCACTCGACGTCGGGAAACTGCCGTGCGATCAAGCGGCGCATCACCTGACGATTCACCTCGAGGTCGTCGGCATAGAGGACGCGCCGATTGCGCGGCGGTGCGGTCACGCCGGCGGAGAGGTGGCCGGTGCCGCCCATCGCGGTGCCCTGGCCGTTCGTACCTGCTGATGCGCGCGGGTTGCCCTCCTGTGGCGGGCCCGCGAGTCGGCCGCCGTCCGCTTCCGCCGTCCCCGCGCGTGCGCCTGCGGGCGCGACCTGCGACGGATCCTGCGCGAGCGCTCCGACTCGGGCCTCGGTCGCGATCGGCTCGATCGGCAGCGTCACACGGAATGTCGACCCGCGGCCGGGCGTACTCTCAACGGCGATCTCGCCGCCGAGCTGGTCGAGCAGTCGGCGCACGATGTAGAGGCCGAGGCCCGCGCCAGCATACGAGCGTGACTCCGAGCTGTCGCCCTGACGGAACATGTCGAAGATCACCGGCAGGTGGCTCTCCGGAATGCCGATGCCGGTGTCGACCACACTGAACACGCACGACCGCTGCCGCCGCTCGCAGCGGACCGCCACCTCGCCCGTAGGCGTGAACTTGAGCGCGTTGCCGACGAGGTTCTTGATGATGGTCTTCAGTCGCCGCCGGTCGGTGTAGAGCATCACGCCGTGCAGCGGCTCCCAGCGCAGCGCCGCAAGTGTCTTTCGCGGGTGGACCGCGAAGTCGGCGCGCAGCTCCTCCCAGAGGTCGTCGACGAGGAACTCGCCGAACTGCGGAATGTCCTGCCCAGCCTGGATGCGGTTCAAGTTGAGCGTGCTCTCGATCATGTCGAGCAACTCGAGCCCGGACGTGCGGACCCGCCCGAGGATCTCCGCCTGTTCGGTCGATGCGGGCTGGTCCGACAACATGTCGAGATACCCGATGATCACGTTCAAGGGCGTTCGCAGCTCGTGGGACATCGTCGACACGAACTCCGACTTCATCTGGCTCGCCCGCTCGAGCGCCTCGACGAGGCGCGCGTTGGTGAGCGCCATGGATGCAACCTGGGCGATGCCGGTCGCGAGCTGCTCCTGCTCGCACGTAAACCGCTCGGCGCGGCCGCGTCGGCCGGTCGCCAGCAGGCCGACGATTTCCTCGCCGCGCCGCAAGGGGACAAAGATGGCGCGGGTGATGCCGAACTGCGCCAGGATGCCCTCGACGAACGGATGCTCGTGGGCTGCCGCCGCCACTTGCACCACATCCTCACGCGCGAGCCGTGCCATGAAATCAGCGAACGCCTGTGCGGGGATGCGCTGCGTCCGGATCGCGTTCCACGTCTCGGTCGGGAATCCGTGGCCGGAGACCGGCACGTACACCTGCTCCTCGGGCTCGAGGAGCCAGGTATTGCTATGGTCGGCAGCGAGCACCTCGGCCGTCAGCTGACAGAGACGCTCGAGCAGGACCGGGGCGTCGAGCGAGGAGATGAGCTCGCGGCCGACGCGCGCCAGCGCGGTCGCGACCTGCGCCTCGCCTGCGAGCGTGCGCTCGGTCTCGAGCCTGACGATCGCACTGGTGAAGACGTCGGCGATCGACTTGAGGAAATCCGCGTCGAGCTGCGTGCACGTCCAGCGCCGGGCGGCGAACCCGCCGAGCACGCCGAAGCGGCGCGCGGGCGTCGCGACGGCGATCGCGGCGGCGCTCACGAGCCCGCGGTCGCGCAGGACCGCGGGCACGCTGAAACGCCGCTCGCCTGCGAGGTCCTCGGACACGACCGGCTCGCGGGCCGCATCGAGGACGTGGCGCATGAACGTCCGCGCCCCGGCCTCGACGGCGGTCTTGCCGACGATCCCCGACGGCCACCCCGTGCCGGCGCGCAGATGGAGCCGCTCGTCTTCCACGCCGCTCTCGAAGAAAGCGGCGCACTCGACCCCGAGAACGTCGGCGATCAACGCGGTGGCGCACTCCGCGAGCGCCGTCCGGTCCTCGGTGACGAGTGCGAGCTGGCCGAGCTGCGCGAGTGCTGCTTGTCGGCGGCCTTGTCCCGCGGCCGCGCGCTGACGTTGACGCCGGCGTGCTACAAGGGCGCAGCCGAGGACGAAGACGGCGGTGCCGAGGAGCGACGTGCTCGGCAGCGCGATGCGCACGGCCTCGCCAGTCGCGGCCATCGCGCCGACGCACCCGTCGACGAGAAGCATCGACAGCGACAGTAGCCGTACGGCAGCCTCGGGAGGCACGATCGCATAGAGCAACGCGACCGCCGGCACCAGGGCGACGGCACACCAGGCGAGCTTACGCGCCCCCCGTCCGGCGGCGCCGTGAAGCTCGTGAGCGTGCGCCTCCTGTCGTGACCCGCGTTGCATCGCGGTCCCCGGTTGCAAGGTCCATGCCCTATCCGAGCGCCGCGAGGGCGCGTCGATGGCCGGGTTTCCGACCGATTTTTCGCATGCGGATCATGCGCGCGACGGCATGTGCCACATTCGGCGCGCATGCCTCCGCGTTGTGCCAGTGCGGTAACCCGGCGCCACCCCGAGTGTCGCACAGCACTTGCCGTTCGACACCGTCCACATCGTCAATCCCGGGCGACTCATCGTAGGTCGTCACACCACTGTCGAACGACGAGCGCGTGCCGATCGCAGGTGTGGCGATCGGAAGCGCGGCAATCCGTCCGACACGGCCGCCAATCCAGCAGCCGCCGTCAGACCTAGCCGACGAAGAAATGCACCGAGCGGTCGGCGAGGTCGATGACGGGCGCCCAGTAGACGCCGAGGACGAGCGTCGGCAGCGCGAGGAAGTACAAGAGACACGCGTTGTGCGCGTCGAGGGCGACGACGCCTTCGGTACCGGTCGGCAGCCCCGCGAGGGAGAAGAGAAAGATCGCCATCGCGACCGCCGGCACGGCGCCGCCGCGCCAGGCCGCGCTCACGCGAGCCAGTCGGGCGTCGGAAGCCCCTTGGAGCGCAGGAACGTCGGGTTGAAGAGCTTCGACTGATAGCGGGCGCCGTAGTCGGCCAGAATCGTCACGATCGTGTGGCCCGGCCCCATGTCGCGGGCGAGCCGGATCGCGCCAGCGAGATTGATCCCGCTCGAGCCGCCGAGACAGAGCCCCTCCTCTTTGAGCAGATCGAAGACGACCGGCAGCGCCTCCTCGTCGGCGATCTGGTAGGCGTCGTCCACCGCGACACCTTCCAGATTGCGCGTGATGCGGCCCTGACCGATGCCCTCGGTGATCGACGAGCCCTCGGACTTGAGCTCGCCGTGCTTGAAGTAGTGATACATCGCCGCGCCCATCGGGTCGGCGACGGCGATCACCACGTCGCGACGCTTTTCTTTGAGAGCGGCGCTCACGCCGGCGAGCGTGCCGCCGGTGCCGATCGCGCAGATGAACGCGTCGACCTTGCCTTCGGCCTGGCGCCAGATCTCCGGCCCCGTCGTACGGTAGTGCGCGTCGCGATTGGCGAGGTTGTCCCACTGGTTCGCGTAGAGGACCCCGTTCGGCTCGGTCTGCGCGAGCTCGGCGGCGAGGCGCTCGGCGACGTGGACGTAGTTGTTCGGATCGCGAAACGGCACCGCAGGTACCTCGCGCAGCTCGGCGCCGCACAGGCGCAACATGTCCTTCTTTTCCTGACTCTGGGTCTCGGGAATCACGATCATGGTGCGGTAGCCGCGCGCGTTCGCGACGAGCGCGAGGCCGATGCCCGTGTTGCCCGCCGTGCCCTCCACGATCAGGCCGCCCGGGCGCAGGGTGCCCCGCTCCTCGGCGTCGCGGATTATGGAGAGCGCCGCCCGGTCCTTCACCGATCCGCCCGGGTTCAGGAACTCCGCCTTGCCGAGGATCGTGCAGGAGGTCCGCTCGGACGCCGTGCGGAGCTTGATCAGCGGCGTATCGCCGATCGCGCCGATGAAGCCGTCGCGGATGTCCACGAGTCGGCAGACTAGGGGACGCGGCACGAGCTGTCGAGCAGCAAGCAGAGACGCCGGCGGCAAGCGGGTACACGACGAACGCGCCGGCTCGTCCGCCGGCAACGGCGCTCTGCGCCGGATTCCAAGAGCGCGCGGCGCGGGCTATTCTAAGGGCGATGTTCTCGAAGCTCGACCTGCCGTCCGCGCCGAAGCAGTCGCGGAGCCCGCACGTCGTCTCGATCGAGGAAGCGATCGCCGAGATCCGTGCCGGCCGGATGATCATCCTCATGGACGACGAGGACCGCGAGAACGAGGGCGACGTCTGCATGGCCGCCGAGAAGGTGACGCCGGAGGCGATCGCGTTCATGGCGCGCTACGCCCGCGGCCTCATCTGCCTGCCCTTGACCGAGGAGAGACTCGCCGACCTCGCGCTGCCGATGATGGTCGCCGAGAACAGCAGCCCATTCGGCACCGCGTTCACCCTCTCGATCGACGCGCGCCGCGGCGTCACGAGCGGCCTTTCAGCCGCCGACCGTGCGACGACGATTCTGACGGCGATCCGCGACGGCGCGGGGCCGGGCGATCTCATCACGCCCGGGCACGTGTTCCCGCTGCGCGCCCGTCGCGGCGGCGTCCTCGTCCGCACCGGGCAAACGGAGGGCTCGGTCGATCTCGCGCGGCTCGCCGGACTGAAGCCGGCCGCCGTCATCTGCGAGGTCATGAAGGAAGACGGCTCGATGGCGCGCCTCGCCGACCTGGAGACGTTCGCCGCCGAGCACGGACTCAAGATCGCGACGATCGCCGATCTCGTGCAGTACCGTCTGCGTCACGACTCGCTCGTGCACCGCATCGCCGACGCGCGGCTGCCGACACGCTTCGGCGGCGACTTCCGCGCCGTCGTGTACGGCAGCGACGTCGACGGCGGCGAGCATCTCGCGCTCGTCCGCGGCACGATCACTCCCGAGACGCCGACGCTCGTCCGCACCCACGCCGAGTATCTCCCAGGCGATGTCTTCGGATACGCGCAGCGCAACACCGGCGCCGTGCTGCATCGGGCGATGGAGGTGATCGCGGCGGAAGGGCGCGGCGTCATCTTGTACTTGCGTCGCGAAGAGCACGGTGGCGACGTTTTCAGCGGTGCCGACGGCCAGACGCAGTCGCGCACCGAGCCGAGCACGAACCCCGGCACGCGGCTCCGCGACTTCCGCGATTACGGCATCGGCGCGCAGATCCTGCGCGACCTCGGCGTCGGCAAGATTCGGCTGCTCACCAACTACCCGCGCCGCCTCGTCAGCTTGCCGGGCTACGGGCTCGAGATCGTCGAATGCGTGCCGCTCGCGGTCGAGCCGCCGGCGCCGACGCCCGAGGACAGTGCGGCGAAGGTCGCGAAGCTCCGCTAGCGCGCGTCGAGGCTGTCGTTCCGGGTGCGTCGCCGCGGCTTCAGCGAAACGTCAGCCCGATGAGCGCCATCGGCGTGTTCAGCCCGGCGTTGCTATTCGTGATCCCCGCGGTCGAGATGTGGCGGTACCGTACGGCGAACGTGAACGCGAGGCCGGGACGGAGCTCGTACTCGACTCCGCCGCCGATCTGCGACGAGAAAAAGAATCCGCCGCTGCCGAGCGTGCTCTTGCGGCGATCGGTATAGAGAACACCTTCGCCGCCCTCGAGAAACGGCCGCAGCCGCCCGCTGCCGAACGTCAGCTTGCCGAAGAGCGGGCTGACGCCGATCTCGACGCCGTGGCTCTTGTGCGGGTTGTGCTCGTCGTTGACGTACGCCACCCACGGCTCGACGATCCAGCGGCCGGTGATGTCGTGGCTCGTGAGCCAACGGTCGGCGCTGCTCCACAATGTGAACCCGATGTCGCCGTGGAGCCCGTAGTATTGGACGCGCCGACTGCCGCCGCCGGCGATCCGTACCTGCGCCTCGTGCCCCCACAATCCGTCGGCGCGCGCGACCGTCACCGTGCATGCAACCAGCAGCGTCGCCGCGAGCACGGTTCGGAACGTTCGCATGAGCGAGCCGCTGTATCCGGAAGGTATGCATGGCGCAATACAGGACGCGCGCGCGCCTGCGCGCTGTCGATCGTGCTCGCTCTGTCGTTGCTCGTCGCGCGTGGGGAGGCCGCGAGCGAGCCGACCGTCCATGCGGAATGGCGCGTCGAGTCGCCGACGGCGAGCGTGGCGCGGAATGCGGCGGCGGGAGCTGCGCAGGATGCGGGAGCCGCGCCCGCGACGAGCGATCTTCTCTTCGCCGTCGAGCTGAGCGACGGATGGCACGTGAACGCCCACGATCCCGATCGGCCGTATCTGATTCCGACGGAGCTGGTCGTCGAGCCGCCGCCTGGGACGATCGTCGCGTCGATCGAGTACCCGGAGCCGGTCATCCGCCAGCTGCGCTTCGCCGCCGGGCACCCGCTCCGCCTTTACGAAGAGCGCTTTGCCATCGCCGTCCATCTGCGCGGGCCCGCGACCGGGCCGATCACGGGCCGGTTGCGCTACCAAGCGTGCAACGACGAAACGTGTCTGCCGCCGCGCATGCTGCCGGTGACGCTCGCGCTCGGCGCGGCGGCGCCGGTCATCAGAACGGCGCCGGCGCCCGTCCTCACCGGCGATCAGAGCAGCCGCATCGAGCGCTGGATGCGCGATCGCGGGCTCGTCGTGACGCTGGCGATCGCGGCGCTCTTCGGCCTCGGCTTGAACCTCACGCCGTGCGTGTATCCGCTGATCTCGGTCACGATCGCGTACTTCGGCGGGCAGAGCCGGCGCGCGACCGGCCACGTGCTCACGCTCGCTGCCGCGTACGTGCTCGGCATCGCGACGACATTCTCGGTGCTCGGCGTCGCTGCCGCGCTCTCGGGCGGCGTATTCGGAGCGGCCTTGCAGCGGCCGGCCGTGCTCGCCGCGATCGCGGTCATGCTCGTCGCGCTCGCCGCGAGCAACTTTGGATTTTACCAGCTCCAGGCGCCCGCCTTCGTTGCGATGCGCGTGGGCCGCTCTTCGCACGGCGTCGCCGGCGCGCTCGCGATGGGCCTCACGATGGGCATCGTTGCGGCGCCGTGCGTCGGCCCGATCGTCATCGGACTCCTCCTCTTCGTCGCCGCGCGTCAGGACGCGCTGCTCGGCTTCGCGCTCTTCTTCGCGCTCGCGCTCGGCATGGGCGCGCCGTACCTCGTCCTCGCGACCGCCGCCGGCTCGATCCGCCGTCTGCCGCGCTCGGGCGAGTGGCTGCTGTGGGTCGAGCATCTTTTCGGCTTCGTCCTCCTCGGCATGGCGCTCTATTTCGCGACGCCGCTCCTCGGCGACCGCGTCGTGGGCGCGACGGCGCCGCTCTTGATCGCGGTCGCCGGCGTCTACCTCGGGTTCGTCGGGCCCACGGCACGGCGCGGCGTGTTTCCGATCGTTCGGCGCACAGTCGGCATCGTCGCCGTCGGCGCGGCGGTGTGGATAGCCGTTTCGCACCGCGCGGACAGCGCGATCGCATGGGAGGCGTTCTCGCCCGCCGCATTGGCGCAAGCGACGCGCACCGGCCGGCCCGCGCTCGTCGACTTCACGGCGCGCTGGTGTCTCCCCTGCCGTGAGAACGATACGACGACGTTCGTCGATCCCATGGTGACGAAGGAGGCGGAGCGGTTCGCGATGCTGCGCGCCGACGTGACCGAGATGACGCCCGATCGCGAGGCGTCGATGGCGCAGTTCAAGGTGCTCGGAGTCCCGACGATCGTGCTCTTCGGATCGAGCGGGGTCGAGGAGGCGCGCACCGTCGGCTTCGTCGACGCGCGACGGCTCACCGCGCTCATGCGTGAGCGGCGATGAGCGATCTCGTGAAAGTCAGCGCCGCCGCCGGGACGGTGCGCGCGCTCGCCGCGGTCACGACCGCGGTCGTCGAGGAGGCACGCTGGCGTCATGGCACGTATCCGACCGCGACCGCCGCCCTCGGCCGCACCCTCACGGCGGCGCTCCTCCTCGGGGGCACGATGAAGGACGAGGAGCGGCTCTCGATCGAGCTCGTCGGCGACGGGCCGCTCCGCCGTGTCATGGCGGCGACGACGGGCGCGGGTACAGTCCGCGGCTACGTCGCGCGTCCCGCGACGCACCTGCCGTCGAAGCGCGGCAAGCTCGACGTCGCGGGCGCGATCGGCGCCGGCGTTCTCTGCGTGATCCGCACGCAGCCGTGGAACAAGGAGCCGTATCGCAGCGTCATGCGTCTCGTCTCCGGCGAGATCGCCGAGGACGTGGCGCACTATCTCGTCAGCTCGGAGCAGATTCCGTCCGCGGTCGCGCTCGGGGTGTTCGTCAATCGCGAGAGCGACGTCGGCGCCGCGGGCGGCTTCCTCGTGCAGATGATGAGCGGCGCCGAGGACACGGTCATGCGGCACGTCGAGCGCAACGTCGCGGCGCTGCCGCAGGTCACTACGCTGCTCCGCGATGGAGCTGGGCCGCGCGAGCTCCTGGATGCCGTGCTCGCCGGCCTCGACACCGAGGAGCTCGACGTCCAGTCGACGCGGTTCGCGTGCTCCTGTACCCGCGAGCGCGTCTTCGGGGCCATTCTCCTCCTCGGTTCGGCGGAGATCGCCGACATGATCGCGCGCGACGGCGGCGCTGAGGTGACGTGCGAGTTCTGCGCCGAGCGTTACGAGATCGCGGCCGACGAGCTGCGGATGTTGCTGGCGGAGCCCCAAGGCACGGCGTGACCCGCGTGTGAGCGGCGCTCGAGACCGTCGCGCCGTGCGGAGCGACGCCGTCGGCCGAGCCACCGTCCTGCTGATCCGCGGACGGGAATCTCGCGATCGATCCACGCCTCGAGCAGCGCGGCGCCCGCAAACCCCGGCAGCTGGCGGATGTGATCGTCGACCTTCCGGGCCGCGTCGCGCCCGTCGTCGCCGCTGAAGAGATACGCCGCGAGAAACCGCGTCTCCGACTCGGGCTGTACCCCGGATCCCACCGGCGCCCAGAAGCGATCGACGAGGAAGCGCGTGAGCCGCGCCGCCGCGGGCGCGCGCAGCCGCCGTGCCGCCTGTCGATAGTAGAAGAAAAAGTGCCGCGACTCGTCGCGGATGATGCGCGCGAGGAGCTCGGAGAGGACTGGATGGCATGCGACTGCGGCAAGGCGACGGTAGCCGGTGAGCGTCGTGAGCTCGTTGATCGCGCCCCATGTCATGTGGACGCCGACGAAGTCGGGCCACGCCCGCGCCAGCGCCGCCGTGAGCACGGCCTCGATCCGCGCCGGCAGCGGCACCCGCGATCGCGCGCACTGCACCACGTCGGCGCCCGCCGCCGCGAGAAAACGCGCGAGGGCGCGTCCATGAAACGTTTCCTCGTAGAGCCAGCAGGCGAGAAAGGTCGCGACCTCTGGATCGTCGATCGCGCGAGTCGAGAGCAGCGTGCGCAGGTAGACGATCGTGTGGCTCTCGATGTCCTGCATGTAGCGCAACGTGCGCACCGCCTCCGCGGACAGCGGATGGCGCGGAACGTCGTCCCAGCGGATATCGCTCAGGTCGAGCGCGCGCGAGCGGCTCACGTACGTGTCCAGGTCGAATTCGTCACCCATCGCCAGTAGTACGGGCGCCGAAAGACGTTGGATTGCGGTGTTGCGGCACACGCCGGCCGACGCGGGGGTCGGGTTCTGCACCCGACCTGCGCGATAAGGTTCATTGCGCAGAACGGGCGCAGAACCCGACCCCCGC
>WNFR01003568.1_pt1 | contig 16067 bp, 12 predicted proteins | sample 5400221 | NCBI WGS metagenome assembly WNFR01 (sample SAMN13153357, study PRJNA577476) | soil metagenome | isolation source: 40 cm soil under Madrone tree | place: USA:California | collected 2016-06-14 | reverse complement strand
CGGCTTTCCGCGACCGACCGGATCTATGTCTACCGGATTTTGAACCGGCGGGCGCCGCCGGCACTGGAGCGCGGCCGGGTGTGGCACGTCGCGTCGCCTCTCGATCTCGCAGCGATGCAGGAAGGTGCACGGCATCTCGTCGGCCATCACGACTTCACGACCTTCCGCGACTCGCTGTGCCAAGCGAAGTCGCCGCTCAAAACCCTCGATGTGCTGGAGTTGCACCGAACTGGCGATGAGATCCATATCGAAGCGCGCGCACGCTCGTTCCTGCACCACCAGGTGCGCAACATGGCGGGCACCCTGAAGCTGGTCGGGTTAGGCCGCTGGCATCCCGACGACGTTCCCCGCGCGCTTGCCGCGCGCGACCGCCGTGCCGGCGGTCCCACGGCACCGGCCGCGGGCCTCTGCCTGGTCGAGGTTCGCTATCCCGAAGGCGCTGCTCTCTAAGCCGACTTTGAGAGCGGTTGCGCAGGTTTTGCGCTATCTAGCAACCCCCAAACGACCGACAGCAACTCGGCGGTAGCAAAGGGCTTCGTGAGGCCAGCGGCTGGAGCACTTCGAGGGGCTGCCGCGGCGCTATCTCGCTCTCGAGAGCGAGATAGCCGAGGTCACGAACTTGCCGCAGCACGACGCGGCGCACGGCGGGATCGTCCTCGACGACGAGGACATCTCCCCGGCCCCGCGAGCGACCGAAACTGCGTCCGCAGTCTCGCGTGAGGAGGCCTCCTCCGCCCCGCGCGGGAGGTAGAGGCGGAAGGTGGTTCCCACTCCCGGCTCGCTATAGATATTTACGTGGCCGCCGATGCAATTAGGATTGCGCGAGCCTTATCCTGCCGGTGCGGTTGCTCGCGTTCGGCCGACCCCCGGTCGCGGTGCCATTTCAGTAGAGCCCGCCGGCGGCGAGGCTGATCACGATCACGAGGATGAGGTCGACGAGAACGATAAAAACCGCGGCGGAGGCCGTGGTATCGAGGGCCACCCGGGCGATGTACCACTCGTAGACGAGGGTGGCGATCAACGCCAGGATGTAGAGGGATTCTCCGGCCCCGGCGACCAGGATCGTGCTTTCGGAACCGACGCTGACCAGCACAAAGAGCGCGCTCTGCGGGACTTGGCACCAGTTGTAGGGGACCATGAAGTCGAAGAACCGGTTGGCGCGGCCGATCCAGCGCGTCACCTCGATCATCAGCAACGGGAAGGCGACCCAGGCGATGACATAGCCAATCGTCTCGACGATGACGATCCGCCAGCCGCCCGAGCGCTGCCACTCCCCGACGCTGACCCGCATGGTCAGCAGCACGAGGTAGAGCGGATAGGTTATCGCCGCGGCGCGAAATGACCGCCAGAACCCGTCGTGCGAGCGGTCAAAGCAAGCCAGCCCGCCGCGATCGCCGCGCGCTAGCCGCAAGGCGCCGTTGAGCGCCAGCCACGCCTCGGCCCAAACCGCGTTGCCCATCAGGGAGAGTCGAAGAACAAGCCGAGAAAGGCGTGGTAGATGTCGGTCAGCGCAGCGAGGTCCGTCAACGCGACACGCTCGTCGATCTGGTGCATCGTCAGCCCGACAAGCCCGAACTCGGCGACCGGGCAATAGGCCTGGATGAAGCGGGCATCCGAGGTGCCGCCGGTGGTGCTGAATTCGGGGGTTTGACCGGTGACGCGGCGGATCGCCTCGGCGAGCCGGTCACCGATCACGCCGGGTTGGACGAGAAACGATTCGCCGCTGACCAAAACGTCGAGGGTGTAATGCCCGTCCGCACCGTCAAGCCGTTCGGTCAGCCAGTGTTTCAGCGTCTCGCTGGTCCAGCAGTCGTTGAAGCGGATGTTGAAAGTCGCCTGCGCGCTCGCCGGGATCACGTTCGAGGCCGGGTTGCCGATGTCGATCGTCGAGACCTGCAGGGTCGAGGGCTGGAAATGCGCGGTCCCGCGATCGAGCTCGGCCGTGGTCAGCGTGTGCAGCATCGCGACGAGGCGATGAGCCGCATTGTCGGCGAGATGCGGGTAGGCGGTGTGCCCCTGCATTCCGTGCGCCGTCAGATGCCCGGTCAGACTGCCGCGCCGGCCGATCTTGATCATGTCGCCGAGAACGCGCGCGCTCGTCGGCTCACCGACGAGGCAGGCGTCGAGGGCCTCGCCGCGCTGCGCCAGCCATTCGAGCACCTTCCGGGTGCCGTTGACCGCGGCGCCCTCCTCGTCGCCGGTGATCAAGAGGCTGATCGAACCGGCAAACGCGGAGCCCTGCTCGTCGAGGTAATCTCGCGTCGCCGCGATAAAGGCGGCGATCGCCCCCTTCATGTCGACGGCACCGCGGCCGCACAGCGCGCCGTCGCGGAGCGTGGCACCGAACGGATCGAACGACCAGGCCGCGCGCGCCCCGGCGGGCACGACGTCGGTATGACCGGCAAAGCAGAGATTGGGCCGGCCGGTCCCGTAGCGGGCATAGAGGTTGTGGATCTCGTCGCTGCCGGTGCCGCCGCCAAAGATGAGGCGGTGGCAAGTGAAGCCGATGCTTTCCAAAGCCTCGGCGACGATGGCGAGCGCGCCCTCGTCCCGCGGCGTGACGCTCGGCCGGCGGATCAGCCGGGCGGCGAGCGCCGCCGGTCCCACATCCGTTTCGCTCATTCTCGCAACAGGTCGTTGATCGAAGTCTTGGCGCGGGTCTGCTCGTCGACCTTCTTGACGATGACGGCGCAATAGAGATGCGGGCCGGGACTGCCGTCGGGGAGCGGCTTACCGGGGAGCGAACCGGGCACCACGACCGAATAGGCCGGCACCCGGCCCGTGTGGACCTCGCCGGTGTCGCGGTCGACGATCTTGGTGGTGGCGCTGATGAAGGTGCCCATCGCCAGCACCGAGCCCTCTTCGACAACGACGCCCTCGACGACCTCGCTGCGCGCGCCGATGAAGCAATTGTCCTCGATGATGACGGGCTCCGCCTGCAACGGCTCGAGCACGCCGCCGATCCCGACCCCGCCCGAGAGGTGGCAGTTTTTGCCGATCTGGGCGCACGAGCCGACCGTCGCCCAGGTGTCGACCATCGTGCCGCTGCCGACATAGGCGCCGACATTCACAAAGCTCGGCATAAGCACGACATTCGGCGCGATATAGGCCGAGCGCCGCACAAAGCATCCGGGCACGGCGCGAAAGCCGGCGTCGCGGAAACGGTTGGACGACCAGCCGGCGAATTTCGACGGCACCTTGTCCCACCACCGCGCGGCACCGCGTTCGGGGTCGGTCGGGCCGCCCGGGATCTCGACCATGTCGTTGAGCCGGAACGACAAGAGCACCGCCTTCTTCAGCCACTGATGGACCTGCCAGCCGTGGGCGGTCTTTTCGGCGACGCGCAGCCGCCCCGCATCGAGCCCGTCGAGTGCCGCCTCGACAGCGTCCCGCGCCGCGCCGCGGGTCGAGGCGCTCAGCGATTCGCGGTCCTCCCAGGCGGCATCGACAGTCGCGGCGAGATCGGCGTCGATCATGACGTTTCCTCGGCAGCTGCAAAGACGCCCGCACCATGATCGAGCCGGCCCCACAGTGTCAACCGAAGGGGCCCCGGCACCAGGACGGGTCGCAGGAACATCTGGCAGCCGTCCGGTCAGCGCGGTTGGTCCGGTTCGGCCTGACGAAATCCGAGGAGCCGCAGACTACTCGCCACGGCACCGGCCGCGGCAAAGGCGGCGCCGACGAGCAGGGCCAAGGTGGCGCCGCGACCGATGCCGCCTGGCCCCGCGCTTGTCAGTGCGAAGATCAGGCCGACCAGGGCCGCACCCAGGGTCTGCCCGACGAGCCGCGCGCTGGCGAGAATACCGCTGGCACTGCCGGCACGCTCGGGCGGCGCGCTGGCAAGAATGGTGCGGTTGTTGGGGGATTGGAAGAAGCCGAACCCGACGCCGCAGATCGCCATGCACCAGGCGATGCGTGACACCGCCGCGTGCGCTTCCTGGAAGGCAACCAGCACCAGTCCCAGGCTCAATGCGAGCAAGCCGACCCCGCCGATAATGCCGGCCGGATAACGCCGGTCGACGAGCCACCCTGCAATCGGCGCCACAATCCCGACCGCCAGCGGCCATGGGGTCATCAGCAGTCCGGTCTCGACCGCCGATCTGCCGAGCACCTCTTCGAGGAAGAACGGCAGCGAGACGAACGTCAGATTCTGCGCGGTGAACGAACAGATCGAACTCACCACGGAGAGCGCGAACACCGGTGCCGTAAAGAGTTCGAGCGCCAGCATCGGGTAGGCCAGCATGCGCTGTCGCCATACGAAGAGTACGCCCGCGACCGCGGCACCCGCCAATTCGAACGCGACACTTACGGTCAGCCGGCGAAGATTGTCGATGCCGATGATCAGCGCGCCAAAGGTCGCCGTGCTCAACAAAGCGCTGAGCCAATCGAAACGATGACGGGCGAGCGGGGTCCGCGGCAGCGCGCTCCTCGCCAACGCCAGGCCGACGACGCCGAGCGGCACGTTAATCGCGAACAGCCATTGCCAGGAGGCGACCGACAGAATTCCTGCCGCTACACTCGGCCCGATCGCCGCCGAGGTCGAGCCGACCAGCGCGTTGATCCCGATGCCTCGGCCGAGCTGGTCGGCGGGGTAAATGAAGCGGAGCAGGGCGGTGTTGACGCTCATGATGCCGGCGCCGCCAAAACCCTGGAGGACGCGCGAGGCGACGAGTGTGGTCAGCGAGTTCGACAGCGCGCATGCCAGGGAACCCAGCGTGAACAACGCCAAACCCGAGATGAAGACGCGCCGGTAGCCGCGCAACTCGCCGAGCGAGGCGAATGGCAACAGCGAGATCGTCACCGCGAGCTGATAGGCGTTGACCACCCACACCGCATTCGCCGGATCCGTGCGAAGCTCGGCAGCGATGGTCGGCAGCGCGATATTGGCGATCGCGCCGTCGAGCACCGACATCGAAAGGCCCGTCAAGACCACAAGCATCGCCCGCCGCCGGTGCGGCTGCGGCAGGCCGTCTCGCGACGGCGGGCGGTTCATCGGTGTTTCCGGGACAGATGAGACAGCCGCACGATGATCGAGCCGGCCCGTCAGTGTCAACCAAGCGTCGCCAGCGTCTTCTGGATCCCTTGCCCTCCGCGCAGTGCTTGCTTGACAGCAGCATCGGCCTTCGGCAGGTGAAGGCCGATGCCCGACACGGACTATCTCACCGCCGGCCTGCTCGGCGTCGTCGAGGGGTTGACCGAGTTCCTGCCGGTGTCCTCGACCGGTCATTTGATCTTGGCCGACGCGTTGCTCGGCATCGAGGGCCCGGCGAGCAAGCTCTTCGATATCGTGATCCAACTCGGGGCGATCCTGGCGGTGTGCTGGGTCTATCGCGAGCGCTTCGTCCGGGCCGCCGCCGGCCTCACCTCGGACCCGATCGCGCAGCGCTTCGTCGCCAACATCGTCGTCGCCTTTTTGCCCGCGGCGGTGGTAGGCGTGCTGGCTCACCGGCTGATCAAAGAGGTGCTGTTCTCACCCTGGGTCGTTGCCGTGAGCTTGATCATCGGCGGGATCCTGATCTTGGTAATCGAGCGGGCTCGCCCGCCGCCGCGCATCGAAAATGTCGACGATATGCGATTGCGCACCGCACTCTGGATCGGCTGCTGCCAGATCCTGGCGATGATCCCCGGTGTCTCGCGCGCCGGTGCGACAATTATGGGCGGGTTGATGCTCGGCGTCGACCGCCCGGCTGCGACCCAATTTTCCTTCTTCCTCGCGGTGCCGACGATGGCCGGCGCGACCGTCTACGACCTCTACAAGAACCGCGGCATTCTCTCGCTCGAGAACGGGACGACGATCGCGATCGGGTTCATTGTTGCGTTCCTGTGCGCCCTCTTTGTCGTGCGCACCTTGGTCGGCTTCGTCAGCCGCCACGGCTTTGGTGTCTTTGCCTGGTACCGCATCGCGCTTGGCGGCCTGGCTCTGGCGCTGCTCGTCCTGTTGCGCTGAGCGGCTGTGCTCGGTTAAGGTCGTGAAGTTTCTACCCTGAGGCTCACTGTGACGAAATTTGCCTCTGTTTTGGCTGGTGCCGGTTTGATGCTCGGTATCGCCGCATGCGTCAGTCCGCAGCAGCAGGTGGCGCAGAAGGAAGACCTGCTCGCTGCAGCGGGATTTCAGGTCAGAGTTGCGGATACGCCGCAGCGCTTGGCGGCGATGAAGCGCCTGCCGCCGAACAAGTTTGTCACCCGTGTTGCGAATGGGCAGCCAGTTTACCTTTACGCCGATCCACTGGTCTGTCGATGCGTCTATTTCGGCGCACAACCGAACTGGGCCGCCTACCGGCAGGAAGTCTTAGCCAAGCAGCTCGCCGACGAGGCCCAGATGACGGCGATGATGAACCAGGAAGCGTGGGAATGGGGTCCCTGGGGCTGGCCCTGATCAAGCCCTGCCCTCGCGCTCAGCGTCCCTTCTTAGTTATGCGGATACGTCGACCCCGAGAGCGTGCATATTGTTGCGCCGATCGTTGGCCGTGCGCTCGATCGTGGACTGCTCCTGATTGATCTCGCTGACCTGCTGGTTGAGCTTGCTGTAGTTTTGCGCCATCTGCCGTGTGTTCTGCGACAGCGCCTTCGCCGGCTGCGGCGCCGGCCCGCGCGAACTCGGCGGCGGTGCACCCGCCTCGGAAAGCAGTTGGTTGGGTGTGGTGTTCAAGCGCTGCGCCTCGTGATCGAAAGCAACTTCGTATTGTTGAACGCTGGCGGTCGTCTTCTTGCCGTACTCGGCGAGAATGGCGCCGACTTCCCGCTCGCCCTGGTCGATCTCGGTGAACCGTTGGACGGCATCGGGCTTTGAGATGGCACCGCTGCGCAGACCCGCGACGAGCTGATTGTAGGCGTAGCCGTAGCAGTTGTCGGCCTGACGGGCGGCGACGACCGCTCGCTGCAACTCGCCGCTGTCGTGATACATGTCGCCGGCGATCGTACCGCGCCGGAGCTCATCGTCTGGCTGTTGCTGTATCCGAGCCGAGGCGTAGGTGGCAGTAGCCGCGGTGATGGCACCGGCCGCAGCGCCGATCAGCGCGCTTTGCCAATCACGGCCGATCAGCGCACCGAGTGCGGCTCCGCCCGCCGCACCGGCGAGCGTATTGACCGCCATCGTCTGCTGAAACTGCTGGTCCTGCTGACGCAGAACGGCCACGGACTGGTAGCACTGCGGATAATATGCGACCCTCGTCGTCTGAGGAACCGAAGTGCCGCCCGGAGCGGCGCAGCTTGCCAACGCGAACGACGCCGCCAGAACCTTTCCTCCGGCCCTGATCGAAGTCTTCATCGAGCCCTTTCCCCCATTTCTCAGGCATGGATGATAGACGAAAGCTGCTGGTTTTTCAACCGCCAATTTTTAATTTGAAAGCACTCTCGCGAATACCGCTAGTTCGCCACGGTAGCAGATCGATTAGTCCTACTTCGTTGTCTTGACGAAGATGCCGTCCCAGTGCACTGGAGGGGACGCCGTGAGTTCGGCGCAGCGATTGGCCATGACCCGTGGTGGCGACCTCGCAGCGCCGCCAGGGCGATCGTGTTGGGCGAGGCATCGCCAGAGTTCCTGGGCCACGGCAAAGTCGCCGGCGCGATAGCGTTCGAGCGCCGCCTGGTACCGTGCGATGTAGGCGTGTTCGGCCGGACTGGTGGTACTCTGCTCGCCAATCAGCTCGTAAACGGAAAATGCGTCGGCCTTGCCCTTTACCCTAATCCAGTCGAGCTCGCTGATCAAAAAGCGATCGGCGATCGCCGCCGCCGTGCCCGGACCGACGACGATCGCGCACCCGTAATCCTCGGGCACGCTTTCAAGCCGGGCGGCGACATTTACGGTCTCGCCGATTGCCGTGTAGTTGTAACGTTTCGCCGCGCCGACATTGCCGATCACGGCCGGACCAGTATTGAGCGCAATCTTTATCGTGTAGCCGGGCTCGCCGCGCTGGTCGGCTTCGGCCTTTGCCCGCATCACGCCGGCGAGCGCCTGCAAAGCGCCCCGCGCGGCATTGGCCGCGTGGTCGGGATCGGGGAGCGGCGCTCCCCATAACGCCATCACTGCATCGCCGATGAACTTATCGACATAACCGCCCGTCGTCTCGACAGCCTCGACCACCACGCCGAGATAGAGGTTGGTCAGCTCCATCAGTTCTTCGGGACCGAGCTTGCTGGAAAGTGCTGTAAAGCCGGAGAGGTCGGCAAACATCACCGTGACCTCGCGCCGCTCGCCGCCCAGCCGCAACTCGGCTTCGTGCTCGGTCAGTCGGTCGACGAGGCTCGGGGCAAGATAATAGCTGAAGGCCGCTTGGACGCGGCGCCGGCGGCGCTCCTCGACCAGCAGCCGCACGACATACGCAAGCACCATCGATATGACTGCCGCAGCCGCCGGAACCGCTACCGGAAGCCACCAGCCGAAGGGCAGCAGAGCGAGTGCCAACCCGAAGCCGGCGATCGCCAGGACGGCGACACCGGCGGCCGCGATCCACGGGGCGACAGTGAAGCCGAGCAGCGAGCCGCAGATGCTCCAAACCACCGCTGCGGCGGCTCGCCCGGCAGCCGGGACAGCTCGCACGATGTTGCCGTTCAGCACGGACTGGACTGCCGCGGCATGGAGGAAGACCCCGGGCGCCGTTCCGCTGCCAGGATGGGAGGCGCCGAGCTGGCCGAGCGTGCACGCGCGATCGCCTGCCGGCAACGCCTGGGCCGGCGGCATGAACCGATCCGGCGAGCGCCTGCGGTCCTCCTCGGGAAGGTTGGTGCCGATCAGGACGATCTTGCCGGCGAATACTTCACGGAGCGCAGCAGGTTGCCAATCAAGGCAACGCAGGACATCGATCAGACGGTAGGTCGGGATCGCTTCGAGCGGAGCAGCAGGCGCGAGCAGCACTGAATCGGGCATTGCCGGGGCTTTCACCCGCGCGAGGAGAGCTGCGGACAATGTCGGCAACGCCTGACCATCGCCCGTCACCACGCTCGCCCCTACCCGGCGCTGCACCCCGTCCGCATCTGGAACGAGCTCGACAAAGGCGACGGCGGCCGGCTGATCTCTCCCGGCGTCGGTGTCGAGGTCGTAGACCGCAGCCTCGATCGGCGGAGCGAGCTCGAGACCGGCGGACCGCGCCAAGACTAGCCGATCGTGATGGCGCGCCAGCGCGTCCAGAAAATTGTGATCATAGCGCGCATCCAAAGCCGGAAAGCGGCTGGCCGAATAGTTGAAGATAATGTCGAAGCCGATGGCGCTGACGCCGCTATGGGCTAGCCCGTCGATCAGCTTGGCCCAGAAGGGAGCGAAGAATACGCGTGGGGTCGAGGCGAGTTTGTCGGCCACGAGGCTGTCACGGTCGACCGCGATGACTGCGACCGGCTCGCCGCCGATGCCCGGCCTCGCCCGATGGACCGCCAGTCCCAGGTCGTAGAAGAACCCGTCGACCCAGTCGAGTGAGATTCCGGCCGAAAGGCTCGCTGCCAACGCGAGACCTGCGGCCACGGTCGTTGTAACCGCGCGATGGCGCCGCCTGAAGAAAGCTGGCCGAGGCACGGCGCGGCAAGATCAGTCGATGCGCAACACCACCAGAGAGCCGCCTGTGCCGGGCGCCACCGCGACAAAACCGTGCTCGATGTGGTCGGCCTGATCGCTCATCTTTATCCTCAGCACATAGCGATGTTCGGCGGTCAGCGGGGCTGCGGCCGCGGGCTCGGTCGCGCGGCGGTCGACCAGATCGAAGCGGAACAGCGGGCGCTCGCGCTGATCCTGCGCGTAAACGGCAGCTTCGGTTATCCGGTCGGCGCGCTGTCCGGCGAAAATGATCTCGGGATTGACCGGGATGCGAGGTGGCAAGTCGCGCGCAACCCATCCGCCGGCGCTTCCCGCGAGCTGATAGACGCGTGGGCAAGGACCGGGCAACTCCCTCTCGACCTTTCCATCGGTGGTGAAATCGCCCGCGCTGAGCTCCAGCGTTCCGCCAACCACGGTGACGAGCTTGCATTTGCGATAGTGGAGGAAGGTGAGCTCGACCGCGGGTCCGAGCTGGATCGCGGTATCCGCGGGGATTTCCGCGCGGAACGGCAGATCGGGAGTGGTCTGGCCGGTGACCTTCATGACGATCCCGGCAGCGGCGGGCTCGGCCGCAAGGGCCGGCGTCATTGTCAGCAAGCCGGCGAGCAGTGCGGCAGAGAGGCCACGTGGAATGTGCATCATAACGCCTCCTCTAGTCGATCGGCTTGCGATTGTTATTGCAGCCGGGCGACTGCGATATCGCGGATAGCATTGGGCTTGACCGAGGTCGGGTGCTGCCGGTCTCTGGTCAATTCTTTCACGCGGTCGCTCAGCCAGAATTCAAGGCCAGCCACGGTGATCTCCCGACGGCCGCGAAAGACGTCCGCTTGACCGCTCAGCACTTCGAGCAATGCCTTGGTGAAAGCGCCGTGCCCCCAGCTCTTCTCCTCATAGGCAACCTCTCTGCCCTCCGAGGCAGCAAACACCACGACCCCGTTCTCCGCGCTGGCGAAGTCGTTCACCACGCCGGTGACATCGGGCTGCGCCAAGCGGGGCCCGCCCATCACCGAGCCCGATTGGCAGGTGTCGAAGAAGAACAGCGCCGTACCGCGGATCTGAACCAGCCGTTTGCGGATTTCGTCCTGCGGTGCTGCGGTTTGCTGGAGCCGTGCGATATCCACATCGGCCGGCAGGAAGTAATACTTGTTGTCTTCGGTCGTCCCATGACCGGCCATAAAGACGACCGCCACATCGCGAGCGGTCGTCTCGCGCGCGATCCGATCGAGGCCTTCCTGCACATTGTGCAACGTCGCCTCCTCATCGCGCAGCACCTTCGCGACGACCTCGCGGTAAATCCCGCCCTCTTGTGCCTTGAGCGCCGCCGCCACATCGCCGGCGTCGGCCGAGGCGAAGGACAACACCAATCCGGGATCCTGATAGCGGCTGACGCCGATCGCCAATACATAGAGCCTCGGCTTGCGCAAGTCGGCCTCGACCATGCCCTTCCAAATCAGTCTGACGCTCACTGCCTCGCCGGCGCGCTCGCCGGTTCGCGCTACCAGCGAGATCGTGCTGTCTTTTGCCACCGGGACAGCGACGCTAGCTTCCAGCTCCGCGTCCCGGGCAACGAGGCCGGGATCGAGACCTTTCGCGGCCGGCAGATCGGAAAGCCGCCGCCCGTCGACCAACACGTCCACCCCTGTGATCGGCTCCCCCGACGGCGAACGCAGCGAATAGCGAATCTCCACCGGCGAGCCCTTGACGGCCTCCCCCATGCGCGGCGACAGAATGCGGATCACCGGCGGCAGCACCGGCGTCTTTTGCGGCGGTCCGGCGTCGCGCTGCGCCTGGTCGATGTCGAGGGTGCGCAGCACCGCCCCGACCAGCTCCGGGCGGTAATAACGGTCGCGCAACCGGCTCGCCGGAAAGTAATCCGCAGCCTGATCAAGGCCGCGGTTGACATGCCAGCCGATCAGATCTTCGCCGCCGGCCGACGCATCGTAGTAACCGTCGGGTGTCCACAAGACCCAGCGCTTGCCGTCCCGCGGCGTGAACAGCGCCAATAGAGGCCGACCGTCGTCGAGGCGGTACCAGCGGATCGTCCCGTTGGCGAGTGCTGCCACCGCCACCCGGCCGTCGCCGCTGACCCCGACCGCCCAGGCGGCTGCCGGGAGCGGAACCGACCAGACCTCCTTGCCGTCGACGCCGAAGCGGCGCAGATACCAGTCCGTCCCCAGCACGAACGATTGGCGATCCGGAGCAACCGCAAGACTGCGCGAAGTTTCGTTCTTCTCCAGTCTGAGCGGTTTGCCGGAGAGCTTGGGCGCTAGATCGTTGCGCCAATCGCGCAACGGCAGACCGCTGGTATCGGCCGCGCGCATGTCCCCAGGCGGGTCGTGGGCGGTCAGTCGGCGCGCACCAGCGTCGAACCAGGCCGGCTTGCCGCCGCCTTTTTCGAGGCCGAAAGCAACCCGAGTCCCATCTGCCGACAACCGGAGGTTCTCGATTTGGCCGCGCAGATCGGCGATATCCGGCTGGCGCTTGAGCACCCGGTTCTGCTGCGCGTCGTAGCGCCCGAAGCTCGGGTCTGCCGAGGCGTAGGCAAAACCGCCATCGGCCAACGGCACGATGCCCATCACCGTCTCGTCCGCGGCCGGTAGCGTCGTCCGTTTGTTCCAGCGGCTGTCGGCCCAGCGAAATATCGGCGAGCCGGTCGCGGCGGACCAATACGAGCCGCCCGCCAGCAACGCCCCGTCCCGCCCCCACGCGACCTGGCTCAGGCTGCCGCCGGACAAGCCCGACACATTCGCGGCCCCGACGCGGCGCAGATCGGGGGCCGAAAGGATGTCGACAGCCAGCGTGTCGTTGTATCCGACGGCAAGCGCGCTGCCGTCGGGGGTCAGCGCCACCGCATAGGGTCGCGCACCGCTCGGCGCCTTGGCTTTTGCGACACGCCTCAGCGCAGCATCGTAGAGCCGGATAAACCCGTCGAACGCGGCCACCGCCAGGCGGCCGGCTTCGTCGAAACTAAGACCATAGATCGGCCCCGTGTAGTCGGCGTCCTTGCCAACCTCGTGCCAGTCGTCGGTAGCGAACAGGCGGACCCCGTTGGCACCCGCAAGGCCGACGGCGAGGTAGCGCCCATCGCGCGACCAGGCCAGCCGGTTGATGACTTGCGGGAGACCGCCGACCCGCCGGACGAGCCGCCCCGACGCGGTTTCGAACAAATAGAGGCTGTTGGCCTTCTCCCAGGCGAACCCGGTCCACCCCCCAGTCACGACGTATTGCGCGTCGGGCGACAGGGCGACTGCCTTGAGCTCACCTTCCGCACCGGCGCCGATCTGCGGGCGCAGCACACGGATCGGCTCGCCGCTCGGCAGTACCCACAGCCGCAGCGTCTTGTCGTCCGACACGGTGGCCAGCATTTCCCCGGCGGCATCGCTCGCGGCCGCCCGGATCGGCGCGGTATGCATGCCGGTCTCGAGGCGCAGCACCGGCTGCGGGCTCGCTTGCTGTTGCGCCGGCGCCGGAGTTGCAGTTAGCAGCCCCAACACGGCAACGACGAGGATTTGCAGTTTTCTCGTGATCTCCCAGCTACCGACCTCAAATGAAACTTTTCTTTTCAACGTGTTACACTCACAAACTAGCTCGATTGCAGCGTAAGGAAGCAGGAACGGTTGGGTCAAGCCCTTGCCATGACTGATTCCGTCCCCTCTCCCTGACAGCAGGGAGAAAACACCTCTCAGCCTCCAAAATGCGCCCTCTCGGCGTCGAAAACCTGAAGGGTGTCAGACGCTTGGGTGCAATTTGGCGAAGCTGCCCGGCAGCGGAATTCGGTGCGCTCGGCAGGGGATTGGCAGCGGAATTCGACGCACGGCCTCTTGCTTGTGTATCTATCATGAAAACCTCATTTAATAATTGACTTTATCACACCAAACCGCTATATAGGCATAGGCCCGAAGGACAACCGCAGGACCAGCGTGACGGATAACACACGAATCAGGCGATATTATGAGAAAGGCAAGAGAATGACCATCGAGAGAGCATCGCGGTGGTCGGTTCAAACTGAGGCGAGGGTCCTAACGAGTGCCGGCCGCCGGCGGCTCGATCCGCGGCCTGGTACCCGCCGAGGGCGTGTCCACGGCGCTGAGCTGGACCAATCCTGTGCGTCAGAGGGACGTCAACCTCCCAAAGCCGCCCTCGTTGACGCTTTTTTGAGTCTCTCGGGGTAGCCTTGCTTCCTCGACAACGCGAGGGGCCCGCGGCCTGCAGGTTTGACGTGATGCACTTTTTCTTACGCGCGGTGTGGTTGGTCAGGACGGGGCTCGGCTTGGCACTGATGCTGGCGGCCTGGGGCTCGGCTCGGGCCGATGACCCGGCGAGCGCCTTCACTTCGACTGCGCCCGTGTTGTTCAAAATCTGCACGGGGCAAACCTACGCGCTCTGTGCTGTCGCCAGCTGCTTCGTGTTCAATGGACTTTCCTACTGCAAGTGCGACGTGAAGACGGGCGACAGCATCAGCTTGCCGTTCAACTTCGACGACAGCGAGGACGTCTGCTCGGTCAATGCCGGGGGTGCAACCAATGGCTACATGGTGAGCACCTTCAGTTTGCCCGAATCGGTCGTCGCACCCAATGGCGACAAGGCCCTCTACGACTGTCCGGCCAGCACCTCGAACGGCGCCTACGCCCAATGCGACGGCGGCTTGTGCTTCACCAGCACCGAGGGACAATCGTTCCCGGGCTTTGCCGAGCCGCTAACTGAGGGCCAGGTCATTTGCTCCTGCCCGACTGTTGTCGCCAACCCGGCGACAGCGCTGACCGGCTACCAAATCGCCGGCCCTTACCCCTGCGAGCCCTCATTCTTTGCCAATTGCGACAGCGCCACCGCCGACACCAACACCGGCTCGACGACCTATGTCGGCGCCCCGACAGGGTCGGCCCGCCTGCTGACCCGCTTGCTCTATGGTCACGTCCCGCCGTTGAACAGATGCCGTTCCCAATGACAGGGGCTAGACCACTTCGCGGTGCTCTAATCAGGCCGAGACGAGCGCCGGCCGCTGGCTGCGGAATGGGGTCGCCTTTTCGAAGGCGTCGGCGACGCGAAACAGGCTCGGCTCCTGGAACGGCTTGCCGACGAGCTGGATCGCCACCGGCAATCCACCGGCGCCAAAACCGGCGCAGATCGAGATTGCCGGGTAGCCGGCAACGTTGAACGGCATCGTAAAGTTGGGCCGGTCGAAGAGGTCCCATTTCGGCACTTCGTCGATCTTCGCCGCCTCGGCCGGCTGGGTCGCGGTCAGCACGACATCGAGCCCCCGCATCGCCTGTTGCAGTTCGGCGCGCAATTCGCGGCGCCGGCGCACCGCCTGGACGTAGTCGACGCCGGAGACGAAGGCGCCGAGCATCAGCCGGCTCCGCATCCGCTCGCTGAAATCGCCGAGCCGGGTGCGCGACCACTCCTCATAGGCTGCGGAACGCTCGGTGATGGAGATCAGCGAGCCGCACGCTGCCCAATCCTGCAACGGCGAGAGCTGCACCTCGCGCAATTCCGCCCCGAGGTTGCGGAAAGTGACGAGTGCCGCGTCGATGCCGCGTTGGGTGCCCTCGCTGACCTTGTGGTCGGTCTCGTGAAAATGGTGGATCACGCCGATCTTGAGCCCCTTGATCCCGCTACCGAGGAGTGCCGCGTAATCGGGGGTCGGACGTGCCGCACTCGCCGGGTCGCGCGGGTCGTGGCCGGCGAGCGCCTGCAGCATCAATGCGCAATCCTCGGCATTCCACGCCATCGGGCCGATATGGTCGAGGCTGTACGCTGCGGGCGCCACACCGGCGCGGCTGACGAGGCCGTAGGTCGGCTTGATCCCGGCGATGCCGCACAACGCTGCCGGGCCGCGGATCGAGCCGCCGGTGTCGGTGCCGATGCCGCCGAGAATCAGCCCCGCCGCGACGCCCGCACCGGTGCCGCTGCTGCTGCCCGCGGTAAAGTGCGCGGTGTTCCACGGGTTGCGCGCCGGGGGTGCCGGGAGATCGAAACTGGGACCGCCATCGGCGAATTCATGCGTCGTGAGCTTGCCCATCAGCACCGTGCCGGCGGCCGCGAGCTTCTCGGCGCAGGCGGCGTCGGTGTCCGGGATGTTGTCCTGCAGAAATTTCGAGCCGCAGGTCGTCGGGATGCCCTTGGTGTCGACGATGTCCTTGAGGCCGATCGGGATGCCGTGCAATGGCCCCGAGGGTCTGCCGGCCATGATCGCCCGCTCAGCTTCGCGCGCCTCAGCGAGTGCCCGCTCCTCGGTCAGGTGGACAAAGGCGTGCAGCTCGCCATCGAGCGCGTGCACGCGGGTGAGGCAAGCGCGGGTCAGCTCGACCGGCGAGAGCTCTCTTGCCGCGATCAGCCGGGCGGCTTCGGCGATGGTCGGGATCGCATCGGTCATAGGAGGTCCTTCTCGGCGAAGCCGTAGGCGTGCGCCGGCTCGGCCATCCGGCCGCGCGGCTTGCGCACGCGCTCGGCCATCGCGGCAATCCCGGCATAGACCGTCTTCAGCTCGGCCTTTTGCGCGTCCGTCAGGCTGAGCCCGGCGCGGGCAAGCAGATAGTCGAGGGCT
>WNFR01021448.1_pt1 | contig 16069 bp, 13 predicted proteins | sample 5400221 | NCBI WGS metagenome assembly WNFR01 (sample SAMN13153357, study PRJNA577476) | soil metagenome | isolation source: 40 cm soil under Madrone tree | place: USA:California | collected 2016-06-14 | reverse complement strand
GCAACACCGGCTTGTTCATTTCACGACTCGCCTTGGGCGCGATGACGTTCGGCAGCGGCCATGGCGCCACGGCGGCGGTTTTTAAACTCAACCAGGCGGCGGCCGATCGCCTTACCGGCCTAGCGCTGGACGCCGGTGTGACCTACTTCAACACGGCCGACGTCTACGCGGACGGACAATCCGAGACGATGCTTGGCCGCGCGCTGGGCGACCGGCGTAAGGATGTCGTCATCGCCACCAAAGTGGGCGGACGCACGGGTCAGGCGCTGGTGCACGCCGGATTGTCGCGCCGACACATCTTGGAAGCGGCGGAAGCCAGCCTGCGCCGTTTGGGCACCGACTACATTGATGTCTATCTCGCGCATAAGGTGGACCCGACCACCCCGCTTGAGGAGACGCTCGAGGCATTGGATCAACTCGTGCGCGAGGGCAAAGTGCGATGCGTGGGCTTTTCCAACTGGCCCGCGTGGTTGGCGGCCAAAGCGGTAGGGCTGCAGAAGTTAGGCGGACACGCCCCGTTTCGCGCCACCGAGCTTTATTACAGTCTATTAGGTCGGGATATCGAGTACGAGCTGGTTCCGTTTGCTCAGGATGCAGCCATTGGGATCACCGTCTGGAGTCCGCTCGCCGGGGGCTTTTTATCCGGCCGCTATACGCGCGAGGACTCGGGCGGTGGCGGAGGCCGACGCGCTACCTTTCAATTCATCCCGGTGGACGAACCGCGAGCGTACGGCATCGTGGACGTGCTCCGCGAAGTGGCGACCGAACTAGCGGCCACGCCGGCGCAGGTGGCACTCGCCTGGGTTCTCGCGAAAGCCCACGTCGCCTCGGTACTAGTCGGAGCAAGCAGCGATGCGCAGCTCAGCGACAATCTCGCGGCAGCGCGCTTGCATCTACCCGAACTCCTGCTGAAGAAACTTGATGGCGTCACCGCGCAGTCCCCCCTCTATCCGGGATGGTTTCACCCGAAATCAAGTGACGCACCGCTCATGCTTGCTCTTCAAAGGGGGCAACCGGACCAACAATCCGTATAGCGGGGGTGGTCACAGATTCCGCCGTTTGTCAGCGGACCAGTGGACAGTGCGTTGGCGATATAATATGATACGTCGCGTCACAAAAATGTCCTGTAAGTGGTCCTGAACAAAAAGACATAAGAACGAGTGGCCGGAGTTATTTGGGAAAAAAGCTTAATAATCTGGGCTAGTGGTGTGAAATCATAGGGGGCATCCGTGCGGGTAGATTCGAATCTCAGCGACCTGAAATCGCACCAGCGAATATCAAAAATAATGCGTTGAGAAGCATCAACTTCAGGAGAACCTTGCGACCTATGAATGAGGCGCGGAAGCGGTCCGATGAAACGTATTGGCTGACGTTCAGGCGCAACAAAGGAGCATTTGCGTCGCGCACGTACTTGCAACAGGCACACGGGGGCGGCATGAATTCGAGAACAATTTGCAGGCTGTTGATGACATGGGTGGTGCTGACGGCATTGGGATATGGACCCAACATTGTCCGGGCCGCCGAATCCGATACGGGCGTAACGACGAACTCGGCCGCACTGGACGAAATTGTGGTCACGGCGCGCAAACGCACGGAGACGTTGCTCGATGCGCCGATCGCGATTACCGCCGTAAGCAAAGAAGCGTTGGAACGCTACGCCATCTCTGACTATCAATCGCTTTCCAATCAAGTTCCTGGCCTCATAGTCAACGCGGGCGCGAACGCGGTGGGTGCGACGGTCACGCTGCGCGGCATCACCACCGGCGACTACGATGCGAGCTTTAGTCAGGCCGTGTCGACGGCTATCGATGGGGTCCAGCTCAGCAAGGGCATATCGATGCAGGAGGGGCTGTTTGATATGCAGCAGGTCGAGGTACTGGAAGGTCCGCAGACTCTGTTCTATGGAAAAAACAGTCCGGGAGGCGTGATTAACATCACCACCATGGACCCGACGGATCATCTCTCGGGATTTATGCGGGTTCAAGATGAGTTCGAGGGGCAGGACAAGCTGGTCTCGGCTGCCGTGTCGGGGCCCCTCGCCGAGGGTCTGAGCGCACGGCTCGCGGTGCAGGGGCGTTGGTTCGAGGGTTATAACACCAACGAAATTGTTGCTAATCCGGCACCATTCGGTGTGCTGCCGGACGGTACGCACGCCCCCAACGGCGATGAACAGATTGCGCGGCTGACGCTAAAATACAGCAATGGTTCGAACTTCAACGTGCGTACCAAGATCCAAGTCTACAATCTGCTTGACAGTGGGCGCCAGGAAACTGCCCAGCTCTACGCTTGTCCCGCGAGCAACCCGTACAATTTCTTTTTGGGCAATCTGTCTTGCAGCCCGGGAAACCACGTTGCGCTGACGCAAATTTCAGCGGCATCGATTACAGCGGCAGGCCTACCCGCCTCCGATTTCTTTGGGCCGCACCAATTCTCCGCCATCCGTTCGGTGCTCGGCTCCGTGCAGGTGGACTACCACTTTCTGGACGATAGGCTGGCGCTCACCTCAGTGTCGGCCTACTACAACACGAGCAATAGGGACCAGCTTGATGCGAGTTACTCGGGCCTGATTGCGTCTCTGCCCAGCGCAAACGCAGATAATTATGGCTCTTACTCGGAGGAACTGAGGCTGCAGAGCAATTTCGGCGGCTATTTTGATTTTCTGACCGGCGTGTTATACCAACACGAGCGGGAGCATACCTATACCGCCGACGCACTGACTTTGACGCCGTTTTTCGGTTTTCCTTTTGCCGTTCCGATTCCGCCTTTCGTTCATGAGTTTCATACGGACACGTACTCGGGCTTTGCTCAGGCTCAGTTTCATATCACCAAACAAATCGACCTGTCATTCGGTGAGCGCTGGACCGAGGAAAAGAAAATGGCAGACCAGCTCGACTCAAATTCCACGCCGTGTCCGGGCCTGCCCAAAGACAGCTGTACCCAACTGGGGCTGCGGGCAGTATTCCATAACCTTTCGCCGGATGTGACGCTGTCCTGGAAACCTGATGAGCGCCTGAATGTGTATGCGTCGTACAAGGAGGGATTTAAATCGGGCGGGTTTGCCGCCTCGGTGTTTACGGCTCCCTCGCTGTCGGATTTGGTATATAAGCCGGAAAAAACACAAGGCTTCGAGGTGGGCGCAAAGGCACTTCTGCTCAATGGAGCCCTGAGCTTCAACATCGATGCTTTCCGATATAACTACAACGACCTCCAGGTTAGCTTTCACGCGCCTGGATCGACGGAAATCATCATTACCAACGCGCCGGCGGCGCGTACTCAAGGCGTTGAGATGCAAATGGCCTGGAAGCCAGGGTTCGTGCAAGGACTGACGTTTCGTGGGGCTGTCGACTATACGGACGCCAAATACCTGGACTATCATTCGACGTGCTACGCGGCCCAGACCATTGCGCAAGGCTGTGTTCCCGAGGGCGGGGGGCTGAGCACACAGAATCTCAATGGCAAGCAAATGATCGATGCGCCGGCGTGGACGGGTACTCTAGGTGTTGAATTCCATGCGCCATTGGGCACTACACGATTCAATTACGGGCTTTCAATCGATGCGCTATTCTCCAGTCGTTACCAGTCATATTCATTGTACGATCCACGCGCGGAGCAGGCCTCATCGACGAAGCTCAATGCCAGCGCCCGCGTCTACGATGGGAACTGGAGCGTGGCCCTTATCGGTACCAATCTGACCAGTGCCCTTAGGGCCACCGAGTCAGACGTCACGACGTTCTCCACGATCGTGGGCGCGGGACATCCCGCGGATCTGTTCGGCTGGTTCAACCCACCGCGTCAGATCACATTGCAGGTGACCCGGAGCTTTTGAATGGGACCACAGGGGACAGCTTGATGTCGAGGTCGCCGTTTCCTCGTGTCCTTCCAGGCGCCGCGGGCTCCCGCGCGACCGAAATTGTGGTTGGGCCATGAGCTCGACCGCTCCGGGTTTGGTGGATGAAATCCCACACACGGTGAAGCTTCGCAGTGGTCATCGAAGAATTGAGCAGCCTTATTACGCCGGTGAAACTCTGGTGGACACCTCATGCCGGGCCGGCGTTCCGATCCCGACCAATTGTCGTGCCGGCTTGTGTGGAACGTGCGTGGTCCAGGTGCTCAAGGGCAAAGTGCGCATGCGCAGAAACTTGGCGCTGGATGAAGCGCAGGTGGCGGCGGGCTTTGCATTGGGGTGCCAAAGCACTCCTATTAGCGCCGAGTGCGAGATTCGCTATGGATGAGGTGACTCGGATCGCCTTCATATCAGGATCGTCCAATGGACGTTAAGGGGCAGGCGGCGATCGTGACTGGAGGCCACTCTGGCATGGGTTTCGCTGCTGCCAAGGCACTCGCCGCCAAGGGCTGCAAAGTCACGATCCTCGGGCGCCGGGCAGAAATTGTCCAAGATAAGGCGGGCCGGATCGGTGCTCTGGGCCTAGATTGTGATGTCGCGGACCCCGAACAGGTCGACGCGGCAATGCAAAAAGCTGAGAATGCGCACGGCATCGCCCGCATCCTTATCCACGCCGCAGCGATCGGCAACATGGGCATGCTGCTCTCACCCGATGGCACGGCGGCGGCGCTCGGCCCCCTGCGTGAGATCATTGAGACCAATGTGTGGGGTACATTGTTGATCAACCGCGCCTTCTCCAGTCGGCTCACCCGAGCCGCGCCGCTGGGCGATGGACCACGCGGCGTCATCGTGAATGTATCCTCGATCGGCGCGAGCGACGGGGCGGTCGGTGCGGTGTACAGCGCGAGCAAGGGGGCCGTGAACGGTCTGGGTCTGGCGCTGGCGCGCGATTTGGGCGCCTGGCGCATTCGTGTGGTGACGATTGCGCCGGGCGGCATTGACACGGAGATGCTGCGCGCGGGCTATCTGAATGGCTGCAATATACGCCTCGATGGAGGTTTTCGGATTCCTTACGCGTATGATCTCGGCGGCGGGGCGCGGCGGCCGGACCCGGAGTAAAGCAAGGCTCGCCGGCCGATTGCCGATTTTAGGACACGATCGCTTTCGAGGGTGTCCGAGTAGAATCACCAATCACGCCACGTGAGTGTGCGGCGGCAGCCCGGGCGGCGCGCCGACCCGAATACACCGTGTCCGCAATCGATAATCCACTGAAATTGCTTTCGGAGCAAATACCTACCGCGGTACGACCGGCGGCATAGAGCCCTTCGATGATCGACCCGTCCGCACGGGTCACGTTTCCGGTAGTCTCATCGGCGGTAAGACCGCCATAGGGCATGGTTCCGGAAAACCCCCATTTATTACGCAGCGACATGTTGAGCGCATAGAAAGGCGGCTTACTCATGGGTGCCAAGTGCATCTTCAACTTGCCCAATGCGTCGGTGCCGCGCCCGGCGTTCGCGTTGTAGTCACGCACAGTCGCTTCCAATACATCCGGATCGATCTCGAGCTTTGTGGCAAGTTCGCGGATGGATTTCCCACGCTTGGTGCCACCGAGCAGAATGTTGAGCACGGCAGGGAGACCATACCAAGAAAACATGTTCTTGAGAGGCCAGGCGAGTTCACGCACCCCTTTCCAAAAGGTGGTGCGATCGAGTACTACCCACGCGAACCCTTCGCGGCTTTGTTCCGACACGGCACAGCCCACGTTGCCGAGATAGGCGTCCTCCGTGATGAAGCGCCTGCCCTCGGCGTTCACCAGAATGCCGTTGACAAATGAATTGGGTGGCGAGAGCGGTTTGGTGATGAACAACCGGTCCATATGACTTAAACCGCCGCCAACCGTAGTTCCGAGCTCGATACCGCTGCCATCGCAGCCCATCGTGCCGCCGCGTACCAATTCGCGAAATGCCTTCAGTACAATAGGGCGATACCGACCGAAAAGTTGCAGGTTATAGTTATAGCTACCGGCTGCTAGAATCACACCACGATGGGCGCGCAGGAATAAACGCCGAGGCGGTAACGCTGCTTCGAACTCTCGACACTCGGCAATCGCCTCCTCGGCGGGCCCGCCATTTAGCATTTTATATGGGTTGACTTTGCTGCAGATGGCAGCGTGTTCCGCCTGCTTTTCTGGCGGAATGGCTTGGATGTCTACGCCGACCACACATCCCTGGGCATCAACCACCAACCGGCGTACCGGCGAATGGGTCATCAGCCGCACGCCATTGCCGAGCGCGGCCTCCTTCAAAGGCGGGAAATAAAAGCGGCCGGTCGGCCCTTTGCCGACCGTTCGGTGACCGCGTGGCGCCGGCTTCGCGGTATTGCGAAACTTCTCCATTCCCGTGTAATAGAGAAAATACCCGTCCGGTGGATACGCAATGCGTTCTGAGTAAACGGTGGACCCGAATTTCACACCATATTTCGTCAACCACTCGATACTCTCGCTGCTGGTATCGCAGAAGTCCCGCAGCGTCTTATCATTGACCGGTGTGCCCTCTGACACCAGGTACTTGAACATCTCCTCAGCCGTATCTAGGAATCCGGCCTCGTGCTGATAGCGTGTGCCGCCGGCATAGACGACACCGCCGCTCATCGCTGTCGCTCCCCCGCCGCTAAAGCGGTCCACGGCCAGGACGCTGGCGCCGGCTTCGCGCGCCTGTAACGCCGCAGCTACACCGGCGCCGCCAAACCCTACGATAATAACATCAGCCTCATCATGCCATTTCACGCTGTCGTCATTCTCGAGGACCAACGGCAGTTCGACATTCGCCGTGAAGGCGCTCGGCGTCTTGTTCATCTCAATCCCCTCAGTGGCGGCAATGCGTGAGTTCACAACAATGTCTGCCTAGTCTGTCCTTGAATATTCGCGGTCGGTGGCGTATTTTGCCACACGCGAGTCTATTATACATCCGAGGCGGCTGGGGGCACATGGTTGATAACGCATTGCACGGCAAAGTTGTAATTATCACGGGGGCTGGGAGAGGCATCGGCAGAGAAATTGCCATTTTGTGCGCCCAAGAGGGCGCCGCGGTCGTGGTGAACGATCTCGGTGGATCGCTGGAAGGAGAAGGGCAGGACATCGGACCGGCCGAATCCGTGGTCGCCGAAATAGCCGCCGGTGGTGGCAAGGCCGTGGCGGACACCGCGAATGTCGCAGATCCGGCGGGCGCTCAAGAGATGATCCAGAGGGCGCTCAATTCATTCGGGCGCCTGGACGCCGTGATCAATAACGCCGGCATCATGCGTGATCGGGTCTTCCATAAATTGAGCCATGCCGATTGGAAGGCCGTGATCGACGTGAACCTTCATGGAACTTTCAACGTCTCAAGAGCCGCTGCGCAGCACTTTCACGAACAAGGCAACGGCAGCTTTGTTCATTTCACATCGACCTCCGGACTCATTGGGTCGTTCGGGCAGTCCAACTATTCGGCCGCCAAAATGGCGGTAGTGGGTCTTTCAACGTCAATCGCGTTGGACATGCAGCGGTATGGCGTTCGCTCCAATTGCATCGCGCCTTTCGCATGGAGTCGGCTCACAGCCTCGATTCCAGCGGAGACGGAGCAAGAGAGACTGCGCGTCGAACGGATCAAGACCATGACGGCGGACAAGATCGCGCCACTCGTGGGATATCTATGTTCGGACGCGTCGCGCGCCGTGACCGGGCAGATATTTGCGGTGCGCAAGAACGAGATCTTCCTGTTCAATCAGCCGCGGCCGATTCGCTCCGTCCACAAAGGCGACGGATGGACCATCAAGTCGATTGAAGACATAGCCATCCCGTCGTTGCGGCGTGATTTCTCCCCGCTCGAGCGCTCTGCTGAGGTGTTCAACTGGGATCCAATTTAGCGACCGGTCCGCATTACGCGTGATCGAGTCGCGGTGCATTTGCAGCCGGTCGGAGGAGTGAGGTTGGTGAAATCTCTGGGAATCGTCGGGTTCGGAGCGTATATACCGCGGCTGCGGCTGGAGCGGCAGGCCATTGCGGAGGCGCACGCGTGGTTTAACCCGGCCCTAAAGTCGGCTGCCAAAGGCACGAGAGCGATGGCGTGCTGGGATGAAGACGTCGTCACCATGGGGGTGGAGGCAGCTCGTCGGTGCATGAATTCCTGTGAGGGCGTGCCGGCCATAAATGTTGTCATGTTGGCGTCGACGACACACCCCTTCGCGGATCGGCAGAATTCCGTGATGGTCAAGGAGGCAGTAAATCTTCCGGATACGACACGAACAGTTGATCTCGCCGGCGGGCGGCGTGCCGGGATGGCTGCGCTGCTCAGCGCCTTGAGTAGCGCCGGAACGCAGCAGGGTCATACGTTATGCATCGCGTCTGAGAAGTGCCATACGCGGCCGGCGTCAGAGGCGGAGATGGAAGCAGGCGATGGCGCCGCTGCCCTGCTCGTCGGAACGGAGCGCGTCGTGGCACGCTTGCTGGGATCACACTCCGTGTCGGTCGACTTTGTGGATAAGTTTCGCGCCTCGGGCAGCGAATTCGAGTATAGCTGGGAGTCGAGATGGGTGCGCGAGGAGGGGTACGGTAAAATTGCCGTAAATTCAGTCCGCGCCGCACTCGCCGGATGTAATCTCGACCCACAAGACATTAAGCATTTCGCGATGCCCGTGTCGATGCCTGGGGGCGCGGCGCGTGTGGCCCGCGCGCTAGGCATACCGGCGCCGTCGGTGGGGGACGATTTACAAACTCAGATCGGATCAGTCGGTGCGGCGCAACCTCTGCTGCTGCTCGCGCGCTGTTTGGAGAGAGCCAGTCCCGGCGAGAAAATCGTCGTGGTTGGCTTTGGGCAGGGTTGCGATGTCGTGATCTTTGAGGCGACGGAGGAGCTCGCAGCGCGGGCCGATCGGCCCGGGTTGGCGGCGGATCTGGCGCAGGGTAAGCGCACTACGAATTATCTGCAATACCTTGTCTTTAATAACCTTCTTGACATTGATCGGGGCATGCGTGCCGAGATGGACCAGAAAACCGCTTTGACTAGTTTATATCGGGACAGAAAGACGGTGCTCGGACTTGTGGGCTCGCGGGACCCTCGGTCGGGTAAAAAGCAGTTCCCACGGTCCGAAATCAGCGTGCACCCGGACACAGAGGTGGGCACTGTCATGGAGGACTATCCGTTTGCAGATAAGCTCAGCCGCATCGTTACGTTCACGGCAGATCGTCTAGCCGACAGCATCAATCCACCGAGTTATTACGGCATAATCGAGTTCGATGGTGGTGGACGCATGGTAGCCGAATTTGCCGACCTGGACGGCGACGATTTGGTCGTTGGCCGGGAAATGTGCATGCGATTTCGCATCAAGGCGTTGGACGAACAACGCGGGTTCGTGCGCTATTTTTGGAAGGCGACACCTCTGCGATCGTGGAGCGGCGAACACGTGCGGCCTGCGGGAGACAGCAATGGCTAGTGGCATCAAGGACAGAGTGGCCATACTTGGTATGGGTTGCGCGAGATTTGGCGAAAGATGGGATCTTGATGCCGAAGGTTTGATGGTCGAAGCGTTCAACGAGTGTTTGGCCGATGCGGGCGTGCGTTCATCAGAGATACAAGCGGCCTGGCTCGCGGTTGCCATGGACTCGGTGAATGTGGGTCCCTCCGGTTTGCCTTTGTCGATGGCGTTGCGACTGAACAATATCCCGGTCACCAAGGTGGAAAATTAATGTGGGTCGGGCACCGAGGCGCTGCGCGGGGCCGTCTATGCGGTGGCGAGCGGCGCGGTCGATTTTGCTCTCGCAATGGGTGTCGAGAAACTTAAGGACACCGGATACGGAGGATTGCCCGTCCGTACGCGGGGAACGCGGGCGGACATGGTGGGCGTCGTTGGCTCTGCACCGGGAAGCTTTGCGCAAATTGCCTCGGCCTATGGCGCAAAGCATGGGGTCGATAAGGTGGACCTGAAACGCGCGATGGCCCATGTATCCGTCAAATCGCACGCCAACGGCGCACTGAATCCGAAGGCACACTTGAGAAACAAGGTGGACATGAGCACGGTCCTGAATGCACCGATGATCGCGGAGCCCTTGGGACTCTATGACTGCTGCGGTGTATCAGACGGGGCGGCATGCGTCATCGTGACCACGCCCGAGATTGCTCGGAGTCTCGGGAAAAGGGAACTCGTCACGGTCAAGGCGCTGGCGATCGCTCTCTCCAATGGATGGGAGCTTCAGGGCGATGGGTGGGATGGCAGTTATTTCCATACGACCCGTATCGCGGCAAAGCGTGCGTACGCGGAGGCCGGGATCATCCATCCGCGCAGCGAGATTGGTCTCACGGAAGTGCACGATTGTTTCTCTATCACGGAACTCGTCACCATGGAAGACCTGTTCATTAGCGAAGAAGGGCAAGGGTATAAAGACGTTTTGGACGGTGTATTCGATTCGACGGGTGACCAGCCGTGCCAAATCGACGGCGGCTTGAAGTGCTTTGGCCACCCGATCGGTGCATCCGGGATTCGAATGGTCTACGAGAACTATTTGCAGCTGTTGGGAAGGGCCGGAGCGCGGCAACTCCGGAATATCCCGCGGTACGCGCTGTCGCACAATCTGGGCGGGATGCCGAACCAGAATGTGGCGGCTGTGGCCATCGTAGGACGATTGGATTCGTGACATGAGACGCCGACTTCTCGACCAGGAGCACGAGCTTTTTCGAGAGACGGTCAGGCGCTTCTTGCTGCAAGAAGTGGCGCCCCATGCGGGGCGGTGGCGTGAACAAGGCATCGTTGATCGCACGGCATGGCTCAAGGCGGGGGAGAATGGCTTGTTGCTCCTGTGGGCCGACAGAAAGTACGGTGGTGCAGGGATTGAAGACTTTCGCTTCGATCAAGTATTGTCGGAGGAATGGTTTCGATACGGAGACGGCGGGTTTGCCGTTCCGCTGCATAACCGCGTAGTCGGGCCTTACCTGGCTCGACTCGGAACCGAGGAGCAACGGCAGCGGTATTTGCCGAAATGCATCACGGGGGAAACCATACTGGCGATTGCGGTCAGCGAGCCGGGCGCGGGCAGCGACGTGTCAGGAATGCGAGCTCGTGCGGAGGACGAGGGTACGTATTGGCGCCTCAATGGATCCAAAATCTACATATCGAATGGCATCCTATCCGACCTGGTTGTGGTAGCGGCACGCACCAGCGCCGAGAATCCGCGTGCAATCGGACTCTTTATGGTCGAGCGGGGCATGCCGGGTTTCGAGCGCGGCCGTAAACTCGAAAAAATGGGACTTAAGTCGCAGGACACGGCGGAGCTCTTCTTCAAAGACGTTCTGGTCCCGAAGGAAAATGTGCTCGGTGACCCTGGCAGGGGATTCTATTCGCTTCGCTCATGCAGTTCCTACCCGAGGAGCGAATCATGTCCGCCATCCGTAGTCATGCACAAGCATCGCGCGCCTTCGATATAACGCTTGAATTCGTCAAAGAGCGCGAATTGTTCGGTCGTAGGTTGGGCGCATTTCAAAACACGCGCTTCAAGATGGCCGACATGCGTACTCAACTCGATCTGAACCAGGCATTCATCGATCATTGCGTAGCGGAGCATATGGACGGGCAACTGACCGCGGAGTTGGCGGCGGAAGCAAAGCTTGCGTGCTCGGAATCGGAAGGTCGGATCGTCGATGAATGCGTGCAGCTGTTTGGCGGTGCGGGATACATGGATGAATACGAGATCAGCCGAATATATACCAGTTCACGGGTTACTCGAATATACGCGGGCTCCTCGGAAGTGATGCGCGAAATCATTGGACGCTCGCTCGGTCTGGACGAGCGAAAGCTTACAAGGGAAGGCTTCCAATGACAGTTATCAGTAGAGAGATCCACTTGCTTGTGCGACCGGAAGGGATGCCCAGCGTGGAGCAATTTGCGGTCGTCGAACGTGAATTGGCGTCACCCCAAGAAGGTGAGTTTCTCGTCCGCAATGATTATATGTCAATTGACCCGGCCATGCGGCCGCGCTTGTCCAATGGGACGACCGCGATTGGGCAACCCATCATCGGTGCGACTGTGGGGACCGTCATCGAATCGCAGAATCCTCGCTTTGCACCCGGTGACGCAGTCCTGCATGACTTCGGATTTCGCGAATATCTGCTGACTGATGGCGCACGGATCAACAAGATTGACTTGCAGGACGAACCACTGCAAGCGCACTTAAGCGTTCTGGGAGTTGCTGGATTGACGGCATATGCGGGTTTGCTCGAGGTCGCGGCCCTGAACGAGGGAGAACGCGTGTTCGTGTCTGCTGCCGCCGGCTCCGTCGGAAGTCTCGCCGCACAAATCGCCAAGATCAAAGGATGCTACACGATTGGGAGTGCCGGATCCGCTGAAAAATGTACCTGGTTGCGAGACGTGGCCGGGCTCGATGCGGTGATCAACTACAAAACCGGCGTCTTGCGTAAAGCCTTGAAGGAGGCCGCCCCCGACGGCATTGATGTGTTTTTTGACAATGTCGGTGGCGAGCATCTCAACGCGGTGTTGCCGCGCATGCGTATGCGCGGGCGGATAGCCGTGTGTGGAATGATCTCGGCGTATAACAACCGTGGTGCGATCTCCGAGGGTGTGACGACGCTCTCCAACATGATGTACAACCGATTGACCATGCGAGGGTTCGTGGTCTGGGACTTCGAGCAGATGCGCCCGCAGTTCCTGGCCGATATGCGCGGATGGCTCGCCGGCGGAAAGATAAAATATGAGGAGACGGTTTATAAGGGCATAGCCGCGGCGCCGGAGGCACTGATCGGCATCATGGCAGGCAAGAATCTCGGGAAAATGCTGGTTCAACTCGCATAAATGGCGGTCTCTTCCTTGGTTGAGGCGGCCGCTTCCTTAGTTGAGCGTCTGCGCCAGAGTCCAGGCGTAGTCCGCCATCGGGACCGCGCTCGCGGCCACCGCGGTCGCGTGGGCGCTCGTGGCAGTGCCGTCCAACACTCGTTTTGCGACCCCTTGTCGGATGGCGGCCAGCCGAAACATGCTGAAGACCACGTAAAATCCCCATTGTCCGTGCAGCCTGAACTTGGTCTGATCGAGATATTTCTCGACAAACCGCTCTTCGGGGGGGATGCCGGCTCCACTCAAATCCACGCCTTGAAGCCCCCCGTGCGCGACCGGCAAGTGGTATACCCTGCAGAAATAGGCGAGGTCAGAAAGCGGGTGACCGATAGTCGAAAGCTCCCAGTCCAGTAGGGCAACCACGTCGGCGCGGGACTCATGGATAACCATATTGGAGAATTGATAGTCACCGTGAACGATCGTAGATTGTTCTTCGGCCGGGATTCTCGGCGGGAGCCAACCAATCAGTTTGTCCATTGACGGGTTGGCTATGCCGTCGCGGGTGTATCGGTATTGCTCACTCCAACGGCCAAACTGACGAATGAAATAGCCGGCGGGATTGCCGAAATCGCCCAATCCCAGGGCCCCGTAGTCCACGCTATGTAAGCGAGTCAGCGCATCATTGGCAGCATCCCACATGGCGTTTCGCTCCGCCGGCGACTGGCCTTCCGGAAGAAGATCCCAATAGATGCGTCCGCGTTTGAACTCCATGACATAGAACGGCGTACCCAACACATCTGCATCGGCGCAAAGCCGATAAACCCGGGGTACCGGTACCGAAGTGCCCTGCAGTGCACGCAGCACCCTGAACTCACGGTCTATGGCGTGCGCGGACTTCAATAACGGGCCAGGTGGCTTGCGCCGAAGCACATATTCACCGCTGGCCGCGGTAATTTTATAGGTGGGACTCGATTGGCCCCCTTTGAACTGTTGTAGCGTAAATGGCGGCTCGAACCGCTCGACGTTCTGGGACATCCAAGCCTGCAGGCGTGCAGTGTCTATTTCCAACCCACGCCGGACGGCGGTGGTTCCGGTATTAAGTTCCGTACGCGACACAATTGCGGGCCTCATCAATATTGATATAAGATGTTCTGAAATTAGAATCGTAGATTGGTTGGCGGTGTTTCGCAAGGGCGCGCGAGCGAAGTGAATTTCTCTGAAGATGACGAACAGTTGATGATCCGCGAGTCGATCAGGAGACTTTGTGCGGACTTCACGGATGATTATTGGCGCAAATGCGATGAAGCGCACCAGTTCCCATGGGACTTTTATTCGTCCATGGCCGGGGCAGGCTGGATTGGGATTGCGATTCCTGAAAAGTACGGCGGCTCAGGTCGGGGGGTCACGGAGGCGGCCATTATTTTGGAGGAAGTGGCGGCGTCCGGGGCCGCAATGAACGGAGCGACGGCAATTCATTTATCGATTTTCGGTCTGCATCCGATGGTCAAACATGGCTCGGAAGAAATGTGTCGGCGGTTTTTGCCCCGGGTGGTCCAGGGAGACTTACACGTCGCGTTCGGCGTGACCGAACCCGATGCGGGAGCCGATACCACACGGATTCGCACTTTTGCAAGACGCGAGAACGGCCGGTACCTGGTCAAAGGCCGCAAGGTTTGGACATCGAAGGCGCTGGAATCCGAGCGAGTCCTGCTGCTGGTTCGAACCACCCCCTTGGAGGAATGCGCCCGCAAAACGGATGGAATGACTCTCCTGTTTGCCGAATTGAGGCGGCCGGAAGTTACGATTACGCCGATATCGAAGGTGGGCCGCAATGCGGTCGCGTCATGCGAAGTGCTCTATGATGACCTGCCGGTTCGATTCGAAGATAGACTCGGGGAGGAAGGCCAGGGGTTCAAATACTTGCTCGATGGCCTCAACGCAGAGCGTATTCTGATTGCTGCGGAAGCGCTCGGTATTGGCCGCGCCGCCCTGAGGCGAGCCGTGAATTACGCCAATGAGCGTGTCGTATTCGGGCGACCGATCGGCAAGAATCAGGGCATTTCTTTCCCCCTCGCCGAGGCGCGCACGCGCCTTGATGCCGCCGAGTTGATGATTCGTAAGGCGGCATGGAAACTGGATCAAGGTCTATCCTGCGCTGCCGAAGCGAATATGGCGAAGTGGCTGGCGGCAGACGCCGGATTTCAGACTGCCGATCAGGCTATGCAGACGCACGGTGGATTCGGATATGCGAGCGAGTATCATGTCGAACGCTATTGGCGCGAGGCACGAATCATGCGTCTTGCGCCCATCTCGCAGGAGATGATCATGAGCTACGTATCGGAGCATGTCCTCGGATTGCCCCGTTCGTATTGACCGGACTCGCTTATGTGTTGCAAAAGTTGAGACGAAGCGGGCCGGCTAGCGCAGCGATTTCAGATCGAATTGCGGATTGGCCGCCTGAGCTTCGGTGAGGGGTGTTCGAGCTGCCAGAAAGCGTCTGCCCAGCATGTGATCGACGGGACGGTTGATGGAGTCCACGGCCTGTAGCTGTCCACCCTTGAAATAGAACACCGAAAACGAAGCGCTTGCGGTGTCGCCGCGCACGATCTCCGCATCATGGCCCATGGGAACGCCTGCCATCTGTAGCTTCAAGTCATATTGGTCGGACCAAAACCAAGGGATTTGTGAATAGTGATGTTCGCGGTCGCAGAGAGTTGCCGCGGCAGTGCGTGCTTGTTCGACCGCATTGTGAACGGATTCCAAGCGCATACGCCGTCCCAGTAGGCTGTTGGGGTGGTTGGTGCAGTCACCTGCGGCGACAATGTCGCGATCCGCAGTGCGAGCAAATTCGTCGACCATGATGCCTCCGTCGCAGGGCAGCCCGGCGGCGAGCGCAAGCTCGATATTGGGTATGACGCCTATCCCGATGATGACAATCTGTGCTCTCAAGGAGAGGCCGTTGCTGCATTCAACATGCTCAACACGATTGGACTTTCCCGCCAACGCCCCGACCTGCGTCCGTAAGTGGATGTGTACACCCTGCTTTTCATGATAGTTCTGATAAAAGGTCGAGACCGTGCTGGAAGCAACCCGGGACATGAGGCGGTCGGCCGATTCGAGAATGGCGACATTTTTGCCGAGCTTGCGGCACATGGCGGCGACTTCCAGGCCGATGAATCCACCACCGATCAAGACGAGGTCGTCGACGTGGCTTAGCTCATCGCGAATCCGTAGGCCGTCATCGATGGTCCGCAAATAATGAACGCCGCTCAATTGGGTGCCCGGTATCTCGAGCGGGCGGGGCCGCGTGCCCGTCGTAAGGGCCAGACGCCCGTAGGAGACGATCTCGCCCCCGCCTAGCGTGACCGATTTGGCCGCTCGGTCGATCGATGAGACGCGCGTGTCGAG
>WNFR01005333.1_pt1 | contig 16070 bp, 11 predicted proteins | sample 5400221 | NCBI WGS metagenome assembly WNFR01 (sample SAMN13153357, study PRJNA577476) | soil metagenome | isolation source: 40 cm soil under Madrone tree | place: USA:California | collected 2016-06-14 | reverse complement strand
AACAGGAACTACCGGCGATACCTACGGGATTGCCTTCTTCGCTGCTGGAACGCAGACCAGACATTCGCGCAGCCGAAGAGAATCTGGTTGCTCAACGCGCTCTTGTTTCCGCGGCCAGGAAGGCCTACTTCCCGACAATCAGTTTGACAGGGTTCTTTGGTTTTCAAAGCAGTCAGCTCTCGAATCTTTTTACCGGTTCAACTAAGGCCTGGAGCTTTGTGCCGCAGATCACTCAGCCAATCTTTACTGCCGGTAGACTCAAATCAAACGTGAAGTTTGCCAAGGCGCAACAGGAGTTTGCAGTGGTGCAGTACCAGCAAACAATCCAAACGGCGTTTCGAGAGGTTTCAGATGCTCTCGTTGAATATCGCAAAGTGAAAGAGATTCGGACACAGCAGGAATTGCTGGTGACCACGCTGCAGGATCGCTCGCGGTTGGCTTATCTGAGATATCAGGGTGGCGTCGATTCGCTACTCAACGCTCTCGATGCTGATCGCGATCTCTTTAATGCGGAGTTGAGCCTGACTCAAACCCGGCGCAACGAGTTGCTGTCGCTGGTCCAATTGTATAAGGCTCTGGGCGGCGGCTGGCAACAATGATTCTCCAGGAAAGATAAACTGATGAGCAAAAATCTGAATGACTATACAACGCTGGGACGTTCAGGGCTGCGAGTAAGCCGGCTCTGTCTGGGCACCATGACCTTTGGCAATGAATGGGGTTGGGGCGCCGAGGAACAGACAACGCGCGCCATTTTCGATCGCTATGTAGATGCGGGCGGGAACTTCATCGATACAGCGGACCTCTACACCGAAGGGCACAGTGAAGAGCTGGTCGGTAAGTTCATCGGAGAACGCGGTCTGCGCGACCGAGTCGTACTGGCCACGAAGTTCACTTTCAACGCCGAGCCGGGTAATCCGAACGCGGGTGGTAACGGACGCAAGAATATCTACCGCGCGCTCGAAGCCTCGCTACGACGACTGCAAACTGACTACCTCGACCTTTACTGGTTGCATGCCTGGGACACAATGACTCCGGTTGAAGAGGTGATCTCGACACTCAACGATCTTGTGCGCGCGGGAAAGATTCGGCACTACGGCTTTTCCAATACGCCGGCATGGTACGTTGCGCGCGCGCAGACATTGGCTGAGAAGGAAGGCAAAGAACGTTTGGTGGCGCTGCAACTTGAGTATTCGCTCGTTGAGCGCGGTATTGAGCGCGAACACGTTCCGGCGGCGCAGGAACTCGGACTTGGTATTACTCCCTGGAGTCCGCTGGCGGGCGGCTTTCTTAGCGGAAAATACCAGCGGCTAGGAACAACGGGAGTGGGTGAAGGCAGGCTGGAGACAGTCAAGGACAATCCGATCTTTAACCAGTTCAACGAACGTAATTGGAGTATCCTCGATGAACTGCTCGATGTTGCGAACCAAATCGGCAAGCCACCAAGTCAGGTCGCGCTGAACTGGGTGGCCACCCAACCCGGCATTACCTCAACGATTATCGGCGTCACTAAGACAAAGCAACTCGATGACAATTTGCAATCGATCGAGTTTGAAATTCCAGTGGACTTTCGCAGGCGACTCGACGACGCGAGCGCACTCGAGCCAGCTTATCCTTATAAGATCTTCAACCCCAAGATGCAGGGGATGATTAGCGGCGGCACGAATCTGCAACCGTGGTCGGCGGCGCGTGTTTATGCGCCACCATCGCTGGAGCTTGGCGGTGTGAAGGCACGCGCCGCAACGAAGGAATAATTCAGAAAGACGTGCAGATAATCGCGGGCCCCTGTCTACACGCCAATAACTGAAGCGGTTTGCCTGGAGTAGTCATGGGGAAGAAGTGCGGCCACATTGATCAAACTCGCGAAATAACACCGCGCACCGACGGGTGTGAAGAGTGTCTGCTGACGGGAGATGAGTGGGTGCACCTGCGGCTCTGCCTATCCTGCGGACACGTTGGTTGTTGCGATGACTCAGATAACCAACATGCTACGGCGCACTTTAAATCAACTAGTCACCCCCTCATCGAGTCTCTTGAACCGGACGAGGGCTGGCGCTGGTGTTACGTTGACGAGATCCTTATTCCTTCTGAGGTCGATGTTGCTGACGCGCCCACCCAAGAAAGCTGGAACGTGATGCCTGATTTATTCCAATCACCAAGTAGCTCAACCACAGACAGGACGCTTGTGGGCCGGCAGCCGCTGCCGCTTGTCGGCGATACCTCTGTAAATGGACGTAGCCGTGGCATGTTCAAATCAATTTGCCAACGCGTGCGCCGGTGCAATAAGAAGAACCTGGAACCAACTATCGAGCTGGCAGTTGAGATTGCTCGCGAAGGGCGTGAAGGTCGCCGTATCGGGACTCTCTTCACTTTTGGCGACGCTGATGCAGTGCTCGCTCGCTCCCGTCCGTTGATTCTTGACCCACTGGCGGGACACCCTGAACAGTCCAGAAAGATCAGGGACCCAAATCTTCGCGGTACTATAAAAGAACTCGCGCAGCTTGACGGAGCCTTCGTGATTTCGGATAAAGGGATCGTGGTCTCAGCCTGTCGTTATCTTGACGCCATGGCTTCCGAAATTGTATTGCCATACGGTATGGCCAGTCGTCATTTGGCGGGTGCCTCGATTTCGCAAGTGACCGACGCCGTGGCGATCGTGGTTTCGGAAAGCTCGATGGTGAGAGTCTTCGACGATGGCAAACTGGTGGCTGAAATTATTCCAGAACTATGGCTGATGGACCATTACAATGTGCAGCTGTCCGCACCTTATCAGGAAGAGCGCATTGGTGATCTGGCGGTGCTAACCTCCAAACGGTAATCTATTTGGATAGTCGTAGTGTCTTGCCGGATGCGGCAGAACGTCGTGCAGCATCGAGGATTGCAGTCACAACAAGATTTGTCTCCAGTGAAGACGGGCCAGCGCTCTGCACCTGACCTGACAGCACCGCCTGCAGATACGAAAGTGAATCGTCATAAGGAGGAGGTAATGGCTTTGCCGCGACTTGCTCTTCCTGACTTGCTCCCCGGCGAAGGCGAAGGTCGTTGCTCCGCACCGTGATGACATATCCCGTCTGCCCGTACACCTCAATATCCTTCCGATCGAAGTGCCAATTCCATGACGCTTGAATAATCGCCTGGGCTTTCGGATAAGTCAGCACAATAGTTGCTTCGTCGTCAACGTTAGGATAAATATCCGGCTTGATACGTTGCGTGATTGCCGTTACCGTGTCTGGCCGTTGGCCGTCCATTAGCCAGGTCATCAGGTCTGCGCCATAACAGCCAAAATCGAACAACGCGCCGCCGCCGTTGAGTTTGGGATCAGTCAGCCAGGCGAGAAACTCAGGCTGCACGCCAATTTCCTTTGGACCACGATGACCGTCGTGTATGACTACCTTACGAATCTCGCCGATCGCTTTCTCGTGTACGAGATCGTACGCGGCCCGGTTGCTGCGGTACCACGTGGTCTCATAGTTTACCAACACATGAATCCTGCCTTGCTTTGCAGCGTGCTCGATGGCCCGCGCATCTTCCATGTTTACGGCCAGCGGTTTTTCCACCATGACGTGGATACCGCGGCGCGCGCACGCTTCGATTACTTTGCGGTGGTCTAACGTATTAGTGTAAACAAGAACTGCCTGAGGTCTAGTCTGTTGAAGCATCTCCTCAAGGTTTGTAAACAGGACAGACTGATCAAGTTGGAATTGGCTCTGATAGCGGGAGAGTACTTGCCGGTCTGGTTCGAAGATGCCGACGATCTGAATGTCGGGGCGATGCAGCGACTGGGCAAAGAATCCCGACACGTGGCCATGGACCAGACCCACTATGGCGACACGAAGTGGTGAAGACCTGGTATTCCTATCTGGTTGCGTCTGTGCCTGACAGTCGGGGATCAAACTGAATAGGACCAAAGCGAAGATCGCAATTGAAATAGACCGCATAGCCGGCTCCTACGCTAGGGCTGAAATTGCAAGACGATTACAATAGCCACGCCCGCACGAAAAAGAAAGCGCGTATGTCCGATATGCTTTAGCTTGTCGTTTCGTGCGATGAAGACTTGTGCGAGAGTCAGCGACAAGCTAAAGCATATCGGACACGGTAAACAAGAGGAGACTTCTTCATTCATGGCTTCTCAACGACTCGGAGTTGGATTCATCGGCAGCGGATTTGTGACGCGCTTTCACATTCAATCCTGGGTCGGCGTCCGCGATGCTGATGTGCTCGGCATATACAGCCCAAACCACGGACATGCTGAAGCGACAGCCAATTTCGCCCGCGGGCTTCGTGTAGGTAACGCCCGGGCATTCAATTCGATTGAAGAGATGATTGCCGCGCCTGAGATAGACTGCCTCTGGCTTTGCGCGCCAAACCATTTGCGCTTGCAGCATATGCAGATCATCTGCGATACGGTCCAATCCGGAAAAGGCAAACTGATCGGCGTTACCTGCGAAAAGCCGCTCGCTCGCAACGTGGCTGAGGCGCGTCGTATGGTTGATATGATTGAGCGCTCGGGGTTGTTGCATGGTTATCTCGAAGACCAGATCTTTGCACCGAGTGTTTCGCGGGGAAGGCAGATCATCTGGAGCAGGGCTGCCGCGCTCACCGGACGTCCTTATCTTGCTCGGGCGGCCGAAGAACACAGCGGGCCGCATTCACCGTGGTTTTGGCAAGGCGAGTTGCAAGGCGGCGGCGTGCTCAACGACATGATGTGCCACAGTATCGAGGTTGCACGATTCATGTTAACGCGGCCGGGCGCCCCGCGTTCGAGTATCCGTCCGGTGAAAGTGTCAGCACAGATCGCTAGTTTGAAGTGGTCGCAGCCCGAGTATGCGGCCGCTCTCAAGAAACGGATGGGCGCCGAGGTTGACTACCTGAACAAACCGTCGGAGGACTTTGCGAGGGCTACGATCAATTATCTGGACGAAGACCAGAACCCGCTCATCGTTGAAGTCACAACGTCCTGGAGTTACGTCGGTGCGGGTTTGCGATTGAGTCTGGAGGTGCTTGGACCTGAGTATTCACTTTCCATGAACTCGTTGGACAGCGGCTTGAAACTATTTTTGAGTCGTGATGTGAAGGGCGAGGCGGGCGAGGACATGGTGGAGAAGCAGAATGCGGAGCAGGGCTTGATGCCTGTCCTTGGCAATGAGGCTGCTGAGTACGGTTACGAATCACAGAACCGGCATTTCGTGCAGTGCTTTCTCGACGGTAAACAGCCGGAAGAAAGTTTTTACGACGGTCTCGAAGTAACGGAGCTGCTGATGACTGCTTATATGAGTGCCGAGCAGGAGCGCACGATCGGGTTCAGGCCTGAAGGTCTCGATACGTATGTTCCACTAGTGGCTCAAGGTTTGTGGAAGGGGAGATAAGTTTTCGATCTCGCCCAAGTACGGTAAGAAGCATTTTCTTCTCAATGCTACCGGCATCGATGTCACGGCTTTGCCGCCCGATGTGAGGCGGTGGCTGTGCCCCGCCGTTAGCTCGCGTGACTATTGGGCTGCGCCCCTGGTTCGGGCTCGGCGCCTCGTGTGAGGCTCTGCCGTTACGTTGGTCATTAACAGATCGGATATCCGCGCTCATTTGGTTACCGCCTACTCTTTACGCCAAGGGGCAAAGCCCGAACCAGGGGCGCAGCCCAGGCGGTTCAAGCGGTAACCGGCGGGGCACAGCCACTGCCTCACATCGGGCGGCGAAGCCGTGCCGCTACTTGAGAAAGTTTTGCTTCGCTAGATTAGATTTTGCACGCCGGAATCAAAGAAGTTTTTGCACAGGCGGAATCAAAGAAGTTAGGGAAAGGAAACTAGCTTGAGTACAGAACAAACTAGATCGTTTAGTGGACATGACCTGCTACTGATGTTCATCGCCTTCCTGGGCATCTTTGTTTACGGATTGCTCGCCGCGCTGCCGGGCTCAGTACTACCGACACTCGAGCGCAACCAGTATTTGCCGAACGATAGCGCGGTCGGCACCTTCCTGTTGATCAATGCAGTGGGCGCTGTCCTTGCATACGTTGTCAGCGGTCCGATCATCGATCGCATTGGAAAGAAGTTTGCGCTCTTGTTTGGCACTGCGCTGGTTATCGCATCAATGGCCGGCTTCTATCTGACAGTGACAAAGGTGCATGCGGCCTCGGCGCTGCTTCTTGTTTTTGGCTGCTCATTGATTCTTGGTCTGGGTGCAAATGCAATCGTCGCCGCGGGCCATGCGCTGGTAGCCGATGTGGCATCAAACTGGCGCAACGCAGCACTCAATTTGCTAGACATCTGTTTTGGTCTTGGGCTCGCTTCGTTGCCTCTAGCTGTCCAAAGACTGCAACAACGCGGCGGACTAGGTTTGATTTTCTCGTCGCTCGGTGGAGCGGCCGTGATTTTGCTCGTTCTGATTCTTGCTTCCCGATTCCCAAAACCTACGCATCCCGAATCGTCTCCAATGGAGGAAGCAAGAGGCCTCTTCCGCAATCCCTCCTTTTTGCTGCTGGCGATCGCGCTCTTCATGTATGTGGGCACGGAAGTATCAGTCGGGAAGTGGGTCGTGACTTTTATGGAGCGCGATCCGCGCATTCTTGCAAGCCAGGGATTGAGTCCTGCTGAACTACAAACTCTTGCGCACACTTCACCCGATTTGCTGAGCAGGTTCTTTGAAAATGATCCGCTCGGATACGCCGTCGCCGGCTATGCGTTAAGCACGCTCAGTCTGTTTGCGATGGCGCTCCTTGTCGGTCGCCTCGTATCGAGTTTCCTGCTCGGAATTGTCAAAGTGAATAGCTTTCTTTTGATGACTGCAGGCTCGGCGCTAACGACTGTCTCTCTGATCATTGCATTCACTGCGAATACCGCAGGAACCGTTCGTCTGGGGTTAATCGTAGCGGGGTTTGGTATGGGTCCGATTTTCCCCACCTCGGTTGGGCTCGCATCAGTGATGATGCCGAGGATTGCCGGAACGGCGATGAGTTTGGTTATGGGTATTGGTTTCGCGGGACTTCTTCTGATTCCGCCGGCCGTCGGCTATGTGTCCAGCGCCGTTGGGGGCGCTGCGGGTGATGTGCGCACTGGATTAATAGCGGTGATCACAGCCTCTATTATAATGCTGCTACTTCATGTTCTGCTTACACTCCGTGAACTCAGGAGAAACGAATGAGGATTCAAGTCCGACGATCTCAGAAACAACTGATTGCTCAAAACATCGACATGCGCCGGCTAGTTGCAATATTGATACTGTGCGCGTCGGTTACCGCCATCATGGCATCTGGGCACGGGCAGGGAAGTCAGCAATCCCAAGCTCAACCTCAAGCGCAACCGTCGCCGTCACCGCGGCCCGCCATCGCGCAGGTTCCTCCTGAAGAAGCGGCCAGGGAACTAAACAACCCACGCAGTAAGTGGTTTCGTGAAGCCAAATTCGGGTTGTTCATTCATTGGGGTTTGTATGCGATCCCGGCCGGAACGTGGAAGGACAAACAGATACCTGGACTCGGCGAATGGATCATGAATCGGGCCAAGATCCCTGTTAAAGAGTATGAACTGCTGGCTAAGGAATTCAATCCCGTCAAATTCAACGCTGATGAGTGGGCCCAGTTTGCCCAGGATGCGGGCGTGAAGTACCTGACGATCACTTCCAAGCATCACGACGGCTTTGCCATGTTCCGCTCAATGGTCAGCGGCTACAACGTCGAGAATGGAACACCCTTCAAACGCGATGTGATAAAAGAATTGGCTGCGGCTTGCGCTAAGCACGGCATCAGATTCTGCGTCTATTACTCACAGGCCCAGGACTGGCATGAACCAAATGGCGCGGGCAATACATGGGATTTTGGCCCCGACGACAAGAAAGACTTTGATCAATATCTACGCGACAAGGCAGTACCACAAGTGCGCGAGTTGCTCACCCAGTATGGACCCATCGGTTTGATCTGGTTTGACACGCCGCGTCTGATGAACGAGGCGCGTGCGTCGCAATTCACAAATCTCGTGCGTGAGTTGCAACCGGACACTTTACTCAATGGCCGGCTCGGGGGTAAGGGCGACTACCGCTCCACGGGTGACAATCGAATTCCCAATGAGGTCGTGCCCGGCGTCTGGGAAGTTCCGGCGACGATCAACGACACGTGGGGTTTCAAGAGCTACGACCATAATTGGAAAAGCGTCGAGGACATCACCTTTAAGCTCGTTGACATCGTCTCCAAAGGCGGTAACTACCTCCTGAATGTGGGACCGACATCTGAGGGCGTCATTCCCGAAGAGAGCGTCGTGCGACTGCGCGCCGTCGGCGCCTGGCTCAAACCGAATGGCCAATCAATCTACGGCACTAGTCCGACCGCATTCGGCGCGGAACTTAAAGGAAAGGACTGGCGGTGCACAACGAAACCCGGCAAGTATTTCATTCACCTGTTCCAGTGGCCGAACGGCACATTTGAACTCGATGGAGTGAAAAGTAAGATCAAGAAATCTTATTTGTTGGTCGATTCTAAGAATAAGCTGAAGGTGAATCAATCAGGCGACAAGGTTTCTATCACGTTGCCGGCACGTGCCCCTGATAAGGTGGACTCTGTGTTGGTGCTTGAGTATTGATCGCCTGATCAGTGATCGCGACTTTCCTGCCTCCTATGGTTTTGTGGTCGCATTTCTCCACGTGGCTGTGAGGGCTCTCATAGCGGGCAACAGGAGAACAGCTTTTTCGACGAGGACACTCGAGGGGGTGGCGAATCGACACCGCCCCGAGTTGATTCGCGCGGCAAATTGCCCCCGTAAAATACCTACTCCTGGTATCCATCGACCCCTGCCTGCCATGTCCCACTCTTGTTCGCGGATTGCATTATTACTGAGGACGCGGCACTGGCGTTGCTTAAGCGATAGATGTAATCCTGACCTCCTGTTCCGATCAGCACAGGTAACGTAGCGCATCGAGGGGAATGGGCTACTATGATACCGAAGTCGCTTAGTCCAAAGTGAAAGCAGTAGAAGTGAAAGCAGTAGAGTTTTTCCTGGAGTGTCATGAAAGACGGATCTAATCCGGTTCGTCGAGTCGGCCATGCCGTATGGATCATCGCGATTATCGTTGTCTCGACAACGATGGGGATGATCGCTACCTGGCGTGCGCCGGGCTTAAATCTTTACGCGCGCGACAGATTGATGCAGGCGCGTGGTCCTCTCCCTCCGCCCGACGACGTCGTTATCGTTGCCATTGACGAAGCCAGCATTACGCGCTTCGGGCAGTTCCCCTGGCCCCGGGCTTTGACGGGTCGGGCGCTCGAGGCCATATCCTCAACCCAGCCTAAAGCCATCGCCCTGGACATTCTTTATAGCGAACCGACGACAAGCGCGGACGATACGGCACTAGCCGAGGCAATAAAGCATTCCGGAAATACGGTAATCGGAGCTCAACTGATCGAGGCCAGCGATGAGGGAGCGACTTATCACAATCGATGGTTGCGCCCGTTGGCTATTTTTGAAAATTCCGCATCTGGGGTCGGCCATGTAAACGTGTCACCCGAAGCCGACGGAGCTGCTCGTGATCTGCCATTACGAAAGGTGGATGATGAGGGACATGCGCTATGGGCGATAGCAGTCGAGACCATACGCGTTGGGGACGGCGTTCGCCCTGACAGTGTACGTGAAGCCTCGGCGAGTCTCAGTTTGGGCAGCCACATGATACCGGTTGCACAGAATGCGCACACACTAAGAGTCGAGTCGCAAAACGCAAAACGTCCCGCAGACAACTTGCAGCCGGCACGGATGGCGATTGACTACGTGGGACCGCCGGGCTCGTTCTCACATCAGACCTACAGCTTCTCCGAAGTGTTGGACGGTCGCGTCCAACCGCAGAGCTTTCGCGGAAAATATGTTCTGATTGGAGCGACCGCCGCGACACTTGGAGATCATCTTGCAACCCCATTTGTGCATACCGAGGAACCTGGCGGCAGGCAGCATGGCGAACTCATGCCGGGCGTAGAGATACTAGCGAACTCGATAAACACGATCTTACGATCGCACTTCTACCGTGACGTCCCAGATTTGATTGTTGCGCTGTTAGCTGCACTGGTGGCCGCCGCTGTGCTGGGATCACTCGCCATTGCTCAGGGACGACTCGAGACCATCAAGCAGATTGGCGCTCTCTTCGGATTGCTTGCCGTCATTCTGGTCACTTCATACATCGCCTTCGCGCATTTCCTTGTCGTGCTGCCTGTTGTTGCTGCGCTCGTTTCATTTGCCACTGCCGCGCCATTGGCGCTTCTCCGTAGATCACTAAACGCGAGCACGGTGTTGGACGAACGAATTTTCGAACTGACTGAGGCCAATGAATTGCTTCCCGTTTTTGGACCGGAACTAGTAGCGACGAATAATTTCACTGCGAATCCAGCTGGCCTGATCGCGCGTTTGACCGGGGCTAATGCAGTTGCCATTTATGTGAGTCGTAACGGCAGGGGAGGACAGTATAGACTCGCCGCCTCGTATGGCGCGGGTAACTCACCATCAGTCGCAGAAGATGAGCTGCAGGATTCCTTCTTGCAGAGCGCACCTCATTCCTCGATCACTAATGATAGATTGGCGCCGCCGGCAGAGTTCAGCGGAAACAAGTTAACGGCTGGGCCGGCGCAGAGCGATGGCAATACATTGTCGCCGCTGAAGCTGCGGCTCGGATGGAGGGCCGACAGCGCTGGCGCACTGTTAATTGGGCCTCTTTCGGGGCGCGAGCTCGACAACGATACCCTGCGTCTTTGCGCCGAGATTGCCGTGAGCTACCTGGCCAGAATTGAGAACGAAGCCTCTCCCGGGCAGACTTCCTCTCCAAGCCAATGGCGTCGTTATTTTCCACGAGGGATTGAATGGAAGACGCGTGCCCTCGGACATCTGAATCAGCGTCTCCTGGCGCGGGCGCGTTTCGTCGATCGAGCGCTACGGTCGGCAGAGGAAGGTTTGATTGTCGCCGACATTAGCGGATGCATCGCCTTCGCAAATCCTCGCGCGGCAGAAATACTCGGTATACCCGAGCGTGGACTTATTGGCAGCGATCTATTTTGGCGTATGAGAGATCTGAAGGATCGCTCCGCTGATACTAGCAGGGAAGTGGACCGCATAGCGCGCGAGGTGTTGATTAGTTTGGTTACCGAACGCGGTCATTTCGAAAGTGAGTTTCAGGTCAATGACACTCCTCCACGTTATTGCATTATGCGCCTCTCTGCGGTTACATCCGGAGAGGATGGAACAGGACAGATTCTCGGACTAGTGGCGACCTTGTCCGATGTTACCCAACAGCGCGAATTCGAGGGAATGAAGACCGACGTAATGACACTCGTAACGCACGAGCTACGCACGCCATTAACGGCGATCCAGGGAATGAGCGAAGTACTCGCACAGTTTGAAGTAGACTCAGAACGGCGACACGAGATGCATCTGGCGATCAACGAAGAAGCGAAGCGACTGTCGCACATGATCAATGAGTATCTCGACATCACAAGACTCGAATCAGGTGCTCGACGGCTACGACTTGCGCCCGTAGGTATCGGATCTTTGATCGAACGAGTTCTTTTGCTTCTTGATCCGGTCGCCGCTCAACGCCAAATCAGGGTTGTACGTCGCCTGGCTTCCAACCTGCCCGGTTTGCTCGCGGACGCTGATTTGATTGCGCAAGCCCTCACGAACTTGATTGCCAATGCCATCAAATATAGTCCTCTCGACACTGAGATTATCGTCGAGGGACACACCGAAGGGGACACTCTGGTGATCGAAGTAACCGACCATGGCTACGGCATACCGACTAGTTCTCTTAGCCGTATCTTTGAGAAATTTTATCGTGTACCTCGCGTGGAGGATGCTGATGTTCCCGGTACGGGCCTGGGATTGTCACTGGTGAGGGAGATTGTGGAATTGCATGGTGGGCGAATAGCTGTTGAAAGTGAGATCGAGGTTGGTTCGACCTTTTCGGTGTACTTGCCCTTGGTGCGTAAAGAGAACTAGTCTATAAGCCTCAGGATAAACTTTCGGCGAGGTTCCTGCGCGGCCAATCAGGGGCACTGGCCTTGACTTTATAAGGAGGCCCCCCACATTAGTCGGCGCGAATATGTCGGACGATTCGCCACATGTGCTCGTTGCGGACGACGAACGCTCGATCCGGTTGACTTTGGAAACCGGACTGACGGTTAACGGATTTCGTGTGACGTGCGCGCGCACCGGACGCGAAGCGATCGCCGCTGCGCGTGCCTCACGATTCGATGCGGTCGTAAGCGATATTCTCATGCCCGACGGCGACGGCCTGGAAGTTGTCCGGGCGTTGCGAAAATTCTCACCGAGTATTCCGATCATCTTAATCACAGCACAAGGATCAGTGGAGCTCGCGGTCCGCGCGATCTCTGAAGGAGCGAGCGACTTTATTGCCAAGCCTTTTGAAATCGCAGCGCTCGCCTCTTTGGTGCGTCGTCACCTGAGAGCGCACGCCGAAGCCGAAACGAAGCCCAGGACAGGCGCGACGGACTCCCTACTCGATGAGCTTTCGCACTCCGGGTTGGTTGGACGAAGCGCCGTCATGGTGAGCGCCTATAAGTTGATTGCTCAAGCAGCGCGAACGGACGCGACTGTGTTGGTGCTAGGTGAGTCTGGTACCGGAAAGGAACTGGTCGCGCGCGCTATCCACGATTTTAGCCCACGCGCGAGCAAACCGTTTTTGGCGATCAACTGCGCCGGACTAACAGACGCCCTGCTTGAAGCTGAATTGTTCGGTCACATGAAGGGCTCCTTTACTGGTGCCACGACTGATAGGTCCGGCCTTTTCGAAGCAGCCGATGGTGGCACACTCTTGCTGGACGAACTTGCATCAACAAGTGCTGCTTTCCAGGCAAGTCTGTTGCGCGTCCTTCAGTCGGGCGAGGTGCGTCGCGTGGGTTCCACCGAAGTGCATCGGGTCAATGTTCGCGTAATCGGTGCGAGTAATGCACCTCTTCAAGAATTAGTCGCTGCCGGAACCTCAATAAATATTCTTTCCCCGGCAATGTGCGCGAACTGGAAAACGCCATGACGCATGCCGCCGCTCTCTGTTCTGGCGGACTTATTACTATAGATTGCCTACCGTCGACTGTCGTCGCCGCACGGCACGGCCTCAACGTTACATCTTTAGGCGATGATCCTGTTTCTACACTGGTCTCCGATCGACCGTCGATGGAGGAATTGCAGCGCCGTTATCTTCGGCTCATATTGACCGAGGTCGGAGGTAATCGTCGACGAGCGGCGAGCATGCTTGGGCTTAACCGGCGCACCATACAGCGCCTCATCGCTCGGTACGATCTTTTCTCTCTGGCCGAAAAGGACGGTGTAGCGGAGGGCGAAAGTGAGATCGAACACGATGATCCTTCGGATGAAGACACCCTTGATCTTAAATAACGTCAGGTCAGGTACGGCCCATTAAATTACTCGAATACAATCAGGCGCGACTAACACTTGCCGATATACTTGGCCCGGTATTGCTTTTGATCGTCGTCGTGCAGACCACGCAATTGGCGTTGAAGGCGCAGAATGGCGCCGTAGAAGCGAGGATCGCCGGCGTGCGGGGGCACGCAGTGTTAGACGGTAATGCTCGCACCAACTCGGCGATTGCCCGCGGCATGGCGCTAGTGCCAGGTGACAGAATTGATACACGAGGCGGCGGAAGTGTTTCTATTGAGCTCAGCGACGGTAGTCTGGTCATTGTGCAGCCCGGGACTGTTGTTGTGTTGCAGGACTACCTCAATGCGTCCTCACTGCGTCAGCTTTTGGAAATTACTGTGGGCCGTGTCCGCGTCAGAATCAACCATTTTGGTGGGAGACCAAATCCTTACCGCGTTAATAGCCCGACCGCTTCGATCGCGGTTCGCGGAACAGAATTCAGTGTTTCAGTAGGGGCGCGCGGTGATACAGAGGTCGTGGTTTTTGAAGGAGTCGTCGAAGTGGCCACACTGGCAAACCCCCGCCATCCAGTGTTGGTCCAGCCTGGGCGTGGAGTGATTATTCGCCCGAACGAGGATATTCGCTTTTTTGAACCTGGACCGAACAACGAGGTTGGTGAGCGCACAACTGAAAAGCGGGGGCATGGTGAAACGAGCGACGAAGACATTGGTGACGAGGGCGAGAGTGCGCTCCAAACTCGACCTCCGACATCTTCAGTGCGCACGGCTGCAGGCGTCTATGAAAGATACTTTGACAGCATCGTCAATAGTGTTGAAACGCCGCTCCCTTCCCAATTCACTGCTTTTCCGGATTCATTTTTTGACAGCGTCGACAATCCCTCTTACGCGACGGAGTTTACGAATACACAAGCAAGAGTGTTTATCTTGCCGTCCATCGGCGGTACACGAGAGAATGAAAACGCTCGACAACGTTTTGGTTTCGGCGAGCCTCATCTGATTGACTATAGTTTGTCACCGCAGGCCTCACTTTTCGTCGCGCTGCCAAAATACCGCGCCGTGATTGGCGGCCGGGTTGGGCTTTCGCGGGACGGGTTTCAATCACTTACTCTTGAGGATAACGTCGGCCTTACAGGATCGTTGTTTTTGCCTGGGACGAAAGGAACCCGCACGATCAACGGTGCAACCACTAACCGTCTTTTTACCGCATCATTCCTTGTCGCACGACGGTTTGGCCGTGATGGACGCACAAGTATCGGCGTTGGCGTGGACCATCTGACGACGCGTGGGAAACTGCTAACCACGACGGTGCAATCGGACTCAACTGGACTTGTTGCCACTCAGCATATCGACTCGCAGGCAAACATCAGCCGTACGCGCTTCACCCTTGGTCTTACACGCGTGCTTTCGCGAGGAACGAAGTTGGGAGTGTTCTACCGCCACGGAATTACCTCGGCTGACGACTGTGAACTTTCGAGCACACTCAATGGCAACAGTCGTCTTACTAACCGCTCCAACGCAACGGGCAGCTTTTCAGAGTTTGGAGTTCGGCTGCGAGGTCCAATCACGCGGCGGCTCTTCTACGGAATAGAAGGATCGTATCTTTCTTTAGACAACGACGAGAGGATCAGGCGGAGACGCGTCGTCGATTCGAACACTTCTGTTCGCTCAACCCGTGCGGCGGCTGGGTTTGGTCTCGGTTACCTGTTCCGGAGCCGAACGATTTTCAGCTTCGACGTCGCGGCAGGGACTGTGGGCACCAATGATGCCCGGTTCGAGAAGTCCACCGGTAACTTGCTTGAGAAAGATAAAGGAAGGGCCTACTTCGTTTCAGTTCACGGAGCGGTTCAAGCCGATGTCTGGCGGAAGTTATTCGTGAGTGGCTCCGTCCTCTCCGTTACTCAATCTCGTGTCGCGGATTTGACCCTTTACGCGGATCGCTTTGGCCGGCGCGTGACAGATACCGGAATCTTCGAGCCAGACGGTCGCACCCGAGATCATTTCACTGACTACTTCTCAAACTTCGGCATTGGCTGGCGATTCAGTCGCAACTTCCTCGCTGAATACATCTTCTCGACAGATTTCGGCCAGACTGCGGCCAGGCATACGGTGTTGTTTCGCTATACATTCAGCCACGGCGAGAAGCCCTCCAAGTAAGACTTCCAACAGAAACAGCCCGGTGGTGAAAAAATACCAGGTGGTGGCGTAATGCCACCTTAGGCTTAGTCAGGAGTGTCACTCTGTCCCTTCCCATTCCCCATTTGGCTGAACTTCTCAGCGCTAATAGCGGGAACGACTATTGCTCTAGATACATCGACAGCACAATCAGTATCGAACTGCTCTATAGAGAGTTGGAAGCGGCTCGAGTTTTAGGAGTGACCCCGAAATATCTTCAGGAGAAATGGTCGGAATGCTCGGGTTTCGCTATCGAATCCGTAACCGAGTCTTTGCCACGTTTGGAGTCAGTTATGACTATAATCACGCCGTTCTGATCAGGCCAGGTCTTACGTTTTACTTCAATCGTCCTGGCCGGACGCGCGCGGATTAGAGTGCGTTTGCATTGGGTTGAGATCGTGCTAAGAGTGACTGGGAGATGGGCAGTAGTCTTCGCGTGTTGCACGGGAGTTTATCTCCTGTGCGCTGCGCGACCAAACATAGTTCTGGGCAAGGCTGCTACTGGCAGTATCAAGGGCGTTGTCAGGGCGACCAC